>Ga0265313_10000061_pt1 | contig 107220 bp, 95 predicted proteins | sample 4123metaG_FD_203122 | JGI IMG/M metagenome (GOLD analysis project Ga0265313, IMG submission 203122) | Rhizosphere microbial communities from Carex aquatilis grown in University of Washington, Seatle, WA, United States - 4-1-23 metaG | ecosystem: Host-associated > Plants > Roots > Rhizosphere >... | reverse complement strand
TCCCGGGACATCGGCGGAACGGCTGATGGTCAGGCGCAAGGCTCCAACCATGGCCGTTCCGACGGCAGCCTTCGGGTCTGACGACCTATTTCTTGTAAATACCGACGCAGACCACGTTGCCGGTCACGACCTCGCAATAGGTGGACTTGGGCTCGATCTTCTTGGTCGTAGGATTGGTGAATTTGTAGTCCAGCCAGAACCCTGCCGGCTTGGTCTTGGCCATCTCCAACCGTTCCTTTACGTAGAACTTTCCGTCGGCATCCTGATTTTCGGACGCGTCCTTGCCGACCAGCTTGGCGTTGACGCCATGGGCCAAGGCCTTGCCGCCCATGTCGGTGATGATGACGTAGAGGTCGCGGTCGAGAAAGCGAGGGTCCTTATTGGTGATATCCGCGTAGACTTTTTCGGGCGGATTGGCCTTCAGTTCGGCGATCGCCTTCTTGGTCAGGGCGACGGCATCATCCGGGCCGCCGCTCTCGGCGGCGGCTGCGGGCCAGGACAACGAAACGGCGAGAGCAATAATCGCCGTGGCTCCAAGCTTTCTCATTCTTTCCCTCCTGATACGGGCATTGGCCATCAAACACCAAACGAGTCTACCCCCAAGGTCCTGCCAGGAACGGGCGGTACCCGTGCCTTGGCCTGACGCATCCCCAACGGGGGGTAAAGACTCGTTCTCGCGTGGAGGATGGTACCGTGCGCAGAAGCATCCGAAAAGGGTGAGGTTGTGACAGAGTGATTTTGTCTGTGGAGAATCTCCGGTTGCAATCCCGTTAGTTGGTCGCGTTCTACTTTTTGGTGATCAGGCTGACGGCGTTCTGGAGGCAAAATACCTGCGGCATTCGAACAGAATGGGCACCGCGGGCAGGGTCAGGGCGATGCGGATGGCATGGTGAATGGCCACCGTTGCCGGGTCGATTCCGCACGAAAGCGCCACCAGCGCCATCTCGGCGACACCGCTCGGGGTCAGGATGAGGAGAGAGAGAGCGACGGGAAAGCCGGTTATCCAGGTCATCAGCCCGGTCGCGGCGGCGAGGCCCAGGCAAAGCACGACAAAACCGGGCAGGGTGGTCCGAACCATGCCGATCAGCGAGCCGCCAGTGACGCCCGCGAAGCGGGAGCCGATGACGACGCCGAGGCCGACCAGGGCGGCGTCGGTGAGCCATCGCGGCGGGGCGCCGTCGTACACGCCGCTGAGATGCAGGACAGCGAACAGCGCCATGGGGCCGAGCATGTGCGGGCTGGGAATCCGGGTGATCTTTCCCAGCAGGACTCCGGCGGTACAGAGCGCAGCCAGGGCAAGCAGAAGGCCCGGTTCCAGCGTCACCGCGCTGCCGGAGGTGGCGGCGGCGACGGCTGGCGCCGAGATCCCGGCCAGTTTCATGGCCAGGGGCGGAACGATCAACAGCAGCAGGACGATGCGGAAGCCATGGGAGATGGCCACCTTGGGCACGTCGGCACCGGCGGTGAAGGCGCAGGCGGTCGATTGGGCGATGACGCCGCATATCCCGGAAAAATAGGCGGTGGCCGGGTCATAGCCACTCACGCGCTGGAAGTACCAGACCACCAGCGCGCTCATGGCGATTTCCGCCCCGACCATGACCGCCATGCTCGACATCCATCCACCTGCGACGCCGATGGTCGATGGCGAAAAGGTGCTGCCGAGCATGGCGCCCAGGATGGCCAGGGTCGGAACCCGCACCCATGCCGGCGCGGAGGTTTCGACCTTGGCCACGGTGGCGGTCATGCTGGCGAGCATGGACCCTAACAGCCATCCCAGCGGAATGCCGAGGCTGTTGATGGCGAAGCCGCCGATCACCGCCAGGACGAGAGTCCTGGCGGCAATCCAGTGGCGCGACGGAGATGTCGAGCGGATCATGTCGCGTTAGCTGGCCATGCGGTGGAGAACAACCGGAAGGTCACGCGGGGTGGTCTCCGGGGTGGTGACCGCCTCGATCAGAACGACGCTGTTGGAGTTGGCCGCCTCGGCCAGGGCATCGGCAAAGGATTCGGCGCAGGCACAACGGCGATAGTCGATGTCGAAGGCGGCGGCGATGTGCTGGAAGCGGATGGTGGGCTGGTTGCGCATGATATCGCGATAGCCGTCCACCTGCGAGCAGGCCAGGGTGTCGAAAATTCCGGCACCGGAATTGTTGATCACCACGATGGCCCCCTTGACCGACCGCCAGCGGTGGCTGGCCAGCGCCGGAATGTCGTGGGTGGTCGAGTGGTCGCCGATCAGAAGCAGGCCGCGACCCTGGGTCCCCAGCGCCTCGCCGAGGAACATGCCGAGCGCACCATCGGTACCGCACATGCCACGGGCGATGAATTCGCGGTGCCCGGCCGAGAAGCCCTCGGACAACAGGTTGCTCTGGCGGGTGGCCAGGCTGTTGCCGATGTGAATGAAGTCGTAGCCGGAGGCGTTGCAGGCCAGACCGGCGGCGAGCACGTCGCCCCAGGGCAGTTCGCCGATGACTTCCCGCCGACGGGCGGACAGGCGCTTCTCGGTCCGCATCCAGGCTTCCAGCCAGGCCGGATCGCCATGGCCGATCTGTTCTGCCAGCACTTCCGCGCCGGCCATGTCCAGGGTGCGCAGGCAGATGGCGTCATTGGTCCAGAAGTCCGGACCGGGATCGGACTGGGTGACCCGCAGGGTCGGGCAGCGGATGGATTTGGACAGCTTGGTCATGATCGGCGTGGTCGGGGCACTGCCGAAACGCAGCAGCAGGTCGGTCTTGGCGAACCATGCGGTAGCTTCGGCGACGCCGGGCAGCGCGTCGGAGACGGTGACCAGATTGGCCAGACCCTTCTTACGGATGCCGCTGGCGGCGTCGGCGATGACCGGGAAGCCGGTCCGCTCGGCGAGCAGGTTGATGACCTCGGGCGAAACATCGGTGTCGGGGCCGCAGAAGATCAGGCCACGGGGATGCTCGCGACGGGCGAGGCGCTGAACCGCGCGGCGGATTTCACTCTCGGAGGCCACGACCGGCGGCAGGCGAACGGCGGGAACGGCGGCGCGGATGGCCTCGGGGTTCACCGTCGGATACCACCCCTCCTCGGCCTCGGTGCCGCAGGCCACGCCCCACAGCGGCATGTTGATCTGGATCGGACCGGGCCGCAATCCGCTGGTGCACTGGTTGACGGCATCGATAATGGTGCGGCGCAGCGCGATCAGATCCGCCTCGGAGTCGAGGGGATCGGGCAAGTCGTGCTGGACGCGCATGAGCGGCGCACAGATGCCGATCTGATTGGACGACTGAGCGACGTTGATGTGGCGGGTGCCGCGATTGCGGTCGCCGGAAATCAAAATCACCGGAAGGTTGCGCTTGGTCGCCTCGGTCAGAGCGGGCAGGCAATTGGCGATGGCCGAACCCGTGGTGGTGGATACCACGACCGGGGCGCCGGTGGCCTGGGCCAGGCTGACGGCCATGAAGGAGCCGCTGCGCTCGTCCACGTGAAGGTGCATGCGGAACTCGGGCATCTCATTCATGGCCAGGGCCAGGGAAACGTTGCGGGCTCCGGAATGCATCACGACGTCCACGACACCCATATCGGTGAGGGCATCGGCGATGACCTGGCACCAAAGGCCGTTACGGTTGTGTTCCCAGTTGCGAGGCTGATTGCTCGGATAAAGCGCGTTCATGTGTCACTCCCCAGTGATCTATGGCTGTGTAGCGCCATACCAAAAGGGGCGCCTTACATACCGCGTTAAGAGATAGAAACGATACCTTTGACTGTGTTGGTTTATGCTGCATCGCAGCAAACAACCGCCTTGGATCGGGTGTTTACCGGATGTCTGCTCGGAAGGAAATAAAAAAATTGCATCGAATTGAACGGATTGTTGTTCGGCTGCTAATTAAGTACATATAATGATTGTGTGTACAAAGTTGTGATCAATTGACGCGCATACTGATATTCGCGCCAGAATGCGATAACTCCGGCACAAGCAGTTCCAAATAGTTGCGTTTGGTAGTGGTTCGGCGGCCGAAAGGCTCTCTGAAAGCCGCATGAATGCTAGCGGTGTTCTTGTGGCGACGAAAAATGACGCGACGGCGGCGCAGCCTCCGGGTCTGGCACCTGTTAGTGGATCAGCTATGCAATTTTCGCCTAGCACCATGCTTATGTCATATGGTGGTTTCCTGATCCGGGAATTTGCCGACAGGGGGGCGGGACGGCCGGACACCGGACTTGCGCGGGGTGGAGAATTTGCCTAGAACCGGATCACCGACAGGCAGTTCGGCCGGGCAGGAGCCTTCGGGGCTCGCGGTCATGACCGTCGCTTCCCATGACCAGCGCGAATAAGGCCGATTCAGACCATGACCCCAGCCGCCCGCCTCCAGGCCGCCATCGATGTCCTGGCCGAAATCGAGAAGTCGAGCAAGCCGGCCGATTCCGTCGCCTCGGCCTATTTCCGCTCGCGCCGCTATATCGGTGCCAAGGATCGCCGCGCCGTCGCTGAAACCGTGTGGCGGGTGCTACGCCGCCGTGCCCGCATCGATTGGTGGCTGGAGCATCTCGATCACCCCGAACGTCCTGATGCCGAGGGCAAGGGCGGCTCGCGCGCGCGCGTTCTGGCCGATATGGTAATGGAGGGGATCAGGCCTGAGCCCGACCTGTTTAAAGGCCCCCATTCCGCCTATCAGCCGGAAGAGCCCGAGCGCCGGGTGCTCGACATGCTCGCCGAGCAGAAATCCATGTTCCATCGTGATATGCCCCCCCATGTGCGCGGTGAATATCCGCCATGGCTGACTCCGCGCCTGACCGCCCTGTTCGGCGACCGGCTGGTGGAGGAAATGGGTGCCATGCGTGACGAGGCGCCGTTGGACCTGCGGGTCAACGTGCTGAAGGCGACGCGCGAGCAGGCTTCGGGAGCCTTGGCCAAAGAGAAGATCAAGTCCACCCCCACCCCGCATTCTCCCCTGGGGCTGCGCCTGGGCGGCCGGGTGCCGCTGGTCCAGGTCCAGGCCTGGCGCGACGGTCTGGTGGAGGTTCAGGACGAAGGGTCGCAACTGGTGGCGCTGATCGCCGACGCCCGTCCGGGCATGGCGGTGGTGGATTACTGTGCCGGTGCTGGCGGCAAGACCCTGGCCTTGGCCGCCGCCATGGCCAACAAGGGACGGCTGGTGGCCTGCGACGTGGCCGAATGGCGGGTGGACCGGGCTGGCGACCGCCTGCGCCGGGCCGGCGTCCACAATGTCACCAAGCGCGTCATCGAGGGCGAGTCCGACAAGTGGATCAAGCGCTCGGCCGGGTCGTTCGACCGGGTGCTGGTGGATGCGCCCTGTACCGGGACCGGAACCTGGCGGCGCAATCCCGACGCCAAGTGGCAGTTGGGGGAAACCGATCTGCTGGAACTGGTGGTGCGCCAGGCCACTATCCTGGACAGCGCCGCGCGGCTGACCAAGCCGGGCGGCCGGCTGATCTACGCCACCTGCTCGCTGATGGTCGAGGAGAACGAGGCTCAGATCGAGGCTTTCCTTGCCCGTCACCCCGATTACCGGGTGCTGGCGGTGCCGGAGGTCTGGGCCGAGGTGATCGGCACGGTCTGTCCGGTGGCCGGCCCCTATCTGCGGTTGTCGCCGCTGACCCACGGCACCGACGGCTTCTTCGCCGCCGTGCTGGAAAAGGCCGATACCGGCGGACTTTGACCGGTTCGCCGGTATCCAGCGGCCATTGAGGCCGCGGCTAAGCGGGCGGACGCCCGCGCCCGGCGAGGGGCGCATAGGCGGGTCGCTCCAGCGGCTCGCCTATATCACGCGTAGCGTTCGGCGAAGGCTTTCCGGATGGCGGTCATGACCTCGGCCCAATCCCCTGCCTTGGCCTGACGGAATAGCCGGGCGCTGGGATACCAGGGCGTATCGTCGCGCCCGGTCATCCACAGGAAGGCGCTGGTGGGATGAGGCAGAACGATCCAGACAGGCTTGCCCAGGGCTCCGGCCAGATGGGCGACGGCGGTATCGACGCTGATGACCAGATCCAGGGCCGCGATTGCGGCCGCGGTATCAGCGAAGTCGCCGAGGCGCGGGCCGAGATCGGTCATGCGGCCGAAATCCACCATGTCCGAAGCCTCTGCCGCCGCGTCGCCCTTTTGCAGCGAGAACAGACTGGCGCCCTCGATGGGCCAGAGGTCCTGCGGCTTGAACGAGCGGGCCCGGTTGTCGGCGCGGCTCTTGCTGCCACTCCACACCACACCCACCTTGATTCCGGGCGCCGAGGCCAGGTCGGAAAAGTCGGCGGCTCCCTCGGGCACCGCCAGATAGGGGACGCGGGCCGGGATGGTCTCGACGGTGAGGCCGAGCCGGAGGGGCAGAGACATCAGCGCCACATGCAGGTCGGTGGCGGGCAGCGGCGCTTCCCCGGCCTCCACCACCGCGATGCCGGCCCCCAGGGTGGTGAGCAACCGGCCGAGGCCGGGACGGCATTCCACCACCACGCGGGCGCCCAGGTCCTCCAGCGGCGGGACGAGGCGGCACATCTGGATGGCGTCGCCGAAGCCCTGCTCGTAATGGACCAGCAGGGTCCTGCCCGCCAGCGGCTCGCCCTGCCATTCCTGCGAGGGGAACCGCCGGACGAAGGGGCTGAAATGCGGTGTCCGCCAGCGCCACTGGTATTCCCGCCACCCCTCGGAGTATTGGCCCCGGGTCAGCAGGACCAGGGCCAGATTCCAATGTAGCTCGGGCTCGTCGGGCGCCATCTCCAGGGCCTTGCGCACCGCCGCCTCGGCCTCATCGAGGCGGCCGGCGTCGCGGAGCGCCGCCCCCAGATTGATCCAGGCGTCCAGGTAGTCCGGCTTTTGCGCCAAAGCCCGTTCGAAGGCCGCGACCGCCTCGTAGAGAGTCGCCTTGGCAACCAGGGCGTTGCCGAGATTGAATTGCTTCGTCGCGGAATCGGCCAGCGCGATGGAGCGCCGAAAGGAATCTGCGGCGGCGTCGTGGCAGTCCAGCGCCGCATAGGCGTTACCCATGTTGAACCACGCCAGTTCATTGCCGGGCGCCAGCCGTGTCGCCTTGTAGAAAGCCTCCACCGCCTCGCCGGGGCTGCCCAGCGCCAGAAGGGCATTGCCGAAGTTGATGTGGGCGTCGGCCATCTCCGGCGCGATCAGGATGGCTTTGACCGCCATGTCCGCGGCGTCTTCGGCGTGGCCGGCGGCGTTGAGGGCGCTGGCCAGATTGACGAAGCCCTCGGCCGATTGCGGGTTCAGGGTGATGGCCTTGCGGAAGGCGTCGGCGGCCTCGTCGGGTTTGCCCAGGGACTGCAGCGCATTGCCCAGGTTGATCCAGGATACGAACCAGTCCGGCTGCGCCGCCGTCGCCCGCGAGGCCAGATCGGCCGACGTCCGGGGGTCCTGGGCGGTCAGTGCCACCACGCTCATCAGGTTGAGCGCATCCACGTTCTCGGGGTCCGCGGCCAGTACGGCGCCATAGTGGCGCACGGCATCGCCCATGCGCCCGGCCTTCTGGGCCTCGATCCCGAGATGAAGCTCCTGTTCGCAATCCATGCGGCCGCGCTTTCCGCCTATTTGATGTAGTTGATCAGGCTGAGGCTCTGGACCTTGGCCAAGGCTTGGTAGCTGGCCTGGAGCGCGTTGGAATCGCTCAGCAGGTTGGTGGTCGCCGTGGTCTGGTCCATGTTCTCGATATTGGCGATGCGGGTGCCGAGAAAGCCGATGAAGGATTGGTGGGTGGAGTTCTTGTCGAGGATCACCTTCTGGGTGAAGCCGAGATTCTGTTGCAGCCCGTTGAGGTCGCCCCGCATCTCGGTGCCGAAGGGCGGTGTGCCGGAGGCGGAGGAGTTCAGCCCGTCGTTGAGCAGATACATGGCCTGGTTGATGCGCTTCTGGTTCTGGTCGAGGCCGCCGGCGGTGCCGAAGGCCCCCTGGGCGATCAGCCCCATGGCCCGCATCGCCTTCTCCAGCGAGGGATCGGAAGCATAGATGCCCACATCGACCTGACGGTTGTCGTCGATGCGATGCTGAATCTGCAAGGTGTCGCCCTGGTACCAGGACGAGGAGGTCACCGAGGCCGAGGTCACCGCCTCGGTGGTCACCATGGTGCTGGCGATCTCGATATTGCTGCCGTTATTGGCGGTGATGGTATAGGCGCCGTCATTGACGCCGCTGACACTGGTGAGCTGGATGACCGCGCCCACCGGCGGATAGGGATTGCCCGAGGCGTCCTTGAAGGAATTGGCGCCGTTGGTGCCGCTGATGCGCTCGCCGGTGGTGCCGGTGGGGCTGAAGCTGAGCTGGCCATAGCCGGGACCGGCGCTGCCGCCGGCATTGGTGACCTGGACGATATTCGGGTTGAGGGTGGTGCCGGTGTTGAACGACATGGTGACATCGGTGCGGCTGGTCTGGGGCAGGAACTTGCTGACCCGGAGCGCGTCGTCGTTGATGTCGAAGCTGATACTGTTGCCGGTCCTGGCCGTGACGGTGAACGTACCGTTGTGGTCGGCCGAGCCGCCGATGGTCACGGTGTTGCCGACCGCATAGGCGGCGAAGTCCGAGGGGCCGGCGGCGGTGATGGTCACCGTGGTCTTGCCGGTCACCGCCGAGGGCGTCGCCGTCATGGCGATGGTACCGGTGGTCAGGGCGGTGGCCGCGCCGTAATTGCGGGACAGGCTCAGCGGCGCGGTCGCTGCCGTCTGGGTGATGCTTTCCGACTTGGCCTGATCCGAATCGGTGGCGATTTCCAGCGTGCCGTTGATGTTGGACACCACCTTGAAGGCGCCGTCCCAGCCACCGGCGGTGGAGCCGTTGAGGGTGAACTTGGTTCCCGCCGTCATATTGGCCAGGGAATTGGCGGTGGTCGGCGTCATGGCCAGATTGCCGTCGGGCAGGAAGGCGAAATTGATGTCGCCGCTCGCCGCCGGCAGGATCTGGGTCGGGGTCGAGCCATAGCTGATGGTGGGCGAGCCCGAGCCGGCACCGTTGGTTTCCACCAGCGGGGTGCCGCCCACATTCATGGCGGCGTGGCTGTGCACCTGATAGGTGGTGTTGTTGGACACGCTGTTGGTGACGCTGATGGCCCCGGACGAGGCGAATGGCGTCAGGCTGGCGGCGCTGGCGGCGCTGACGATGCCGGTGGGCTTGTCGAAGAACAGCTTTGCGGTGTCCACCGCCGGGACGGTGGTGTTGAGCATCTGGGCGGACCGGTTGGTGGGCCAACTGCGGTTGGCGCCGTCATAGATCGCCTGGAAGCCGCCCAGCGTGTTGGATGGCAACTGCACCGGGTCGGTATTGGTGCGCCCACCCGAGAACAGGTACTGGCCATCGATATTGGCGCCCAGATAGGACTGGACGTCCAGCATGGTCTGGAAGGCGAAGGTCTGGATCTGCTGGACGTTGGTCTGGTTGGTGGTGTTGCCCTGATTGAAGGTGGCCAGCTGCTTCTTGAAATTGGTGATGGTCGTCTGGATGCCGGTCAGCGCGGTGGAAGCGGCCGACAGCTTGGTGCCGATGATGTTGTTGCCTTGGATATACTGGTTGGCCGCGGTCTCTTCGTTCTGGAAGTTGATCAGCGTATTGGCGTCGGCGGCAATGCCGGTATAGTCCTGCGACTTCAGGCCGGTGGAGACCTGAGTCTGCTCGGTGTTGGTGCGCTCCTGGATGTCGAGGATGCGCTGAACGTAAGCGGTGTTGGCGCCGAGTGTGCCGATGCGGGTCATGATCGGCCTCCTTAATGGATGATGTTGACCAGGGTATCGAGCATTTCCTGCAGCGTCGAGATCACCTTCGCCGAGGCTGAATAGGCCTGCTGGAAGTTGATCATATTCGAGACCTCTTCGTCGAGGTTCACGCCGCTGAAGGACGAATATTGGCTGTTCAGAGCCTGGCCCAGGGTCGTCTGATAGGTCAGCTGATCCTTGGAGTGGGACGCGTTGGTCGACACCACCGAAATGGTGGCCGACGCGTATTCCGCCAGGCTATAGGTGCCGGCATAGACATCGCCGGCGCTGCGCATGGTGTTTTTGGTGTTCATGGCCTTGCTCAGCGCCAGGGCCGAGGTGTTGTCGCCCTCGGACAGGTAATACTGGCCGAGATCGGCATTGTACTGCATGGAGCCGCGGCTGAGCAGTGCCGGCGAGCCCTGGATATCGGTGCGGACCGACAGATTGCCGGCGCTGCGGGTGGCCGAGGCATGCAGGCCGAGATCGGTGATCAGGCTGCCGGGAGGTGTCAGGCTGTCCGGGGTGGCTCCCACATACAATTCCTTGTCGCCGGTCTGGGCGATGCGCAGCCGGTAGCCGGAGCCGTCGGGGATCACCGTCGCATGGACAAGGCTGGTGTTTTGCAGCCCCAATTGGTTGCCGATATTGGTGGAGCCGATGGCGCCGCCGGTGATGCTGACGGTGAGTGGCACGCCGCGGCTGTCCCAGATACGCAACTGGTAGGCGTTGGGGCCATCCTGCACCGCCTTGGCCTGAACCGAACCGCCGACGGCATCAAGAGCCGTGGCGATGCTGGTCAGGGTAAGGTTGCCGGCAGGGATGGCGATATTGGCCACGGTGCCGTTGGAATCGGTGATGGCGATATTGGTGGAGGAGGTGGTGGTGAAGGAGGGCGAGGCCAACACCGCCGAATCCACGGTCTGGGTCTGGTTGTTGATGGCCGTGGCGATGTCGGCCATGCTCGACCCGGATGGAATGGCGATGGCGTTGCCGATCTGCCCCGTCGGGTCGGAGAGCTGGATGGTGCGGGTGCTGGTGGTCCTGAAGCTCAGGTTCTGGACGTTTGAATCGTTGATGGAGTTGGGCACCGATTTGGTGAACAGGTCATTCAACCCGAAGAAATTGGAGAAGCCGGCAACCGTCTGGTCGGCCTTTCCGTCGCCGTTCACGTCGAAATTGATCCGGGCATTGGTGGCGGTGCTGCCGTTGGCGGTGGCGGTCTGGTCGCGGAAGCCGAGCGAAAGGGTGGAGTTGCCGGTATCGAGCGCGAGTTTGCCGCTGACGAAGGAGGCGCTGGCATTGTTCAGCGCGTTACCCTGATAGCTCTGCGCCTTCATCCAGTTTTGAATCTTGGCGGCCATGTCGGTCAGCGTGACGCCGGGGGTGCCCGGTGCCGACGAGATGTCCAGCGCCGTGGGGGCGCCGGAGGCATCGTTGAAAGAGGTGCTGGACATGATGGTGCGCAGGGTGGTGCTCGCCACCTGATTTCCAGAGGAATCGAACAGGGCGATGGTGGTGTCGTCATTGCCCGACAGCCAGATCTTCTGAGGTGCCGGCACCAGCCCGGAGGGTATCAGCGTCGAGGCGAGGGCGGTGGTGCCGATGGTGGTGCCGGCGGCCCCGCCGGCGGCCGGCAGCGCGGTGCTGAGGCCCAGGGCGGTGGCCAGCGCGTTGCCGCCGCTGCCGCTGATGGTGACGTCGTTGGCGGGACTGGCGCCGCCGACGGTGGTGATGGCCAGATGCCCGGAGGTGTCCACCGCGGTGTTGAACCCGACCGGGCCGAGATTGGTGCCCTTGATGAACGTTTGCAGGTTGCTCATGGTCGAGGCGGCGGTGACGGTGAAGGTGGCCGTGGTGCTGCTGTTGGTCAGGGTGAAGGTCTGGCCCACGGTGATGCCCAGCGAGGCGCCGGTGGAGGCGTTGGTCAGGCTGGTCAGCAGATGGGTCGAGTCGGCGGTGGCCGAACCATCGGCGGTCACGCTGGTGCCGACGGCGCCGTTGGCGGCGATCTGGACCTCGTTGATGGTCGGGTTGTTGACGTCCATGAACTGGCGGGTGCCGGTGATCTGCGAACGTGTGGTGGGGAAGCAGGTGCCGGCGTTATGGACCAGATTCATCTGGTCCTTCATGGTGGAGGACAGTTCGTCCAACTGGGATTGAAGGTTGGGGATGACCTTGTCGCGCATGTCCAGCAGCGACCGCAACTGGCCGGCTCCGATGTCGGCGCTGATGTCGGTGGAAGCGGTGGTGCCGGACAGTGAGATGGGGTTGAAGTTTCCCCCGGCGGCGGTCATCCACGAATCGGTGATGGTGGTGGCGGCGTGGTTCATGGTCGAGGCGGTATTGTCCACCAGGACCTTGCCCGACTGGGTGTAGACGCCGACCGAGCCGTCGCCGCGCGGAAAATACTGGATGTCCATGTAGCCGGACAGATCGGTCAGCGATGTATCGCGCTTGTCCTGAAGATCGCCCACCTGGGCGCCGACGGCAAGGCCGCGCACGATCTGCTGGTTAAGGCTGTTGATGTCGCCGATCTTCTGGTTGACCAGGGTCACGGTGTCCTGGACGGCGCGGTCGGCCTGCAGCCGGTAGCCCTGCAACTGCGTCGTCATCTGGTTGAGCTGGTTGGTGGTGTCCAATGCCGATTGAACCACCTGGGACTGCAGGGCCGGGGTGGTGACGCCGGCCGACAGGCCCTGGAAGGCGGATTGCAGGCTCTGGATCTGGTGGGCGATGGAGTTCGCGTCGCCCACCTGGCCGAACAGGTCCGAGATCATCGGATAGTACTGCTGGTCGCTGGTGAGCTTGCCCTGGGTCGAGGTCTGGGCCCGGATGCTGGTCATCAGGCCTTCGTCGATGGAGCGCGTGATCTCGCCGGTCTGCACGCCGGCGCCGATCCCGCCCACGGCCACCGATTCCGGCGTCATCACCTTGCGGACATAGCCCTTGGTGTTGACGTTGACGATGTTCTGGGAAATGACGTCCAGGCCCTTCTGGTTCGTCAGCAATCCCGAGACCGCCGTGCTCATACCGAGTGTAAGGCCCATGATGTGGCTCCCGCCGTTCTGGCGTTACAGGGACTTGTTGTAGGACAGCGAGACCGCACCGTTGGCGGTGTCGTCGAAAGTTCCGGCCCGGCCATAGGTGGACTTGGTGGTCTGCTGCTTCTTGGCGTGTTGGACCACCACGTCCATGAGGCGCTGATAGGCTTCCATCTCGGCCCGCAACCGCATGGAATTGGTTTCCATCAGGACCTTGAGGCGAATGCCCACCTCCAGCAGCGCCTCCCGCTGCTCGGGCTCCAGGGTCTCGGCCAGTTCAGGGTGCTTGGTCAGTGGGGCCATAGCCTGTTCGTAGAGCTTGGCCAGCGCGACTTTGTTCTCGGTCAGGATCTTGACGGTCTCGGCGTCGTGGCTTTCCAGCGCCTCGTTCTCGATCTCGAGCACCTCGCACAGATTGGTGCAGGCGAAGATGAGGTCGTCATAGGCGATGACCGAGCCGCCACGGAAATCCTCAAGCGAGTCATCGATGCCGTGGCTGTCCTGGCGAAAGGTCTCGTCGGGGGTCATGTAGGACATGTCACTGCACCTCCTGGTGCTGCAGCAGCATCTTCTGCACGGCGGCGCCGATGCCGATGCCGTTGCCGCGATTGGCAACCATCTTTCCGTATTCGTCGGTCAGCAGGGACCGGAACATCTCCTCGCCGCTGCCGCCGCCGAACAGGCCGTCGGTCTTGATGCCCTCGAACATGTGCTGGAACATCTGGCTCATGAACTGGGCCTCGAACTGCTTGCCGGCCTTGGCGGCGGCGGCGGGGCTGCGGGCTCCGCCGGGGGGCGCCTTGGGGGCCATCAGGCTGGGGTCGGCCGTGGCGGGCATGGTGGTGTCGATGGAGCTGGCCATGTTACAGCACCTCCAGCTCGGCCTGCAGCGCGCCGGCCGCCTTGATGGCCTGAAGGATACTGATCAGGTCGCGCGGGCCGATGCCCAGACTGTTGAGACCCTCGACCAGTTCTTGCAGCGTGACCTTGTGCGCCACGACCGCGAGCTTGTTGCCGGCGCCTTCGTCGACCTGGATGTCGCTACGCTGGACGGTCTCGGTGGTGCCGGTGGCGGAGAAGGGAGATGGCTGCGACACCTGTGGTGTCTCGGTGATGCGGATGGTCAGCTGGCCCTGGGCGATGGCCACGGTGCTGATGCGCACGTTCTCGCCCATGACGATGGTGCCGGAGACCTCGTCGATGACGACACGGGCCATCTGGTCGGGCTCGACCCGCAGTTGTTCCACATCGGTGAGCAGGCCGACCACGTTGCCGCGATAGCCCGGCGGAACCACGATCTGGACGGTGCCGGGGTCGATGGGGCGCGCCATGTCGCCGCCGAGGAAGGAGTTGACCGCCTGGGCGATGCGCCGCGAGGTGGTGAAGTCGGGATTGCGCAACGAGACCTTGACCGATTCCAGATGCGCCATCTCGAAGGGCAGCTCACGTTCGACGATGGCCCCGTTGGCGATGCGTCCGGCGGTTGGCACCCCCTTGGTGACCGACGAGCCCGAGGCGCCCGAGGCGGTGAAACCGCCGGTGGCGACCTGGCCTTGGCTCACGGCATAGACTTCGCCGTCGGCGCCGATCAGCGGGGTGACCAGCAGGGTTCCTCCGCGCAGATCCTTGGCGTCGCCCATGGCCGAGACATTGGTGTCGATATGGGTTCCCTGGCGGGCGAAGGCCGGCAATACGGCGGTGACCATCACCGCCGCGACATTCTTGGGGCTGAGGGAGGTGATGGCGCCGGTCTTGTCACGGATATTGACGCCAAGACGTTCGAGCATGCCCACCAGACTTTCCTTGGTGTAGGGCGTGTTGGTGAATTGGTCGCCGGTGCCGTTCAGGCCGACCACCAGGCCATAACCGACCAGAACGTTGTCGCGGACGCCTTCGAAATCGGCGATGTCCTTGATGCGCGAGGCTCCGAAGGCCTCGGCGGGCATCAGCCCGATGGTCACCGCCAGCAGGGAGGCGGCAAGCACCAGGGCGCGCAGCGGACTGGCGAAGGTGGCGGTGGTGACTTCGATGCGGGTCATGGCGTGTACCTTGAGTCGCGGGATATGAACTTGCGTTCAGACCGATGCGAAAGCCGTGCCACCAGCTTAGTTGATATATTTCAAGGCGTTGCCTGATTTGCCTGCCCCGAATTCTTGGCCGGGCGGCAGTTTGGGCCCTTTTGGCCCGGCAAAAGCTGCCCAGTTGACGAAGCGGCCCGGCTCGGGCGAAATAGCTCCTATCGCGGGCGGAGCCCAGCGGATAAGATGACCTCTACATAGCCATGACCGGACCGACATGAAAATTTCCGGAGTCGGTGCCAAGGGTTCCGCCACAGGGGCCCGCAAGACCGACAAGAGCCAGTCCAAGGGCGAGTTCAGACAGGCGCTCATCGATTCCATGGGATCGATGGAGGAGGCGCATGCCGTCGAGACCCCGGTGGGCATCAGCGGGGTCGACGCCCTGCTGATGGTGCAGCAGGTCGATAATTCGGTGGAGCGCGACACCCGGCGCCGGCTGGTCCGTCGCGGCGAGGAACTGCTCGACGGGCTGGAGGATCTGCGCCACGGCCTGCTCATGGGCGATATTCCCAAGGAAAAAATGATGGCCTTGGCCCAGATGGTGCGGTCGCGCCGGGAAAACTGCGGAGACCCGCGGCTGGGCGCCCTTCTCGACGAGATCGAGCTGCGGGTCGAGGTCGAATTGGCCAAGCTCAGCCCGCGCGGCTGATCTTCCCACTGCCACTTTATAACGGTCCAAAGGCTTGCGTCGAAAGACGGCGCTTGCCGGGGTGCCTTCCGATCCATATATTGCCGAGCGACTTGAGGCCGCTGGTGATTTCGAGGATCTGGATGACCGTCACGTTGCCGTCGGATTACCGTCCCGCCGAGGACGAGGCCTTCATGAATGAGACCATGAAGGAATATTTCCGTCAAAAGCTTCTGCATTGGCGGATGGAGCTTTTGCGCGAGTCTGACGAGACTCTCCAGCATCTTCAGGAAGGTGGACTGCAGGAGCCCGATATCGCCGACCGCGCTTCGGCCGAGACCGACCGTGCTCTGGAGCTGCGCACCCGCGACCGCGAGCGCAAGCTGATCTCCAAGATCGACGCCGCCCTGCTGCGGGTCGAGGACGGTAGCTACGGCTATTGCGAGGAGACGGGCGAGCCCATCTCCATCCGGCGCCTCGAAGCGCGGCCCATCGCCACCCTGTCCATCGAGGCGCAGGAACGGCACGAGCGCCTGGAGCGCACCCACCGCGAGGACTGAGGGCGGAGGGCCGGGTGATGAGTTCCTCTCCGGCCGACCGCGTTATTCACGGCAGTGTTGCCGCCGGCTGGATCGACGGCGAAGCCCCCGAGGCGATCCATTCCCTGTTGACCGAACGCCTGGAGCGCTGGCGCGCCGATCCCGCCAGCCCTATCGCCGCGCTGTGGCACAATCTTGCCCTGGCGGCCCGTCATGCCGGCTGCTACGACGCCGAGATCGGCTGCTGGCTGGCGCTGGACTCGCTGTTTCCCGGTGAACCCGCCGTCCAGCTCCGCCTGGCCGAGGCCCTGCACCGGGTCGGCGACGAGGATGGCGCCCGCGCTGCCCTGGCCGTCATTCCCCCCGCCCATCCCAGCCGCGCCGCCGCCCTGCTGCTGGCCCTGGAGCTGGAGGGAGGGGGGGGCGACGATGCCGCTGCCATCGTCGACGAGCTGACCCGTCTTCTGGTTGCCCGCCCGGTCTGGGACCAGTCCCATCATCTGCTGGTGCGCCGCCTGGTCGCTCTCGGTCTGCACGGACAGGCCGTCGCCGTGCTGGCCCATTGGCCGCATGGCAGCGGGGACGAGACCCGCGATCACCTGCTCGAGCGCGGCTGGCTGGCCATGCATGCCGGCGATGCTATCGGGGCGCGGCACTTTTTCGAGCGGCTGTGGACGCGGGGCGATCCTACCATCAATGGGGTCGCCGGACGGTTTGATGGTGCGGTGCCGCCCTATGATGCCGTGGTGGAGCAGGATATCCGCCAGCGCATCGACGCCGCCTTCGCCCTGCCCGAGGAGGCCCTGGCCCGGGTCGCCACCGGTCGGGATGACGCCTTGCCGCCGGTGCGGGTACTGTTCGCCGGTTATGAGCGGATGGCGCTGCCCAACGATCTGGCCGAGCACTTCCAGCGCTCGGCCCTGGATGCCGGCATCGACTTCCACGCCCATCTGGATAACGCCATCGTCTTTGCCGACCACTATCGCGGCACCGACGAGGAAGTGCGGCTTCGCGTCGCGGCCTTCGAGGCCGTGCTAGAGGCCCGGCGTCCAGACGTCGTCATGCTCGATTGCGGCTACATGCCCAGCCAGCGTGGCCTGCGGCCCGAGCGCATGGTCGAGCTGGCCCACAGCCTGGGCTTCCGCTTGGTCTGTGTCATGCGTGATGCCCTCGAGGGTGGCCTGCCTTATCTCCGGGCCTGGCTGGCCGCCGCCGACACCATGGTGATCCTCGATCCCTGTTCGCCACTGCTTGCCACCGAGGAGGCCGCCGACAAGGTGCTGTTGGGCTGGGGGCCGTCGATGCATCTGCCCCCCGGGCGGGCCGAGGGGGGCGATCTCGGCCTAGTCTTCATTGGCGCCGACAGCTACGGCGTACGCAATATGCTGCTGTCGGTGCTGCTGACCGAGGACATCGCCTTTACCGCCATCACCGGCCATCGCCGGGCCGAGGTCACGCCGGACATGGACTCCTATGTGGGTGTGCTCAAGCGGGCGCGGGCGGTGCTCAACGTCGCCGCTCATTCCCATAGCGAGTTTCTGGTCACCGCCCGGGTGTTCGAGGTGGTTGCCGCCGCCGGTGGAGTGCTGGTCGAACAGGACAACCCCGGCACCGCCCGCTATTTCACCCCCTGGCGCCATTACCTGCCATGGCGCAATGTCGACGACATTGTGCAGCTCTGGCGTTTTGTCGAGCGCAATCCCGGAGTGGCCGAGCGCATGGTCGCGGAGGCCCGGACCTGGGGCGAGCGGTACTACCATCACCGCCGCCTGTGGTCGGCCATCCTGCACCATGCCTGCCGATCCTGATCGGCCCAGCCTGGAGCAGCGAGCCTTAAAGATGAGGCGCGCTGCCCTCGCGCCCTCCTCTCTCCGCATTAACCCTTAGTTTCTTCCGGCTATTCCTTCCGCGGGATTGAAACCCCCGCGCGATCATGCCTAAAATATATGCTTAAGCCGAAATGTGAATAATATATAGGCAAGTGGGGGTGGGGATGTCCGAGCCGGAACGTATTTTGGAACTCACCAAGGCGGTGCATGACGTCGCCACCGATAAGATTCGTCTGATCAAGCAGGTCACCGGAACCACGCGCATCCTGTCGCTCAACGCCCTGATCGAGGCGACGCGGGCGGGGGAAGTGGGGCGCGGCTTCGCCGTGGTGGCCAATGAGGTCAAGAACGTTTCCGACTCCATCAATACCATCACCCAGGCCATGGAAGGCGAGTTGTCGAGCACCATCGATGATCTGATGACCCTGGGCCAGACCATGGTTCAGCAGTTGCGCGGCTCGCGCCTGACCGATCTGGCGCTGAACATGATCGAGATCATCGACCGCAATCTCTATGAGCGGTCCTGCGATGTGCGTTGGTGGGCGACGGATTCGGCGGTGGTCGATTGCGTCGCCGGCGGCGGTCACGAGGCCGCGACCCATGCCTGCAAGCGTCTCGGGGTGATCCTGGACTCCTACACGGTCTATCTCGACCTGTGGATCGCCGATGCCGAGGGGAATGTGGTGGCCAATGGCCGGCCCGACCGCTATGGCCGGGCCATCGGGACGAATGTGGCCCGCGAACAATGGTTCAAGGATGCCATGGCCAACCGGGACGGCAGCGAATATTCCGTGGCCGATATTTCCGTCAATGGCCCCCTGGGCAATTCCCTGGTGGCCACCTATGCCGCCGCCATCCGCGAGGGCGGCGAGGCCAATGGCCGGGTGCTGGGCGCTCTCGGCATCTTCTTCGACTGGCAGCCCCAGGCCGAGACCGTGGTCAAGGGCGTGCGCCTGCGTCCGGACGAGGCGGCCAATACCCGATGTCTGCTGCTGGACCAGAATTTCCGGATCATCGCGTCGTCGGATGGCCAGGGAGTGCTGAACGAGCGGGTGCCGGTGGATACCCGCCACGGTCACGCGGCGTCCTACGTGGACGACGGAGGCAGCGTGGTGGGCTATTCCCTGACCCCCGGTTACGAGACCTATGAGGGGCTGGGCTGGTACGGCGTCATCATCCAGCGGCCCCGCGACGGCGGGACGGTGAAACACTGACCGCCATGGAAGGGAGGGGTCAGCCTTCCGGCTGATTGGCCTTGTTGAAGGCGTCCAGGACCTGGGCCTCGTGCTTGAGCAGTTTGCGGGCCAGCTTGAGTGCCTTGTAATACTCCTGCCCGGCCATGGCGGCGCGGATTTCCTCGCCCAGCGTCTCGGCGCTGGCGCAGGAGGTGACGTAGTCGTTCAGGCAGCGCTCGAACAGGGCGGTGTATTTCTGCCGGCTGCCGGGGAAGACATAGGCGTTCTGGATGAAGAAGTAGACCCGCCCCGCCGGCGTGATGTTATCGCCGTCGGCAACGATGTCCTTTTCCCGCAGGATGTTGGAATCGTTGAGCACCCGGAGCTTGGTGGAATGACCGGCATTTTCCACCACGGCACCGTTCACGATCACCTTCTCACCGGGCTTCAGATCAATCAGCAGGGGCACATCCGTTCTCCCGGGGGGCTTGGGGCTCATCAGTATTAAGGTTAGACGCGCTCTCTGGCTAGCCCGGAATTGCAGCCAGGAGTCCGGCGCCCGGGTTTCATGCGCCATGACCACTAGGTCAGGGGCGCCAGTTTAGATATATTCAGCAAAGGGCGACGGGTCTCAACACTATAGTGGTGTATACGTACTAAGGGGTGGGTAAGCATAACTTATGATAAGGGCGGCCCGTCACATTCCGTCTTGTTTCCATGTCTTCTGTGGTTACATGATCGCCTCGCCTAGCTGAATTGCTAGGTCGGGAGTTGTGGCTTGATTGGGGCGCTGGCCCATAACTATTCTGCGCGCCATATTCGCAACCCTCCAGGGTGGGGCAGTGGACGTTTCCCGTCGTCAGGAATTGTTGACCGAAAGAGAACGGGATGTTCTGGTCCTGATCGCTTCTGGGAAGAGCAGCAAGGAAATCGCGCGTCTCCTCCGGATTTCCGTGGGCGGGGCGAATTTCCACATTCTCAATGCGATGAAGAAGCTCGGTGCGGCGACCCGTGCCCATGCAGTGGCGCGCGCGATCTTCCTTGGCCTGGTGGTCGAGGGGATGAGCATTGAAGGCGGCGGCGAAGACGACGCCTGAAGCGGAGTTTGGGTTGGACGTGCACGATTATGGGACGCCATCCGGCTTCGAGGAACGCCAGAGGTGGTTCGAGGCCACGACCATGGATGTGCTTGATCGCGTTCTGAGCCGCGGCGAGCGGATCGACCTCGCCGCCGCCGAGCATCTCGCCGGTCAACCGGCTCCTCCCGGCGAACACCATGTGGAGGCCGACCTCATCATTTGTGTCGCCAGCCTGCGCGAACTTCTGCGTGCCAAGGTCGGCGACGACGGCCCTGCCCGTGAAATCCTGAACGCCGCCCGCCATCTTTGGGATGCGGCGACGGTGCCCTGGAATGACGCGGTTGGGCGGGAGCGGACCCGTGTCCAGGTCTGCATCGGCAATATCCGCCGTGCCCTGAACGCCGCCGCCGAAGGCTGAGCATCCGGATTCATGACGGTGACGCATGGCCGGCTGCGGTGCGCGCACCCCTTTTCATATTGCAGTGCAGCATAAACCTCCTATTTGATGGATGGAGAATTCATATTTTGGCGGACCGGCCCTTGGCCGGGCCGCTGGCCAAGGAGGCCGTCATGCTGATTCGCAGGCTCTACGGGCACGAAAGTCCGCTCTTCGCCAACCACCTCAAGCGGTTGTCGGCTGATGATCGCAGGCTCCGCTTCGCGCGGGCCGGTGCCTCCGACGGCTGGCTCGACGCCTATGTCGCCGGCATTTCCCCCGACGACCTGATTCTGGCGGCCATGGACGGCGAGACCATGGTCGGTGCCGCCCATGTGGCCCTGGATGGCACCGTGGCCGAGGTGGGGGTCAGCGTCGATTCTCATCATCGTTCCGGCGGGACCGGCACCGAACTGCTCAAGCAGGCGGTCGCCTTCGCCCGCAATCGCCGGGCGGAGAAGCTCTATACCCTCTGTCTGTCGGAGAACCGCTCCATGGTGGCGCTGGCGCGCCGGACCGGCATGGCGGTTCATTACACCGGTTCCGAGGCCGAAGCCTATCTCGACCTGCCGCCGCCCGATTCCGAGACGGTGGGCCAAGAAGTATCCACTGGCCTTTTCGCGGTGTTCCATGATTGGGCCGAACTGCTGGATGGCTACGGTGAGGCGGTGGCGCGCAGCATGGAGCCGTTCACCCTGGACGGCATGGCCCTGCCCACCTGGCTGACGCCCGCGGCTTAAGGCTCTTTTCGCCGGCGGCAGGATTGTTCTATGGTCCGGGCATGATCACCGTGCCCGCCCCTCAGATCCTGTCCGCTTCCGACGACGCCATCGGGTTGGCCGCCGCCGCGCTGGCCGCCGGCCGGCTGGTGGCCTTTCCCACCGAGACCGTCTATGGCCTGGGCGGCGACGCCACCAGCGACCGGGCGGTGGCCGCCATCTTCGAAGCCAAGGGACGGCCCAGCTTCAATCCGCTGATCGCCCATGTGAACTCACTGGAGGCGGCGGCGCGTCTGGTCGAGATCGGACCCGACGCCCGCGCCCTGGCCGAACGCTTCTGGCCGGGACCGCTGACCCTGGTTCTGCCGCGCCGCCCCGATTCCCCGATTTCGCTGCTGGCCAGCGCCGGACTGGAAACGGTGGCGGTGCGGGTGCCGGCCCATCCGGTGGCGCTGGCGCTGCTCCAGGCCGCCGGCCTTCCCGTCGCCGCCCCCTCGGCCAACCGCTCCGGCGCGGTCAGTCCCACCACCGCCCGGCACGTGGCCCAGTGCCTGGGGGGGCGGGTGTCGCTGATCCTTGATGGCGGCCCGTGCCGGGTGGGGGTGGAATCCACCGTGCTTGACCTGACCGGGGCGCGGCCGGCCTTGCTGCGGCCCGGCGGCCTTGCCGCCGAAATCCTGGAAGCGGCATTGGGCCGGCCACTGCTGCGCTCCACCGATTCTCCCGACGCTCCGCGCTCGCCGGGGCAGTTGGCAAGCCATTACGCCCCGGCGGCTCCGGTGCGGCTGAACGCGGAAACGGCCGGGCCGGGAGAGGTGCTGCTGGGCTTCGGCCCCGCCGGCGACGCCGCTCTCAACCTCTCGGCCGCGGGCGATCTGGAGGAGGCGGCGGCCAATCTCTTCGCCATGCTGCGCGCCCTGGACCGGCCGGGGGTGGGTGGCGTCGCGGTGATGCCGATTCCCGAACATGGCCTGGGTCTGGCCATCAATGACCGCCTGCGCCGGGCGGCGGCGCCGAGGACCTGAGCCCATGACCCTCATCTCGCAATTGTCCGCCGTGGTCGGTCCCGGCAATGTGCTGAGCGAGGCCGCCGACAAGGCGCCCTATCTGGTGGAGGAACGCGGCCTGTTCCAGGGGACCGCCCTGGCGGTGGTCCGTCCCGGCTCGACCGCCGAGGTCGCAGACGTGGTCAAGGCCTGTGTCGCGGCGGGACTGGCGGTGGTGCCCCAGGGCGGCAATACCGGGCTGTGCGGCGGCGGAGTTCCGCCCGAGCACGGCCATGCCGTGGTGGTGTCCACCGAACGGCTGAACCGGATTCGCGCCATCGATCCCTTGGACTACACCCTGACGGCCGAGGCCGGCTGCGTTCTGGCCACCCTGCAACAGGCGGCGCTGGATGTGGGCTGCCTGTTCCCCCTCAGCCTGGGGGCGGAGGGCTCCTGCCGGATCGGCGGCAATATCGCGACCAATGCCGGCGGCACCAATGTGCTGCGCTACGGCAACACCCGCGATCTGGTACTGGGGCTTGAAGTGGTCCTGCCCGACGGGCGGATATGGGACGGGCTCAAGGCGCTTCGTAAGGACAATACCGGCTATGCGCTCAAGCACCTGTTCATCGGCGCCGAGGGGACGCTGGGCATCATCACCGCCGCCGTGCTCAAACTGTTTCCCGAGCCGCGCGAGGTTCAGACTGCCCTGGTGGCCCTTGCCGACCTGGACGCGGCGCTGGTGTTGCAGGCCCGCGCCCGCCGGGCCAGCGGCGATGCCGTCACCGCCTGCGAGCTGATTTCGCGCATCGGGCTGGAGATGGGGGCTCGTCACATTCCCGGCGTGCGCGATCCCTTTCCGGCGCCGCATCCTTGGTATCTGCTGCTGGAACTGTCGTCGTCGCGTCCCGGCGGCCTGCGCGAGGCGCTGGAGGAGGTCTTGGTCGAGGCGCTGGAGGAGGGGATCGCAACAGATGCGGTCCTGGCCGAGAGCGGCGAGCAACGTGATGCCCTGTGGCGCATCCGCGAGACCCTGCCCGAGGCGCAGAAGCATGAGGGCGCTTCCATCAAGCATGACGTGGCGGTGGCGACGTCCCGGGTGCCCGAGATGATCCGGCGCTGCACCCGGGCGGTGGAGGCGGCTCTGCCCGGGGTGCGGGTGGTGGCCTTCGGCCATCTCGGTGACGGCAACACTCATTTCAACCTGTCTCAGCCTCCCGGCGCCGACAGGCGGCTCTATCTCGACCAGTGGGAGCGGATGAACCGCATCGTCCACGACATCGTGGTCGAAATGGACGGCTCCATCTCGGCCGAGCATGGCATCGGGCGCCTCAAAGTGGCGGAATTGCTCCATTACAAGCCTGAGGTGGACATCGACCTCATGCGCCGGATCAAGGTTGCGCTCGATCCCGTCGGCCTGATGAATCCGGGCAAGGTCGTACCGTAGAGGCTTGATCGGATCCTTTCGGATCAGGATCAGCCGCCATTGCTGCGGCGGCCAAGCTTGCGGATGCGAGCGCCCGGCGAGGGCAAAACGAATGAGTTAGGTTTCGCTGTTCCACTGACCGACGGATGTTTATAATCCCGGCGATGTCGGGAATTACGCGATACATACTGCGGCAAATGGTGGTGGGGATGCTTTTCGTCTCCATTGCGCTGACCTGCGTCTTGTGGCTGACCCAGTCATTGCGATTCGTCGAAATGATCGTCAACAAGGGGCTCAGCATGGGCACCTTTCTCAAGCTGACCATGCTGTTGATGCCGGGGTTCCTGGTGGTGATCATCCCGATTTCCCTTTTCGCTGTGGTGCTTTTCACCTACAACAAGCTCATCGCGGACCGTGAACTGGTGGTGCTGCGCGCGGCGGGTCTCAGCCATATGGCTCTGGCGCGGCCGGCGATGGTGCTTGGGGTGGCGACCGCGTTGGTGGGGTATCTGCTGAGCTGCTGGATCATTCCGCTGACGGTCAAGAACTTCCACGAGATGCAGTTCACCATCCGCAACGACATCACCAACGTTTTGCTGCAGGAAGGCGTGTTCAACAAGTTCGGCGACGGCCTCACCATCTATGTGCGATCACGCACCCCGGCGGGAGAACTGCTGGGCCTGCTGGTGCATGACCGGCGCAATCCGTCGCGGGCGGTGACCCTGATGGCCGAGCGCGGCGCCCTGGTCTATACCGACACCGGCCCCCGGGTGCTGATGGCCAACGGCAACCGTCAGGAAGTGACGCCGGGCACCGGCAAGCTGTCGCTGCTGTATTTCGACAGCTACACCGTGGATTTCGCCACCGCTACCGGCGACAAGCCTGACCGCTTCCGTGATGCGCGCGAACGCAGCACGATGGAGCTGATCCGGGCGCAGGAAAGCGAGTATGGCATCGGCGACTATCGCCGCTTTCGGGTCGAGCTTCACTCGCGCCTGACCGCGCCGCTCTACAATCTCGGTTTTCCGCTGTTGGCGGCTTGCATCCTGCTGACGGCGGGCTTCGACCGTCGCGGCCAGTCGGCGCAGGTGATGTCAGCCATCGCCGCCATGGTGCTGGTCCAGGCCACGGCGCTGGGTATCTCCAACGTGGCGACCGGCAATCTGGTCTTCGTGCCGCTGATCTATCTGGTTGCCATCCTTCCCATCGCACTGGGGCTGTGGATTCTGGCGAGGCCGCCATGGCCGCGCCGCCGTTTCCCGGCCCTGGCGGCCGATTCCGCCTGACCCGGCCGAGGATTCGTCTTGTCTGCTTCCCGCACTCTCTTCCTGTTTGGTCTGCTGGCGTCGTCCACGGTGCTCGGCGGGCAAGCTCATGCCGCTGCGGCCGAGGGCGAGGCCTTTCCCGAGATCGGTGGCTGGGGGCAGGCCTGGGGCGACGAAGCCCCGCCCGCTCCCGCTTCGGCCCCGGTTCGCCGCCCGGCCGCGCCACCGCCGTCCGGTTATGTCCCGCCGCCGCCGGCCCAGGCACTGCCCACCGCCGTCGCCCCCACCGCCCGGGCGACGGGTGGGCCGGTCGCCGCCCCGCTGCCCCAGGGCGAATTGGGGCAGGTCTATCCGGAAGTCGGCGGCTGGGGACAGGCCTGGGGTGAGGATGAGGTTCCGGCTCCGACCCGTCCGCGTGCGGCCCGCGCCATGCCTTCGACCCTGGACCCGTTGGCGGGGACAAACTCGGTCCGGGCTGCGGCGGAGCCCATGGCTGCCCCGCCTCAGGCGGAGCGCCCGCGACGGACGGCCGCTTCGGTCCCGTCCGCTTATGTCCGCATGGAGCGGGCGGGGGACGAGGGCAGCAGCGACGCCGTCGGCCTGCACCGTCCGCCTCGCATCATTCCGCGGGCGGTGGCTTCGGCCAACCGCAAGGACGAAGGCGACACCCCGCCGGTGCGGATGGAGGCCGATCAGGTCATTTATGATCGCGAACTCGGCATCGTCACCGCCAAGGGCCGTGTCGAGATGATTCAGAGCGGGCGGACGCTGGTTGCCGACACGGTCAGCTACAACCTGAAATTCGATGTCATGGGGGCATCGGGCAATGTGGTGCTGACCGAGCCCTCCGGCGAGGTCACCCATGCCGACTATTTCGAACTGACCGGCGACTTCAAGAATGGTGTCGCCCAGCAGATCCGCGTGATCCTGGCCGATAACTCCCGGTTGGCAGCCCAGAGCGCCCAGCGGGTGGGCGGTGACCGCACCGATTTCGACCGCGCGGTCTATACCGCCTGCGAGCCGTGCCGCGACCATCCCGAACGGCCCCCCTTGTGGCAGGCCAAGGCCGAGCGGGTGACTCACAACCAGGCCGAGGCCCAGATCGAATACCGTGACGCCTGGCTCGAATTCGAGGGCGTGCCGGTCTTCTACACGCCCTACTTCTCCCATCCTGACCCGACGGTGAAGCGCAAGAGCGGCTTCCTCACGCCGGTGGTGGGGGTCAACAGCACGCTGGGCCCGTCCGTGACCGCGCCCTATTACTTCGTGGTCTCCGACAGCGAGGATTTCACCCTGGCGCCGCGGTTCATGCTGCCACAGACCAGCACCAGCGGGGATGTCTCCAGCAATATCCTGAAGCGCATCCAGCTTGCCGGAGAGCATCGCTGGCGCGGTGTGCACGGCGAGGAGAAGACCGCCGCTAGTATCACCGAGGACCGTAATACCGGTTCGGTGCGCGGCCATATCGAGTCCAAGGGGGTGCTCGATCTCGACGAGACTTGGCGGGCCGGGTGGCAGGTACAGCATCAGTCGGACGAGACCTATCGCTCCCTCTACCGGATCAGGACCGAGAATGACCGTCCCTGGCTGCTGACACGGCCCTATGTGGAAGGGTTCGGCCGGCGGAATTACGCCATGGCCGAGGCGATGTCCTTCGAGGGCCATCGGGTCATTGAGGACCAGAGCAAGAAGGCGATGGTTCTGCCTCATATGATCTATGAGACCACCTCAGAGCCGGGCTGGGCGGGCAGCTACTGGACCCACAACAACGACATCCTGTCCTATGTGCGGGGTGAGGGAACCGATGGGCAGCGATTCTCCCACCGGACGGCCTGGAACCTGCCGATTCTCACTCCGGATGGCCAGGTTATGGCCATTTCCGCCAGTATGCGCGGGGATTCCTACCATTCCAGCCGATTGGCGACCGTGGCGAGCGGCGATGCCACCAGTGGCCGTCTGGTCCCTGAAGTTTCGGCCAACTGGCGCTATCCCTTCATAAGTACCGGCACCAATGTTTCGCAGGTGGTCGAGCCCATGGCCATGGTGGCCGTGAGCCCCATCGGTGGTAACAGTCTGCGCATCCCCAATGAGGATTCGCTGGATTTCGAGCTGGATGAAACCAATGCGCTGCGGCCCAATCGGCTGGTGGGGCTTGATCGGGTCGAAGGCGGCCTTCGCGGCGGTTACGGGCTGCGCTGGGCGGCCTATCCGAGGCAGGGTGGATCGATTTCCGGTCAGGTGGCCCAGGGATGGCGGCAGCATACCGATTCGACCTTCGGCCCCGGCAGCGGCTTCACCGATACGTTTTCCGACTTTCTTGGTCGGGTCGACGTATCGCCGACCGGCATGGTTCACTTGACCGACCGGGTCCGGCTGGACAAGACCAGTCTGCAGATGCGACGCAACGAAGCAGGGGTAGCGGTCGGGCCTCCGGCCCTGGTGCTCGGCGCCAATTATGGCCTGTTGTCGAGCAGCAACAGCGCTTATCCCCAGCGTCAATACGCTGGCTACACCATGAGTTCAGCTCTGACCGAGTATTGGCGGACCACCTATAGCCTGACCCAGGATCTGGCAACGAAGGGGGGGACGGTCAATTGGTCATTTGGGACGATGTATAGCGACGAATGCTTCGCTGTCATGGCGACGTTCCAGCACTATTACTCCAACAATAACGACCTTGCGTCGGGTTATGATGCGATGTTGACCGTGGTTCTGAAGTCGCTTGGCGAGGCGCCGTTCAGTCTGTTCTGATCATTTAGCGTTGATGGCCCGCTTTCGAGGGCGGTCATGGCAAGGGGAAGCTGGAATGTTGACTCGTTTCGCAATGGTCGTCGCGATCGGCCTGGTGTTGGCGGGGGGCGCCTCGGGCGCTCGGGCGCAGGACGTCGACCGCATCGCCGCCGTGGTCAACGAAGACATCATCTCCATCCGTGATCTTGAGGCTCGGCTCAAGCTGGCGCTGGTGGTCTCCCACCTTCCTGACAACCTCGAGAATCGTCGTCGCGCCGTGCCCCAGGTCCTGCGCAAGATGATCGACGAACGCATCGAGATTCAGGAGGCGAATCGCAACAAGGTCAGTATCGGCCCCGACGAACTCGCCCGTGGGATCGCCGGGATCGAACAGCAGAACCGCATGCCGCAAGGGAGCCTGCTTCCCTCCTTGGCCAAGTCAGGCGTCGATACAGATGCCGTCCGCGACCAGATTCGGGCCGATCTGACTTGGCTGAAGCTGAGCGGCCGCATGCTGCAGCCCAATATTCGCGCTGGCGAAGAAGAGGTCAACGAACGCCTGGAGATGCTGCGTCAGCAATTGGGCCAGCCCGAATACCTGATGGCGGAGATATTCCTGTCCGTCGACAACCCCGGTCAGGAGGAGGAAGCCCGCCGCCTGGGCGAGCGTCTGCTCGATCAGCTCAAGGCAGGGGCGCCGTTCCAGGCGCTGGCCCGGCAATTCTCCCAGAGTGCCAGTGCCGGCAGCGGCGGCATGTTGGGCTGGGTAGGGGCAACCGCCCTTGATGACGAGGTAAAGGTGGAGGTGGTCCGTCTGGAAAAGGGGGAGGTCAGCCCCTTGATCCGCACCGGCGCCGGCTATTCCATCGTGGCGGTTCTCGACAAACGGATTTCCGGTGCACCGGTGCCCGGTGTCGAAACCGTGACCATGGTTCAGGTGTTCTTCCCGACGCCGCCCAATACGACGACCTCGCGCGACAGCTTGGTCGCCAAGGCGGTGGAATTGACCGCACCGCTTAAGACTTGCGCGCAAATGGAAGAACTGGGGCGCAAGATACAGTCCGAAAAATCCGGGCGCATGGACAATGCGCCAAAGTCGGCCATGCCCGACGCGATACGCTCCCTGGTCGATAGCCTGCCCGACAACAAGGCCAGCCAGCCGCAGCCGGCGCCCGACGGTCTGGCGGTAATCATGGTCTGCGGCCGCTCCATGTCGGCCAACGGCGGGGGACTGCCGACGCGCGAGGCGATCATGCGCCACATCGAGGACGAGAAGATGGACCTGATGTCCAAGCGCTATCTTCGCGATCTGCGCCGCGCAGCCTTCGTCGATATCCGGTTGTGAGATGACCGCGCGGCCGCCGCTCGCCCTGACCATGGGGGAGCCTGCCGGCATCGGCGGCGATATCGCGCTGGCGGCGTGGGTGCGCCGGGCCGAGGGGCTTCCCGCTTTCTTTCTTCTCGACGATCCCGACCGCCTGCGCGGCCTTGCGGCGCGCCTGGGGCTGGATGTTCCGATCCAGGTGGTGGCGACGCCGGCCGGGGCGGCGGCCGTCTTCGCCCATTCCCTGCCGGTCCTGCCGGTTCAATTGGCCAAGGCGGTCGAGCCGGGCCAGCCCGACGCCGCCAATGTAGGGGCGGTTCGCGACGCCATCGAGCGGGCGGTGGCGCTGGTCCGGGCCGGCGGAGCGGCGGCGGTGGTGACCAATCCCATCCACAAGGCAGTGATGCACCAGGGCGGTTTCGACTTTCCCGGCCATACCGAGTTCCTGGCTCATCTGGTGGGTGACTCGGGCCTGCGCGAGGTGATGATGCTGGCCTGTCCCGGCCTCCGGGTTGTCCCGGTCACCATCCATGTCGCCCTGGCCGAGGCGGTGGCCTCGCTGCGGACCGAGGATATCGTCCAGGTGGGCCGGGTAACGGCGCGGGCCTTGGAGGTGGATTTCGCCATTCCCCGCCCGCGTCTGGCGGTGGCTGCGCTCAATCCCCATGCCGGCGAAGGCGGCGCCATGGGCCGCGAGGACATGGATATCGTTGCTCCGGCGGTGGAGCAGTTGCGGCGGGCCGGGATCGACGCCGTCGGGCCGCTGCCGGCGGACACCCTGTTCCATGCCCGGGCGCGGCAGGGCTACGACGCGGTGCTGTGCATGTATCACGATCAGGCGCTGATCCCGCTCAAGACCATCGACTTTGATCGCGGCGTCAACATCACCCTGGGGCTGCCCTTCGTCAGGACGTCGCCCGACCACGGCACCGCCTTTGATCTGGCCGGGACCGGACGGGCCAGCTGCGACAGCCTGATCGCCGCCCTGACCACCGCCGCCGAAATCGCCGACCATCGCGCGGGGCGGACATGAGCGAGTTGCCGCCGCTGCGTGACGTCATCGCCCGCCACGGGCTCGACGCCCGCAAGTCGCTGGGGCAGCACTTTCTGTTCGACCTTAACCTTACCGGACGCATCGCGCGGGCCGCCGGTGATCTCTCCGTCGGCACGGTGATCGAGATCGGGCCGGGGCCGGGGGGGCTGACCCGTGCCCTGCTCGATGCCGGCGCCCGTCGGCTGATCGCCATCGAGCGTGACGACCGCGCCATCGCTATTCAGCAGGAGATCGCCGAGGCCTATCCCGGCCGGCTGGAAATCATGGCCGCCGATGCCATGGCGGTGGACGTGGCCGCATTGGGCGAGGCGCCGCGCAAGATCGTGGCCAATCTGCCCTATAATATCTCGACGGTGCTGCTGCTGGCCTGGTTGCGGCGGGCGGACGCCTTCGAACGGTTCGTGCTGATGTTCCAGAAGGAGGTGGTGGATCGCCTGTCTGCGGCGCCGCGCTCCGAGCATTACGGCCGCCTGTCGGTGATCACCCAATGGCTGTGCGAGGTCCGGCCGCTGTTCAATGTGGATCGCCGTGCCTTCACGCCGCCGCCGGCGGTGACTTCCACCGTGGCGGAATTGGTGCCCCGCCCGGTGCCGTTGGCTCCCGCCCGCTTCGAAACCCTGGAACGGGTGACCGCCGCCGCCTTCGGCCAACGGCGCAAGATGCTGCGCTCCAGCCTCAAGTCGCTGGGTGATGCCGAGGGGCTGCTGGCGGCGACCGGACTTCCGCCCACCGCCCGGGCCGAGGAAATTCCCGTCGAGGGATTTTGCGCCTTGGCCCGCGCCCTCGATGCGCGAGGGGATGCCGCCTGACAATTATGGAATTGGCAACCACCTTCCCTTAGGCTGGCGCCATGCATGATCCGGCCTCTCCTCCTCCGCCGACCGATCCGGCCGCCGACCTGTCGGTGCCGCCGGTCGAGGACTTTGCCGGTCTGCTGGAGCAGGCCCTGGCCGGACTGCCTCCCGAGGCTCCACCCCCCGAGGCCACACCCCGTCAAAGTCTGATCCAACGGATTCTCGGCCGCCGCGGCAAGCGGTCCGCCGCCATGGCGACCGAAGAGGTAAAGGAGGCCGAGGCGCCCCCCCCCACGACCGAAGCGGTCGCAGTCGCAACAGCCCCCGATGAGGCCAGACACGACCTGGCCATGACGACCTCGCCGGCTCCGATCCCTCAACACTTCGAGGATGTGACCCGACCGGGCCTGCTCGAGCGTCTGTTCGGACAGGAACGCCAGCGTCCGCCGGAGCCGGCGGACCCGCCGCCGCTCAGTCCCCCGCCGTCCGTCGCCGAGGAGGCGGGGGAGGCTGAAGACATCCTGGTCCTTGATGATTCCGATGTGGTGGTGTCCCCCGAGCCGTCGGTGGAGGTGGAAGAGGATGTTCTGGTCCTCGACGAATCCAGCATGGTGCAGTCCCCTGAGGTAGCGGCGGATGCAGACGAGGATACCCTGGTCCTCGATGACCTTTATGTCGTTCCTGTTTCCGAGCCCGAGCCCGAGCCCGAGCCCGAGCCCGAGCCCGAGCCGCCGTGTGAGATTCGTCCGGCGGATGTGGCGGTTGCTGATCCGGTGATCGAGATTCCGGAGGTTCCCGCCGACCTGATGCCGCCCGAGCCGGCTCTGCCGGAGATTCCGCTGCCCGAGCTGCCGCCGGCGCCGCCCAGCTCGGATGAGGTATTGCTGGCCCGGGTCCTGGACGCCCTGGCCAACCAGGCATCCCAGCCGCCGCCACCGCCGCCGGACGCCGCGCCGAGTAATCGCGATCTGCTGCAACAGGTGCTGTCAGCTCTTGCCGCCAATGCCGAAGCGGCGCCTCCACCCCCATCGCCACCGGTCCCCGAGCCGTCACCGGAGCCCGAACCGCCGCCGCTACCGTCCGAACCGGTCCCATCACCATCCTCGTCAGATGACGATGACGATGACGAGGACGACGAGGACGTGTTTCTTCTCGACGACGCCTTCCTCGCCCAGACGGAGGAGGCCTCTCCGCCGCCGGTCGGCCCCTCGCCGGAGATGGTGGGCGATATTTCCCGCGAGGAGATGGCGGTCCTGATCGCGGCGGCGACGCCGGAGGGGGCCGGAACCTTGGAGATGCCCGAGCGCCTCGACCTGCTGGCCCGCCTGCTCCTGACGCCGGCCGACGACTTTGCCGCCCAGGACCTGCTCAACGAGTGCTGGCCACGCGGCAGTTGCGGCCTCGCCAGCCGGGCCGCGTTGGCGGTGGCGATCAACCTGTCGCGCAATTTCGGCCTTCCCGGCAAGTTGCCCATGGCTGCGGCCAAGGCCTGGCGCATGCTCGATCCCGAGGTGTTCCAGGCCGCCCTGGCCCAGCGGCTGGCCTCCATCGGCGACTTCATCAAGGCGTGGCAGCGTTCGCAATATACGTTCCTGTCGCTGGACTTCGGCGAGATCGAGTTGATCGAATACCTGTTCGAGACGCTACGGCCCGGCCCACACGTGGAGTTGCTGGCCTCGGTCATGGAGTTCAAGGTTCTGTCGGGGCGGCGCTTTGGCCTGTTGCGGCGCATCCCCGGGCATGCCCGCCGGGTGGTCGCGGCCCTGGGGTCGGCGGAACGCGATCAGGCCCGGCTCCACTTGGCCGAGGTCAAGGCGCTGCTGGCGCGCATGGCCCAGCCTGACGGCTTTCCTCCCATCGCCGAGGCGGCTCTGAGGGCCTTGGCCGAGGTGGAGAAGCTGGACGGGCAACTGGCTGCGCCGCCCCCGGCGCAACTGGGGGACGGGCACCATACGGCCGGTGGGGCCGGTCTGGCGCTGGGGCGCTTGTAGGAAAGGAGTGGCGCCATGAGCGGTGGTTGGGGATGCCCGCATCAAGACGGCAAATCCTGCACCAAGGTGGGCGGCCGGCCCTGCGATCCCGGCATGAAAGGGTGTGTCCTCGCCGGGCGCTTCCGCTTCAGCAATCCTGACAAGAACCGGACTCCCGCCGCCGACCGCGGAGCGAAGCCGGAGGCCTGCCCCTAGGAAGAGGGGGCGGATACAATACCTTTGGCCCCACCCTGATTGGCAGGCCGGCATTGACGGCCGGCCGGCCAATGCGCTTAATTAAGTAAAGCAGGACTAAGATGTTCAAAAGAAACATCGAATATAATTACGACGCGGCCATCAGGGAGAGAAACGATGGTGGGTCAAGACGGCGGGGATACCCCGGCGCTCAGAAATGCTGATTCCTTCGCCACCGAGGTCTTGCGACAGATCGACAGTCTGAGTCTGGAGGTTGCCGATATCGCCGGCACCATGGACGGGCTGACCCGCTTCGTGAAACATCAGGAAGAGCTGTTCGCCCATCTGAAATCCATCGCCCATGCCATGGCCGACACCATCGGCCTGATCGACGCCGCCGGGCAGGAGACCCGGCAGGTGACACTTCAAGCCGGTCAGCAATCCGCCGATTCGCTGCGCACCATCGACGAGGCGCTGTCGGGGGTGAATCAACTGGTTGGGGCGGTACAAGGCATCGAGCAGCAGTTGGAGGGATTGGAAGGCGCCCTGGGCGAGGTCGGCTCCATGTCGCGCAATATCCAGAAGATCGCGCGCCAGACCAATCTGCTGGCCCTCAACGCCACCATCGAGGCGGCGCGGGCCGGCGACGCCGGCAAGGGCTTCGCCGTGGTCGCTACCGAGGTCAAGGGCTTGGCCCGCCAGACAGCCGACGTCACCAGCGGCATCGACGCCACCGTGCATAAGCTGTCGGGCTCGGTCACCGAGTTGATCGAGACCTCGACCGAAACCTTGAGAATGGCCGATTCCGTGGGTTCCGGCGTCGGCATCATCAATCAGGCGGTCTCGGTGTTCGGTCAGGCCATCGATACCGTCGAAGGCAAGGTGGGCGACATTTCCCAGGCCGCCTCGGTGTCCATTACCCAGTGCAACGACGTGATCGGCGAGATCGACAAGTTCTTCGAAGGCATCGCCATGACCAGTGAAAGCCTGCGCCGCGCCGACGAGCGGATCAGTTCCCTGCTGGGCAATTCCGAGGACCTGATGGGCTATATCGCCGCTTCGGGCTTCCGCACCGCCGACACCCCGTTCATCGAGGCCGTCCAGGCCACCGCCATCAGCATTTCTCAAGCCTTCGAGGAAGGCCTGCGTCAAGGCCGCATCTCCCTGGACGCGCTGTTCGACGAGTCCTATCAGCCCATCGCCGGCACCAATCCGCAGCAGCATACCTCGCGCTTCTGCGCCTTCACGGATGCGGTGCTGCCGCCGTTCCAGGAAGCCAACCTCACCCTCGATCCCCGGGTGGCCTTCTGCGTCACCATCGACCGCAACGGCTATATTTCCACCCACAACAACAAGGTCTCCCACCCCCAGGGGGCGGACCCGGTGTGGAACAACGCCAATTGCCGCAACCGGCGCATCTTCAATGACCGCACCGGCCTCAATGCCGGCCGCAACACCAAGCCCTTCCTGCTCCAGACCTATCGCCGCGACATGGGAGGGGGCCAGTTCGTCATGATGAAGGACGTCTCGTCCCCCATCACGGTGAACGGCCGGCATTGGGGGGGAGTGAGGCTCGGCTACCGGATTTAGCAACGCCTTTTTTCGATGGGCTGCTTGCGGAAAGCTGGGGGATGGTCGGGCGCGATTTGCGGGCGTATGATAAAACTATAGGCACGGATTCCGGCTGGAGGCTGTCATGACGACAAATATCCTTACCGTTATCTCGGCAATGGCAGAAGTGGCGACGGTCCCCCGCGAGGGAGAGCATCACCGGCCGCGCCAGCCGGTCATCACCATGTCGCGCGATTTCGGGTCCGGTGGGGATATTATCGCCACGCGCCTCTGTCAGCGGCTGAACCTGCCCTTGTATGACGAGGAATTGCTGCGCGAGGTTTCTGCGCGGCTGCAGGACGATCCCGCCATCGTCCGTTTGCTGGACGAGGGTTTCGGGCGGGCCAAGGACATGTGGCTCTACCGCCTGTTCTCCGGCAAGGACATCAGTCCCGATGCTTACCGCGACACCCTGGTCAAGGTGGTGATGAGCCTGGGACGCCTGGGCGGCGTCATCGTCGGGCGCGGCGCCCATATCATCCTGGCGGAGGAATGCGCGCTTCGTGTCCGCATCGCCGGCAGCCCCGAGATTTGCGCCAAACGCATGGCCGGTTCCGGCCATGGCCAGGAGGCCGAATTGCTGGAGCGGGCCCGCGAGATCAATCACCGCCGGGGCAAGTTCGTGTGGGAGGCCTTCCACTCGCGCCTGTCCGACGCCAGCGGGTTCGACATCACGGTCAACACCGACCGCATGGAGGACTTCGAGGACGTGGTGGACATGATCGTGGTCATGGCCACGGCCGTGCACAGCGGCCGGGTGCTTCGCGCCGACCTCAAGGCGCCTGCCGTCTGATCCCGATTCCGCCGATTGCCGGTACTGCGGTCGGACCGCGCAGGGCAATCGCCTTAAAGCGATTGCCCTGTTTCCTTTATGTCCCTCAATCGCCGGGCGCTACCTCCGGCAGCTTGGCTGCGCTCTGCTATGCGCCTTTCGCTACGCTCCTGGCCCGCTTCGCGGGGCCGGCGACGCGGGCGCCTGATTTTGCTATCATGGGGCGGTCTCCGGAGGATTCCCCATGACAGCGATCCGCCCCACCGCCGTGGCTGGCATGTTCTACCCCGCCGATTTCGCCGAAGCCTCGGGCCAGCTTTCCACCTTTCTCGGCGCCGCCGATCCCGGTGACGGCCGCCTTCCTAAAGCGCTGATCGCGCCTCATGCCGGCTGGGTCTATTCCGGTCCCGTGGCCGCCAGCGCTTATGTGCTGCTGCGGCCGTTGCGGGGAAGGATCGAGCGGGTGGTGCTGTTGGGGCCGTCCCACCGGGTCGCCTTTCGCGGCATGGCGCTGTCGGGGGCCGAGCAGTGGGCCTCGCCGCTGGGGGCGGTGGCCCTCGACCGTGCCGGGGCGGAGCGCCTGCTCACTCTGCCCGGTGTTGGCGTGCTCGATCAGGCCCATGCTCAGGAGCATTCCCTGGAGGTGCATGTGCCTTTCCTCCAGGCGGTGCTGGGGGATTTCAAGCTGCTGCCCATCGTGGTCGGCGATTGCCCGCCGGAGATGATCGCGGCGGTGATAGAGGCCGCCTGGGGCGGGCCGGAGACCCTGGTGGTCGTCTCCACCGATCTGTCTCATTTTCTCGATTATCAGGGCTGCCGCCGGATGGATGCCGCGACGGTAGCGGCCATCGAGCGCCTGGAGCCCGGAGACATCGAACGCGACGGCGCCTGCGGCCGGATGCCGGTCAGCGGATTGCTGCTTGCGGCCCGGCGGCATGGTCTGGTGATCAAGACCCTGGACGTGCGCAATTCCGGCGATACCGCCGGCCCCAAGGACCGGGTGGTGGGCTATGGCGCCTGGGCCCTGTATGAGACGGAGGGCAAGGTGGAGCGCGACGACGAGAAGGACATCAAGGCCATCGGCGACACCCTGGTCGAACTGGCCTGGGCCTCCATCCGGCATGGCCTGGACACCGGCCGTCCGGCGGCTCCGCCGGTGGAGCGGCCGGGCAAGCTGGGCGAGGCCGGCGCCGTCTTCGTTACCCTGCACCGCCATGGCGAGCTGCGCGGCTGCATCGGTTCGCCGGTGGCGTGGCGGGTGCTGGCCGAGGATGTGGTGGACAACGCCTTCAAGGCCGCCTTTACCGATCCCCGCTTCGCGCCGCTGAAGCGGGCCGAGTTGGAGGGCCTGACCCTGTCGGTCTCGGTGCTGACTCCGCCGGTGGCCATGCGTTTCGTCGATCAGGCCGATCTGCTGGCCCAGTTGCGGCCGCGTATGGACGGGCTGATCATCGAGGATGGCGGCCGGCGCGCCCTGTTCCTGCCTTCGGTCTGGGAGCAGTTGCCCGACAAGCTGGCCTTTCTGTCCCACCTCAGGGCCAAGGCCGGCTTGCGGCCCGATCACTGGTCCGATCAGTTCAAGGCCAGCCGCTTCCAGGCGGTGGAGATCGGCAAGGAATGAAGCGCTTCGGCATCGGCCAGTCCGTCCGGCGCACCGAGGACGACCGCTTCCTCACCGGGGCTGGCTGCTATACCGATGATGTTAGACTGACCGGTCAGGTCTATGGCGTGGTGGTGCGCTCGCTGCTGCCCCATGCCGACGTAACGCTGGCGGTGGAGGCGGCGCGGGCGATGCCGGGGGTGCTGCTGCTCCTCACCGCCGCCGAGTTGGCCGAACAGGGCGTCGGCCCCATGGTCTGCGGCTTCATGCCAACGGGAGCGCCACCGCCGCTGCCGCGCCCGGTGCTGGCCGGGCCCCGGGTTCGCCATGCCGGCGAGGCCCTGGCTTTCGTGGTGGCGGAGACCCGGCGGCAGGCCGAGGACGCCGCCGCCGCGGTAATGGTGGATTACCGCGAACTCCCCGCCGCCGGCAGTATCGAGACCGCCACCGAGACAGCCTTCACCTGGGAGATGGGCGATGCTCCGGCGGTGGCGGCGGCCATGGCCGGCGCGGCGCGGGTGGTGGAACTGACCCTGACCAACAATCGCCTCGCCCCCACCGCCATGGAGCCCCGGGCCTGTCTGGCGCGCCCGCTGCCCGGCGGACGGCTGGAGTTGACCGCCGGCAGCCAGGGCGTGCACGAGATACGGGACGGCCTCGCCACTATCCTCGGTATCGCCCCCGACCGCCTCGACGTGCTCACCCCCGATGTGGGTGGCGGCTTCGGCCTCAAGATCAGCCCCTTCCCCGAACAGGTGATGGCTCTGGTGGCTGCGCGTATGTTGGACCGACCGGTCAGGTATACTGCCGATCGCAACGAAAGCTTCCTGTCCGACACCCATGGCAGGGGGCAGCGCAGCACCGCCCGGCTGGGGCTGGATGCGGAGGGGCGCTTCCTGGCCCTGCAGGTGGAGACCGAGGCCGATCTCGGTGCCTATGTCTCCACCTACGGTGCCTTCGTCCCCACTCTGGCCGGAACCGGCATGCTGACCGGGGTCTATATCCTGGGGGCCTTCCATGCTCGGGTGCGGTGCGTCCACACCCATACCACGCCGGTGGATGCCTATCGCGGCGCCGGCCGGCCCGAGGCGGCCTATCTCATCGAACGGCTGGTGGACGTGGCGGCGCGAGACTGCGGGCTGTCGCCGGTGGAAATCCGGCGGTGCAATTTCATTCCACCCGAGGCCTTCCCCTATCCCACCCTGGGCCGCCATACCTATGATTCGGGGGAGTTCGCCCGGGTGATGGATGCGGCGCTGGTCCGCGCCGGCTGGGAGAGCTTCGCCGCCCGTCGGGCCGAGAGCGCGGCGCGGGGCAAGCGGCGCGGCATCGGTCTGGCCACTTACATCGAGGTTTGCGGCGGCACCTCGGGCGAGGACGTCACCCTGACCCTGGCGCCCGAGGGCAGCGCCGAACTGCTGGTCGGGACCCAGTCCAGCGGCCAGGGCCACGAAACCGCCTTCGCCCAGATGGTGGCGGCGGAATTGGGGCTGGAGCTGGGCCGCGTTACCGTGGTTCAGGGTGATACCCGGCGGATCGCCACCGGAGGCGGCACCGGCGGTTCGCGCTCGCTGTCGCAGCAGGGGGGCGCCATCGCCCAGGCGCTGGACTGGGTGATCGAGCAGGCACGGCCACTGGCGGCGGCTCTGCTCCAGGCCAAGCCGGAGGAGACCGCCTTCGCCGCCGGATGCTATCGCGCCGGCGAGCGTTCGGTGGCCTTCGCCGAGGTGCTGGCCGAGCGGGGCGAGCCCCTTGAGGCCAGCCTGCGCTTCAAGCCCGCCGCCTCGACCTTTCCCAATGGCTGCCACGTCTGCGAGCTGGAGGTGGATTCCGAGACCGGCGAGCCGGAAATCCTCGCCTATACCATCGTGGACGATGTGGGGGTGGTGCTCAATCCGCTGCTGCTGCGAGGTCAGATCGTCGGCGGTGCCGTCCAGGGGATCAGCCAGGCCCTGCTGGAGCACGCCGTGTTCGATCCCGACAGCGCCCAGCCGCTGACCGCCAGCCTGATCGACTACGCCATCGCCCGGGCCGAGCACATCCCCGCCTTCGATTTCTCCGCAATCGAGATTCCCTGCCGTACCCATCCCCTGGGGGTCAAGGGCGCGGGCGAGGCCGGCACCATCGGGGCGCCACCAGCGGTGATCAACGCCTTGTGCAATGCCCTGGATATCCGGCATATGGACATGCCGGCGACGCCGCTGGCCATCTGGACCCAGTTGCGAAAGACCGCGTCATGACCTTGCCCGCCGATCTCTCTTCTCTGCTGCCGGCGCTGGAGGACCTGACCCGCCGGGCCGGCGAGGTGATCATGGCGGTTTATGCCCAGGACTTCGACGTGCGGCGCAAGGGCGACCACTCGCCGGTCACCGAGGCCGACGAGAAGGCCGAGGCCATCATCCTGCCCGCCCTGGCGGCCTTGACCCCCGGCATCCCGGTGGTGGCCGAGGAGGAGGCGGCGGCGGGCCGTATCCCCCAGGTGGGCAAGGGGCCGTTCTGGCTGGTGGACCCCCTGGACGGTACCAAGGAATTCATCAAGCGCAACGGCGAGTTCACCGTCAATATCGGCCTGATCCGGGACGGCGTTCCCGCCCTGGGCGTGGTGCTGGCCCCGGCCCAGGGTCAGCTGTGGTCGGGTGCGGAGGGCCGTGCCTCCAAGGTCGATGCCCAGGGTCACCGCCGGGCCATCGCCTGCCGGCCGCTGCCCGTCCACGGTGCCGTGGTGCTGACCTCGCGCTCGCACCGCAATCCCGAGGCGCTGGACCTCTGGATGGAGCAATTCCCCGGCGCCACCCTGGACTTCGCCGGCTCTTCGCTGAAGTTCTGCAAGGTGGCCGAGGGCACCGCCGACCTCTATCCCCGCTTCGGTCCCACCAGCGAGTGGGATACCGCCGCCGCCAGCGCGGTTCTGCTGGCTGCCGGCGGCATGGTCACCACCTTTGACGGGGCACCGCTGGCCTATGCCAAGCCCAATTTCCGCAATCCCGACTTCATCGCCCGCAGCCGATCCTAGCGAAAAACAGCTAAAGGTAGCTGTCTCCCCGGTGCCGCCCACTGCCTTCTGGCCAGGGAAAAGTCGAAGCGTCTTGATTTTTTCCAAGAGTTGAGCCACAATTTCCTGGTGGCTGAGCTTTCAGTCACTCAAAAGCCGCCATAATGCACGTATGGCGACTCGGAGGCATCTCACAACCCCAGGTGGGTTGACCGGTGGCGTGGCAGCGCCCCACGGGCTGTCCCGGTTCAAGCGTCAAAAAGGCCGCTGGATTCACATTCGGCGGCCTTTTCGTATCCGGCCGCCGCAGGGAACATCCACATATGACGGGAACGTACGCTTCAAGCCCTTGCCTTCATTACCCGCGGGGCAGCATGACGTGGAAGGTGCTGCCCTCGCCGGGGACGGAGTCCAGCCACAGGCGGCCGCCATGGCGTTCGACGATCTTGCGGCAGACCGCCAGACCGATGCCGGTGCCTTCGTATTGCCCGCGTCCGTGCAGGCGCTGGAAGATCATGAAGATACGCTCGAAATGCTGGGGCTCGACGCCGATGCCGTTGTCCTTGACGGAGATCACCCAGCCGTTTTCATCGGGCTCGGCGGCAATTGTGACGCGGGGGGGGCGGTCGGGGGCGCGGTATTTGAAGGCGTTGCCGATCAGATTCTGAAACAGCCGGGTCAGTTCGCCGCCATGCCCCATCACCACGGGCAGGTCCCCGACGACCGAGACCTCGCCTTCGGCCTCGGCCTGGGCCGCTCCCAGATTGGACAGGACTTCGCCCATCAACGCGCCTAGATCCACTGGCGCTATGACGCGGTCGGCATGGCCGATGCGGGAGTATTCCAGCAGGTCGCGGATCAGAAGATCCATGCGTTTCGCGCCATCGACCACGAAGGTCATGGAGTCCTGGGCGTCGCCGTCCAGGGTTTTGCCGAGGCGGCGTTGCAGCAATTGCAGATGGCCGGTGATGGCCCGCAGCGGTTCACGCAGGTCGTGGGAGGCCACATAGGCGAATTGCTGCAATTCCTCGTTGGACCGGGCGAGGTCGGTCAGCGCCTGCTCGATGGTCTGCTGCGCCTTGGCCTGCTCGGTGATGTCGCGGGAGAACACCGCGACCCGGGCGACCTCGCCGGCCTGATCCAGAATGGGATGGGCGCGGTTATCCAGCCGCAGGCCGTCTCGCTCGTCCAGGGACCGGGCCGGTTCGCGGGTGGCCAGGACCTGCTCGAAAACCGTCCGGCGGGCGGCGGCAAGGGCGGGGGGAAACAGGTCGAACAGGGATCGGCCCAGCATCGCTTCGGCCGGCAGCCCGATCCGTCTGGCCAGCGCCTCGTTGACCGAGAGCAGGATTCCGTCGCGATCGAGCATGAAGGCGGCATCCATGCTGGTGTTCATCAAGGTCTTGGCCAGATCCTCGCTCTCCCGCAGCCGTTCTTCCGTCGTCTTGCGGGTGATGATGCCGGCCAGGGTGTCGGCGACCAGGATCAGCGCCCGTTCCTCCTCGGAATCATAGCGATGCCCGTGGGAGACATAGGCGTTCAGCAGCCCCAGAACCTCGTCGCCACGCCGAATGGGAATGCAGTAATGACCGTGATCGCCCATACCGTCATAGCCGGTGGAATGGTCCCCTTCGATACAGCCGCTGAAGATGGGCCGATTTTCCTGGGCTGCCCTGCCGCACAGGCATTGGCCGATGGCGATGCTGGCGCAGGAGGTCGCGATTTCGGCCGGCAGGTTCCATTCCGCCACCATCCGCAGACCGCCGTCCGCCCCGTCGGCGAGAAAGACGCATCCCCGGTTTTCCAGATTGAGCCAGGGCAGGGCGAGCATTTCCCGCAGCGCCCCTTCCAGGATGCGCTCCAGCGAGTCCTCGGCCAGCGACCGCCGCAGCACATTGCCCAGCGCCGCGGTAATGGCCAGGTTGCGCGCCATGGCGGCCTCGGCCTCCAATCGGGCGCCGATATCGCGGATGACCGTCACCCCGCCCACCACGGCACCATCGGCGCGGATGGCTGCGGTGGTCAGCTCCACCTTCACCATGCGGCCGTCCTTGCGCCAGTGGACGTCCTCGAAAATCTGCCGGGGCTGGCCATCGGCCAGAGTCCGGTTCAGGGCGCAGTCCTGGGGCGGATAAATCCGTCCGTCGGCATGGTGATGATGGGCCTTGGCATGCAGACTTTCGCCCATGCCCTCATCCTCGTCCCAGCCCAAAAGCCGCCGGGCCGCCGGGTTGATGAAGGTGATCCGGCCGTCGAGATCGATGCCGCAGATGCCTTCGCCCGCCGAGGCCAGCACCATGTCGTTGCGCTGGCGGGCCTCCTCGGCCATGGCCCGCGATACTTCCAACTGGGCGGTATAGGCGGAGCGCTGGCACCAGCCGCGATATACCAGCCAGGAGGGCAGGGTGGTAGCCACCAGGAACAGGACGGTCAGCCCCGCCATGAGCGCCACCTGACGGTACCATTCCGCCAGAATGTCCTCGTCGGCAACCCCGACCACCACCCAAAGCGGCAGGCTCCCGACCCGGCGCACGTAGAACACCCGCTCGATATGATCGACCAGGGAGACGGTATGATAGCCGGCGGATGGAATTCCTTCGGCGATCACCTGCCGCAGTTGCGGCGACGGTGCCGGCGCCTGGGCGACCACGCCCCCGGGGCCCTCGGTCTCGGGATAACGGGCCAGCAGGCTGGATGAGCTATCCCACAGGCCCACCGAGCCGTGCGTTCCGCTCTTCAGGCGGCCGAACAGCTCCGACAGCCGGTCGAGGGTCACCGCCACGTGGACGTCCCCGGCGAAAGAGCCGTCGGGATTGTCCAGCCGCCGGCTCAGCGTGATCATCCATTTATTGGCGGCCCGGCCGAAAACCGGCTTGGAGACGACCAGACCGGGCCGGGGATGATCACGCAAATAGATGAATTGCGGCCGGTCGGCGATGCTGGCCTGGGCCACCATGACGCCGCTGACGCCGTGGCGGATGATGCCCTGGGCATCCACCAGACGTAGGCCCAGCGCCTCGGGCAGTCGGGCGTCATGTCGGGCCAGGAGGTCGTCGGTTTTCCCGGACTCAATGCCCCCGGCGGCGATCTGCCGCATGGTCTCGTCGGCCACCGCCAGCAGGGTGAGGTCGATGCGGCCGATGAACCCGCTCAGGTTCTCCTCCGCCACCTGGGCGCCGTTCTCCGCGGTCGCCGCGGCCTGGGCCTCCAGCCGGTCCCGCTCCTGGCTCAGAAGCAGCCCCACCATGAAGACGACGATCAGATTGACCAGCACCCATGCGGCGACCAGCCGACGGATGAATTCTCCCCCCCCTTTAGCGGCCGGGTTGGCCTTGCGGGATTGCTCCGCCGGGGCGGACTCGAAACTCTGCGCGGGCAGGGCCATCACCAAGCGTCCTATACACTTCGGATGTAATCATAAGCTCGCCCCGGAAGGGCAGCAAGCGGACTCGTCGCGGCCCGCCATGCTGACCGGGCCACGGTTGCCGGCGCCTCCGCCCGCCCTCAGAAATCGGTCACGGCGCAGGATTGCCCCTTGGTCCGCATGGTTTTGCACAAGGCCTCGGCCTCGGGTTTGCCCAGGGGGCCGGCGAGCAGCCGGTAGGTAGTGCCGAGGTCTGGAATATCGGTCTTGACCGCCTTGAATTCCAACGTCGCCAGTTCGGGATATTCGGTCTTGAGGGCTGCCACAGCCTTGTCGGTCATGGTCTCCGAGGCCATGGACAGCAGATGTACCGCCATGGGCCCCTTGGTCTTGGCGGGGACAACGCCGCCCGGAACGTCGCCGGGCTTCAACCCGTCGGCGGGCTTCTTCTTATGGACCTTCTTCTTGGTCTGCGGCGGCGGCGGTGGCGGTGGCTTCGGAGCATTGGCAAGGGCCTGCTCGCCCCGCTCGATGGCCTCGACCTCTCGCTGGCGTTCGTCGGGACCGACCAGACCGAGATCGGCCAGGGCATCGATACGCCGGCGCCCCAGTTGCAGCGCGCCCGTTTCGGTACGGGCCGCGGGCGCGCGGCTGCCCTGGGCCAGCGGCAGCAGGGATTCCAGCAGGAAGTCTCGCTCGGCCGATACCGCCGAGTCCGGTCCTTTGGGGGCGTATTTGAATCGGGACAGTTGATTGGCGATCTCTTGCAGCGGCGCCGGCCGGTCCAGACCGGCGGCTGGCGGCGGTGCCGAATAGGGCAGCAGCGCGCCGAGATTGGCGGTTCGCCGGGCGGTGGCCTCGTCGATGGTGGCCAGACCCTCCTCCACCAACCGGCGCAGCAGCTGGAATCGCTGGGCTTCGGGATCATTGGTCAGGGCATCGGGCATAGCCAGGGAAATCACCGGCACCGGCGGGATGACCTCCTGCTGCTGAATCTGCGGTGTCGGCCAGGCCCCGGCGGGCGGTGCAACGCCGCGAATGGGCGGGGCGCAGGCCGCCAGCGCCAACAGTCCAGCCATAGCCGCCAGACACCGGACCCGCCGTTCAACCAGCCACATCACCGCTCTCCCCCCGACCACCCGGCTGTTGCCATCCCGGATATGGTTCCGAAAGGGTAGGCGCTGTTGCGCCAAAGTCAACCGCCGGGGATTGCCAGGAGCCCCACGCGGCGGCTACTGTTTCCCCTTCTTTATTTGAGGGCATGAGCCATGACCACCGATTCCGTCCAGCGCTTTGACCGCGTTGCGATCCTGCTGCATTGGCTGATGGCGTTGGCCATCATCGGACTTTGGGTGGTGGGGCACCTGATCGATGTCGTGCCCAAGGGGCCGAGCCGCAGCGATGTCATCTTCATGCACAAGTCGGTGGGGGTGATCATCCTGGTGCTGGCGGTGGCCCGTCTGGCCTGGCGCCTGACCCGGCAGCATCCCGCCCTGCCCGCCGCCATGCCGGCCTGGGAGCAACTGCTGGCCCGGCTGGGTCATTGGGCGCTCTACGGGCTGATGCTGGCCATGCCGGCCGACGGCATCCTGATGTCGCAAAGTGGCGGCCGCGAGGTCTCGGTCTTCGGGCTGGTCCTGCCCAATCTGCTGGGTAAGGACGAGGGGCTGAACCACCTGTTCAAGGAGGGCCACGAACTGCTGGGCTGGGTCCTGGCGGTGGTGGTGATCGGCCACGCGGCGGCGGCACTCCGCCATCACTTCATCCTGAAGGACAATGTCCTGACCCGCATGCTGCCCAGTCGCGGCTGAGAGCGGCTGCCGTTGCCACGTCATGGTGGCGACGGCCCGGCCCTGGGTATGCGACCGAGGGGGCGGATGTGCTATGATGGCCCATGACCACGACCCTTCAAGGCTCGCATTTCCCCGGCCGCTATTGGCAGCGTCTCGACGATGGCCGTGTGCAGTGCGATGTCTGCCCGCGCCAGTGCAAGCTGCATGACGGTCAGCGGGGGCTGTGTTTCGTCCGTGCCGCCGAGAATGGCGCCATGGTGCTCACCACCTATGGCCGGTCCTCGGGGTTTTGCGTCGATCCCATCGAGAAGAAGCCGCTCAACCACTTTCTGCCGGGCACGCCGATCCTGTCCTTCGGCACGGCGGGGTGCAACCTGACCTGCAAGTTCTGTCAGAACTGGGACATCTCCAAGGCGCGCGAGATCGACCGCCTCAACGATGCCGCCGATCCCGACACCATCGCCACCGCCGCCATTCAGCTCGGCTGCCGCTCGGTGGCCTTCACCTATAATGATCCGGTGATTTTCCTGGAATACGCCGTGGACGTGGCCAAGGCCTGCCGGGCGCGCGGGCTGAAGACCGTGGCGGTGACGGCGGGTTATATCCTGCCCGAGGCCCGGGCCGAGTTCTTCGCCCATATGGACGCCGCCAATGTGGACCTCAAGGCCTTCACCGAGGAGTTCTACCGGAGCCTGTGCGGCGGCCATCTCGAACCGGTCAAGGAGACCCTGATCTATCTCAGGCACCAGACCAAGGTGTGGTTCGAGGTCACCACCCTGCTGATCCCCGGCCACAATGACGGACCGTACGAGATCGATGCGCTGTCGCGCTGGATGGTCGAGGCCCTGGGGCCGGACGTGCCGCTGCACTTCTCCGCCTTCCATCCCGACTGGAAGATGCACGAACTGCCCGACACTCCGTCCGCCACCCTGAGCCGGGCGCGAACCACCGCCATGGCCAACGGGCTGCGCTATGTCTATACCGGCAATGTCCACGATCCGGCCGGCGGCGGCACCTACTGCCATGGCTGCGGCGCCCTGCTGATCGGCCGCGACTGGTATGAGCTGTCCACCTGGACCCTGACCCCGGATGGCTGCTGCCAGGCCTGCGGAGCCAAGGCCTCCGGACTGTTCGAGGCCCGCCCCGGCACCTGGGGCCGCAAGCGCCAGCCGGTGCGGTTACGCCGCTGAGGCGAAGGATTGCCGCCTCTCCCAGGAACGGGGCGAGCCGGGACAACCCCCCTGCATTTCGCCCATGGGACCGAGCCTCACGGTCTAGCTAGCCTTTATCATTTTCCCTCGCCGGGCGGCCGCATCCGCGGCCTTGGCCGCGCCCTCAATGGGCGCAAGATCAGCGCGCCTCATATTTAAGGCCCGATGCTCTTAAGAGCATCGGGCGGGAGGCATTCGCGAGTGCGGTATTCACATTCCCCCGATTCGTGGTAAAGCTGGCCGCCTTCCGATCAGACGGGTGTCGAGGCCAATGGTGAAGCGGTGGTTGCCCTGGGTGCTCAAAGGGGTGCTTTCGGTCGGGCTGATCTGGTTCGTGTTCAACAAGGTTGATCTCGGATCGGCTTGGGAGCAGGCCAAGACCCTCGATCCCCTTATGCTGGCCGCGGCCCTTGGGCTCGGCGTGCTTCAGGTGCTGCTGGGCGCGGTGCGCTGGTGGCTGGTGCTCAAGGCGCTGAAGGCCCGGTTCACCGCGGTTCAGGCCCTGCTGGTCTATTATATCGGAGTCTGCTTCTCCATCGTCCTGCCGGTGGGTGGCGATGCCTTGCGCATGTGGAAAGCCCACCGCTCGGGCCTGACGCTGACGGCCAGCGTCAATTCCGTCATGCTGGAGCGGGTGTGGACCATCCTGGGGCTGGTGCTGCTGGTGGCTGCGACCCAGCCGCTGCTGCTGGACCGGGTGCCGAATATCCCCGGGTCGTGGGTGTTTCCGGCGCTGTCGGTGCTGGGCGTCGCCGGCATCCTGGTTCTGGCGGTGCTCGACCGCCTGCCCGTGGCGCTGCATCGCTGGCGGCTGGTGCGCGGTCTGGCCCATCTGGCCGGCGACACCCGCCGGCTGCTGACCCAGCCCGGCTGGGGCGGCGGCACCCTGGTGGTGGCCATCATCGGCCATGCCAATCTGTCGCTGGAAGCCTATGCCCTGGCCCTCGGCCTGGGGCTGAACGTGGATATGATCGATTGTCTGGTGCTGGTGCCGCCGGTGATCCTGATCATGACCCTGCCCATTTCCATTGCCGGCCTGGGCTTGCGCGAGACCGCCATGGTGACGGCCTTCGGCTATGTCGGGGTCGAGAACCACTCCGCCCTGGTGCTGTCGCTGCTGTTCGCTCTGGTCAACATGGCCTCGGCTCTTCCTGGCGGACTGATCTGGCTGCTATCGGCCGAGCATCTCAAGCCAAGCGAGATCGGCGACATCGAGGGCGAGGCCGACCAGGAGGCCGGGGTTTGATGTCGCATGACGGCATCAGCTTAACCGCAGCCGAAGACCGACCGCATGCAGCCCCGGCCGGAGCCAGGACGAGGGCCGCCATGGGCCATCCGATCCGCCTGCGAAAAGCCCCTATTCCCGCCTCCTGGTCATGCCATCGGAAAGGCCGCCATTTACCAATGGAAGGGAAAGCTGGCGAGTGAGCCATCGGCAGAGCCGGAAAACGCGGCCTAGAAGTCCAAGCTCCCTTTCAATCCGCGGTGGGATTGCTACATTGGAGGCATTGGTTTGTTCCCATTTCTCCGAGCGAGGATTTCCATGAAGATCGCGTTTGCCAAGCCGTCGCTTCCCTCCGAGGGCGCCGTCGCCGTCGGCGTGCTTGAGGGTAAGGTGCTCACCGCCACCGCCCTGGCGCTGGACGCCAAGACCCAGGGCGGCATCGCCCGCGCCGTCGCCGCCAGCCGCTTCGAGGGCAAGAAGGGACAGACCCTGCTGATCCTGGCGCCGTCGGGGCTCGAGGTCTCGCGCGTGCTGTTGGTCGGGCTGGGCAAGGCCAAGGAAATCGACGCCCTGGCCGCCCAGGCCTTCGGCGGCACCGCCGTGGGATCGCTGCTGACCTCGGGTGACGGCGCGGCGGCCCTGGCGGTGGACGATCTGGCCGATTCGCCGCTGACCACCGCGGAGTTCGCTGCCCAGGCGGCGTTCGGGGCGCGGCTGCGCTCGTATCGTTTCGACAAGTACATGACCAGGCAGAAGAAGGAGGACAAGCCCTCCCTGAAGAAGCTGACGGTCCTGACCGAGGCCCATGCCGAGGCCAAGCTCTCCCATGCCCGGCTGGACAAGATCGCCGACGGCGTGTTCCTCACCCGCGACGTGGTCAGCGAGCCTGCCAACGTCATTCATCCCGAAAGCCTGGCCGAGCGGGCCGAGACCCTGAAGGACCTCGGCATCGAGGTCGAGGTGCTGGGCGAAAAGCAGATGAAGAAGCTGGGCATGGGCTCGCTGCTCGGCGTCGGGCAGGGCTCGGACCGCGAATCCAAGCTGGTGATCATGCGCTGGCAGGGCTCGGACAAGAAGGACGAGGCACCGGTTGCCTTCGTCGGCAAGGGTGTCACCTTCGACAGTGGCGGCATCTCCATCAAGCCGGCCGGCGGCATGGAGGACATGAAGTGGGACATGGCCGGTGCCGGCGCGGTGATCGGCGCCATGGCGGCCCTGGCCGGGCGCAAGGCCAAGGTCAACGCCATCGGCGTGGTCGGGCTGGTGGAGAACATGCCGTCGGGCACCGCCCAGCGTCCCGGCGACGTGGTGATCTCCATGTCGGGGCAGACCATCGAGGTCATTAATACCGACGCCGAGGGCCGTCTCGTCCTGGCCGATGCCCTGTGGTACACGCAGGACCGCTTCAAGCCAAAATTCATGATCGATCTCGCCACCCTCACCGGCGCCATCATCATCTCGCTGGGCCACGAATATGCCGGCCTGTTCGCCAGCGACGACAAGCTGGCCGACCGGCTGGCCAGTGCCGGCAAGGCGGTGGGCGAGCAGCTGTGGCGCCTGCCCATGGGCGAGGCCTATGACAAGCAGATCAAGTCCGACATCGCCGACATGAAGAATGTGGGCGGGCGCGAAGGCGGTTCCATCACCGCCGCCCAGTTCCTCAAGCGCTTCACCAATGACGTCCATTGGGCGCATCTGGACATCGCCGGCATGGCCTGGGGCAAGAAGGACACCGCCACCTGCCCCAAGGGCGCCACCGCTTTCGGTGTCCGCCTGCTGGACCGGCTGGTGGCTGACTTCTACGAGGACAAGAAGTAGCGCCGGATGCGTATCTCCTTTGCCGCAATCCCCGCCACCCCCGAGGGCACGGTAGCCGTCGGGGTGTGGCAGGGCCGCAAGCCGTGCCCGTCCTTCACCCGGCTTGACGGTGATGGCGCCTGGACCAAGACCCTCAAGCGCCTCGGCTTCGACGGCGAGGAGGAGGAGACGGAGCTGTTCCTGGCGCCGGCTCCCCCCTTGGCCTCGCTGGTGGTGTTTGGCCTGGGCAAGCCCCGGAAGCTGGACCTTCCCCGGCTACGGCGCATCGGCGGCGCCATCCTGGAGGAGTTGGATGACAGCCGAGCCCTGACGGCTACCATCCTCGCCGATCTGGAACCGGAGCAGGTGGCGGAGCTGGCCTATGGCCTCCAGCTCAAATCCTACCGCCCCATGCGCAAGTACCGCACCAAGATCGATCCCGATGACGAGGAGGACGTGGTGCCGGTGCTGGAGGAGGTGGTGGTGGCCTGCGCCGATCCCGCCGCCGCCGCCGCTCTTTACGCCGCACGGGAGCAGGTGGCCCAAGGGGTGTTCCTCGCCCGTGATCTCACCGACGAGCCCGGCAATGTGCTGGGGCCCGACGAATTCGCCCAGCGCGCACGGTTGCTGGAGGCACTGGGTGTGGAGGTCACGGTGCTGGACGAAGGCGCCATTGCCGAAGCCGGTCTCAATCTGCTGGCGGCGGTGGGGCGGGGCAGCAATCGGCCGCCGCGTCTGGTGCTGCTGCGCTGGAGAGGGGCCGAGGAAAAGCCGCTGGTGCTGGTGGGCAAGGGAATCACCTTCGACTCGGGTGGCATCTCCATCAAATTCGACGACGACGAGATGGACGCCATGAAGGCCGACATGGCCGGCGCGGCGGCGGTGATGGGCGCCATCCGCGCCGTCGCCGGACGCAAGGCCCGTGCCCATGTCTGTGGCGTGCTGGCCCTGGCCGAGAACATGCCGTCGGGTAGCGCCCAGCGCCCCGGCGATGTGGTGACCTCGTATTCCGGCCTTACCGTCGAGATCATCGACACCGATGCCGAGGGACGGCTGGTGCTGGCCGATGCCCTGGCCTGGGCGGCCAGGACCCTGGACCCTGCCGCCATGATCGATATCGCCACCCTCACCGGTTCGGTGGAGGAGTTGCTGGAGGCCGAGCATGCCGGCGTCTACGTCAACGACGACTCCTTCGCCCGGCGGCTGCTGGATCACGGCAAGGCCGAGGCCGAGCCGCTGTGGCGGCTGCCCCTGACCGAATCCTGCGATGAGGACATCAAGTCGGCCATCGCCGATACCAAGAACTGCGCCTGGGGCGAGGTTCCCGACAACGACGATGCCGCCCGCTTCCTGTGGCGCTTCGTCCCCGAGGGCCTGCCCTGGGCCCATATCGACATGGCCGGAATGGAATTTGCCGACGAGGATGACCCGCTTTGCCCGGAAAGCACCACCGGTTTCGGGGTCCGGCTGTTCGACGCCCTGGCGGGGGGGTAGCCGGCTGTTGAAAAAGTCGGAACTCGGACGGCACGGATGCTTCGAGACGGCCGCCTGATGGCGACCTCCTCAGCATGAGGGGCCGCATTTTCAGTAAACCAGCCTCATCCTGAGGAAGCCGCGAAGCGGCTGTCTCGAAGGAAGAGACGGGCCAAAATCGGTTTTTCAACAGTCTGTTAGGGGGAGGGCGCGGCTAACCCCTCGGCTTGGGCGCCGACAGGACGTCGTGGGCGACGGCCTGGAGCAGCAGCTGGAAGCCGAGGATGGTGGGCATGGCGGCCAGCATGACGGTACCGGCGGTGCGGGCGACGCCACTGGTCAGCGATTCAACCCATTGCACCGTGCCGGTCAGCAGCCCGAACAGCAGCAGCGGCAACCCGATGGCGGTGTAAAGCGAGGCGATGTTGAAGTCGGCGATGAAGTAACGGATCACCAGCCGGCGCAGGAAGCCCTTGAGCAGCAGCGGCGGGAACTCGCGCAGCACCCGCTCCACCGCCAGCGACGAGGTTTCGTCGCCATAGCGGGCGGGCATGGCCACGTCCGCTACCGGCAGGCCGGCGATCCCCAGTTGGATCAGCATGTCGCTTTCGAAGAAATAGCGTGGGGCCAGGCGCTCCAGCTCCAGTTCCTCCAGGGCGCGGCGGTGGATGGCGGTATAGCCGTTGGTAGGGTCCATCACCGTCCACTGCCCCGAGGCGGCCTTGACCAGGAAGGACAGGCCGCTGTTGCCCAGCAGCCGCACCGGCGGCATGGCCTTCAGCTCGTTGTAGTGGATGAAGCGGTTGCCTTTGGCGTAATCCGCCCGGCCGGCCATCAGCGGCTCCAGCAACCGGGGTAACTGGTCCGGGTCCATCTGGCCGTCGCCGTCCATCTTGACCACGATGTCGGCGCCCAGCTCCAGAGCGCGGCCATAGCCGGTGATCACCGCGCCGCCGACGCCCTTGTTGACCGGGTGGCGCAGGACCTCGACCCTGGGGTCGGCACTCCTGGCCGCGATATCGCCGGAGCCATCCGGGCAGCAGTCGTCCACCACCAGGATATGGTGGATGAGGTTGGGAATGCCGGTCAGCACCGTCTCGATGTGGCGGGTGACTTTGTAGCAGGGGATGACGACGGCGGTACGCATGGGTGCCGATTATACCCATGCCTCGCCGGAACGCCATTCCCGTGGTAAATCTGGAGTCATGACCCAGATCGGTTTCTACCACCTTACCCGCCTGCCGCTGGAGCAGGCCCTGCCCAAGCTGCTGGACAAGGCGCGGGGGGCGGGGATGCGCGTGGTGGTGCTGGCCGGCTCGACCGAGCGGGTGGAGGCCTTGTCCGACCGGTTATGGACCTTCGAGCCGGAGTCCTGGCTGCCCCATGGCTCGGCCCGCGACGGCGACGCGGCGCTACAGCCGATCTGGCTGACCGACAAGGATGAAAACCCCAACAATGCCACCGTCCTGGCCATGTGCGACGGCGCCGCCAGCGAGGCGGTGGCCGGCTTTGCCCGTGGCCTCGACCTGTTCGACGGCAATGACCCCGAAGCGGTCCAGGCGGCGCGCGAGCGCTGGAGACGCTGGAAGGCGGAGGGCCACGAGCTGGTTTACTACCAGCAAGGGGAAAGCGGTGGCTGGGTCGAGAAGTCACGGACTTAGGGGCTGCGGAGGTTGCCCCGCAGCCGCTGCTTCCGATGCCTCTCCGCCGGGGCGATCGCGGTCACGCCGATTTCACACCGTGCAGGAACGCGCCGACGATCTCCCGGAGTTCAATCGCTTCCTCCGAGAGCGAGCGCGCCGAGGACAGGACCTGTCCGGCGGCGGTTCCCGTTTCCGTTGCCGCCTGGGTGACGCCGCCGATATTGGACGAGACATCTTGGGTACCTGTCGCGGCCTGCTCAATGTTGCGGGCGATCTCGGCGGTGGCGGCGGACTGCTCCTCCACCGCCGAGGCGATGGCGGAGGCGATCTGGTCGATTTCCTCGATGCGGCCGACGATTGCCGCGATGGCATTTACCGCGTCCCTGGTTGCGGTCTGAACAGCACCGATCTGGGTGCCGATTTCCTCCGTAGCCCGTCCGGTCTGATTGGCAAGGTTCTTGACCTCGCTCGCGACCACGGCGAATCCCTTGCCGGCCTCACCCGCCCGCGCGGCCTCGATGGTGGCGTTGAGCGCCAGCAGGTTGGTCTGCGAGGCGATGTCGGTGATGAGGCTGACCACTTCGCCGATCTTGGCCGAACTTTCGGCCAATCCCCTGACCGTTTCGTTGGTTCTGGTCGCCTCTTCGGAAGCCGATTTGGTGATCCGGCTGGACTGCTCGACCTGACGGCCGATTTCTCGGATGGAGGATGACAACTCCTCGGCAGCGGAGGAAACCGTCTGCACGCTGGCCGATGCCTCCTCACTGGCGGTGGCGACGCTCGCGGCCTGCCGATTGGTTTGTTCGGCGTTGGCCGACATGGCCTGCGCGGTACTATTCAATTGGGTGGTCGCCCCCGATACCGTGTCCAGCACTCCGGACACGGCGTGGTCGAAGCCCGATGTCAGAGACTCGATGACCTGCGCCCGCTTTTCGCGCTCCGCCTGCGCGGCGGCCTGCTCCGACCGCAACCGCTCCGCCTGCCGGGCGCCTTCCAGGAACACCAGGGCGGCGCGACCGATGTCGCCGACTTCATCCTTGCGGTCGGTGCCCGCGATCTGAACATCAAGGTTGCCGGTGGCCATGTCCCTGAGATTGGCAACCGCGCTGGTGATCGGCCCCACCAGCCCAAGGCGGGAGATCAGCAGTCCGATGCCGACACCGGCCCCGATGCCGAGCAGCGAGACCCCCGCCATCAGGATCGATAGAAAGGTCGCCTGTCGCTCGGCATCATGGTTGATGGTAGCCGAATCCTGTTCGATGGCCTCCACCAGTGTCTTGACCTTCTCGTTCAAGGCATTGGTGCGGGCACGCGACTGATGGACGGCGTCCATGAGTTCAGCCCTAGCCTCATCCAGCTTGTTGTCCTTATGCTTCCGGGCGGTCGCGAGGGTGGACGCGGTCCCCTGGAAATAGCTGTCATAGGCCAAGCGGACATCCCGGATCATGTCGGCCTTGCCGCCGTTCAGGTTGGCGCTTAAAGCGGTGATGCGTTCATCGAACTGCTTGGCATTGTTGGCGAGAACCGAGGCCGCCTCCTCGGTTTCCTCCTGCGCGGCCGCCATGCGATATTCCGCCCGGTTCATGGCGGTGAGGTTCTGGTTCATCTGCGCGCCCAGGACTCCCGAGGTTCCGGCCCTGCCGATGCGAGCCGCGTCCCCCGAAATTTCGTGCAGCCCGGCATAGCCGACCACGGCAACAGCCAGGGTTGCCGACGCCATCACGGCAACGATGAGTCCGATCTTGCCGGAAATGCGGATGTCCGCGAGGCGCATGCTTCCCCCCTCTTGCCCAACCCAGAGAATAAAAACAACCAAGGCTAAGAACTATTTTAGGGTGCAGTTCCATGGGGGGAGATAGTATCTTCGGTATAGCTGTGGGCGATCCTTTGGATAGGGTGGCAAGGGGCGGCATCAATTTTGCGCCGTCGTTTGCCTCGGCGGCGTGCGCGGAAATCTTGGCTCGGGCGTTTTTAGAAAGGTGACCTGGGGGAAGCGCCGGGCGTCACGCCCCATGCGCCGTCAGAACCCTGCGCACGGTGGTCAGGAGTTCGACCGAGGTGACCGGCTTGGACAGCATGGCTTCGACGGCGAAGTTCGGAGGTATGCCGGGTGAGGCGGCGAAGCCCAGTTGACAGCCTCCCGAGATGGCGATGATGGGCAGGCCGGGCTTTCTCTCCTTCAGGTGAAGGATGGTCTCGATGCCGTCCTGGTTGGGCATGACGATATCGGTGATCACCAGATCGCAATCCCGGTCGCTCAGAGCCTTCAGGGCCTCGACTCCATCCGCCGCCTCATTCACGGCATAGCCGGCGTCTTCCAGCACCAGCCGGAAGGCGAAGCGGATCGGCTCTTCATCATCCACCACCAGGATTGTCGTCATCATAAGCCCTCTGCGGATCAGGCTGACATGGCGCGGTGGAATTGTCCCTCGGCCTTAAGTCCTATGGCGGCGTGGTCGATGGAAGGTAGATCGAAACCGTCGTCCCCTTGCCCTCCTGGGTGTCCAGGGTGACGGCGCCGCCCTGGGCGCGCACGATTTCGTGGGTGGTATAGAGGCCCAGCCCGGTCCCCTTGCCCACGTCCTTGGTGGTGAAGAAGGGCTCGAAGGCGCGATTGGCCACCAGGGGTGGCATGCCGGGGCCATTATCGGCGATCCGGATGCAGGCATAGCGGTCGGGAGCCAGACCCAGGGTTCCGGCGGCGGCGGTATCGGATAGGGACTCGATGGAAAGCGACACGGTCACGGTTCCGCTGCCATCCCCCAAGGCGTCAACGGCGTTGTTCAGCAGGTTGTGCAGGGCTGATCCGGCCTGGGCGGCATCGACCGAGATCCAGCCGCAGTCGCCGGTGTTGTAAACATTAAGGCTGATCCGGGCGGGAAGCCGATAGCGGACCAGATCGATCACCGCCCCGACCAGGGCCTCGACCCGGATGGGCTCCCTTTGCAGCGAACTGGTGCGGCCGAAGGCGAGGACGCTGGCGACCATGGCCGTGGCGCGCTCCGCCGCCTGGCATATCCGGTCCAGCATTTCCCGGTCGCGGCTGCCCGCCGCCGCCTTGGTCCGCAGGATGCCGCCGAACATGGTGATGGGGGTCAGCATGTTGTTGATGAAGTGGGCCATGCCGCTGGCCATGGTGGCAATGGCCTCCAGCTTGCGCGCCCGCTCCAGTTGCTCTTCCGCCCGCTGCCGCCGCAGGGTTTCCGCGTCGCGTTCCCGGGAGAGCTGGTTGGTCAGGGCCGTGACCTCCCGCAGGGGAACGCGGATGGTGACCACATAGATGAGCCCCCCAAGAAGCAGGCTGATCAGGGCCGTTCCCGCCAGTTGCGGCAGGATGGGAATCAGGCTCCGTTCGATTTCCAGCGTGCCGACCGTCTGCATGCCGTCATGCAGGGGGATGCGCGTCACCAGGAGCGGGCCGGCACTCGGGACCTCGTTGCCGGCGATGACGGCTCCGGTGGAATCCTGGATACGGATCGCCTCGTAGGGCTGTTTGCCCTGGAAGGCGATCAGGTATTCCAGCCGGTGGGTCTCGAACTCCCAGGTCAGCGGGCGCTGGCCGATGATCTGCTCGATGGTCCGTCCCAGAAGCAGCGCTTTTTCGGTCATGGCGGCGTGTTGGCTGGACGTGGTGAAATACAGGTGCAGAAGCGCCGGCAGCACACACAGAACCATCACCGTCCCGATCCAGGGCAGCCAAAGCCGACGCAAGGACCGGCTGGTGACGGGCGCCATTATCGTCCCCTTCCCTCGCCGGTCAGATATCCCAGGGCGGCGGCCCGCTGCCGTCCTGCGGCGGAAGCGAGGTAGGCCAGGAAGGCCCTGGTCTCTTCCCCCGGCGGATCGCGGCTGACCAGTCGATAGGTGAGCCCATGGGAATAGGCACCGGTGGCGAGATTGGCCAGGGACGGGGCAACGCCGTCGAGCGCCACCGGGTGGATTTTCCGCTGCTCGGCCATGGCCTGCCCAAGGGCCAAGGTCCCGATGGCGCCGGGAACCGTTTCCAGGGCATCGGCGCTATCCTGGTCGGTAATCGCCGCGGTGGCTCCCCACAGACCCTGGGCGATGTCCAGTGCGTCGGCCATTCCGGGGCCGAAATTCGCCAGCATGGCATAGGCGCTGTCCACCGGCGGCCGAAGAACGGGGCGGATAAGGGTCCCGTCCGGCCATCGGGGGCGCTGTCCGGAATAAATCCTGATCAGATCATCAAGGGCGAGGGTGCTGATGGGGGTGGCCTCTCCCACCATGATGGCGAAGGGGCTGCGCGCCCAGGGCCGGACCGACAGCGGAGGAGGCGGGTCCCCCCCATCGGCGACGATCACCGCCAGATCGATCCGTCCGGCCTGCAGCGCGCGCAAGCCGCCCTTGCTGCCAAGGCTGGGCAGGACCACGATTGTGACGTCCGGCCGCTCCTTCGAGAAGGCTTCGCCCAGCAGGCCGAGGGCCTTCAGGGCGCTGCCGGTGCCGCCGACCTGGATGGTTCCGGCCCATGCCTCCGCGCCTCCCCACAGCAGAACCGCCAGTATCGAAGCTAAAATCCGCACTCTTGCCCTCAATCAGCCATCCGAATGTCTTGGGCCACAATTATGGGGGTGCGGCGTGAGGGAACTCAATCCAGAACCTCCATTCCCGTCATTTCCCTTTCGTCCCGCGCATGGAAACGGCCGAGGTGGCTGTTCGCCGCCCCGGCCGTAGTGCCGTGCCGACGGGATCGGTCACTGCCAGGTGTAGATCACCCGGCGGTTGGTGCGCTCCACCACCACGGGCTGGCCGTTGATGATGCTGTAGCTGTACCGGTCGGGTTCCGGAATCTTCATGGTCTCGGGCAGCGGGTAGAGGGTGACGGTACCGGGCAGGGTCATGCCGACGACCGGCTTCATGGCGGGGTCGATGAAGGGGCTGTCATGCCGGGTGGTGGAGTATTCGCGGATCACCGCGCCCTGATCGGTGGTCCAGGTGGTGGTGGTCGTGGTGGTGGTCTGGGCCGAGGCGATAGAGGCGCCGGTCAAGAGCAGGGCCGCGGCGGCGAGCGAAAGCAGTGACGTCCTCATGGGAGTCTCCTCATGCCGGTCAATGGCTTGGGAATGCCCCGTCCTTCGGAAGACCGGCATGACCGAGTGCGGGTTGGGGATCGGATTCGATCCGCGCCACCTTGGTCGCCCGCCGTATCTTGGGCTAGGTTCGGAATCTACACAGGCCGGGTTCGGTCGAGGGGCTATCCCCGGTCCACCACCACCCCGAAGCATGACCCCTTGCCCGGGGTCGAGTGCAGTTCCAACGGGTGGCCGAGCAGGGCGGCCATGCGGCGGACCACGCCGAGGCCGAGGCCGAGGCCGTGGCCGCTGCGGCGGTCCTCGGGGCCTTCGATCCGCACGAAGTCCTCGAACACCGATCGGGTCTTGTCCGGCGCGATGCCGATGCCGGTGTCCCATACCTGGATCGCCACTTTGCCGCCGCGATAACGGCAACCGATCAGGATGCCGCCCTTCTCGGTATAGCGCACGGCATTGATCAGCAGATTGCGCAGCAGGCGTTCCAGCAGGATGGCGTCGGTGGTGACCTCGACCTTGGTGGGGACCGCGCCGATGGACAGGCCGCGGCGCGACGCTTCCGGCTCGATCTGGTCCACCAGCCCCACCAGCAGCGGCATCAGCCGGAACCGGGTGGGGTTGGGCTTGATCTTGCCCGCTTCCAAGGCCGAGACGTCGAGCAGGGTGGTCAGCAGCGAATTGGTGGCCTCGATGCTCTGGCGCAGTTTGTCGACCACCACCATGCTGCGTTCGTCGTCGATGCGGCTGGAGAGCACCTCCGCGAACATGCCCGCCGCCTGGAGCGGCTGGCGCAGGTCATGGCTGGCGGCGGCAAGGAAGCGGGTCTTGCTGTCATTGGCCAGCCGGGCTTCCTCGGCGCGACTCTCCGCCTCCTCGGTGCGTTCGCGCACCGTCTGCTCGAGGCCGAGCATGGAGGCCTCCTCGCGGGCGATGGAGCGGAAGGCCATGAGGGCCAGACCAAGCAGGCCCAGACCGGTCGCCGCGAGGGCGCCGACCAGGATCAGGGTGGTCTGTGTCCACGATTCCAGCACCTCGTCCACCGCTACGCCGGTGCTGACCACCACGTCGAAGCCGGCCAAGGTCCGGTAGGAGACGATGCGCTCGATACCGTCCAGGGGCGAGACGGTGCGCAGGGTTCCCGCCGGCTCGATGGCGGCGGCCTTGACCACCTTGCCGCCGGCGACGGAAACCCCGGCATAGCGCTCGGGGTAGGGTTGGCGCAGCATCACCTTGCCGGCGGTATCGGCAGCGACATAGCCGTTGCGGCCGACGACGCGGGAATTATAGAAGTCGGTGAAGAAGGCGGCATCGACGCCGCTGACCACCGCGCCGGCGAACTGGCCCTGCTCGTCGGAGAGGCGCTGGCTGACGGTGAAGATCAGCTCCCGGCTGTAGCGGCCATGGACCATGGGGCCCACCACCATCTCTTTGCCGTCCTTATGGGCCTGGAACCAGGGACGATCGGCCATGCTCGGCGCCTCGTTCTGAGGAGGGGTGCTGGCGGTCACCACCCGGCCGGTGGCATCGACCACCAGGATCGATCCCGGTTCGGGCAGCCCGTCCTGCAGCACCAGCAGTTCCTGCAGTTCCTCCGCCGAGGTGATTTTCCCCCGCAGCCGCGCCTGCGAGACCTTGACCATGCGCCTGAGAACGGCGCCGGTGGCGCCCAGGGTGCGGCTGATATGCTGGTCGAGCAGACGGGCGACGCCGGCGGTATTGACCTCGGCGGCCTGGATGGCCCTGTCGTGGAGATAGCGGGGGATGATCGCGGTGGCGCCGATGATCAGCGCCATCATCAGTCCCAGCAGCAGCAGGAGCAGGCGGCGCAGCTCGTCCGGCGGGCGGACGAGCTTGGAGGCTGGGGGCTGGGTGGTTCCGCTGCCGGGCACGCTGGAAACGCCAATGGTTGATCGAGACCCTCAGTCTATATCTTTGGGTAGGGGAGGGGAAGGGTAGGTGTGCAAAAATTCACATCATTTCGTTACAAATCACACATCCGCCGCTTCCAGGGCCTCGGTGGCCGCCAGCCAGGCGGCCTCGGCGGCCTCCATATCGCGGACGAGATCAGCCTCGGCCCGGCGCAGTTCGGTCAGCTTGGCGGGCGGTCCCTGGTAGAGGGTGGGGTCGGCCAGCTTGGCCTCCAACTGCTTCTTCTTCTTGGTCAGTTCTTCCAGGACCTTTTCGGCGGCTCCGGCGGCCTTACGCAATGGCGCCAGCTGGGCGCGGGCACCGGCGGCGGCCTTGCGGTCGGCCTTGCGGGTGGCGGCGTCGCCAGCCTTTTCCGGCTTGCCGCCGCGCCGGGCGTCGCGGGCCTTGTCCAGCAGCAGCCTGCGATAGGCGGCCAGATCGCCCTCGAAGGGCTGGACCACGCCGTCGCCCACCAGCCACAGGCTGTCGGCGGCCAGCTCGATCAGGTGAGGGTCGTGGCTGATAAGGATCACGGCGCCGTCATAGGCATTCAGCGCCGAGACCAGGGCTTCGCGGGCGTCGATGTCCAGGTGATTGGTGGGCTCGTCCAGGATCATCAGATGCGGGGCCTCACGGCTCATCAGCGCGAAGAGCAGGCGCGACTTCTCGCCGCCGGACAGGTTGGCGACCTTGACGTTGGCCCGTTCCTGCTCGAAGCCGAAGCGGCCGAGCTGGGCGCGGACCTTGGCCTCGGGCATGCCCTTCATCAGCAGGGCCATATGCTCGAACGGGGTTTCCTCCAGCCGCAGCTCCTCGGTCTGGTGCTGGGCGAAATAGCCGATCTTGAGCTTGGGCGGCTTGCGGAACGAGCCCTCCAGCAGGTCGAGACGGCCGGACAGGATCTTGGCCAGGGTCGACTTGCCGTTGCCGTTGGCGCCCAGAAGCGCGATGCGGTCTTCCATATCGATGCGGATGTCGAGGCCGCGCAGCACAACCTTCTCGCCGCCCTTTCCGTCACTATAACCGGCGACGCCATGATCGATGGCGATGATGGGGGGGCTGAGCGGCTCGGGGTCGGGGAAATCGAAGGACATGGCTTTGTCCTCGACCACCGGCACCACCATTTCCATGCGCTCCAGCATCTTGACCCGGCTTTGCGCCTGGGCGGCCTTGGTGGCCTTGGCCTTGAAGCGGTCGATGAAGGACTGGATCTTCTTGCGCTGCTCCGCCTGCTTGGTGAAGGCCTTGGCCTGCAATTCCATACGGGCGCGCCGGGTCGCTTCGAAGCGGTCGTAATTGCCGCCATAGGCGTTCAGCTTGCCGCCCTCCAGGTGGATGATGCGGTTGGTGACCTCGTTGAGCAGCTCGCGGTCATGACTGATCACCACCAGGGTGCCGGGATAGGCCGCCAGATGGCTTTGCAGCCACAGGGTGGCTTCCAGATCCAGGTGGTTGGTGGGTTCGTCCAGCAGCAGCAGGTCAGGGCTGGCGAACAGCGATGCCGCCAGGGCCACGCGCATACGCCAGCCGCCGGAGAAGGCCGAGACCGGCCGCAACTGGGTTTCGGCGTCGAAGCCCAGGCCGGACAGGATGGCGGCGGCGCGTGACGGGGCGGAATGGGCGTCGATGGCCAGCAGGCGTTCGTGGATTTCGGCGATGCGGTGGCCGTCGGTGGCGGTCTCTGCTTCGTCGAACAGGGCGGTGCGCTCGGTGTCGGCGGCCAGCACGCAGTCGATCAGGCTGGTCTCGCCTTCCGGGGCCTCCTGGGCCAGGCGGCCCAGGCGGGCGCGCGGACGCATGTTGATTTCGCCGGCATCGGGATGCAACTCACCGAGGATCAGCTTGAACAGGGTGGTCTTGCCGGTGCCGTTGCGCCCGACGAGGCCGACGCGCTGGCCGGCGGCGATGTGGACGGTGGCCTGTTCGAACAGGGCGCGGCCGCCGTAGCGGAAGGTGATGTCTGTGATATGAAGCATCCGCGGTCTTTACCACGCTCGCCCGGCCGGGGCAAAGGTTGCGCTGCAACGAGGACATTGCGATCTTGCGGACTTGGCGCTATAAACCGCCGGCTCCCGCGCGCCGGCCGCCGGGGGTGTGCGCTGCCGCCCATTGGGGGCCGATGAGGCGCAGCAGCCAACCGCCGAAAGGAATTCACCACATGGCTACCGAACGTACCCTCTCGATCATCAAGCCGGATGCCACCCGGCGCAATCTCACCGGTAAGATCAACGCCCGCTTCGAGGAGGCCGGCCTGCGCTTCGTGGCGCAGAAGCGTGTCCAGCTGACCAAGGGTCAGGCCGAGCAGTTCTACTCGGTCCATGCCGAGCGCTCGTTCTTCGGCGAACTGGTCGCCTTCATGATCTCCGGCCCGGTGGTGGTCCAGGTGCTGGAAGGCGACAACGCCGTTGCCCGCAACCGTGAGATCATGGGTGCCACCAACCCGGCCAATGCCGCTCCCGGTACCATCCGCGCCGATTTCGCCGAGTCGGTGGAAGCCAATTCGGTGCATGGTTCCGATTCGGCCGAGAATGCCGCCGTCGAGATCGCTTACTTCTTCGCCGGTACCGAGATCGTCGGCTGATCCAGCCGCCTTTTTCCGCGCCGTTCCAACGCCCCCGGAGATTCGCTCCGGGGGCGTTTTTCGTCTTAGGGTATATGCTGACATAGCGCAAAAGGGGAAAAGATCAAAAAATATTTCCGTCAGGTTGTTGCAATCGGCACTTTACGACTTGCAGGGTTTGTATGCATGGCATCATATAGAGCCGGTACAACTGGGGCGGATTAGAAATATGTCAACTTCCCGTCAATCAAGCCGCGGCCGCACCCCTTTGGGGCGGCCCAATCCCATCGACGTTCATGTCGGCAGCCGGCTTCGAATGCGCCGCACGCTGCTTGGCCTCAGCCAGGAGGCGTTGGGGGCCGCCCTGGGACTGACCTTCCAGCAGGTCCAGAAATACGAGCGCGGCGTCAATCGTATCGGCGCGTCGCGCCTGTTCGATCTGGCCCGCGCCCTGGCGGTGTCGATTGACTATTTCTACGAGGACATGGCGGAAGAGGTGATGGCCGCCAGCCCCCGTCACATGGCCCGCACCACGGTGGAACCGCCGGTCGCCCAGATGGACGCGATGACCAACCGCGAGACCATCGAACTTGTCCGGACCTATTACCGCATCGATGATCCCAGCGTGCGCAAGCGGGTCTACGAACTGGCCCGCACCCTGGGCGCCCCGCCTTCGATCAAGCCGGATTAAAGGCGGGCGTTTCTCGTCCATCCCCTCCGTCGGTCAGCCGAAGCGGGGATGGTCCTCGCGGATGCCGGCGGGGTCTTCATGGATGATGACCTCGAAAGCGGGGAACTGAGCCCGGATGGCGCTCTCGACCTCGTCGGCGATGGCATGGGCCCGGATCAGCGGCAGGTCTCCCGGCAATTCCAGGTGCAGCTGGATGAAGCCCTGCCGCCCCGATGTCCGGGTGCGCAGATCGTGGAGGCTGAGCACGCTGGGATGGGCGCGGGCGATGGCGCGGATACGCTCCCGCTCGGCATCGGGCAGCTCGTGATCCATCAGGGTGTCGAGCGATCCCCGGGCGATCTGCCAGGCATTGACCACCATCCAGCCGCCGATGGCCATGGCGAACAACGGGTCGGCGGCGGTCCATCCCGGCCCCATGATCAGCAGCAGCGAGACGATGACGCAGATATTGGTGGCGACGTCGCTGGCATAGTGCAGCGAATCGGCCGATATGGCCATGGAGCCGGTGCGCCGGATCACATGACGCTGAAAGAGCACCAGGGCGACGGTGGCGAGGATGGAGAAGACCATGACGGCGATGCCCCAGTCGCCGTGGGAAATGGGCTCGGGCCGCACCAGCCGGCCGGCGGCCTGGACCAGCAGCAGGCCGCCCGAGCCGACGATGAAGGCTGATTGCCCCAATCCCGCCAGGGACTCCGCCTTGCCGTGGCCGAAGCGGTGCTCGCGGTCGGCGGGTTGCAGCGCCTGGCGGACAGCCATCAGGTTCAGAAGCGAGGCGGCCAGATCCAGGGTGGAATCGATCAGGGTGGACAGCAATGCCACCGAGCCGGTGGCCGCCCAGGCCGCCAGCTTGACCGCGATCAGCACCAGGGCGGTGGCGGTCGAGGCATAGGTGGCGAGGCGCATCAACCGGTTGCCGGCCTCGGTCTCCCCGCCTAGGGGTAAAGGTGCTCCATCCGCCATTGGCCGTCCTCTTGTCGGTAGACGAAGCGATCATGCAGCCGGAACGGCCGGTCATGCCAGAACTCGATGGCGTCGGGCACCAGCCGGAACCCCGACCAGTGCTTCGGTCGAGGCACCTTGCCCAGGCCGAATTTGGCGGCGAATTCGCCGACGCGCTTTTCCAGGGCGAAGCGACCGGCCAGGGGCTGTGACTGGACCGAGGCCCAGGCGCCGATCTGGCTGGCGCGGGCCCGGCTGGCGAAATAGGCGTCGGCCTCGGCCTCGCTCACCGCCTCGACCCGGCCTTCGATGCGAATCTGGCGCCGCAGGCTTTTCCAGTGCAGGCACAGGGCGGCGAAGGGATTGACCGCCAGCTCGCGCCCCTTGCGGCTCTCCAGGTTGGTGTAGAAGACGAAGCCGGACTCGTCGGCGGATTTGAGCAGCACCATGCGAACGCTGGGCCGTCCCTGAGCATCGGCGGTGGCCAGGGCGACGGCATTGGGGTCGTTGGGTTCGTGGGCCTCGGCCTCGGCCATCCACTTGTGGAAGAGGACGAGGATGTCGGCATCGACTGCGCTCATGACTCACCGGATCAGGCAAAGGTGGACTTCAGCCCTCAAAATGCCCCAATTTTGCCGCAGGAGATAGTCGTTCCCGTTCCCCGTTCCGGTGTGACCGACATGAGAGGCATTCGATTTCGTAAGGTTGTTCCCGTGATGCTGGTGGCCTCGCTGCTGGCCGGCTGTTCCGAGGATATCAAGTGGGGCCAGACCGGCGGCGCCGTGCTGGGCGGCATCGGCGGTGCGGTCCTGGGCGCTCAATTCGGGCGCGGCACCGGTAAGCTGGCCATGACCGCCCTGGGCGGGGTCCTGGGCGCCCTGGCCGGCAGCCAGCTGGGCAAGCAGCTGGATCAGGCCGACAAGGTTGAGGCCGGCAAAGCCGAAGAACGGGCACAGTCGGCGCCGGTGGGGCAGAGCGTGGTCTGGACCAATCCCGAAAGCGGTCACTCCGGCACCGTCACGCCGGTCAGCGAAGGACCGGACCGCGCCGGCAACTTCTGTCGCGAATACCAGTCCACCCTTTCCGTCGATGGCAAGGAGGAGCGCGGCAGCGGCATCGCCTGCCGTCAGCCCGATGGCAGTTGGAAGGTGGTGAATTAGGTTCTTTTTCCGTAACATGGCGGGGCTGTGGGCCAGGGTGGCCCGGCAGCGCCGATCATGCATAACCGGAAAGTCGCTATCTTGAAGGATCCCTATCAGGTCTTGGGCGTGGCGCGGACCGCCAGTGACGACGACATCAAGAAGACCTATCGCCGCCTGGCCCGCGAACTTCATCCCGATCTCAATCCCGGCGACAAGCGGTCGGAGGAGCGGTTCAAGGACATTTCCGCCGCCTACGACTTTCTCTCCGACCCGGAGAAGCGGGCCGCCTTCGATGCTGGCGATATCGACGCTTCGGGGGCGCAGAAGCGGCGCGGCGGCTGGCGCGGACATGCCGGCGGCCCCTTCGGTGGCGCCGGTGCCGGCGGGTTCGGTTTCGGCGGCAATGCCGACGATATCTTCGAGGAGCTGATGCGGCGCAAGGAGCGCGGCCGGGCCGGGGCGCGGGCCAAGGCCGGGCGCGGCGCCGATATCCGCCATTCCCTTAGGATCTCCTTCGTCGATGCCGCCAATGGCGCCAGCAAGCGGGTCACCGTCCTGTCGGGCAAGACCCTGGATGTGCGTATTCCGCCGGGCACCAAAGAGGGCCAGACCCTGCGCCTCAAGGGCCAGGGGCATCCCGGCAGCGAGGGCGGCGATGCCGGCGACGCCCTTATCGACCTGCATGTGGAGCCGCATCCCTTCTTCGTCCGCCGCGACTCCGACATCCTGCTCGATCTGCCGATCTCGGTGCAGGAGGCGGTGCTGGGCGGTAAGGTGACGGTGCCCACCATCGACGGCAAGGTCACCCTGACCATTCCCCCCGGGTCCAATTCCGGCGCGGTGCTACGGCTCAAGGGCAAGGGAATCGCCGCTGCCGGCGGCCAACGTGGCGACCAGATGGTCACCCTCAAGGTGGTGCTGCCCGACAATGATGCCGAATTCGCCAAGCTGGTGGAGAAATGGGGCGCGCGCCACGGTTACGACCCCAGGGCCAAGGCCGGGATGGGCTAACCCCGGTTGAGTGGCAGCCGCATCAGGCCGAACCAGTAATCCTGGATGCCGCGAATGGACTCGAACAGGGAATCCACGTCCACCGGCTTGGTGACATAGCCCGAGGCGCCGGAATGATAGGCGCTGGAGACGTCGCGCTCGGCGTCCGAGGTGGTCAGCACCACCACCGGCACATCGCGCAGCCGCAGATCGGCCTTCATCTCGGCCAGGACCTCGTGGCCGCCCATCTTGGGCATGTTGAGGTCGAGCAGCACCAGATCAGGCAGCTTGCCGCCGTCGGAGTCCAGGGCCGCGCGCAGGCGCTTCATGGCCTCGACTCCGTCGGTGACATGGGTAATGACGCAGTGAAAGCGCCCATCGGCGAAAGCGGCCTTGACCAGACCGGCATCGCCGGGATCGTCCTCCACCAGCAGGACCGAAAACCGTACCGGGAGCGGCTCACTCATGCCCATGCCTCGAACACCCTGATCATCGCCTGCCGTCATTGCCGGAGAGCGGAAAGTAAAGCGAGAATATACTACCCTGTCCAGGGGTGGAACGCAGGGTAATCCGCCCGCCCAGCCGATCCATCATCTTTTTCGCAATGCTGAGTCCCATTCCGGTCCCCAATCGCTCCGACTGTGCGTGCAATCGTTGAAAGACCTGAAAAATCCGGTCGAAATAGGCGGAATCGATGCCGACGCCGTTGTCTTCCACCTCGATCACGTCGAAGGCGCCATCGCGACGGGCGGTCAGGGTGATTACCGGGGGACGCTCGGGCGAGGCGTATTCCATGGCATTGGAGACCAGGGCGCAGAGGATTTCGGTCAGCCGGTGGTGATCGGCCCAGACATGAGGCAGGGGGCCGGCCGAGATGGTGGCGCCTTGGGCTTCGATCTGCGCCGAGAGCTTGCGCCGGCAGGTGGCCAGGGCGTCATTGACCGCGGTGACGTGGCGGGGAGCCGGGATGGAGGACTCGCCCAGATAGATCTGGACGTCGTGGAGCAGGGATCGCATGCGCCGCGCCGCGGTCATCAGCTGGTTCAGCCACTGGTGATGCTCGTCGTCCAGGGTCTCGCCGACGCCACGCTCGACCAGTTGGCTGAAGGTGATGATGGAGCGCAGCGGCTCCTGCAGATCATGGGCGACGACGAAGGCGAAGCGTTCCAGCTCGGCATTGGCATCGGAGAGCTGGATGGTGCGGCTTTCCACCAGCAGTTCCAGCCGGTCACGCCGTCGCCGCAGGTCCCAGACCAGCCAGACAAGGAGGGCGCCGCAGACGCCCAGCACCACCCGCAGGCCCGCCATCTCGGGCCCGCTTTCGGCGGTATCGCGCCAAAGGGCGGGCGGGGCGACCGCCAGCTCCCATGATCCGTCGGGCAGATCGATGCGGGCCATGGCCGGGCTTCGCTTGAATACCTCCTGATCGCCGCCGACGGCCGTGCCGCGACCGGTCCGCACCGCCCAGGCATAGCCGGTCGGCAGGGTGATCCGGCTGCCTTCAAGCAGGTTGGGGATCATGAAGACCATGCCCACGGCTCCCCAGGGCTGGTCCTGGACGAAGATCGCCTGACGGGTCAGCAGGCCGAGGCCGCCCTGGATCAGCTCCACCGGCTCGTGCACCGCCATAGTGCGGGTCTCCACCGCCCGTTTCACCACGGCGGCGAAGCCCGGGCGCTTGTCCTCCAGGATGTTGTTGCCGATCACCTTCAGATTGCCGGAATCGGCGGGGTAGACCAGACGCACCACGAAATCGGGCGCTACCGAGATGTTACGGATGCCCGGCACCTGCTGGGCATAGGCGGTGGCGAAGGCGGGGAATTCCTTTTCGATCTCGCCCGGGGTGTTCTCTTCGGCCTTGACCGTGACGAAGGCCGCCAGTCCGCGGACCAGGGCAAGACGCTGGCCCAGGGCATTGGCTACCGCATTGGCGGATGAGGCCGCCAGGGTCGCGACCTGACCACGTAATTGGGCCTCGCGATAATCGCCGTACAGGGAAATCGCCCAGAGCGATAGCGTCCCCCAGCCGATGAGGACCGCCGCCAGGGTGACCGCCATCCGCCTGCGGCGCTGGGCCGTGGCATCGGGTGGGGGCGGACTGCGCGAGGCTTCGATCATACCCTCGCTTTCACGGCGGGAGGAATAGCCTTACTTACCCCAAGCCGGCCCTCCGGGCCAGGGTCGGATATCCCTAAGGGCGGTTGGGCGGCTGTCGAAAGCGAGGTCTTGACGCGCGGCCCCGGTCTGAGGCAGTCTGGGCTGATGATGACTCGCATTGCAACCGTCCTGCTACTCCTGAGCCGCCCGGCGTCGTAAGTACGATACCGGGACACGACGTGCTTTAGTAGTCTTTTGGATCGGTTCCAGCCCATGTCATCCTTTTCTCCCTTTGCCGTCTCCACCGCCCTGCTGCTGCTGCGACTAACCTGCGGTCGCCGGGGCTAAGCGCATGCGCGGCCGCCCGGCGGCCGCGAGACCTGGGCCGCGCTCGCAATCCGAGACGCAATCAATGATGAAGGAGGACGAGGCCATGATGCCCGCCGCCGGTTCCAAATATCGCCCCTATCCCGCTCTCCGTCCCGCCAGTCGTCGTTGGCCCGACGCCGTTCTCACCCATTCCCCGGCATGGTGCAGTGTCGATCTGCGCGACGGCAATCAGGCGCTGATCGACCCCATGGGCTCCGAGCGCAAGATGGAGATGTGGAATACCCTGGTCTCCATGGGGTTCAAGGAGATCGAGGTGGGCTTTCCCGCCGCCTCCCAGACCGATTTCGACTTCATCCGCGAGCTGATCGAAGGTGGCCACATCCCCGGCGACGTCACCATCCAGGTGCTGGTGCAATCGCGTGAAGAGCTGATTCGCCGGACCTTCGAGGCGTTGAAGGGTGTCGGGCGCGGCATCGTGCACCTCTACAACTCCACCTCCGAGGCCCAGCGCCGCATCGTGTTCGGCATTGACCGTCAGGGCTGCATCGATCTGGCGCTGACCGGGGTGCGGCTGATCCGTGAGCTTTCGGCGGCGCGGCCAGAGGGCGAGATTCGCTTTCAATATTCGCCGGAGAGCTTCACCGGGACCGAGCCCGATTTCGCGGTGGAGATCGTCGAGGCCGTGGCCGCCGCCTGGGGCGCCACGCCGGAGCGCAAGCTCATCTGCAATCTGCCGGCGACGGTGGAGATGTCGACTCCCAACGCCTATGCCGACGTGATCGAATGGTTCTGCGCCACGGTGAAGAACCGCGACTCCCTGGTGGTCTCGGTCCATCCCCACAATGATCGCGGCACCGGCGTGGCGGCGGCCGAGCTGGCCATGATGGCCGGCGCCGACCGGGTGGAGGGCACCCTGTTCGGCAATGGCGAGCGCACCGGCAATGTGGATGTGATCACCCTGGCGCTGAACCTCTATACCCAGGGTGTCGATCCCGGACTTGACCTCTCCGATATCGATGCCATCCGTTCCGTGGCCGAGCGCTGCACCGGGCTGCCGGTGCACCAGCGCCATCCCTATGCCGGAGAGTTGGTCTATACCGCCTTCTCCGGGTCGCACCAGGACGCTATCAAGAAGGGCTTCACTGCCCGCAAGACCGCCAATAGCCCGTTGTGGGAAGTGCCCTATCTCCCCATCGATCCCGCCGATGTGGGGCGCAGCTACGAGGCGGTGATCCGAATCAACTCGCAATCGGGCAAGGGCGGTATCGCCGCGGTGCTGGAGCGCGACCACGGTATCGAGCTGCCCCGGGCGTTGCAGGTGGAGTTCGCCCGCGTGGTCCAGGCCATGGCCGACAAGGTGGGGCGCGAGCTGGAATCCGGCGAGATCATGGCCGCCTTCACCCAGACCTATGTCAAGGACTGGCCGTTGGAGCTGGTGGATTACGAAACCCATCCCCAGGCCAAGGGCGAGGCCAGCCGCCGGCTGACAGCCACCATCCGCGACAAGGGGGTGGAGCGGCGTATCGAGGGCGAGGGTAACGGCCCGCTCGACGCCTTCATCCATGCCCTTGATGTCGGCCTCGGGCGCAAGGTCAAGGTCCGTGACTACCACGAGCACGCCATCGGCTCCGGCTCGGAAGCCCTGGCCGCCTGCTACGTTGAAATCGCCGGTCCAAAAGGCGCCTCGCTGCACGGTGCCGCCACCGATTCCAGCATCACCATGGCTTCGTTGCGGGCGGTGGTCAGTGCCCTGAACCGGGGGTAGGACGGGCGGTGCTCCCTCTCCTTCCGGCCATGCCGGCGGGGGAGGGGCCAGCCTATAGATTCTGCAGGAAGCTGACGCAGGCTTCGATGTCGTCGTAAGGCAGCAGGCGGATGATCTGCTCGGGCAGCACCCACCACTTGCTGGCCAGTAGCGCGGCGGTGGTGGCTTCGGGAAAGCGCGGGCGGATGGGCTTGGCCGGAACCCCGCCCACTACGGTATAGGGGGCGATATCCCGGGTGACGACGGAGCCGGCACCGATGCAGGCGCCGTGACCGATCTTGACCCCGGCCACCACGGTGGCCCCCACCCCGATCCAGACATCGCAGCCGATCACCGTGTAAGGTTGAGTGGCTTCGTGGGTGGGATGAATGCCGTCGGGCAGCGTGCCGGTGCTCAGCCATTCCATGGGATGGCGCCCCACGCCGATGCTGGAGTTATGGGAGATCGAGCAGTACCGGCCGATGATGGTATTGGGCGACAGGATGCCGCCTCCGAGCATGTAGGAACGGCTGCCAAAGAAGAGGTTGCGCACCTCCAGGTCGTGCATGCGGGCGGCCAACCGGGTGCGACCCTCGACGAAGATGGATTTCTCGTCGTCGCGATAATCGATTTCCAGCTCGAATCCGTCGTCCCGCCAGCCGGCAATGGCGAGGAGGTCGTCGGGGCCTTGCGGGGAATGGATGGTCATGCCGATCAGCCGATGGTCGCGGTCTGTAACTGGAGCAATGCTAAAGCCGGACGACTTTCTACAACCTGTCGCCGGGGCGGCATTCGGGTAACAGAGTGTAACGGTCGGGTTTTTCGGGAGGGGAATTCCATCGGGCTTGCGATTACACTCCTGTGGCCCCGCCCCCTGGAGACCGCATCATGCCCGCCGCCGACAGCCTGACCATCCACGAGATACTCCACCTGCTGGAACTGGCCGGCGTGGCGGTATTCGCCGTGTCGGGGGCCCTGATGGCGGCGGAGAAGCGCATGGACCCGTTCGGCTTCGTGGTGCTGGGCACCGTTACCGCCATCGGCGGCGGCACCCTGCGCGATCTGGTCCTGGGGGGCGGGCCGGTGTTCTGGGTGGACCAGCCGGACTTCCTGATGGTCTGCATTGTGGTATCGCTGCCGGTGTTCTGGCTGGCCCGGCTGCTGAGATCGGTCCAGACCTCGCTGCTGTGGTTCGATGCCCTCGGCATGGCCATGTTCACCGTCACCGGCACCCACAAGGCTCTGGCCATGGGAGCCCCCGGCGTGGTGGCCGGGACCATGGGGGTGATGTCAGCGGCCTTCGGCGGCATCCTGCGTGACGTCATCTGCGGCGAGCGGCCGCTGCTGCTGCATTCCGACGTCTACGCCACCGCCGCCCTGGCCGGGGCCATCCTGCTGGTGCAGGCCGATGCCCTGGGCCTGTCGCCGATGACGGCCAATTGGGGCGCCTTCGCCCTCATCTTCGTCATCCGTGCCGGCGCCATCCGTTTCGGCTGGTCCATTCCCAGCTACAAGCCCTGAGGTTCAGTCCTCGTCGGCGGGTACTTCCGCCGCACGCTCGCTGGCGCGCAGGTACGGCATCATGTCGGGGCGTTGGCGGGCCATGGCGTGGTGGTGATCCTTCATGGCAGCCACCAGGGCGCCCTTGCGCTCCAGCAGATGGTCGGCCATGGCGATCATCCGCGAATTGGGCCAGGAATAGGGCCGCACCCGGCGGAGTTGCTCGAAAGCCGCGATCTCGCTACCGGGATGGTGCTGGGCCATGAGGATGGCGGCGGTGGCGGTGGAGCGCGAGATCCCCATATGGCAGTGGACCAGCAGATGCACCACCGCCTCGTCCTGAAGCGCGGTGCCATAGTCCAGAATTCGCCGGACATCATGCTCGCCGGCATGCTGCTGCCCCGGCTGCGGGTTGACGATGTCGTGAAAGCGCCAGATGGTGCGCTTGTGCGGCTTGAACAGGGCGAAATGCTCGGGGTCGGGCCATTCCGGGTCGATGATGGTGAGCACGTGGCTCACCCCCGAATCGGCATGGTCGGGCAGTTCATCGATGCCGCAGATGGTCAGCGGGAAGGGAAGGAGGGGCTTGGTCACCCCTCTACCCCAAGACCTTCTTGGCCAGCATCTCGTTGACCATGGCCGGGTTGGCCTTGCCCTGGGTGGACTTCATCACCTGACCGGTGAACCAGCCGAGCAGGGCGGTCTTGCCCTCCTTGACCTGCTGGACCTTGTCCGGGTTGGCGGCAATCACCGCATCCACCGCCGCCTCGATGGCGCCGGTATCGGTGACCTGCTTCAGGCCCTTCTCCTCCACCAGCACCGCGGGGGCCTTGCCGGTCTCGACCATCAGGGCGAAGACGTCCTTGGCCAGACGGCCCGACAGGGTGCCGTCCTTGATCAGGTCGATGAGGGCGCCGAGATCGGCGGCGGTCACCGGCGGGTTGTCGATGGTCTTGCCGGTGGCGTTCAAGGCGGCGAAGAAGTCGCCCATCACCCAGTTGCAGGCGATCTTGGCGTCGCGGCCCTTGGCCACGGTCTCGAAGAAATCGGCGGAGACCCGCTCGGCCACCAGCACGCCGGCATCATAGGCGTTGAGGCCGTATTCGGCCATGAAGCGGGCCTTCTTCTCGTCGGGCAGTTCCGGCAGGCCGGCCTTGATCCCATCGACGAAGCCCTGCTCGATCACCAGCGGCAGCAGATCGGGATCGGGGAAGTAGCGGTAGTCGTGGGCATGCTCCTTGGAGCGCATGGAGCGGGTCTCGCCCTTGACCGAATCGAACAGGCGGGTTTCCTGATTGATGGTGCCGCCGGCCTCGTAAACGTCGACATGGCGCCGGGCCTCGTATTCGATGGCCTGCTGCACGAAGCGGATGGAGTTGACGTTCTTGATCTCGCAGCGGGTGCGCAGCTCGGTGTTGCCCACCGGCCGCACCGATACATTGGCATCGCAGCGCATGCTGCCTTCCTGCATGTTGCCGTCGCAGGTGCCGAGATAGCGCAGGATCGAGCGCAGCTTGGTGAGATAAAGACCGGCCTCTTCCGGGCTGCGCAGGTCGGGCTTGGACACGATCTCCATCAGCGCCACGCCCGACCGGTTGAGGTCGATGAACGACTTGGACGGATGCATGTCGTGGATGGACTTGCCGGCATCCTGCTCCAGGTGCAGGCGCTCGATGCCCACGGTCCGGGTGGTGCCGTCGGGCATGTCGAGGATCAGCTCGCCCTCGCCGACGATGGGTCGGTCGTACTGGCTGATCTGATAGCCCTGGGGCAGGTCGGCGTAGAAGTAGTTCTTGCGGGCGAAGACGCTGGTCAGGTTGATCCGTGCCTTGAGGCCCAGGCCGGTGCGCACCGCCTGCTCGACGCAGATTTCGTTGATCACCGGCAGCATGCCGGGGAAGCCGGCATCCACGAAGCTGACCTGGGTATTGGGCTCGGCGCCGAATTCGGTGGCGGCGCCACTGAACAGCTTGGCCTTGGAGATAACCTGGGCGTGGACTTCGAGGCCGATGACGATCTCCCAATCGCCGGTCTCACCCTGAATGATATACGCCATGTCAGATACCCTCCGGCTTGGCGGTGAAGTTGGCGGCGGTCTCCATCACTCCCGCCACCTTGAACACCGTCTCTTCGTCGAAGGGACGCCCGATCAGCTGCAGGCCCAGCGGCAATCCGTCGGCGCTCAGGCCGGCGGGCAGGCTGAGGCCGGGCAGGCCGGCCATGGAGGTGGGGATGGTGAAGATGTCGTTCAGCCACATGGTGACCGGATCGTCGGTGCTTTCGTTCAGGCCGAAGGCCGGGGTGGGAGCGGTCGGGGTAAGGATCACGTCCACCGTCTCGAAGGCCTTGGCGAAGTCCTCGGCGATGAGGCGGCGAACCTTCTGGGCCTTGGCGTAATAGGCGTCGTAATAGCCCGCCGACAGCACATAGGTACCGATCAGGATACGGCGGCGGACCTCGGCGCCGAAGCCGGCGGCGCGGCTCTTGGCATACATCTCGTCCAGGGTCTTGCCGGGAACCCGCAGGCCGAAGCGCAAACCGTCATAGCGGGCCAGATTGGACGAACACTCGGCCGGGGCGATGATGTAATAGGTCGGCAGGGCATACTTGGTGTGGGGCAGGCTGATCTCCACCGGAGTGGCGCCGGCCGCCTTCAGCCACTCGATGCCCAGGTCCCAGATTTTCGCCACTTCCTCACTTAGACCGACCGGTCGGTATTCCTTGGGAATGCCGATCTTGAGGCCGCGGATGTCGCCGGTCAGCGCCTTCTCGAAGTCCGGCACCGCCATATCGACCGAGGTGGAATCCTTGGGGTCATGGCCGGCCATGGAGCCCAGCATGATGGCGCAGTCGCGCACGGTACGGGCCATGGGGCCGGCCTGATCCAGCGAGCTGGCGAAGGCGACGATGCCCCAGCGCGAACAGCGGCCATAGGTCGGCTTGATGCCGGTGATGCCGCAGAAGGCGGCGGGCTGGCGGATGGAGCCGCCGGTATCGGTGCCGGTGGCGGCCATGACCATGCGCGCCGCGACGGCCGCCGCCGAGCCACCCGACGAGCCGCCGGGGACCAGCTTGGCGGTGGGATCGGAGGTCTTCTTCCAGGGGTTCTCGACGGCGCCGAAATAGCTGGTCTTGTTGGACGAGCCCATGGCGAATTCGTCGAGGTTGAGCTTGCCCAGCGAAATGGCGCCGGCCGTCTTCAGCTTGCCCGAGACGGTGGAGTCATAAGGCGGCTTGAAGCCTTCCAGGATGTGGCTGGCGGCGGTGGTCTGGACGCCCTTGGTGCAGAACAGGTCCTTGATGCCGATGGGCAGCCCGTCCATGGCGCCCGCCGTGCCGGCCTTGCGCCGCAGGTCCGAGGCCTTGGCCTCGTCGCGCGCCAGATCGGGGGTCTCGACGATGAAGGCGTTAAGACCGCGATGGGCCTCGACGGACTTGATATGGGCCTCGGTCAGCTCCACGGCGGAGAACTCGCCCTTGGCCAGCTTGTCGCGGGCCTCGGCCAGCGTGAGGTCGGTGAGGTTGGTCATTATTCCACCACCTTCGGCACGGTGAAGAAGCCCTCGGCGGCTTCGGGGGCGTTGGCCAGAACGGCATCCACCTGACCGCCATCGGTCACCGCGTCTTTGCGCATGGGCAGCGTCATGGCAGCCACCGAGGACATGGGCGCCACGCCGTCGGTATTCACCTCGGAGAGCTGCTCGACGAAGTGAAGGATATTGGACAACTCGCCGGCGAGGTGGTCGAGTTCCTCCTCCTGAACCTCGATGCGGGCGAGGTTGGCGATGGCGCGCACGGTGGCTTTGTCGAGCGACATGGGCCTTGAAAACTCCGGTAAGGCTGGGTGCGGGACGTTATCATTCGAGGCCGGCCGGTGCAAGCGGGGGGGAGAGGCCTCTTCTTCATCCGTGTTCATCCGTGCGCCGCGCAGCGGCATCCGTGTCCATCCGTGTTGCTCTCAACCACCCGCCCCGCCCGACCCTGCCGGGTGGGAAGCCGTCTGCGGCACCATCTCGGCGGCGGAAACGACCGAGAGCAACACGGATGGACACGGATGCGGCGCCAAAGCGCCGCTCACGGATGAACACGGATGATGGTGCACCGGACCGCCCTACGGCGCCAATCCGTCCAGGAACGGCGTGAACCACGGCAACTCGCGCACGGGGTCGAGGTCGGTATCCTTCTCCAGATGCGCCCGGTCAGGAAGAAAGTCGTTGTCGCGGCTGACCTCCAGCCAATGACGGCAGTCTTCCGGCCGACCCTGCAAGGCCGCGATGCAGGCGAGGTTGTAGGCGCCGCTGCCGAGCTTGAGGACATTGGTCTGTTCGCATTTCTCCGTTGCCGCGCGGAACAGAGCCTCGGCCTCGGCGCCGGTCCTGGTCTTGGCCCGCTCGGAGAGGGCGAAGCCCCAGTTATAGAAAGCGTTATCCATATCGGGTTTAAGGCCGATGGCTTGGCGGTATTTTTCGCAAGCCTGGGCGAACAGGTCATCGGCCTCGGTGCCGGTTCTGGTCTTCGCCTGATCGGCGAGGGCGATGCCCCAGTTATAGAAGGCTTCATGCTCGTCGGGCTTAAGGACGATGGCCTGCCGGTATTTATCACCGGCTTGGGCGAACAGGTCATCGGCCTCGGCGCCGGTTCTGGTCCCCGCCTGAAGGGCGAGGGTGATGCCCCAGTTATAGAAGGCGTTATGCATGTCGGGTTTGAGGGCGATGGCTTGGCGATATTTTTCGCCGGCCTGGGCGAACAGGTCATCGGCCTCTGGACCGGTCCTGGTCTCTGCCTGATCGGTGAAGGCGCTGCCCCAATTGTTGAAAGCGTCATGCATGTCAGGTTTGAGGGCGATGGCTTGGCGGTATTTTTCGACGGCCTGGGCGAACAGGCCGTCGGCCTCGGTGCCGGTTCTGGTCTTGGCCTGATCGGCGAGAGCGTTGCCCCAATTATTGAAGGCCTCGTGCATATCGGGTTTATGAGCGATGGCCCGCTGGTGCAGGTCACAGGCCTGCCGCAACAGGCGGTCTGCCGCCTCGCCGCCAAGGCGTTCGGCTTCCTGCCTCAAGAATGCGCCCTGGGCGGTGCAGGCCCAGGCCAGGGTGTCCATGGCGGCAGTCGATCCGTCGGCGGTCAGGGCGCCATCAAGGGCGATGACGTCCTCGTATTTTCCGGCCTTTAGCCGGGCCTTGGCCTTGGCGACCACATCCTCTCCCGGTGGTGTGGAGGCCTTGCCGTCGGCCATACAGGTCAGCGACGGTTCGACGCAGAGGATGGCCTTGTCGATCTTGGCGATGGCGTCGAGGGTCATCGGCACCTCGGAGTCCTGGCCGGGCAGCTTGAAGCTGGCGACGGAATCCAGGGTTTCGCGCAGATGGGTGAAGGGCTTGACGAAGAAGGGCGGTTCCTCGCATCCGACCCGATCCGCCAACTGGCAGAAGAAATTGTCGGCGTCCCAATTGGAATCGCCGATCCAATAGCCGCCCCGGCCTTCCTCCATCAGCGGCGCGATGAATTTCGGCATGGGGGTGTCGCGATAGCCGATCCAATAGAGGTCGTGGTCGAAATCCTTCATCTTCAGCAACTGGCGGGCCACCGGGTCGTTATCGCCGCTATAGCCCACCACCACCCAGGTGCGGCGGTTGGCGCAGTCCTGGAACAACGGCGCCAGCTTGTTTTCCAGCCGCTCCACGTCGCGGGGCACATGGGCCTGGAAAAAGCCGTCGCGCTGGCCGTGCAGGTGGAAGATGGCCCGGTCGCGGACCCGGGAGGACCGGTATTCCTCCACCGTCACCATGTCGTGCACGGCGGGAAAGATGTTGAACAGGGCGCAGGCCCGCATCACCAGCGGGATCGAAATTGGTGGTCAGCACCCGGTCCACATGGCCGGATTGAAGCAACTGGGCGATGGCGATATGGGCCCAGTTGATCTTGGCCTCGTCGATATAGCGCGAGATCAGGCGATGGCGGTCGGTGGGGGACAATTCGCCCATGCAATGGGGATAGTCCTTGGACGCGGCCCGGCCGTATTCGAAGGCGTGCTCCCGCTCGATGATGCGGACGAATTCAGGGGCCAGGGGGATACCGGCATTGACCGAACAGCCGGCGCCGATGAGCAGCACGCAGGAATCGTCATTGCTCTTGTTCCGGCTGAGCCGGTGGGCGACATCATCGATGGTGCGCGGCATTCGTACCCCCAGGAGAGAAAGCCATCTTCGGCCGCGCGCCTTGATTGTCAAGGCCGCATCATCCCTTGCATTCCGCCCGGGGCTGTCGGACGGTAGCCGGGTCGTCACAGCCTGGGCTCAAAGTTCCATGACCTCCATCGCCTATCAGCTTCAGCGTGCTCCGGTCGGTGTGGTGCTGGTGGATGGCAATGGGCGGGTGAGCGCGGCCAATGCCCTGGCCCGGCGGCTGTTGGAGCCGGTGGGGGGCGCCATTCTCGGGGCCGATCTGCTGGGGCTGCATCCCGAGCCGGCGCGGGCCAAGGTGCAATGGATGCTCGACGCCGCGCGGGCGCGGCCCGAGGAGCCGGCGGGCATGGCCATGACCCTGCCCTTCGGGACTCTGGTGGCCCGCGTCACTACCATCGAGGGGGAGAGCGGTCCGGGCTGGTGCCTGATCTTTCACCTGCCCGAGGGCTTCGCGCTCCATGTCGCCGCCGGGCCGCCGGCCTCGGCCGATATGCTGGTCAAGCTGCCGGTGGGGTCGCGCGCCGGGGTGACACTGATCGACGTGGCGGCGGCGGTCTATCTCGAGGCCGAGGGCCATTACACCCGGGTGCATACCGTCGATGGCCAGCATTTCTGCCAGCTGGCCTTCGCCGATCTGGTCAAGCGCCTGGACCCCGCCCTGTTCCTGCGGGTGCACCGCAGCTTCATCGTCAATCTCCACCACGCCGAGGCCATTGATCGCCGTGATGGCCAATGGTCCATGGTGATGGCAGCCCCCAACCGCCCGCTGGTCCCGGTCAGCCGCGCCCGGGTCGATCTGGTGCGCAGGCGCCTTGCGCTCTGATACCGGCAAGCCCGAAGGCTTGCCGTATCCGGCCCTCGCCGGGTGCGGGCCTCCGCTCGCGCCATTGGTGCGTCCTTGGCGCGGTTTGGGGAGGCCTTGACGCCTTTGGTGCGCCCGAGGTTGCCGTTGGTGCCCCATTGCGGCAGTTTGCCGGGGAAGGAGAGCCCCATGACCGTGTCCACTCCCACCGACCGCTATATCACTTTCACCGGCATCGATTGCGACGGCAACGCCCTGATCGTGATCGAGCATGTGCTGGTCCTCATCGAGCAGCCGGAGCATGCCAACTGCTTCTGGGACCGTTTCAAGATCCGGCTGGCCGAGGCCGGCAAGGTGGGAGCCCGTAAGTCGGACGAGCTGTGTCTGGCCTGCTCGCACACCTACTATATCGAGGAACTGTTCGAAGCGGCGGGCGACGAGGTTGGTCTGGCGGCGCTACGGCGGCTGGAAGACGAGTGCTGCTAAGGGGGGTTTAGGGTATGGTGCGGTCATGCCCGTCCTCTCCCCTCCCGACCTCGCCGCCGCTGTCGGCCGCCACCAGCGGCTGATGGGGCTTGACCTCGGCACCAAGACCATCGGCCTCGCTCTGTCCGATGTCAGCCGCACGGTGGCGACGCCGTTCGACACCATCCGCCGCACCAAGTTCACTCCCGATGCCGAGCAGCTTTTCGCCTTGATGGCCAAGCACGACGTGGGCGGGCTGGTGCTGGGTCTGCCGGTGGAAATGGACGGGACCGAAGGGCCGCGCTGTCAGGCGACCCGGTCCTTCGCCGCCAATCTGATGCGGCTGCGCGACGTGGCCATCGCCTATTGGGACGAGCGGCTGTCCACCGCCGCGGTCACCCGCACCCTGCTGGAGGCGGATTCGTCGCGCAAGCGCCGGGGCGAGGTGGTGGACAAGATGGCTGCCGCCTACATCCTCCAGGGCTTGCTGGACTCCCTGCCACGCAAGAGCCGCGAGCCTTAAATATGAGGCGCGTTGCTCCTGCGCCCATTGAGGGCGCGGCCAAGGCCGCGGCTGCGGCCGCCCGGCGAGGGAAAATGATAAAAGCTAGGCCGTGATGCACATTTTGGGCATCACGGCCTAATGTTGCAGGACTGTCATTTTTCCCCGGCTTCGTCCTTGGGTAGAGTGTCCGGCTGATGCCTCTTGGCTTTTTGGGGAATGACCATGCGGATGGATGTTAAGGAATTGGATGGTGGGGTGGTGCGGATCACCCTTGACGGCGATTTGGATGCCAAGGGCTCGGGGGAGATCGAAGTCCAATTCGCGGCGGTGACCTCGGTTCACACCAAGGTGGTGGTGGACATGGCCAAGGTCGGCTTCCTCGCCTCCATCGGTATCCGCACGCTGCTCTCGGCGGCTCGCACCGCCGGCCGGCGTGGCGGCAAGGTGGTGCTGCTCTCTCCCGTCGCTCCGGTGCTGAAGGTCTTGCAGGTCAGCGGCGCCGACACCCTGGTGCCGATCTTCGGCGATCTGGACGCGGCGGTTGCCGCCATCGGCTGACGCCATGGAAGCGGTGGCCGAGTCCGACAGCATCGTCCTGACCAATCGCACGGCCGAGATCAATCGCGCAGCCGATTGGCTGCGCGATAAGGGCCGCCGCCTCGCCATCGCCGACGAGGTGGCTTTCGCCATGCGTCTGTGCATCGAGGAGGCCCTGGCCAATGTGGTGGTCCACGCCCATGCCGGTCTCGACCGCGCCCCGGAGCCCCGCGATATCCTGGTGCGTTTCGAGAAGCGGGGCGAGGTGGTTGCCGTCGCCATCGAGGATGACGGCCGTCCCTTCGATCCGCTGTCGCAATCGCCGCTGCCCCGCTCCGGTTTCCTGGACGAGGCCAGCATCGGCGGGCGCGGCATTCTGCTGATGAAGGAATATGCCAGCCGCGTCGCCTATGACCGCCGCGACGGCCGCAACGTGCTGGTGATGGAGTTCGACCTCTGAGGGATCAGACGCCGTAGACCAGGGCCAGGGCGGTGATGTCGTCCGACTGCTCGGCGCCGTTGGCGTGGTGGTCCACCGCCGTGACCACTCGGGTCACCAGGGCGTGGCCGGTCTCGAGGCCGGCCCGCTCCAGCAGGTCTTCCAGCCGCTCGTCACCGAACAGTTCGCCTTCGGGGGAATAGGCCTCGGTGATTCCGTCGGTGAAGGCGAACAGGGTGTCGCCCGGTTCCAGATCGGTGGCATGGGTGGTGAAGGTGGGCTGGTCGGTCATGCCCACCGAGATGCCGCCTCCCGGCAGGACCCGGCGCCGGCCCGAGCGCGAAACCACGTAAGGCGGGTTGTGCCCGGCATTGACATAGCTGACCCGGCCGCTGCCGAGGTCGAGGATGCCGAAAAAGGCGGTGACGAACATGCAGGCGTCATTGCCCTCGGCCAGGATGGCATTGGCCCGCAGCAGGCTTTGCGCCGCACCGGTGCCGGGCATGGCCGAGGCCCGGAGCGCGGTCTGGAACATCACCATGAACAGCGCCGCCGGAACCCCCTTGCCCGAGACGTCGGCGACCACGAAGGCCAGGTGGCTGTCGTCGATCATGAAGTAGTCGTAGAGGTCGCCTCCCACCTCGCGCGCCGGCCGCATGAAGGCGTGCATGGCCACCGGCCGTCCCGCCTGGGCCACCCAGGGGGCCGGCAGCAGCGATTGCTGGATGCGGGCGGCCATGGCCATGTCGCGTTCGCGGGCCTGCTTATTGTGGATCTGCTGGATCATCTGTTGCAGCGACTGGGCGAAGGGACCCAGCTTCTCGGCATGAGCCGCCAGGGCGTCGATGGCGCTGCCGTCGAATTCCGCCTGTTCCAGGGCGCGGACCGCCAGTGACAGGAAGGCGAGCGGCTGGTTGGCTTCGGTCAGGCGATGGCCGAGATCGGCGACCAGGGCGATGGCGGCCATGGGCCTTTCCGCCACCAGCGCCATCAGCTGCGGCCGGTCGATGCGCAGCACCTCGGACTCTTCCCGCGCCACCACGTCGGCATTACGGGCATGGCCGGTGAACACCGCCACCTGACCGATGAGCTGGCCCTGGCCCAGCACCGCCATGGTTACCTTGCCCAGACCAAGATCGACCACCACGTCGAACGAGCCCGACACCACCACGTAGCAGCACAGGCCGGGATCACCCTGGCGGAACAGGGCCTGCCCGGCGTTCAGCCGTTCGGCGACGGCGCCGGCCAGCAGCAGGTCGAAGGCTTCGTGCCCCAGCGCCCCGAACGGGCCGTTTACCGCCAGCGCCTCGGCGGCCTGCTGGAGAAGTTCGGAGGAGGGGTGGTTGCCGGGGCGCATGAGCTATTCCACGAATTCGATCTTGCCGCCGGGCAGCAGATAAAGGACCAGGGCACGGCCGCCCTTGACGGTGGGGCGGTGGGCCGAGTCGGGGCCATAGACGCACCAGCCGCGGCCCTTGCCATCGAATTTGGCGCCGGCATCCACCGGCATCACCAGACAGATTTCACCGTCGGGATGGCGGTGCAGCGGTCCGACGATCTCGGTGAGGTCCACCACATCGACGGAGAGGTCGCGGGTGTCGGGGCTGGCGGGGATCACCCGGCCGAAGCGGCGGCCCTCGCCGCCCTGGCTGCACATCCAGCCCTCGGCGATGGCGGCATGACAGGCGGCCTCGATGGCCAGGATGTGGGGGCCGTCACCGGGAAAGAGCTGGTTGAGGCCGGCGGCGAGGGCGCGGTTCACGGGCTTGCCGGCGATGGCCTCCATCACCGGGTGCATCAAACGGGCGAAAGCGTCTTGGGACATCTCAGAACCCTCCGGATTGAGCCCTCAACCGTAACAGATGATCGGCCAGGGTCACTGCCATCATGGCCTCGGCCACCGGCACGGCGCGGATGGCGACGCAGGGGTCGTGGCGGCCCTTGGTGGAGACCTCGATGTCGTGGCCCTGAAGATCGACGCTGCGCTTGGGCGTCAGGATCGAGCTGGTGGGCTTGACCGCCAGCCGGACAACGATGTCCTGGCCGGTGGAAATGCCGCCCAGGATGCCACCAGCGTTATTGGAGAGGAAATGGGTGTGGCCGTCATTGCCCATGCGCATCTCGTCGGCGTTGTCCTCGCCGGAGAGGCTGGCGGCCGCGAAGCCGGCGCCGATCTCAACGCCCTTGACCGCGTTGATGCTCATCATCGCCTTGGCCAGATCGGCGTCCAGCTTGTCATAGACCGGGGCGCCCAGGCCCACCGGCACACCCTCGGCCACGACTTCGACCACCCCGCCGATGGAGGAGCCGGCCTTGCGGATGGCATCCAGACCGGCTTCCCAGGCGGCGGCGGCTTGGGGGTCGGGGCACCAGAACGGGTTGGCTTCCACCTGGGACCAGTCCCAGCGGCCGCGCTCGATGCTCTCGGCTCCCATCTGGACCATGGCGCCGCGAATGGAGACGCCGCTGGGCACCAGGGCATTCAGCACGGCGCGCGCCACCGCCCCGGCGGCGACCCGCATGGCGGTTTCGCGCGCGCTGGAGCGGCCGCCGCCGCGATAGTCGCGGATGCCGTATTTCTGCTGATAGACCCAATCGGCGTGGCCGGGCCGGAAGGTGTCCTTGATGTCGCCGTAATCCTTGGAGCGCTGGTCGGTGTTGTCGATCAGCAGTCCGATGGGGGTGCCGGTGGTCAGCCCCTCGAACACCCCCGAGAGAATCCGGACCTCGTCGGCTTCCCGCCGCTGGGTGGTGAAGCGGTTCTGACCGGGCTTGCGCTTGTCCAGCCAGACCTGAATGTCGGCCTCGCAGAGCGGGATGCGCGACGGTACGCCGTCGACCACGCACCCGATCGCCGGCCCGTGGCTCTCGCCAAAGGTGGTGAAGCGGAACAGGTGGCCGAAAGCGTTGCCGGACATTATTCAATTCCCTCAATCGCCGGGCGCCACCTCCGGCGGCTTGGCTTCCGCCGCATAAGCGGCGCCGGGCCTTGCCCGCAACTCCCCAGCCATGAATTTCATGGCCGGGTCGAGTGTCAAATTCCCTCAATCGCCGGGCGCCACCTCCGGCGGCTTGGCTTCCGCCGCATAAGCGGCGCCGGGCCTTGCCCGCAACTCCCCGGCCATGAAATTCATGGCCGGGTCGAGTGTCGGATTCCTTCGGTCACCGGGCGCGGCCTCAGTCCTTGACGACGGAAATGTCAGGGGCGTCCACGGCCTTCATGCCGACCACGTGATAGCCGCAATCCACATGATGGGTCTCGCCCGACACACCCGACGACAGGCCGGAGAGCAGGTAGAGGCCGGCGCCGCCGACGTCTTCCAGGGTGACGTTGCGCTTCAGCGGGCTGTTGTACTCGTTCCACTTGAGGATATAGCGGAAATCGCCGATGCCCGACGCCGCCAGGGTCTTCATCGGCCCGGCCGACAGGGCGTTGACGCGGATGTTCTGGCGACCGAGATCGACGGCCAGATAGCGCACGCTGGCTTCCAGTGCCGCCTTGGCCACGCCCATGACATTGTAGTGGGGCATCACCCGCTCGGCGCCGTAATAAGTCAGCGTCAGCAGCGAGCCGCCGTCCGGCATCATCGCAGAGGCGCGCCGCGCCACCGAGGTGAACGAGTAGACCGAAATCTGCATGGTGGTGAGGAAGTTCTGCAGGCTGGTGTCGGCATAGCGTCCGCGCAGCTCGTTCTTGTCGGAAAAGCCGATGGCGTGGACCAGGAAGTCCAGCTTGCCCCATTCCTTTTCCAGAGTGGCAAAAACCGCGTCGATGGAGGCCTCGTCAGAGACATCACAGGGCAGAACCAGGGAGGAGCCAACACTTTCCGCCAGCGGGCGAACCCGCTTTTCCAGGGCTTCGCCCTGATAGGTGAAGGCCAGTTCGGCCCCCTGGGCGCGCGCCGCCTGGGCGATGCCCCAAGCGATGGAGCGGTCATTGGCGACGCCCATGACAAGGCCCTTCTTGCCGGCCATCAGGGGTGCGGGAGCGGTCATGCTGGTCCTCTCTAACATATGTATGAGTCCGAGTCTGAGACCCTACATACACGAAAGACCGAGACCGTCAAAGATCGATGCGCCGCAAAATCGTCGGCCCGCCTACCCTAGAATCTCGCCCAATTCAGCCTTGGCCACCACTTCCCGCTCGAAATTGCTTATCTCGGCGCCCAGGGCGTCGCGCACCGACACCATGCCGACGGGGATGCCGGCCTCCACCACCGGGATGTGGCGAAAGCCGTGGTCGTGCATCAGGTGCAGGGCATGGCCCAGGTGGCGGTCGGAGGAGATGGTGACCGGGCGCGAGGTCATCACCGCCACCAGTTCGGTGGTGTCGGGGTCACGGCCATCGGCCAGCACCCGGAACAGGCAATCGCGTTCGGTAAAGATGCCGACCAGGACGCCGTTATCAACCACCATGACGGCACCGACCTTGTGCACCTTCATTTGCCGGGCGGCGTCGCGCACCGAGCTGTGGGAGGCCAGGGTCAGGACCCTCTGGGTCTTGATGATGTCTCGGATCAGGCGGGCCGGCATGGCGAGGTCTCCCCGGCGATGATGATTATCATTGGCATATGGCGGGCCCCGAGCCACGATCAATGCCGCCGGGGCAAAGAAAAAGGCGGCGCGGCCCGGGGCCGCACCGCCTTCCTTGCGGACCAGGAAAGGCTTAGAGAGCCTTGAGGTTCACGGCCGAGACCTTGCCCTTGCGGGGATCGGCTTCGGTGTCGAAGGACAGCTTCTGGCCTTCCTTCAGATTGCCCATTCCCGCGCGCTCGACGGCGGAAATGTGGACGAAGACGTCGGCAGAGCCGTCCTCGGGCTGAATGAAGCCATAACCCTTGGTGGCGTTGAACCACTTCACGGTGCCGTTCGACATGGTAATCTCCAGTGTAGTGCAACAAGTTCGCCCCGCATGCCCTCATGCGGGGAATCGTTCGACCAGCGATGACACCGATTGTGCGGCGCCGGAATCCAAAACGGATTCATACGGCAGGTGGAAGACGTCTCCAAGAATGGGCCACCCCCGCCGGGAATACAAGGGGATTTGCCTTACGGGAGCTTGTCGATGGCCTGATAGGAGGCACCGTTCCAGCGCAGATACTGGCTGGGGGTTTCGATGGTGGCCCAGCCTTCGACCCGCTGACTGGTGACGAAAACCCCGTCGGAATCGGCCAGACTCCAACCGATGGCCGCCCAGCCTTTGGCGGTCCAGCGCGCCACCAGCAGCGGCTGCCCCTTGTCCGACTTCCAGGCCGGGGAATCGATCAGCAGGAACAGCTCGGCCTGACCGTCCTCGTTGAGGTCGATGCGTCCGGCGCGAACCTGATCGCGGAAGAAGCCGGTGGCGCCGCCTGCGTTGTAATAGGCCTTCCAATGGGTTTTGAGCACGGCGTCGATGTCTGGAGTCTCGGTCTCGGGCAGCGGCTGCAGTGCCACGGCGGCGGCCGGGCGGCCATAGTCCTGGGCGGCGGCGGGGGCGGCCAGAAACAGGGGCAGCAGCAAGGCGAAGGCGAAACGGCGCATGGGAGGCCTATGTCAGGAGTGGGCGGAGCTTAGTGAGCGGGCGGCAGCGCGTCAATGCTGCGCTGCGGGATAGGCGGCGGGCTGAATTGAACACATATTTTATGTTGTAATATTTGTATATGCGCTATTATGACGAAAAAACATGTTGAATTAATTTCAAGCCTGCGTTATTCATTGTTTCGCGCTGTTGAATTCCCCGGATGAGGACAAGGCCCATGAGCGCCACGGATGTCGGTTTGATCGAATTGGAGCCGGAGGCCGTCAAGGCCCTGCTGGATGCGGGCAAGGCGGTGCTGGTTGATGTGCGCGAGAATGACGAATATGCCGAGGAGCACATCGCGGGCTCGCTGCTCTATCCCATGAGCGATTTCGAGATCGAGACTTGGCCCGGCGTCGCGGGCAAGAAGGTAATCATCTCCTGCCTGGGCGGGGTGCGCTCGGCCGCCGTGGCCCGCAAGCTGATCGCGTCGGGCCAGGGCTGGGCCACTCACCTCAAGGGCGGCCTCAATGCTTGGCGCGATGCCGGGCTGCCGACGGTGGTCGCGGGCTGAATTACCGATTAAGGTTTGGTAACGGGCGGTCGCCGGGCGTGGCCGCCCTTTTCTTTTGTCGCGGCAAGGACTAAATCCTTAGGGTCTCTACTAAACGGGAGTCCCCATGCGCCGCCTCGGTCGAATCCTCGTCACCCTGCTCGCCGTCACCGGCCTGCTTACCTTGGGCCTCGTCGGGGTGGGGGTCTGGGCGGCGGTACATTTCGCCGGTTCGGGCGACAAGGGCCTGCCTGATCAGATGGTGCTGTCGCTTGACCTGGAGGGCCGTTTCCGCGCCCAGACCGAGGCCGATCCTCTGGCTGCCTTCTCCGGCGAACACTCCTACGAGTTGCGACGGGTGGTCGAGGCCCTGGATCGCGGCGCCGCCGATCCCCGGGTCAAGGGGCTGTTCGCCACCGCCGGACATGCCACGCTGGGCTTCGCCGACGCCCAGGACATCCGAGACGCGGTGTTGCGCTTCAAGGCCAGCGGCAAGCCGGCGGTCCTGTTCGCCGAGACCATCGGCGAGGGCGGGTCGGGGACGCTGGACACCTATCTGGCCTCGGCCTTCGGCCAGGTCTGGCTGCAGCCCTCGGGTGAGGTCGGGCTCACCGGCATCATGGCGGAAAGCCCCTTCCTCAAGGGCGCTTTCGATCTTCTGGGGATCAAGCCGCAATTTTCCGGCCGTTACGAATACAAATCGGCCATCGAAATTTTCACCGAAACCGGCTACAGCCCGGCCCATCGGGAAAATCTCGGACGCATGCTCGATTCCTGGGCCGATCAGCTGGTGGACGGCATTGCCGCCGGGCGGCGGCTGTCGCCCGACGCGGTGCGCGGGATGATCGGCAAGGGGCCGTTCCTGCCGGCGGAGGCCAAGGCCGCCGGTCTGGTCGACCTCATCGGCTATCGTGACGAGGCCTGGGCCGCCGTCATCGCCAATGCCGCCGGGGCGGAAGAGGCCGATCTGGCCGATTATGCCCAGCAGATGGGCGAGGGCAAGGGGGTCAAGGTGGCGCTGGTCTCCGGTGTCGGCGCCATCCATCGCGGCGAATCGCACCAGGGCTTCGACGGTGCCGACGATTTCGGCGCCCAGACCGTGGCCGAAGCACTGCGTGACGCCATCGACGACGAGGGGGTCAAGGCCATTCTGTTCCGGGTCGACAGCCCTGGCGGTTCCTACACCGCCTCGGACACGGTCTGGCATGAGGTCAAGCGGGCGCGGGCGGCGGGCAAGCCGGTGGTGGTGTCTATGGGCAACGTCGCCGCCTCGGGCGGCTATTTCGTCGCCATGGCAGCCGACCGTATCATCGCCCAGCCCGGAACCATCACCGGTTCCATCGGAGTGTTCTCGGGCAAGATCGTGCTGGAGGAGTTCTGGAAAAAGGTCGGAATCAGTTGGGACGAGATGCATCGCGGCGACAACGCCGCCATGTGGAGCGCCAATCGCCCGTTCTCGCCCCAGGCCCAGGCCCGGCTCGACGCGCTGCTCGACCACATTTACGGCGACTTCACCGGCAAGGCCCAGGACGGGCGCAAGATCGGCGCAGACAAGATGGACAAGCTGGCCCGCGGCCGGGTATGGACCGGCGCCGACGCCAAGGCCGCCGGTCTGGTGGACGATCTCGGCGGCTGGCCCCAGGCCTTGGCGGCGGTGCGCGAGGTGGCGGGGCTGAAGCCCGACGAAGCGCTGCGGCTGGTGGACTTCCCCCAACCCAAAAAGCCGTGGGAACTGTTGGCGGAACTGCTGGACAGCGGCTCGGTGTCCGAGCGCAGGAAGGTTGCCGGAGCCCTGTCGGCCCTGGCGAAACTGGAGCCGTTCCTCGGCCGGCTTGCCGCTCTCGGCAATGTCGAGACCGGCCAACTGCGGATGGCGCCCGATCTTCCCGACGGGGCGCGGCCATGAGTGGGGCACCGTCGAAATAGGACGGTCCTTGGCGGCAAGGATGCTTCGCGACGGCCGCCTATCGGCAGCCTCAGCCCCACAGCAGGGCGGGATAGAAATCCAGATCCCCCCGGATATGGCGGGCCAGCAGCAGCGCCTGGAGATGGGGCAACAGGCCGATGGCGACGGTCTCCTTCAGGAAGGGATGGACCATGGTCTCGCGCTTGCGCTTTTGCCAAGCGGTGATGACCTCCTTGCGGGTATCGTCGTCCATCACCACCCCGCCACCATCCAGGGTGTGAAAGCCGTTTGGCGCGACCTGGCGGCGGTTGATCAGGCTGAGCACCAGCCGATCAGCGAGCGGCGGGCGGAATTCCTCCATCACGTCGAAGGCCAGACTGGTACGGCCGGGACGGTCGCGGTGGAGAAAGCCGACATAAGGGTCGAGCCCGACGCCCTCCAGCGCCGCCCGAACATCATGGGCCAGCAAGGTATAGACGAAGGACAGCAGGCAGTTGACCGCATCCAGCGGCGGCCGGCGGTTGCGGCCGGCGAAGCGAAAGGCGGGGTCGTCATGGCCGATCAGGGCGTCGAAGGCGGACCAGTAGGTGGCGCCGGCATCGCCCTCGACCCCACGCAACCCGTCCAGGTCATGTTCACGGTCCAGCCGGGTCAGGGCGGCGCCGTGGGCATCGGCGGCGGTGGTCAGGCGCTCGGCGGAACTGCTGTCGCGCGCGGCGCGCCGCAGCACGGAGCGGGCATTACCCAGCTTGGCCTTGAGGAGGAAGCGGGCGATGGCGGCCGAGCGGCGGGGATCGTCGGCCCAGCGGTACTGCTCGCGGCGCAGTAGCACGTTGCCCCGGGTCTGGCCCTGGACCGAGGCGAGGAAACGGCCGTTCTCGGTCAGATAGGTGACGGCGACGCCGTTCTCGGCGCAATGGGCCATCAGCTGCGGGCTCATGGCGACCCGGCCGAAACAGACCAAGCCGTGGACGCCCTGGACGGGGATACGGCGGGCCGGTTGGCCCTCCACCCGGATGACCACGCATTCGCCGTCCTTGTGCAGCCAGGAATCGGAACTGGTGACGTAGAGGACGTTGAGCAGTTCCCTCATGGCGGATCGAGCCCCTTGGCGAAATATTCGGAGGCGGTGGGATGGCGTTTGCCCAGGGCCGACGGCAGGCACAGTTCCGCCAGCGAACAGCGGCCGCAGGCGGGGCAGTCCACCGGCGGCGGCGTCCGTCCCGAGGCGATCATGGCGCGGACCGCACGCGCAGTGTCCTCGGTGCGGCGCCGCAAGGCTTCATCGAAGGTCACCACCACCCGCCGGCGGGTGGCGTGGTAGAACAGGGCGCCTTCCGGCACCGGAATTCCGGTCATCTCCTCCAGACACAGCCCCTGGGCGCAGAGCTGCACCCGGTCGCGGTCGTCCTCCTTCTCGCGGCCGCGCTTGTGCTCCACCGGAAACGGCACCTCGATGCCGCCGGGACCGGCGTGGAACTCGACCAGATCGGCCTTGCCAGCGAGACCGAGCCGGGTCGAGCGCAGCGGCAGCGCCCAGGCGCGGCGCAACGCCCCCCGGGTTTCCGCCCCACCCTGATCGACGCGGGCGTGCAGCACATTGCCCTCGGCGGTCAGCTGGTTGTCCAGCCAGACCTGCTCCAGATGGATCAGGGCGCATTGGCGCGGACAGACCAGCCAGTGCTGCAAGGCCGACAGCGGAAAGAGGTTGTCCTCGTCTTCCATACCGGTGGCTACAGCCGGTCGGACCACTCGACACCGGCGGGAATCGCCGCTTCGTCGATCTCGACCACATAATCGCCATAGGCGCGGGCCGGACGACCATCGCGGCCGTCCTTGGGCAATACGGTGACGGCGTCGAACAGCTTCTGAGCCGGGGCGTTGCCCAGCTTGGAGGCATGCTTGAACACGATCAGCCGGCGCGCCGCCATCTTGCCGCGGGCCGCCGAACGGTCGTGGTCGAACATCTGCGACAAGGCTCGCCACAACAGCTCCAGATCCTGTTCTGAAAAGCCGGTTCGCTCGGCGAGATGGGCCGAGATGAAGCCCTCGGCCCGGTACAGGCCGTAGGGGATGAGGTGCTTGCGGCCGATGGTGCGCTCCTTCTCGGCGTCGCGTTCGTTGGTGACCGCCATGCGGGTGATGGCGACCTCCTGGGCGGTGACCGGTTCGACGCTCTTGGCGAAGGCCAGTTGCACCGGTCCTCGGACCTGTCCGCAATTGACCTCGGTGGTCATCACCGCGCCGAAGCTGCGGATATCGAAGAAGTTGGCGCACATCCAGTCGGTCAGGGCCTTCTCACGGGTGGTCCTGTCCTCCTTGGCCCATTTCTTGGGATCGCGGTCGTATCCCAGGGCGGTATAGGCTTCGGCATGCTCGTTGTTGAGGATGGCCTTTTCCCGCACATAGATGTTGAGGCCGGGATGGTCCGGCAATTCCGGGCGGGCGAGATCGACGAAGTTGCGCACCTTGCGCTTCAGCGCCACATCGGTGACCAGACCGTGATTGGTCTCGTAGTCGATGCGCGGCATGTTGCCGGCATCGGGGTCGCCGTTGGGATTGCCCAGCTCGACGTCGAACAGATAGACGAATTCGTAACGGTTCTGGATCGGCTCGGACATGGTCAGGACTCCGATTGCGGCTGGTCGTCGGTCTTCTTGCGCCACAGGGCGTTGCGCTGGTGGTAATAGCCAAGGGCGAAGCGGCCCTGGTCCTCCAGGGTGAGATGGGCCGGAAAGGTGGCGATGCCGTCGGCGATGTCGCCGATCTGCTTGTCCAGCCAGCCGGAATTGTCCGCCTTGGACAGATGGTGCTGAGCCAGACGGATCAGGTTGGGAAAGACCGAGCGCGGCGCGGCCGAGGCGGTGCCGAAATAGCGGTCCTTGATGGTGGCGTTGATGTTGTGGCCGAGGGCCAGTTGCTGCGCCCGTTCCAGCGCCGCGAACAGGCGGCCCAGCCGGTAGGCGGGATCGGGGTCGTCGGGGTTCAGGGTCATCAGGCTTTTCTCCAGAACTTCGGCGTCGGGGTGGCCGCGCACCAGACAGGCTTTGACCAGCGCCATGCGCAGGTAAGAGACGGGTTCGCTGTCGCCGTGTCCGGCGCGCATGCGCTCCAGCACGGCGGCGAGCAGGGCGTCGGGATAGGGGCCACCGGTCAGCACCGCCCGCTGCAAGGCGGCATTGAGGGCGGGGGAGATGTTCTTGCCCTCGCCACCCAGAGCGGTCTGACGCAGCAGCAACCACAGCGGCGGGAAATCGGGTTCCGACGGCAAGGTCTTGCCGGGGTGCTGTTTCTCGATGCGAAGCGCCCGGTAATGGCTGCCGATCCGTTCCAGTATTTGCCCCAGGGTGGTGTCCAGCCAGAACCGCACCGCCAGCCGCGACAACGCCGGCGCGGCCAGTCCCAGCACGAAAAAGCGGGTGTCCGGATCGTAATCGGTCAGGGCGTCGTGCGGCGGGCGGCCGTCGCGCAGGTGATCCAGGGCGATGCGAACCCGGTCGGTGGTGGCGGGGTCGAGCACGCGTTGATCGTCCTTTTGCCCCTCCAGCGGCGGATTGGCCAGATGGGCGAACAGCCCCTCGGTCGCGCATTTTTTCTCCGCCCAGAACACGGTGGTGGCATCGCCCAGGATCAGCCGCTGATCCGAGCCGGGACGCAGCAATTCGTTCAGCGCCGTGGTGTAGGCGAAGGCGGCGAAGGTACCGACCGGCGACGAGATCGCCTGATCGCCGCCATAGGATCGAAACGATTCCTGATTGAGGCTGACGATGGCGGCGCCGCTGGTCTGGGCGCCGGCTACGCCTTTCAGGATGGGGTGGATGGCCTGGATCGGTCCGGTTTCGCCGGTGATCAGGCATTGCCCGACCGGGGCGTCGCCCTGGGAGCGAGCCACTTCGCCGGCCCAGATCTTGGCCAGGGCCGGGCGGAGATGCAGGTAGCCCGGTTCACCATCGAGGCTGAACACCAAGTTCTGACCGGCCAATTCCTCCCAGGATGGAATACGGTCCGGCGCCTCGGCCGGATTCCAGTGGTCGAGAAAAGCCAGCAGGGCGCCGGCGCCGGCATCGTCGACGCCGTCCAGCAGCCGGTGGTGCAGATCGCGCGACGCCTGGAAATGGTCAGCCACCTGATCGGGGCGCCGCTTTGGGTCGGCACCCAGCAGATAGGAGGTCTTGTCCCATAGGAAATAGGCGCGAACCCCCGAGGTCCGCGGGCCGCCGATGCGTGGCACCGCCAGCAGCCGGGGGTCGCGCCGCTTCTTGCCGTCGCTACGGATGTCGAAGGCCTCGACCAGACTGCCGTCAGCCGCCAGCACCAGCTCGATCGCGATCTTCTCGGTGCTGTAGCCATACAGCGGTACATCGCTGCCGGGTTCGGCGGCGCGGCGGCGATAATATTGGACCAGGGCGGCCAGCATCAGCCGATCCCCTCCTCAAGAGGCGGTACCGTGATCATCCCGTCGATCATGCTGGCGCGAAAGAAGCGCGGCGTGCGGCCGTGGGCGAAGTCGATGTCATGCAGCATCCAGCCGAGATCGCGCGCCCCCTTGAACTCCTCCGGGCAGGGAGGCTGTCCGCCCTGCCACAGGTCGAACCGGGCGGGAAATTCCCGCACCCCCAGGCACGGTTGGTGAAAGCACTGGCCGGCCTCGATCCGGCGGGCGGCCATCTCGTGGTGCTTGGCGGGATTGTCCGCCGGTCCGGCCTTGGCGGTCATCTCGAAATGGGCGTCGATGACATAGTCGACGTCGCGCAGGAACAGGGTCACCCGCTGCTGCCGCTGGTCCTCGACCACCAGTTCCACCCGCCGGCCATCGCCGGCCATGGCACTGGCGACCGTATCGGCCGACAGCTTGATTCCGACCTCGTTGCGGCGGATGCTGTCGAATCGGATCGGCTTCAGGACATGAATGCGGTCGATCACCCAGCGGATCGCCGGCTTCCAATGGATCGCCTCCAGGATACCGCGTGCCGCCGAAGGCGTGATGACATCGTAGGAAACTCTTTCTCCGCGCATTTCCGGTCGGGTGAAACAGGCGCGCTCTCCCCAGACGCGCAGGCGAACCCCCTTGGACATCCGCTTCTCCGGTTGATAGGTGGTTTCGCCATCGGAATGCGTCGATTGGGCGATGCTAACCTAAGGTGTATATGTTGGCAAAGCGATTTGATGGTGGTTGTGGATAGCCGAGTGAGGCGAGGAGTTTTCCTCCCCGCCCCTTCGGTGATAAACTATGGCGGTCTCATGATGGTGACCTCCGCGAGAGGGGCTTGAGTGATGGCATACGCAGCCTCGGGTTAAGGTGGGTAGCCGACCCGAGGCTGCACTTGCACGATGTGGAGTATGAGCGGCGGCTTCGCCATTTGCAAGAAGCTGCAAAAACAATATCACGAAGTTTGTTGCGCCCAACGGGCCGTGTGTCATAATTCTGCCGTCGCCCCCAGCGCGGGGGCGTGGGTTGAAATGTGATTTTGTTTTTGGGCAATGATATTTGGAGGATGGGGCGAGTTCGCTCTTCCCATCCTCCCCCCTAAGGCTGCAACCCCGTCTTATCGTCATAGCGGTCGCGGTTGGTCAGGACGGTGTAGCGGCCATGGAGGATTTCCAGCGCTACTTCGGCCAGCAGGGCCTTGTACTGGGCGCGATTGACCGGAACGGTGAAGGCCTGGAGCCGGCGGCGCAGCGCCAGGGGTGGGTCGGGGTTGCGCAAGGCGGCGATCAACCCGGCGGCCTTATCCGAATAGGGCACGATCACGTCGTCGCGGTCATCCTCGATCATCTGGAATTTCTCGGCGGCGGTAGCGAAGGCGAAATCCAGTCCGGATCGCCCGGTCAGGAGTGGCATCACCCCGTTCCGATCCAGGTTCTCGCGGCGGTACAGCTCGCGGAAGAACCGCTCGACCGCCGTGGGCGCCAGGAGATCGGCTTCCTCGGCCAGCAGCCGCTTCATCAGGGCGGTGCGGCGCTGCCAGGAGGGGGGAAGGTGGCGGCGGCGCCTTCCACGGCTTCGAACACCACCACCCGGCCTAGCGTCGACTCGCCCTCGCGGTTGCAGCGCCCCGCCGCCTGGATGATGGAATCGAGGCCGGCCAGGGCGCGATAGACGGCGGGAAAGCTGATATCCACCCCGGCCTCGACCAGTTGGGTGGAGACCACCCGGCAGGGGAGGCCCTGTCTCAGGGCGATGCGCAGCCGATCCAGGACTTCGGTACGATGGGCCGGGCACATCAGCGCCGACAGGTGAACCGCGCCGCCCATGTCTTTGATCCGCTCGAACAGGGCGCGGGCATGGGCGCGGGTATCGACCACCGTCAGAACCTGATGCTGGGCGGCCATGGCCTGGGCCAAGGCGTCGTCGTCCATGGGGCCGGCGGGGACGATCTCGACCCGCCGCAACGCGCGGTGCAACTCCGTGACCTCTTCGGCATCCCCCATGATCTCGTGGACGTTGTTCAGGCCGCACTCCAGCCAGGGGGAGCGTTTCAGTGTCGGCTGGGTGGCCGTCGTCAGCACCACGCTGGCGCCGCAGCTCGCCACCAGTTCGGTGATGGCGGCAAGGCAGGGCTGGAGCAGTTCCGCCGGCAGCAACTGGGCCTCGTCCAGCACGATCACCGCCCCGGCCAGATTGTGCAGCTTACGGCAGGCGCCGCGCCGGCTGGCGAACAGCGACTCGAAGAACTGCACGCTGGTGGTCACTACCACCGGCGCGTCCCAATTCTCTTCGGCCATGCGCAGGCTCTCGCGGTCGTCGTCGCCGACCTCCGGGGGCGGCGGACGGGAATTGCTGTGATGCTCCAGCACCACTTCGGGTCCCAGGGCCTTGCGGTAGACCTGGGCGGTCTGCTCGATGATGCTGGTATAGGGGATGACGACGACGACCCGGCGCAGACGGTTGAGGCGGGCATGGGCCAGGGCGAAGGCCAGTGCGGACAGGGTCTTGCCGCCGCCGGTCGGCACGCTGAGGGAGAACAGGCCGGGGGACAGGCTGGCGGCCTGGCGGCAGCGGTCCAGCACCGTGGCCCGCAGGCGGTTGACCCGACTGTTCTTGTCCTCGACCGGCAGTTCGGCGATGGCCCGGTCCAGCCGGGCCTCCAAGGCCGCCGGGTCGAAGGCGATCCCGCGCTGAGTCCGACGCTCGGGGTGGTAGAACGCCTCGGTCTCCAGCGAATCGGCGTCGACCAGGCAGGAGTACAGCATCCGCACCTGGAAGCCGAGGCCGAAGGCGCGCCGGAGCGGTGCCGGGTCGAGGAGCGGCAGCGGCGGCTCGGCGGCTGGGTCGTGGGCGGGAATCTCGCCGCTGCGCAGCCGGCCTTCCACCGTGCCGATATCGGGCAGGCCGCCATGGTGCCCCATCAGGGCGAAGGCCAGCAGCCGGCCGATCTCGCGGCCATAGTGATGGACAGCCACCCTGGCCCCGGCGGTGGAATGATCGACAGCCGCCGCCTTGCCATCAAGTCGCGCCAGGAACGGCAGGCTCGCTTTGCCGACATCGTGCAGCAGCCCCAAGGCCCGGCCCCATGCCGCCAATCGCTCATTCAGGGCGGCGACGAAGCCTTCCGCCGTCTTCGCCGTCGCGTCGAGATGAGCGCCAAGCGGCTCCCAGTCTTCGCGGCTTCGGTCCGGAAGGGAGTGGGCGAACCAGGACATGTGTTCTCCCGTTGGGTGTTTGCTACGGCGCAGTGAATACTATTTGGGTGCCGGACACCATCTCGATCACCTTGGCAGCCGCTCATCCAACGTCCGGAACACGCCCGCCTTATGCCACGGTTCCCTGTTTCCCGCCACGAACAGCCCGTCCGCGGCCCTGGTCACCGCGACGTTCAGCAGGGGCAGCAGTGTCTTTGATGGCGGCAGCCGGAGCGGTGCTGCCAAGCTGGGTGGGCCGGTCGTCACCAAGGGCGGATTGACGGGGGTGGATGACTTCATGTCGGGGGTAGAAATTTTCAAGGTGGCACTGGAATGTTGAAAATAATGATTCCCAGGCATTGATGCCGGCATCATTTGTTTGCTGCGATGATTGATGAGTGCTTAGGTATATACGTTAATAAACGAACTGGTGTGCTCAGCCCATAGTGGACAAGAACGGCCTTGTTTATTCAAAGATTTCGGGCGAATAAGGCCTGGAAGTCATTGTTTGGGCAGTCATGAGCACATCCCTTGCCGGCGTCATGGAGCGATTCCTCGATCATTGCCGAATCGCCAAACGCCTGTCTGCCAATACCTTGCGTGCCTATGAAGCCGATTTGACCGATTTCTTGGCTCATAAGGGCAAGGATGCGGACGTCGCGGATATCGACCGTGACGGCTTGCGGCACTATGCCCGCGCCTTGTTCGATGCCAAGGGACTGAAGGAAACCACCGTCAAGCGCCGCATGGCGGCGCTGAAGGTCATGTTCCGCTGGCTGGAGCGGGACGAAGTGATTCCATTGAGTCCGTTCCACCGGCTCGATCTGTCCATCCGGCTTCCCCGGCGGCTTCCCCGCGCCCTCACGGCGGATGAGATGCGCCGTTTGCTGCGGTCCGCCGAACGAGGCCTCAGCGACGGTCACGATTCCGTTCTGCTGCATTTCGTCATCGTCTGCCTGTTCGTCACCGGACTGCGGGTGGGCGAATTGACCGGCGTCGGCCTGTCCGAAGTCGATCCCGGGGAAGGCACGATCCTGGTGCGCGGCAAGGGCGACCGCGAACGCCGGGTCTTCCTGACTGGACAGGAGGCGACAGAAGCGTTAACCGCTTACATGGCCTCTCGCACCGGGATCACGACCGTTTCGGACCACTTCCTGGTGACCGCGGCGGGTGGCGAGGTCACCGCTCAGCACATCCGCCGGCGGTTGGCTTCACTGGCCAAGCGGGCGCGGGTCGAACGCCGGGTGACGCCCCACATGCTGCGCCATACCGCAGCCACCCAGTTGATTGAGGCCGGCGTCGATATCCGCTTCGTCCAGAAGCTGCTCGGCCACGCCAGTATCGCGACCACCCAGATTTACACCCAGGTCAGTGACAGCAGCCTGCGTGACACAATGGAACGGGCCGATACCCTGGCGCGGGTAAAAGGATGGAGGTAATGGCTTGTAATTAGAAATTATCGGCGATGAAGCTGATCTTGGTACCGGAGGAGGGCGCTGCTGCTGCGAACCGGTCTCTGGTCGTAATGCTAATTGCGTGTGTTGAGCAATTTCGTTTCTTCGGAAATTGCGGAAAACATGCGGTCTATGTCGGTGGTATTGTTAAATATGTTTGTGGAAGCCCGAAGGGTGGTGATCTTTGGCCCTGGGGATCCGGCAGGACTTGGAAACGTCGTGCTGCGAACCCAGATCCCATGCTTCTGAACCAGGGCTTCGGCCAGCGTCGGGACGAAGTTGGGATTGAAGGGAGCCGCCGGATCATGCGACGGCACAAAGGCGGACAGTCCTGACGACAATGCGATGTTTGACGCGGGGGGGCTGTAGACGCAGGCGTTTCCCCAAATTGCCGCCGCCCTTTCCTTGACGATGGCGGCCAGAGACAGGATGCGCGCCTCGATGGCTGTCTTGCCGATACTGTCCTCGAAGTCCGCCATGGCGGCGAGAACGGCGAAATTGGGGCCATTGGTGCTGCCGCGCATTTGGAGAGCGTCGGCGATGGTGAAGCCCGGTCCCATCAAGACTCCCCCTTCCGATATGATCGGAGCCAGTTTCCAAGGGTTGCCGGTCGCATCGCGGATATAAAGGATCCCCGTGGCGGGAGGGCCGTTGAACCATTTGTGGCCAGCGCAGGAGTAGAAATCGCATCCCAGGGCGGGAATATCGAGATCGATCATCCCCAGCCCATGAGCGCCGTCGACCACGGTCAGCAGGCCGTGCTGACGGGCGAGGGCGCAAAGCTCGGCTACCGGCATTCTCAGGCCCGTCGTCCACGTGATGTGCGAGAAGCACATGGCCCGCGTGCGCGGGGTGATTGCCGCGCGGAAAATCTCTACAATCTGTTCGTCCGAGGTCGCAGGGCTTGGCAGAGGAAGCTGGTTGATGACAATTCCTGATCGGAGGGACGCCACGGCCAGCGGCGAAAGCAGGGCGGGGTGCTCCTGCTGGGTGGTCAAGACCTCGTCACCGGTGGCAAAGGGGAGTCCTAGAACCACCATCCCCAAGCCCATGGTGGTGTTATCGGTGATCACGACGTCCGTCGGGGGGGCGCCGATAAAGGCGGCCATGCGTCCGCGATTTGCGGTTTGCGCCAAATCCATCAGGGGATCGCTGAAGGAAGCCCAGGACGGGCTCGCGCTCCATTTGGCCACCAGCCCGGCCAGGCGATGCTGCATGGCGGTGGGCAGCGAACCCTCCGACCCGGAATTCAGGTAGGTGAGGCCGGGCAGGAATGAGAACCGGCCCCGGATGGCCGCCCAGTCCGGTGCCGACTGGGCGGCTATGGAGGTGTTGCTCGAGGCGGCGATGGCGAGCGCGGCTCCTCCACGCAGAAACTGCCGTCGTGTGGCCTGGCAGGCATTTTGAGAGAATGGTGACGGCACGCCCATGCCTGCATTCCTTAAATCCGCACTGGAACCAAGCCATCCATAACACGCCGCGCCAACCCTAACAAGTGTATGTTTCGCAGATATACGCGCCCATTGGGTGATTCGCTTGCTGAATATTATCCCATTCGCCACTTTGCCGGCAATGCCTCCGCCGCAGCAAGGTGCATGGCAAAAAAATGCCTACCTATAGGTGTTATATTGTGTTCGGGGGTTGCCTGTTCCAGGCATGTTGCGTATAACCCTATTAGATGTTGTTGTAATGTGACTGTACCTATCCGATGGTTACGCATTGGCGCATGAATCGGAAAGGTTGAGGCGTCGCGGCAATCATATAGGGGGTGAGCATGGCTTCGAATAATAAAGGTCTGACCGCGCCGGGTTGTGTCGGTGGCGTCGAGTCCCTGCAGGGTGCGAAGTGTTGGGACGGGCATGTCGACTTTTTGTCGGCCGCGTCCTGCGCGGCACCGCTGCTGAAGTCGCTTCAAGACCATCCGCAGGCTGACGGCCTGCTCGGGGGCGTTCCCGCCGGCAAGCGCTCGGTCATGAGCGCTGGGTCGTGCGCGCGGCCGATGATGGAGAGCGCCCTGGGGCAAGCCCGCGCTGGGTCGTGCGCAGCCAAGGCAAGTGACTTGGTCGATGCTGCTCATGCGTCTCTGCTCAAGGGCGTGGCGGCGTCCATGTGCACCAAGCCGGTGCTTGATGCCTTCAAGGCGGTTGCCAAAGCCGAACCGGCGTTGCGCGCCATTGGTTGTGTCAGGCCCACCCCTCTGGACGGCGCCCAGCCCATCAGCAACCGCAAGCGTCAGAACGCTCGGGATCTGGCGGAGAGCGCTGATATGCTGGGCCAGCTCGCCGATGCGGCGTGCACGGGAAACCTTCCGTCCCATCTTCAGTCCGCCGCCTGCTGGGAGCCGCTGGTCAAGGCGCTCGATGCCGCTAATTGCGTAGCGCCGCTGCTCGGTGAGTTTGGCCGTCAGCCCGAAGCGGCAAAAGCGGCGCTGGGCCTGGAGGCGACCGCCTCCCTTACCGCAGCTGGTTGCGTGGCCGGGGCAGCACGCCATCTCGACGATGTGCGCTCGGCCATCTGCGCCGCTGCGGCCGGGTCGCGGCTGCGCATGGAAGTCGGCCGGTTCAAGTCGTCCATGGTCGACGCGGTCGGTAGCGCCCTGTGCACCGCCCCCCTGCGGAGGGTCGCCGACGCGGTGACCTGCACGAGTCCTGCCCTGGCCGATATTGCCCGGCGTGACGATCTGCGCAAGACGCTCAAGGACACGGTTCCCGAATGGGCAACCGACGCCGCGCTGGATTCCCTTGGCACTCTGGCTGCAGCCTCCCCCAATCTGCGCAAGCTTGGCTTTCACTGAGGCTCTGATGCGGGAAGATCCGTTGGGGCACGGCGGTTGGAGCCGTGGCAAGGAGCTGCTTAAGCGTCACGTCTTTGATGCCTATCGCGAGGAAAGCGCTTTCGCGGGACGGTGGCCTGTTGCCGAGGCGGCCACCGTCCCCGTGGCCATGCCGAAGGCCCGGTTCCGCCGAGAGCGTTTCGGCGGCTTCGGCTATCAAAGCCTTAACGATCAGCGCACGCGCCTCTGGCCATTCGACTTCAGAGTGCTGGTGCTGATCGATGGCCGCAGGGATCGGGCCGAGATTCTGGGGGCGCTTCAGCACCAGGACCTGGGGCTCGACGACCTGGAAGCGCACCTGGACGAAACCCTCGCCCGCCTCATCCAGGGCAACCTGTTGCGCTGGTCGGATATTCGTAAGGATGGCCGCACGATCACCGTTGAAAACTACGAGGAGGTCTGCACCGACCCCGACCGGTTGTCGACACCCCTGGTGGTGCTGTGGGAGCCCTCGCTCGAATGCAACATGCGTTGTCGCTTCTGCTATAGCGAGTCTGGACCTGGGTGTGGCGGCGGTGGTCATGAGGACGCCCGGGTGCGCGAATTCGTCGACTCGGGCGTTTTCCAGGTGACTCTGTTGGGCGGGGAACCCTTGGTCCATCCGCGCTTTGCCGAGTTGGTCCATGGGCTGGAGGACGGTGGGATCGGTGTCGAGTTCGTCACCAATGGTTGGCTGCTCACCGAGAAAAATCTGAATCTGATCGCTGACGAAACCAACATTTGTCAGCTCATGGTCAGCATTGATGCTACGGCCGAGGTGCACGACGACATTCGCGGCACTCCCGGCGCCTTCGCGCGCGCCATCAAGGGCGTTCACCGATTTTCCGAGGCTGGATTCGAGGTCACCGTTACCAGCACGCTCACCCGCAAGACCGCACACACCCTGCCTGACTTGATCGACGCGGTGGCGGACTCGGGGGCCCGGCGGATGAAGATCCGCCCACTGGCGCTGCTCGGGCGCGGCAGCGGCCAATGCGCCGACGAGGGCATGACCCTCGCAGATATCGAGCGATACCATGTGGATCTGCGCCGCAAGGCGGAAGAGGTGAGTGATCGCCTAGCGATTGTTCATTCCATGCCGGCCACCGAGCCGGGATTGTGTGCCTGTGACTACAACCCGACCAAACCCGGAGCCATCACCGGCAGCGGCGGTACCTGCGGGATCGGCCGCATGATGGCCTATGTCCGACACGACGGGGGGGTGGCCCCCACCTCGACCATGCGGGATGAGGTGGTGGGTTTCCTTGGCCCTCGAAGTTTTCTTGATATCTGGTGCGACGAGACATGGAAACGCATACGTCCCGTCAACCGCGCCGGCTACGGCATTCTCAATGTTTAATTCCATCGTTGGTGCGATTGTCCTCTTTAAATGGAATTGCGCATGCGCCACGTCGCTTTCTATGACACGACCTTGCGCGACGGCGAACAGTCGCCGGGGATTTCCTTTACGCGTGAGGCCCGCGTGGCGATCGCCACGGCGCTCGATGCCATGGGCGTTTCCGAGATCGAAATCGGCTTCGCGGCCAGCGGTGCCCAGCATGCCGCCGACATGCACTATGTGGGGACGCAGGGGCTCAAAGCCCGCCTGACATCGCTTGCACGTCCCATTCCCGGTGACATCGACGCAGTGCTCGCCGCCGGCCTGTCGCGTGTTGTGCTGTTCTATGGTGCGTCTGACATGCATCTGGAAAAGAAGTTCGAGGTCACCGAGGATGAGGCGCTGTCCTCCGTCCTCAAGGGTGTCACCTATGCCAAATCGAAGGGGCTGTTCACGCAGTTCAGCTTCGAAGACGCCACGCGCACCCCGGTTGAGCGGCTGATCCGCTGGGGCGGGACGCTGGCGGAAGCCGGCTGCGACCGCATCGGCTTGGCCGACACTTTGGGCGTCGGTACGCCCGTCCTGATGACGGAAATGACCAGCAGGGTGAAAAAGAGTGTTTCACTGCCGGTGTCCGTCCACTGCCACGACGATTTCGGCATGGCCGTCGCTAACTCGGTGGCTGCGGTTCTGGGGGGGGCCGACATGCTGTCGACGACCATGAACGGCATCGGCGAGCGTTCGGGCAATGCAGCGACCGAGGTCTGCGCCACGGCCCTCAGTCAACTCCACGGTTACGAGGTGGATATCGACCTGGCTCAGATCGCTGAGGTGAGCGCCTTGGTTTACCGATGCGCCAGCTTGCCGCAGCCGCTGATCCGTCCGGTGGCGGGCAAGAATACCTTCCGCCATGAATCGGGAATCCATGTCGCAGCGATCCTCAAGGATCCGGCGACCTATGAGCCCTATTCCCCCCACATCGTTGGCGGCAAGCGCGAGTTGTGCCTTGGCAAAACCACCGGGCGCAACGCGCTGCGTCATTTGCTCGGCGCCGAGGCGGCGGATGCCGAGGAACTGGATTGGCTGCTGGCCGAGATCAAGGCGCGGTCCGAAGGCGGCGCGCCGCCGACGTTGCCCCGAATCATGCACCTTCTCCAGGACTACCGCGCGCAGCGGACCGCCGCCGCGAATCTCGGTGAGTTGGTATGACGAAGGACAGTCTGACCCGGCGCATCCTTGAGGCGGCGACCGGCGGGCCGGTGGCCGAGGGGGCGATCGTCTCGGTGCCGGTTGACCGCATCATGGCCCACGATGGCTCCACTCCGGTGGTTGCGGCGACGCTGGAGCGGTACGGGATCACCGAGCTTCGCGGGGCCGAGCGCATGGTGGTGGTCTTCGACCATTTCTTTCCCGCCACCACTGAACAGGAAGCCAATCTTCACACCAAATCACGCCAGTTCGCGGCGAAGTACGGCATTCCGGTGTTCAGCGGCGAGGGCATCTGCCACCACGTCCTTGCCAACCGGGGACTGGTCATGCCGGGTGGCGTTCTGGTTGGCGGCGATTCCCATACATGCATCAACGGTGCCTTTGGCTGCCTCGCCATCGGGTTGGGTGCCACCGATGTGGCCGGCTGTCTGGCGTCGGGACATTTGTGGCTACAAATGCCCGATGTGGTGGCGGTGCGCCTATCCGGTTGCCTGCCCGCAGGGGTGATGGCCCAGGACATCGCATTGGCGGTGATGGAGAGGCTGACGGTCCGGGGCGCACTCGGCCAGGTGATCGAATTCCACGGACCCGGCGTAGCCGGGCTGAGCATGGCCCAGCGCATGACCATCTCGGGCTTCGCCGTTGAGGCCGGGGCGCTGTCGGGGCTGTTCGCCTGCGACGACACCTGCCGGATATGGCTGGCCGAGCGGGGGGCCGATCTGGACCGCGCGGCGGTGGTCTCGCCACTGCCCGGAGACGTGTCCGCCGACGTGGAGATTGACCTGTCGCGGCTGGTGCCGGTGGTGGCCATCTCGCCGTCGCCGGACAAGGTGGTCTCGCTCGCCAACGCCACGCCAGAGCCGGTCCATCAGGCGTTCATCGGGAGCTGCGTCGGTGGGCATTTTGCCGATTTGCAGGCCGCCGCCGCGGTTCTGCATGGCGGCAGGATTGCACCCGGCATACGGCTGTTCGTCGCGCCGTCCAGCGATGCGGCGTTGAAGGCCGCGTTGTCAGCGGGGGTGGTCGCCACGCTCGTCGAGGCCGGCGCGGTGATCCTTCCTCCAGGCTGCGGCGCTTGTCTCGGGCGTTACGGCACGCTGGGCGAAGCGGAGACCTGCTTGAGTACCCAGAACCGCAACTTCATCGGCCGCGCTGGCGCCAAGACGGCGCGCCTCCACTTAGCCTCGCCGGTAACGGTGGCCAGGGCGGCGCTGACCGGGACGATTCCCAGCGTCAGGGGGGCGTCATAATGGATTCCGGTCGGCTGCTTCGGCTTCCTCCGTCGGTGTTCGACAACGTCAACACCGACCTTATCCTGGCTGCCAAATTCCTGCGCGTCGATGAGAGCGACTTGGGGCGCTACGCCTTTGACGGGGTGATCGAGGGGTTCGCTGAACGCGCGGCTACTCACCCGGTCCTGCTGGCTGGCGAGAATTTCGGCTGCGGGTCGAGCCGGGAGCAGGCGCCGAAAGCGTTGATCCGCGCCGGGGTGCGGATGATCCTGGCCCAGTCCTATGGCTACATCTTTTTCCGCAACGCCATCAACCTCGGGCTTCTAGTGCTGCGCTACAGCGACCGCGAGCGGGCGGCCGCCCTGGAGACCGGGGGCGAGGTCGTGGTCAAGAACGGCGGCGCCACGCTGGTCGGTCCCGGCGGGCACGAACTGGCACTTGCCCCTCTTGGCCCGCCGGTCACCACGATCCTGGCCGCTGGCGGCCTGATGGCGGCGCTCAAGGCCGGCCTGCTATGACCGACATCTCGTCCGGCCTTGGGCCGGCCGCATGGATCGCCCACTGGGCGGCGGCCACTCCCTCCGCCCCCGCGCTGGAAGCGGACGACGGGCGGGTCTGGAACTATGCCGAGCTGGCGCGCGGAGTGGCCGGGTGGGCGGACGCGCTTCGCGGCGATGTCGCAACCGGCGGGATCGTCTGCATCTCCCCGGCCGGTGAGGCCGAGCGGAGGCTGGCGCGCTGGGCGGTGGACTGGCTGGGCGGGGTGGATGCCGTGCTTGATCCCGGCCTGGCCGAGCGCGAGCGCGACGCCTGTCTGGAGGTGCTGCGGCCCTGCCTGATTTTGGACGCCCTGCCGTCGGCCAGTCCCGGGGGTGGCCAGCCGCTCCCGGGTGGTGGCCGCATTCTGTTCACCACCGGAAGCAGCGGCGTCCCCAAGGCGGTGCGCCTGGACAATCCTGCCCTGACCGCGGCGGCACACGCTAACGTGCGGGCTCGTCGCCTGCGGCCTGATGATCGCCTGTTGGCGGTGCTTCCCTGCCACCATGCCGCCGGCTGTCTCTTCGAGGACAGCATGCTGCTGCTTGGAGCGTGCATCCGCGTGGCACGCCGGGACGGGGCCGGCTGGTTGGTGCGCGCGCTGGCCGAGGGGGGCGGTACGCTGACCAGCGTAGTCCCGTCGATGCTGCGCCCCTTGCTGGCGGAACCGGACTGTCTCGACAAGCTGCGCCTCATCAACTACGCCGGCGAGGCGATCTCCCGCGAGTTGCTGGACCAGCTGCTCGCCGTCTTTCCGGGGGAAGTCACACGCGGCTACGGCATGACCGAGGCGGGGCCGCTGATCGCCGTGCTCGACGACGCGTCCCATCGCGATGGCCTGAATGCCCCGTCGCTGCTGGGCCTTCCCGCCCCGGCGGTGACTGTGAAGGTGGATGACGCGGGCGAATTGCTGGTGCGGTCACCGTCGCTGATGAGCGGCTACCACAACGCACCCGAAGCCACGGCGTCAGTGCTGGTCGATGGTTGGCTCCGCACCGGCGACCTCGCCGAAATCGCCCCCGTCACCGGCATGATCCGTCTTGTCGGCCGCCGCTGCCATTTGTTCCGAAGCGGCGGCAAGTGGGTCTCGCCCAGCGAGATTGAAGAGATCCTGGGCACCCTGCCGGGGGTGACGGATTCGGTGGTGCTGCCGCTGGAAAGCCCCCGCTGGGGCAACGTGCCGGTGGCGCTGACGGAGGGGGGGCGAACCCTAACCAGGGACGACCTGGAGGCGGTGTTCAAGACCGCACTGTCCCAGCACAAATGGCCGGTCTGGGTGGAGCTCATGGACGAGTTTCCCCGCCATGGTAACGGCAAGACCGACCGCGGCGCGCTCGGTCGCTTGGTGCTGGGCGGTCCGTCCGCCGCCGCATTCGTTATCCGCGACCTTACCCACGCCTATGGGGGTAATCACATGAAAGTGCAGCCTCAATGAGCAAGGTCGGATCGACGGCGCCACGCCTCCTCGTGCTTCCGGGGGACGGCATCGGCCGGGAAGTGGTGGAGGTGACGGAAGGCTTTATCCGCGCATTGCTGCCTTCTGCGGTCATCGAAACCGCGCCGGTCGGCTATGGCTATTGGCAGCAATGCGGACGATCCATCGACGAGGAAACCATCGACTTGGCCAAAAGCTGCGATGGCATCCTGTTTGGTGCTACGGCCACGCCGTCGCCGCCACCTCCCACCTATTCCAGCCCCATCCTTACCCTACGCCGCCGCATGGGCCTGTTCGCCAACCTGCGCTATTGCCGCAAGCCCGGTGGCGGCATCGACGTGGTCATGCTGCGGGAATGTAGCGAGGGCCTTTATGCCGGCATCGAGGAGGCGATGGAGGGCGGATATCGCGCAATACACCAGGTCACCGAGGCGAAAACCCGCCGTCTGGCCAGGGTGGCGGCCGAGGTGGCGCGCAAGCGGCGAGGTGATGTCACCATCGTCCACAAAGCGAATGTGCTGAGACATACCGAAGGGCTTTTCCGGCAAGTCTGCATCGACGTTCTTGAAGAGGAAGGGGTGGCGTGGAACGAGGTATTGTCGGACGCCGCCGGCTATTACTTGGTGCGGGACCCTGGGCGGTTCGACGTGATGGCCATGCCCAGTCACACCGGCGACTTGCTCTCCGACGTGGGGGCCGGGGTGGCTGGCAGCTTGGGTTATGTGCCGTCGCTGGCGATCGGCGATGCGACGCCCCTGGCCGAGCCTATCCACGGTTCGGCCCCCGACATTGCCGGCAAGGGCCTCGCCGACCCAACCGCTTGTCTGCTGAGCGCCAGTCTGTTGCTGGACCGCATCGGCTGCGGGGCGGCGGCTAAGACGCTGGCCGACGCGGTTGAAGCCTACCTGATCGAGCGCGATCCCGCCGCCGGCGTCACCACTCGGGGTGTTGCCGATGCAGTGATGGCCCATATAAAGAGGCCGGAATGCGTGTCCTAGGGCTCTCCGGTCTGGCCCATGATCCGGCCGCGTGCCTAGTCGATTCGACCTTGGGCGTGCTTGCCGCCATTGAAGAGGAGCGTCTGACCCGCCGGAAATCTCAGGTTGGATTTCCCGATAACGCCATCGCCCGGGTGATGTCCATGGCGGGCGTGGGTTGGGACGGCATTGATGCTGTGGCCTATTACTTTGACGATGTCGGCCGTTACGGACCGGCGGTGGCCTCGCTGGTCGGGCTGCCGTTTACTGGCGGCGGATTGACCGCGACGGCGCGGATCCTGCTGCGGCGCACCAGGGCGCTGGGAACACGCGCACAGGT
>Ga0265313_10000059_pt1 | contig 107320 bp, 91 predicted proteins | sample 4123metaG_FD_203122 | JGI IMG/M metagenome (GOLD analysis project Ga0265313, IMG submission 203122) | Rhizosphere microbial communities from Carex aquatilis grown in University of Washington, Seatle, WA, United States - 4-1-23 metaG | ecosystem: Host-associated > Plants > Roots > Rhizosphere >... | reverse complement strand
AAGGGCGGGTCGGGAAAAGGGCGCCGTGGGCTCGTGAGTTTTGGCTTCGCCTGTGTCGCTGGTAGTAGACTAGCCTTTGTGGGATTGGCGGGGCTCGTACGGAGGATCTTGGTGGTCGAAGATTCGGTCTCGACTCGGGCGTTCGTGCGCGCGGTACTCGAGTCCGCCGACTTTGCGACCCGACAGGGCGCCTGCGAAGTGATCGAGGCGAGCAGCGGGTTCGAGGCACTGCGCTTGCTACCGCGGGGGCCTTACGACCTCATCGTAACGGACATCAACATGGCGGACATCAACGGGCTCGAAGTGATCCGCTTCATCCGGTCCTCCGCGCACCATCGCGCCACCCCCCTGCTCATCATCTCGAGCCTCCACGGGGAGCACGACATCGAGCGCGGCTTGGCATTGGGCGCGAACGCCTATCTGCCGAAGCCCTTCACCCCCGAGCAGCTCGGCGAAATGTGCGCTCGCCTCCTCGGCGCAGAGAGAACCCGCGTGGGCCGGAGCGAGCCGCCCTCGGGCGGACCTTAGCCAATGGCAGAGGGTGGAGGGCGTGGCGACGCGGGCGACAAGGCGCGGGACGAGTTCCTCAGCGAAGCACAAGAGCTCGTGGACGGGCTCGGGCGCGATCTGCTCACGCTCGACGAAGGGCTGAAAGCCGGGCGGGTCGACCCCGAGCTCATCAACGACGTCTTCCGTGGGGTCCACACGCTCAAGGGACTGTCGGGCCTCTTCGGCGCAACTCGCATGGCGGGGCTTTCGCACGAGCTCGAAGACGTTCTCGACGACCTGCGCTTGGGGCGGATCGATGTGACGCCGACGGTGCTGGACCTGCTCTTTCAGGCGGTCTCGCTCTATGCGCGCCTCTTGACAGCCCAGAGCAGCGACGCGCCCGAACCGGAGCGAGAGGTCGAGCAGCTTCTCCTGGCCGTCGGGCAGCTCTCCCAAAGGCGGGGCGGGGGCGGGGGGGGGGTCGTCGCACAATACGAGCTCGATCCGGGGCTCCTGGGCGTGCTCACCGAGTATGAGGAGCACCGGCTGCGCGCCAACATTCAGCAAGGGCTCGCCCTGTTCCGAATACGCGCTCGCTTTTCGCTCGCCACGATCGACAGCTCCCTCGACGAGCTCAAAGCGCAAGCCAGGCCGCTCGGGGAGATCGTCACGTACCTGCCGACCGGATCCGGCGCGAACGTCGACACGATCGAGCTCGAGATTCTCATGGCGAGCCGAGCGTCGCTGTCGGCCTTGCAGGCCGCGATCGTCGGACCCGACATATCGATCGAAGACGTCGCACGGCGCATCGGTCCAAGCGCGCGACCAGCGCACGCGGCACCCGTCGCGGGCGCGGCGAGCGCTGGGGCATCGTTCGCCGGCCCGGGCATGGTCGCCCCGTCGGCGACGCCGCGACACGCGAGCGGCCCTGCGCGCCCGTCCCAAGAGCCCACCGCAGGGGCGAAGACACCTTCCATTGCCGTCACACCGAACCCGCCCGCTGCCGCGTCCTTGCGCGGCCCGGCGCCGAATCGAGAACTGTCGTTGCGGTCCGCGAGCCAGACGGTGCGCGTCGACATCCGAAAGCTCGATCGGCTGATGACCGTCGTCGGCGAGCTGGCGATCGTCAAGACCGCCATCGCGAAGCTGACCGACCGCGTCCGCCGTCGAGGCGCCGAGCCGCGTGAGCTCTCGATCGAGCTCGGTCGCCTCAACCGCACCTTCGAACGGCACCTCGCGCAGATGCAAAGCGGGATCCTCGAAGTGCGGATGGTGCCCCTCGGTCAGGCCTTCGACAAGCTCGCCCGAATCGTGAGGCAGATCTCCCGAGAACACGACAAAGACGTGAACCTCGTTGTCACCGGTGCCGACACGGAGCTTGACAAGCTCATCGTCGAAGAGCTGAGCGACCCCCTCATGCACATGATCCGGAACGCGATCGACCATGGGATCGAGGCGCGCGACGAGCGACTGAGCGTCGGCAAGCCGCCGATTGGGACCATCGCCCTCAATGCGTTTCAGAAGGGCAACCATGTCGTCATCGAGGTCGAGGACGACGGGCGTGGCATGGACCACGGCGCGCTGGTCGCGGCGGCAGTTCGCCGCGGGATCGTCAGCCCCGAGGAAGCCCAAGAGCTCACGGAGAGCGAGATGCTCGCCCTTGTCTTCATGCCGGGCTTTACCACCAAGGAGGTCGCCACCGACCTCAGCGGGCGTGGGGTGGGGCTCGACGTCGCAAAGACGAACATCAGCAAGCTCGGTGGCGTCGTCGATATCACGAGCGACGTCGGCATCGGCACGAAGATGACCATCACGCTGCCGATCACGCTGGCGATCATTCACGTGCTCTTGGTGGAGATCGGGGCACACCTATTCGCCGTCCCGCTCGCGAGCGTCGAAGAAGCGATCGTGCTCGACGAAGGGAAAGTGCGGACCGTCGAGTCGCGCGACGTGCTGACGGTACGAGGCACGTCGCTGCCCATCTGCCGCCTTGCCCGGCTCTTCGGGCTTCCTGCGAGCCACCGCGACGGGCATGGCCCATTCGTGGTCATCGCCCGCGTCGGGGCGCGACGGCTCGGGTTCGTCGTCGACGAGCTCGTGGGACAACAAGACATCGTGATCAAGCCGCTCGGAAAGTCGCTGAAGGGTGTGCGCGGCTTCGCGGGCGCCACGGAGCTCGGAGACCAGCGGATCGCTCTGGTGATTGACGTCGCGGCCCTAATTGAGGAGGTGCTCTTGCCGGGCGAGGTACGCTTCCTCGCAGCGGCCGAGGACTCAGGCCGTCGGAACGGGACCCTCGAGGCGAGCCGGCGCGCGGGGAGGACCTGATCGATGCCGACGCTCAAGGGAAGAACCGAGAGACGCGCGGCGCGCCGCGCGGGGGAGACGGGAAAGCGGGTCGAGTACTTGGCGTTCGGGCTCGCTGGAGAGACCTACGCGGTACAGATCGCGCACGTGGCCGAGATTCTGAGGCCCCCGCCGTTCACGCTGGTTCCGCGCGCGTCGGAAACCGTGCTCGGTGTGATCAGCGTGCGCGGCAAACTGGTGACGGTGATCGATCTGCGGCGCCGCTTCCGCCTTCCCCCGGCAGCGATCGATCGGAAGTCGCGCATTCTGTTGGCCGACGCCGGCACCGGCGAGCAAATCGGCCTCCTCGTCGACGACGTACAGCAAGTTTGGCGGTTGGCGAGCGAAGAAATCGAGCCGGCAAACGTGCTCGGGGGGGAGCAGGCGCCGCACATCGCAGGAATCGGGAGACCGACGGCGAGCGACGGGGCAATGCTCATCCTCCTGGAGTTGCGCCCTGTCTTGGAGTCGCCTTGAGGAAAGGCACGCATGAGCATGCAACGCTACCGTCACGACCCTTCCAAGAACCTTGTCGGATTCGTCGTCGGCGACGTCGAATACGCCGTCGCAATTGCGCGTGTGAAGGAGATCGCCAATCCGCTCGTGGTGGTGCCCATGCCTCACGCACCGCGCTCAGTCGTGGGTGTGGCGCACTACCGAGGTGAAGTGGTCTCGGTGGTCGATCTCCGGATTCGGTTCGGCCTGCCGGCCACACCGACGACACGCAAGACCAAGTGGATCGTCATGGACGCAGGCCCCGAGCTCGGCGACGGGTCGGCTGTCCACGCCGGTCTTTCGCGGGCGCCCGAGGCCGCCGCACCCACCGGCCGGCTCGTCGCGCTGGTGGTCGACGCAGTCACGGACGTCTTCGGGAGCGGGAGCTCGGAGCTGCGACCCGCGCCGTCGCTCGGAGGCGGCGACGACGCCCGCGGACTTGCCGGGGTGACCACGCACGCCGACGGACTCGTCTTCGTGCTCGACGCCACTCGCCTTCGGCCTCTCGCTGATCCGGTCGCGAGAGGGGAAGGTGGAGGATCCAGGACCCCCCCTGCGCGCGGCGATGACCCGGGAAAAGAGCCCTCGGGCGCCGGACGGCGTAGCCTGCCAGCGAGAACCGTGACGTGAGCGAAGCAGCAACCGCCGTTCGATGGCTGCTTCAGCAGGCCGAGCCCGAAGCCCGGCGCGTCGCCGTGCAGCAGATCGCCAAGGTGAGCGGCCCCGAAGCAGCGGAGTTGCTCGTGCGTGCCTTGGGCGACGAGGACTGGCGCGTGCGCAAGGAGGCGGCGGTGGTCACGCCATCGCTCGAGCGCCGCAAGGAGGTCGTCGCAGCGCTCGTCTCGGCCCTGAAAGAGACGGTGAACATTGGGCTCCGCAACGCGGCCGTGGAGGCGCTGGTGGCCATCGGTCCGGACGCGCTCTCGGCAACCGTAGGAGCATTCGCGTTACTCGACTCGGACGCGCGAAAGCTGGCCGTCGAAGTCCTCGGTGGGGTCGCGGACCTGCGGTGTACGGTGGCGCTTTCGCAGGCGCTCGAGGATGAAGACGCCAACGTGCGAGTCGCGGCAGCCGAGGCGCTCGGCAATGCAGCGCTGGCTGGCGAGGAGTCGCGCGAGCTCGCGACGCAATCGCTCGTTCAGGCGCTCTCGACCCGCGGCCCCTTCCTGAAGCTCGCGGCGCTCGAGTCGCTTGCCCGATTGGGCGCGCGGCTGCCTTGGAGTATCGTCGAGCCCTACGTCGCCGACCCTCTCCTCCGGCGGTACGCCATCGCGGCCGCGTGCGGCTCTCGCGAGCCCGACGCCGTGTGCGCGCTGGCTCTCGCGACGGGTGACGGTTCTCCCACGATAGCGCGCGAGGCCATCGTGGCTCTCGGCGAGCTCGTCGCCGCCGGGCCGCAGGACGTCGAGCTGGTCGACGTGGCTCGGCGTGCGCTGCGACGGAACCCGGCGGCACGCGACAACGCGCGGCGGGCCGCGCTCGACGTGGAGGACTCGGCGGTGCGATGCGGCGCCCTCGCTTTGCTTGGTCTCACCGGCGACCCGGACGACGTCGCCCTGCTCGTCGACGCCCTCGGCGAAGACGTGGCCGAGCGCGCCGACCTGGCACTGCGTCTTCTGGGTGCCGACGCCATCGGGCCCCTTCTGGCCGCCGCCCGCAAAGCGCGGCCGTCGGTCCGCGCCGCCGCCCTCGAGCTCGCGGCGTCGCTCGAAGGCGAGCAAGGGACGGCGGTCCACGACGCGCTGCGCAGGGCCATCGACGATCCGTCGTCCGAGGTCGTCGCGAGCGCTCTCGAGAGCCTGGGGCCGATCGGCGACGCCGACGACCTGGTGCGGATCGCGTCGATCATCGGACACCGCGATGAACGCATCGCTGCGGCCGCGACCAACGCCGTGTGGGGGCTCGCCGCCAGGCACGTCGAAACGGCGCGCGCTCTCCTGCGCGACGCGGCTTTCGGGCAGGACCCTCTCGCTCTCGCGTGCGTCCTTCTAGGGGCGATCGCCTCCACGCGGAAACTGCGCGAGGACGAGGTGCGCGTGCTCGAGCGCGCCTTGGCGCATGTCCGTCCGCAGGTGCGTCGCGCGGCCATCGACGCGTTGGCGCAGGCGGGTGGAGCGGGGGCCGCCGACGCCGTCACCTTTGCTCTGGCCGACGAGGACGACGAAGTGCAGCTGGCGGCCGTGCGTGCGCTCGGAAGGCTCCAGTGCGCCGAGCCCCTCGTCGGCGTCGTGGCCAACACGAGTAGCCCCGTGCTCACAGCAGCCGCCCTTCGTGCCCTGGGCGAAGCCGACCCGGCGCGCGCCGTAGACGCGGCCAGCCCGCTCGTGAACCATTCCGACGTCGCCATCGCGTGCGCGGCCGTCGAGGCAATCGGCCATCTCGCGCGAGCGCGTGTGCCGACGAGCGTGGCGGCAGCCTGCGAAGACGGACTCTTCGCGGCACTCGACCACCAGGAAGCCGAGGTGGTCAAACTCGCGCTCTCGCTGGTCGGTGCCCGGTCTGGTGCGCGCGCGTTCGCCCGCCTCGGCCTCTGCCTCGACCACGGGTCACCGGAAGTGCGCCGCACGGCGGCCGAGCTGCTCGGCCATCGGGGCCCTGCCGCACAAGCGCTGCTGCGTGCTCGCTATGTGCGCGAAAAGGACCCGACGGTGCGTGACGCGATCGCCGCTGCCGCGAGCCTCCGCCCCGGGGAGGGGGGGGACGGGTCCTTGTCCCGTCCAGCTCCTCGCCCTAGAGAAGGCGCATAGGTGCTGCGCGTGCCATTCTCGGGGGACGCCATCACCCTCAAACCGGACGAGTTCCGGCTGCTGCGCGACCTTCTCGCGGCCCGCACTGGGCTGCATTTCGGCCCCGAGTCACGCTTCACCCTCGAACGACGGCTGCGCGAGCGCCTGATGGTGCTCAAGCTCTCGACCTTCGCGGAGTACCACCACTACCTACGCTTCGGAAGCCGCGCGTCCGAGGAGTGGGACGAGGCCATCGACGCGCTCACGACGAACGAGACGTACTTCTTCCGGGAGCAAAGGCAACTCCGCGCCTTTCAGTACGAGCTTTTGCCCATGCTCGCCGCGCAAGGCAAGACCCGCCGCCGGCTTTCGATTTGGAGCGCGGGATGCGCCACCGGCGAGGAGGCGTACACGATCGGGATCCTCGTCCATTCGACGCACCTCTTCCCGCGCGATTCGGCGAGCCCGACTCGCTGGGACATCCGGATCCACGGGTCGGACATTTCGCGCCGATGCGTGGCCGCGGCGCGCCGGGGCGTGTACACCGACAACAGCTTCCGCGTGACGACGAACGACATGCGCCGCGCATTCTTTCAAGAACGCCCTGACGGCTGGCACGTGGCCGAATTCATTCGCCAAATGTGCCACTTTGCCCAGATGAGCCTTCTCGACAAGGATCGCGCGCGCGTGCTCGGCAAGGCCGACGTGATCTTCTGCCGGAACGTCCTCATTTACTTGGAGCCGCGCGCGCGAAAGGCTGCGATCGAGGTTCTCTACGATCGGCTGAATCCGGGCGGAGTGCTGCTCCTCGGCCACTCCGAATCGCTGCTGAACGTCTCGACGGCCTTCGAGCTGTTACACTTGAAGGACGACCTCGTGTATCGAAAGCCCGCGTCGACACGCGAAGCGAACCCGCCTCCGGACCCATCCACGTGACCACCTCCACGGCTCGGCCCATCAGGCTCCTCGTCGTCGACGACTCGGCATACAACCGCCGAAACATCGCCGACGTATTCGCCGATCACCCCGAGGTGGAGGTCGTCGGCAAGGCGGCCGACGGAGAAGAGGCTCTGCAACTGGTCACCCTCCTCAAGCCGGACGTGATCACGCTCGATCTCGAGATGCCCCGCATGGACGGCTTTACGTTCCTTAGGATCTTGATGTCCAAGGCGCCTACGCCGGTCATCGTCGTCAGCAGCTATTCGCAGCGCGAGAACGTCTTCAAGGCCCTCGAGCTCGGAGCGCTCGACTTCGTGCCCAAGCCTGACCGTCTCGGTCCCGATGCGACCGACGTGCGGCAAGAGATCCTCCAGAAGGTATCGCTGGTCCGATCGCTGCGGCCGTCCTTCGTACCGGGCCCCCTGATTCGCCGGCAGACGAGCGGCGCGTTTGCGCAGGACGGACGGCCTGCTCGCTTCGACGAACCGGCCGCTCGCCCGCGCCCATACCGCGCACCCAAAACGGTCGTGGCCATCGCGAGCTCCACGGGGGGGCCAAGCGCGCTGATGCACCTCTTCGGACGGATCCCGGCGACCACGAACGCCGCGTTCGTCGTCGCCCAGCACATGCCCGACAAGTTCACGCGAACGTTCGCCGAGCGGCTCGACAAGCGCGGGCCGGTGCGGACGGTGGAGGCGAGCGACGGCGATCTCGTGGGGCTGGCCACGGGATTCGTGTGCCCCGGCCGCAAGTGCATGGAGCTCGTACGGGGGCAAGGCGCAGAGCTGAAGCTCCGGGTGGGTCCGGCCGGTGCGGCAGACCGCTACGTGCCGAGCGCCGACCGCCTCTTCAAGAGCGTCGCCGCGCTTGGCCCTCGCTGCGTCGGCGTGATTTTGACCGGAATGGGCGACGACGGCGTAGAGGGTGCTCGCGCCATCCGGGCGGCGGGGGGCACGATCATCGCCGAGTCGCAAGAGACCGCCGTCGTGAACGGAATGCCTGGTGCGGCCGTCCGCGCGGGCGTTGCGAGCCAGGTGCTCGGGCTGCCCCTAATCGGCGATTACCTCGCCAAATTGGGGGGTTGAGGCGATGCCGAAGCGCCCGTCGGTGGTGCCGGACGCCAGCGGACAGCCGGCGGCAAGGGCGCTCGATGGGGCGATCCACGGGGACGATGCCCATTTCGACCGCACGCTGCGCCCCCGGACCTTCGCAGACTACATCGGGCAAACGAAGCATAAGGAGAACTTGCGCGTCTTCGTCGAAGCCGCGAGACGACGCGAGGAGCCGCTCGACCACATTCTCTTGTGCGGCCCTCCGGGGCTCGGCAAGACCACGCTCGCCCACATCTTGGCGCACGAGATGGGGGTGCAAGTCGTCGCGACGAGCGGCCCGGTGATCGAGCACAAAGGAGCGCTGGCCGCGCTTCTGACGACGAAACTGATGAAGAACGACATCATCTTCATCGACGAGATTCACCGTCTCAACCCCGTCGTCGAAGAGAGCCTGTACCCGGCGCTCGACGATTTGATCATCGATATCATGACGGGCGAGGGAGCGTTCGCCAGCGCGGTGCAGATCCCGCTGCAGCCCTTCACGCTCGTGGGCGCGACGACCCGCACAGGGCTCCTCACGGCGCCCTTTTTCGCCCGCTTCGGGCACGTCGTGCGGCTGGACTTCTATCCGCCCGAAGACCTGGCGCGCATTGTCGCGAGGAGCGCCAGCCTGCTCGGCGTGACCGTTGACCCGGGCGCCGCTCATGAAATCGCGCGCCGGTCGCGTGGCACGCCCCGCGTGGCCAATCGTCTCCTGCGCCGCATCCGCGACTTCGCCGAAGTGCTGGGGACGGGCAGGATCGACATCGACCGCGTTCGGCAGGCGTGCCAGCGGCTCGAGGTGGACGAAGCGGGCCTCGACGAGATGGATCGTCGCTATCTCACTGTTGTCATCGACCACTACGACGGCGGGCCGGTGGGCGTCGAGGCGCTGGCTGCTGCGCTTGCCGAGCCGCGCGACACCCTCGAGGACGTCATCGAGCCCTTCCTCATCCAGCAGGGGTACGTGGGGCGGACGCCGCGAGGGAGGACAGCCAACCGAAAGGCGTACGAAGCCCTCGGGAAGACGCCTCGGGCAGGCGGCGGGGGCGAAAGCGGCCGCACGGGCGACCTGTTCGGAGGATAAGGTGCGCGCGGAGGCCGGATCCCAGAGCGTCCCGGCAGGGCTTTGCCGCACGCTTGTTCCCCCCCTTTGCCAGGGGTAGAGTTTTGTGTGTGCCCGGCGGACCCGTTCTCGTCGTCGACGACGACACTGTCAGTCGGCACGTTCTGATTCAGGCCCTCGCCAAGGCCGACCTGCCGCACGTCGCCGTCGCGTCGGGGGCGGAAGCGCTTCAGCACATCGACACTCTCAATCCCTCCCTCGTGCTGCTCGACTTGGTGATGCCGGCACCCGACGGCTACCAGGTGCTGCGAACGCTTCGGTCGCGGGCGGTGACCCGCGACCTGCCAATCGTCGTTCTTACGGCGCTCGAAGCCGATCAAGAGATCGCGAAAGCTTTCGCGGCCGGAGCAGACGATTTCGTACGCAAGCCGTTCAAACCGGTGGAGCTCGTCGCCCGCATCCGCGGGCAGCTGCGCCTGCGCGGCGTCGTCGAGGCTCTTGCGCGAAAGGAGCAGGACGCCCGCGTCGTGCTCGAGCTCACCCAAGCGCTCGCCTCGAACCTCGACTTTCGCGGAATCCTGTTCACGGTCGTGCAGCGTATCGCGGAGGTCGCCAGGGTCGACCGCGTGAGTATCGTCCTCGTGCGCGAAGCGGGCGACGTGGGATACGTCGTGGCAGCAAGCGACGACGAGCAACTCCGCGACCTGCCGATCGCCCTGACCAAGTACCCCGAGATCCAGCAGGTTCTTTCTAGCCGAGAGCCCCTGCTCATCCCCGACATCGCCACCCACCCGTTGCTCGAAATCGTCCGTCACGAAGGCCACAAGAGCGCGTTCAGCTCGCTTGCCATCCTGCCGATCCTCTACGAGGGTCGCCCGATGGGCGTCTTGTTCCTGCGAGCGAGGCACGCCTTCACGTTCGGGGATCGCGAGATCGACCTCTGCAAGACCGTTTCGAACGCAATGGCCATCGCCCTGCGCAACGCGCGCGTCATGCAGTCGCTTCGCGATCAAACCCAGCAGGTGACCGTGGCGCGCTTCGAGGCCGAGCGTCGACTGCGTACTCTCCAGCGATACGCCGATTTCTTCGAAAGCGCCGCGGACGGGATCGTGGTCATCGACGCCGAAGGACACCTGCTGTTCTCGAACCCGCGGGCGCGGGTCATCAGCGGCTACAGCGAGACCGACTTGCGCGGCCGACCGGTCGGCGACCTGTTCGCGGATGAAGACGCTTCGCTCGCCCACGAGCTGCGCCTCGGATTCGCGCAGGGCCGTTATCCGCAGAACGTGGACGTGCGCATCAAGAGGAAAGGCGGAGAAATCGGTATCCTCAGCATGAACTTCAATTCCGTGCTTCGGGAAGAGGGAGTGGTCCTCTGTACGTTCCGCGACGTCACCGCGGAGCGCGAAGTGGAGCACGAGCTCCACAAGACCAAAGACTTCCTCCAGCGAATCATCGACTCATCGGTCGACGCCATCGTCACGGCCGACCTGCGTGGCAACATTCTGCTCGCCAATCCCGCGGCGGAACGCGTCTACAGTCTGCCCGTTGCACAGCTTCTCGGCCGCGACATCCGAACGCTGTACCCGGACGGGGTCGCGCGCAGCATCATGCGCCTCATCAAATCAGGCGACGGGCGCGTCCAGGGCCTTCGTACCGAGGTGCTAGACGCCCACGGCGAGCGCATTCCGGTGTCGCTGTCGGCCGCACTGCTGCACGAAGAGGGCATCCCGGTGGGAACGGTGGGGATCTTCACCGATCTTCGCGAGAAGATGCGGATGGAACAGCGCCTCGCGCAAGCGCAGGAGCAGATTCTGGCGCAGGAGCGGCAGGCGATCGTCGCGGAGCTCGCGGGCGCGGCCGCCCACGAGCTCAATCAGCCGCTGACCAGCGTCATGGGGTACGCCGAGCTCCTCAAGCGCCGTCTCGAGCCGGAGACCGCTGCGTATTCGGCGGCGGCGATCATTTTCAACGAGGCGGAACGAATGGCGGAGATCGTCCGAAAGATCGGAAAGATCACGAAGTACGAGACGAAGTCGTACGTCGGACGCGCGCGCATTCTCGACTTGGATCGTTCCGCCCCGTCGTCCACGCCACAGATGCCACAGATGGAAGAGGGGGCCAGCGCGGAAGAGGACGGAGACAAAGACCAGAGCAAGGACACGTCGTCGGGGACAATCGCCGCCGCGAAGGTGCGGCGCAAATAGGTGTAGGCTGGATGCGCAAGGTATCCATACGTACGCGGAGAGGACACGCGGCGACCGACGTCGCGGCGTCTCACAATCCCGCGCCGGGGACGCTCGGCGAGACCTCGTCCGCGCGCGCTCGCATCCCCGAGCTCGTGCCGGCCGGGTGGTTGGACCGACTCCTCGTCGCCACACTCGATCTCCCGCTTCTGCGTGGGGAGCGCGCTGTGGTCGAGGCGATGGTCGAAGTGGTGGCCACGATCGTGCCGGGCTGCGCGGTAGGGTTGTGTTTGGTCCCCGAGCCCGGGGCGGCCGTGCGCGAGCGAGCGGTCGTTACCCGGCTACCCGAAGGAGCGAGCCAGGCGGACCCGGGCGTGGATCCGACCCGCCTGTTCCCGAGCCTTGTGAGCGAGCACATCGCTCCGGTCCCAGGGAGCACCGGCTCGACGCTGCACGTCGCCTCGAACGAGGACGACCTCGATCGGGACAGCTCGGCGATCGTGCATCTGGTGGAGCGCGCTGCGATGGCGCTCGGCCGAGCCCTCACCACCACGCGCGCGCTGGTTTCGATCGACGGTGAGCGTCGCGACGCACGAGCGTTCGAACAGCGAATGCTGCAAGCCGACAAGCTTGCGAACTTCGGTCAAATTGCTGCGGGAGTCGTGCACGAGCTGAACAATCCCCTGACGTCGATCGTCGCGTATTCGGACTATCTCATCCGGAGAGCGCTCTCCGGAAGCAGTGGCAGCGACCCCGAAGACATCGAACGGATGCGTCGCATCAGCGAGTCTGCAACGCGGATGCTGCGCTTCACTCGCGACCTCGTGAGCTACGCGCACCCCTCGGGGAGCGTCGCGGCGTCGGTGGTGTTGCACAGTGTCATCGACCAGGCGATCGCTTTCTGCGAGCACGTGTTGTCGGCGAGCGGCGTTCGGGTGGAGCGCCGCTACGGCGAGGACGTTCTCACGGTCCGAGCGGTGGGGGAACAGCTCGTCCAGGTGTTCGTGAATCTCCTGACCAATGCATCGCAGGCCGCCCCCGCGCGCGACGGGTGCGTCGTAGTGACCACGCAGCTCGCCGAGGGACAAGCCGGTACCAAGCAGGTCGTCGTCGTCGTGGCGGACAACGGCGCGGGCATCGCCGCAGATCATCTGCCGCATGTGTTCGTGCCGTTCTTTACGACGCGGCGCGATCGACAAGGCACGGGGCTTGGCCTGTCGATCGTGAAAAACGTCCTCGAGAGTCACGACGGCTCGGTTCGGGTCGAGAGTGAGCTGGGACGCGGCACGCGTTTCATCATCGAGCTGCCCATGCGATGATCGGCCCTTGACCACCTCGACGGCGTGCGCACGTTGCTTATCCATGCGTTCGCTGGCCCTCGTTCTCGATCCGTCTCACCGCTCCGAGCCCTCGGCGATGAGCGCGACCGGCGCCACCATGGCCCACGACGTGAACGACGGCGAGGCACTGGATGCCTATTCGCGTGCGGTCGTGGGCGCGGTCGAGCGGACTGGCCCAGCCGTCGTGAGCATCGCACGGGCATCGCGTCGCGGTGCCTCAGGTGCCGGGTCGGGCGTCGTGTTCGCTCCAGACGGGTACGTTCTCACCAACGCGCACGTGGTCGATGGCGCGGATGAGCTCAAGCTTGGCTTTACGGACGGAACCACAAGCGGGGCCGCGGTCGTCGGGATCGACCACGCGACGGATCTCGCCGTCGTACGCACGACGGGCCCAGTGCCTACCCATGCTCCGTTCGGCAGCTCTTCCGTCCTTCGCGTCGGTCAGCTCGTCGTGGCGATCGGCAACCCGTTGGGCTTCGGATCCACCGTATCGGCCGGCGTCGTAAGCGCGCTGGGGCGCACAATGCGCGCCCGCGATGGGCGCCCCATGGAAGGGATTATCCAGAGCGACGTGGCTCTCAACCCCGGCAACTCGGGGGGGCCGCTGGTCGATTCCGCTGCGCGCGTCGTGGGCATCAACACGGCGATCATCCTGGGCGCGCAGGGCATCAGCTTCAGCGTCCCGATCGACACCGCTAAGTGGGTCGTCGGCGAGCTCATGACGAGCGGCCGCGTGCGGCGCGGTTGGCTCGGAATCTCCGCACAGAATCGACCGCTCGGCCGCGAGCTCGTGCGGCGGCTGGGGCTCGAGCAGACCAGCGGCGTCGAAGTGGGCGGCTTCGACGAGCGCGGCCCGGCATCGCGGTCGGGAATGCGTGTCGGTGACATCGTGGTTCGTCTCGACGGGGGCGTGGTAGCGAGCGTGGACGACATCCACCGCGCCCTCCAGAGATGGCCCATCCTTGGCCCTGTCCGAATGAAAGCGATTCGCGACGGCGCTGTGATCGACATCGAGGTCTTGCCGGTCGAGGCGCCCGGGTGAGTCGCCGGTGGGCACCAGCGGGCCGTTTTTGGGGGCCTTCTGGCGCGGGAGCCCCCCGCCGCCCCGAAAGGCGTTTACAGGGCCTTTCGCCGTCGGGTACCGTCTGCCTCGGACGCCCACATGCCGGACGCGAAGCGCAGACCGTTCGCGCGTCGCCCGACGCGCATAGCCGCTCATTTCCTAGTGTTTGCATCGGTGCTCGCGAGCGGGCTCTTGCGCGCGGGACCGCCGCCCGCGACCCTCAAGGGGAAGATCGTCGGCTGGGATAAGCTCCTGCCGCAGATTTATGCCGACGCGGCCAAGAGCGACTCTCGCCACTACAACTGGCGCGAGCCCTCGCCGACCGTAAAGCAGGATTTTCGCAGGCTGTCGGCCAACGTCTCGCGCGACGTTTGCGTCGCCGCGTTCAGCGGTGCATCGCCTCAGGCGCACGAACCGCTGGCGGTAAAGGTCACGGGCGGGCGCATGACGCCGGCTACGGTCGTGCTTTCGCCGGGCTCGCGTCTGAGCTTTCGAAATGTCGATCCGTTCAGCCACGTCCTCTACGAGGCCGGCAACGACAAGTGGGCACCCAACCAGACCGGGCCCGGCTCGACACGAGAGTGGGCGGCCAGCGCTCCTGGCGTCCATGAGATCCGCGACCAGCTGTTCCCGAGCATCGTCATGTACGTAGTGGTCGATCCCGGCATGGTGGAATTTGCCTACCCGGACCGCGATGGGGTCTTTTCGATGACGCTGCCTCAAGGAGAGTACACGTTCAAGGCGTTCTTCGACGGCAAGCAGGTGGGCAAGGAGGCATCCGTCATGCGGGTCGGCGACCGCGGACTCTTCGAGCTGAGGGAGCCGCTGGTCGTAGGAGGCGACTCGAAGTGATGGTCCTGTCGCGCGTCTGGTACGTCCTCTTGGGTGTCGCGGTCGCCGTGGCCCTCTACGTCGTGTACGTCGCCGTCGGCGAGTACGACCGGCAAAGCACGCACGCGCTCAAAGAGGGGCTCGCGTCGGACAGCCAAACCGTCGAGTGGGCGCTCAAGATCGACGCGCGCCGTCGACTCGACGCGCTCCTGGCAGGCAGTGTCGACGCGACCCTTCAACAGGCGCTGGTGGCTGCGGACGCGAGCAAAGAGGCAAAGGTTCCCGACAAGGCCAAGGCGGACGCCAAGAGAGCGTTGGCGAGCATCCGCGACACGATTCCGATCGATCTTCGCCCTGACGCGTTCTTCGCCGTCGATCGCGACGGGCGACTGGTGGCGCAGTCGGGCTACGAGCCGGGTGCCGGCAACGAGGATTTCGAGATGGGGGGCTATCCCGCCGTCAACGATGCGCTCCACGGGTGGATGCGTGACGACATCTGGGTGTTGGGAAGCAAGATGTACGTCGTGGGCGCGCGCCCCGTCGAGTACGACGCGACGCAACGTCCCGCCGGGGCGCTCGTCGGGCTCAAAGAGATCAACGGCAAATTCGCCCAGGACCTTGCGAACCGCACGCGCACAAGCGTCGCGATCTACGCCGCGGGGCAGAAGATGGCCGGCGGCGCTTCCAAGGGTTTCGAAACCGCGAAGCTCGATGCCATCGGCAACGACCTGAAGAACATCGACGACAAGGCGTACAACGACGACATCCGGACCGAAGCGCGGATGCTCAACGGGGATCTGGGCGTGCTCTACGCGCGGTTGCCGGGGGATGCATGGGCACTTGGGGGCGGGTTTGCGGTCGTGCGCGCCATGACTCCGCTCGGTGGGCCGATGGCCTTCTTGAGCGGAGCCGACGACCAGGACAAGGCCAACGTACCTTTGGGCCTGCTCGCCGCGGTCGTGCTCATCGCTGCGGTCGTCGGTATCGGCTTCACGGTGCTCGAGCACACCCTTCCTCTTCGCGAGCTCTTGACGCAGGCGATCAGACTCAAGGCGGGGGCGATGGACGGGCTGAGCGTCTCGAGCTTTCGCGGCGCCTATCGTCTGGCAGCGCAGAGCATCAATGACGGCATCGAGCGGGCGATCGAGAAAGCGGGAGGGGTGACGCGCAAGCCCGCCGATCTCGAATCAATCCTTGGGCCGACGCCGGCGCAACCAGCGATGAGCGCGTTTTCGTTCCCGACGGGCGAGGAGAGCGCCCAGGTGCCGGGTCCGCCTCCCGTGCTGCCGGCGGCACCTTCGGTCGCCGTGGCTTCGCAACCACCCTTTCCGTCATTCTCGGAGGCGCCGTCCCCTTCCTCGTCGACGTCGCCTGCCGCCTCAGCAAGCGCCCGGCAAGCGCCGCCCCCGCTGCCCGGCACGCCCTTTCCGCCGGTGGTATCCGCCCCGAAGCCGCCACCGCCCCTTCCAGGCGCGCGGCCCGCCGCCCCTCCCGCGTCGAGCCCGAAGATGCCGCCCTTGAACGCCGCCGCGGAGAGCGGCAGACGGATGGCTCCACCGCCGATACCGGTGGCGCACACTTCACAGACTCTCGACGACGAGGACGCGACGACGGTGGCGACCGTTCCCGCAGAGGTGATGGCTCGCGCAACCGGCGGCGCGCTCGACGAGAACGCCGAGTGGCGGGTCGCGTACCAAGATTTCATCCGCATCAAGAAGCAGTGCGGCGAGCCGACGGACGGCCTAACCTTCGACAAGTTCTCTGTGATCTTGCGCAAGAATCGCGATTCGCTGGCCGAGAAGCACGGGGTCAAGCGCGTCAAGTTCAGCGTTTACGTCAAGGAGGGTCGTGCTTCGCTGAAGGCCACTCCGGTCAAGGAGTGAGGCGCTGTTGGGCGACGTTGGCGGCACACGTGGCTTCGTCGTACCCTTGGCAACGACGACCTTGTCCCAATCCTTTCCCGACCCGGCGTTGGCCCCAGAGCGCTGCGAGCAGCTGGCTCGGGTACCGTTCTTCGAGGGTCTGACGCGGGCCGCGCTCGCGCTTATCGCTCGGGTCACGGCCGAGGAGTCCCACGCCACAGGGACGAAGCTCTTTCAGTACGGTGACCCCGGCGACAAGCTGTTCATCATCTTGGAGGGGAAGGTTCGTATCTCCCGCGAAGTGGCGGGTATGGGTGAAGAGGCGCTGGCCGTGCTGGGCCCCAACGAAGTGTTCGGCGAAATGTCGCTGCTCGACGAGTCCCCGCGGTCGGCCGACGCCCGGGTTCACGAGCGGTGTCGCGCGCTCGTCATCACGAAAGAGTCGTTCGACGATCTTCTCTTCTTGCACAAGGACCTCGCATACGAGGTGCTCTGGAACTGCGTCCGCATTCTCAGTGTGCGGCTGCGAGAGACCAACGAGAAGGTCACCTTCCTGACGTCGAGCGGAAAGTTCTGACCACGAGGCCGTCCAGCAGCGAGCAGCGAGCAAGGCGCTGTGTGAGGGAGTGCAGTCGCACTTTAAGCGACCCATTTGTTGACGATAGAACGTCCGTTCAGGTAAGGTTTTGGCCACGATGCAAGGGCTCACGCAGCGCCAACAGATGGTCCTCGACTTCATTCGCGAATCGATTCACGATCGGGGCTATCCGCCGACCCTGCGCGAGATCGGCGCGCGCATGGGCATTCGCTCGACGAACGGCGTCAACGATCATCTCCGCGCTCTGGAGCGCAAGGGATACCTAACGCGCGAAGACATGAAGTCCCGCGCGCTTCGCCCCACCACCCTGGCGTCCCAGGTGCTGGGCGACGCAGGCGTCCCGAGCGAGCCAGCCGCGAACGACGTCGACTTCGTGGAAGTCCCGGTCCTGGGGCGCGTCGCTGCGGGGCTACCGTTGCTCGCAGAGGAGCACGTGATTGACACGGTCCACATCGACCGCACGCTCGTCAAGGGAGGGCGGGAGGTGTTCGGGCTCAAAGTTCACGGCGACTCGATGATCGAGGCTGGGATTCTGAACAGCGACTACATTTTCGTTAAGAAGCAGCTGACAGCGAACCGCGGCGACATCGTCGTTGCGCTGATCGGCGACGAGGCCACCGTCAAGTACTACTACCCGGAGAAGGACCACGTGCGCTTCCAGCCGGCGAACAAGAACATGGCGCCGATTTACGTGCGCGCGGCAGACTTCAAACCGACGATGCTCCTCGGCGTCGTCGTCGGCGTCTATCGAAGGGTCTAGCCCGACTCCTTGACCGCCCGTCGCAGCGAACGGTACGGTTCCCGGAGGCGATGCGCGCTTCGATCCCCGCTCTCGGGATGGCACTTTGGGGTGCGCTCAGCGGGTGCGGCGGGGCGCAGTACGTGATCGTGGTCAACGCGGCCGCCTCACGAGTCGAGGAAGCGAAAGCCGTGGGCGCCGAGCAGCTCGCGCCGTACGAGTACTACGCGGCGAAGGAACACCTCGAGCAGGCGCAAATCGAGGCCTCGGAGGCCAGTTATTCCGATGCAGCCAATCTCGCCCAAGAGGCCGAGCAATATGCAAGCAAGGCCATCGAGCTGAGCCAGACAGCACGGCGCGCAAGGCCATGAGCGGCCTCGGCCTCCGTTGGACCGCGACGGCGGCGATCCTCACGTGCGCTTGCGCGCAAGGCCCTGCGCTCCGCGGCCGCATTCGCGGCCTGAACGCGACCGTCGACGACGCGTTGAGGAATGGGGCGATGCGCTGTGCGCCCCGCGAGCTCGCGATCGCGAAGAGTCAACTCGAGTTTGCCGAGATCGACCTGAATCAAGGGGAGCTCTCGAGCGCGGAGGCGCATCTCGCGAAAGCGGAGCCCAATGCGCAGGCGGCCTTCACGATGAGCCCTCCCGATCGTTGCACGACGCGCGCATTCGTCGAAATCGCGGCGCCGGAGCGGGACACCGACGGCGATGGCATCGCCGATTCGCGCGACAGCTGCATCAACGAGCCAGAAGACAAGGACGGCTACCTGGACGACGACGGCTGTCCGGACACGGACAACGACGCCGATGGCATCATCGACGCCAATGACAAATGCCCCAACGAGCCGGAGGACCTCGACGGCTATCAAGACGGCGACGGCTGCCCCGATCCGGACAACGATGGCGATCAGATCCCGGATGTCGACGACTACTGCCCAAACACGCCCGGCACACGCGGCGGCGACCGGCCGGGCTGCCCGAAAAAGAACTCCCTTGTGATCGTAACGGAAAAGGAGATCCGAATCACCCAACAAATCCAGTTCGAGTTCAACAAGGCACTGATCCGGCCTGGCGTCAGCTACAAGATCCTCGACGAGGTCGTGGGCGTGCTCAACGACAACCCCAAGATCGATCTCGAGGTGCAGGGGCACACCGACAATATCGGGGGCGATGCCTACAATATGCAACTCTCCCAGGCCCGCGCTGACTCTGTGCAAGCGTACCTGGTTTCCAGGGGGATTCAGGCGTCGCGCCTCTTGGCGAAGGGATACGGGTTCCACCAGCCCCTCGTACCGAACACCACGACCGCGAATCGCGAGCTCAATCGCCGCGTTCAATTCATTCGCACCGAATCCGCTGGAGGTTCCCGGTAGGAGCGCTCCCGAAGCAAGGCACCGGGGAGCGAGAGCTCTCCGCGTTTCATCCCCCCAAGAGGCCGCGAAGTGCTTTATGCTCGCGCGCTGCCGGAGGCATACCTAGGTGCAATCCACTCTGCTCGCCGCCGCCAAGCGGCGCGTTTTTCCCAGCCTCGTCGTGGCCCTAGTAACGCTCTTGGCGCTGCCCGCGCTCGGTGCTGATCCGGCCACCGAGAGGCAAGCGCAGGCACTTCAAAAGAAGGCCATCGAAGAAGACAGTCTCAACGTCAACTACCCGGCTGCGATCAAGAAGCTGGCGACGGCCATCAGCAAGTGCACCGGCGACAAGTGCGCTGCAACGCTGAAGGGCGCCCTTTATCGGGACCTCGGCGCGATGCTCATCTTGAGCGGTTCGGTCGACGACGGGCGTGCGGCGTTCGTGAAGGCACTCGGCTTCGACGCGTCGCTCGAGCTCGACCCGGCCTACAAGAATCCGATGCTCGAGGGGCTGTGGAGCGACTCGAAGCGAAAGGCCGGAGCAGCCCAGGGAGGCGGTGGCGGCGGCAACGAAGTCGCAGTGCCCCCTCCGCCGGAGAGCGGCGGGGCGACGACGTCGGCAGCGGGCGACTTTGCCCACGTTCCGGCGGCCGCACAGGTCGTTCGCACGCCGCTCCCCGTCTACGCGGAATACGTCGGGACTGAGAAGCTCCTTCGCGTGGTGGTCAAGTACCGCGCCGCCGGAATGACGGACTGGAAGCCCGTCGAGCTCCGTAAGATGGAGACGGGCTACGGCGGCCTCATTCCGTGCAAAGACGTCGCCGAAGGAACCGTCCAGTACTACATCCAAGGGTACGGTACGTCCGACGATCCGATCGCGAGCTCGGGAAGCAGGACCAAGCCTTACGCCGTTCCGATCAAGTCGCAGATCTCCGGCCTCGGCCCGAGCCTGCCCGGCCAAGAAGCGCCGAAACAGTGTGCGGAGGGCGTCGGCGGCAGCGACTGCCCGCCCGATTTCCCCGGGTGTCATATCCAGAAGAAGAGTGGCGGGGACGACTGCAAGAGAAACAGCGAATGCGAGAGCGGTGAGTGCGACGACGGCAAGTGCGTGGACAAGAAGGCGGAAGGCGACCCGTGTGACAAGGACAGCGAGTGCGCGAGCGGCGCCTGCTCCGACGACAAATGCGCGCCGCCGAAGAAGGGCGCCGACGAATCGTGCGACAGCGACGACGACTGTTCGAGCGGGACATGCAAAGACGGAAAATGCAGCGGCGAGAGCGGCTCGAAGAAGTCCGGTCCCAAAATACGCAGGGTCTGGATCGGCGTCGCGATCGGCTTCGACATCGTCTCAATACCTCAGTCGGACAAGGCCTGTTTGCTCAACGGAAGTGGTACGGGACCAGGCAACTCCGCCGGCTACGAGTGCGTCGACCCGGGGACGTCCGCGAACTTCCCGGGCAGCGGCCGCTCCGGCGGAATGATCAATGGTCTGATTCTGCAGGGACCGGCCGACGGCGATACGGTCGGCGGCGGCCTTCTCCTCGGCAACATCCGGCTCATGGCGAGCTTGGACTACGCCCTCAACGCGAACATTCTGCTCGGGGCACGCGCGGGCTACGTGCTCTTCACCGATCCGGCCAGTGCTCCCGGGCCCGCCTTCCCTCCCATCCACCTCGAGGCGCGCTTCACGTACCTTCTCGGGAAGGACGCTATCACCAATCCGATCGCTCCCATGCTCGTCCTCGCCGCTGGCGCGAGCGAGTTCGACGCGAGCATCGGAGTCCAAGTGAGGCTCAGCACAGGCAGGACTCTGAACGAGAACGCGTGGTTGACGGCGGGTCCGATATTCGGCGCGGCAGGCGTCGGCGCCCGCATTCTCGTAGGAAAAAACGTGGCGCTCACCGCGCTCGTCAAGGGTCAGGCGGCGTTTGGCGGCTCGGGGGGATCGCTGGTGGGCATCGCGCCAGAGGTCGGGGCGCAGATGGGGTTCTGAATCAGAGCATCGGCAGAGAGCCGGGACCCGGTCGAGGAAAGGCGGCCTCGATCTGCCGGACCTCGGGATCGGTCAAGACGAGGTCGCCGGCTCCAGCGATTTCTTCGACGTGCGCAACGCGCGCGGCTTTCGGGATGGTGAGCACGACAGGAAACCGCAGCAGGAACGCAAGCGCGACCTGGTGCGGCGTCGCGCCGCGACCGCGCGCGATCTCGGCGAGCACGCGGCCGCGCGCCGAGCGTTCCGAGGGAAAGCTCCCCGCACCGAACGGGCTGTACGCAACGAGGGCCACACCGTGATCGGCGCACCAGGGGAGCACGGCCCGCTCTACACCCCTTTCGTTCAGGTGGTAGAGCACCTGATTGCACGCGATGCGTCCCGGTCCGGCGATGGCGAGCGCCGCGTCGAGCTCGGCGACATCGAAGTTGCTCACGCCCCATGACCGGATCTTCTCGACGCGCTCCAGCTCTTCGAACGCGCGGATTGTCTCGGCGAGCGCGTGCGAGCCGGGCCAGTGAAGGAGATAGCAGTCGAGCCGGTCGGTGCGTAGCCGACGCAAGCTCTTGTCACAGGCGCGGAGCGTGCCTTCGTAGGTGGCGTGCTCCGGAACGACTTTCGACACGAGAAACACTTCGTCGCGGCGGCCGGCGATCGCTTCGCCGACCAGCTCTTCGACATGTCCGGAGCCGTAGAGCTCCGCTGTGTCGACGTGTGTCAGGCCAAGGTCGAGGCCGCGGCGCAACGCCGCGATCGCCTCGGCGCGATCATCGCGCTCCATCTTCCACGTTCCCTGGCCGATCGAGGGGACATCGCCCGCATGACCAAACGCTCGTCGCTGCATGCAGGGAAGCATAGCGACGCAATCGGAGGGGGGTAGGGAGCGATGTCGACCGGACGCAAGCCATCGGGCACAAGTGTGCTGGGGCTCACCGCCTCTTCGGACCCCGCGGGAGCCGCGGAACGACCCTCCATCGAAACCGCGCGGCGCAGGCTCGGCGGACGCGCCACAGCGCCTTCGCAGCGTGCGCCCGGATCGCTGGTGCAGGTCAAGCTGCACGGAGCCGCACGGACCAAGGGGGTCCTGTTGTGGGCGACGGACCGCCACTGCGACGTGTGGTTCGAAGACGGGATCGCTCGGCGGGCGCGCTTTGATGTGGTGACGCCGTACCCCGGGCTCGCGCCCGACGGGCTCGTGCGCGTCGCCGGAGAAATGCGGTTGTTCACGTCCTTGGCCGAGGGCGAGCGCGTCCGGTGGGAACGCGCTTCGGAAGTCGCCGAGGGATGCATCGTCGAGAAGTGCCGCTACGGCGCCATCATCGTCTCGCGTGATGGAAGAGTCGTGGCCGTCGGCTTCCGAAAACTGTGGCCCGCGGTCGTGCACGGCACGGCCTGATCCGACCGGCCGGCGCCTTCTTCTGACACACGTTGGCCGGTTTGCCTCCGCTATCGTGCACGGTGTGCGGATCGCGGCCGACGACGCCGCAACGACCCCAGCAGCCCCGATGCGATCAGCGTCAGTCCGATCGCTCCGACGATGGCTGCCGCTCTCGGCCAACGCCGTTCCTGTTTTCTCTCCTCCGGCGGAACCTCGCGCGACACCCGTCGAGCGTCCCCAGAGCGGCCCAGCGCGATCGCAAGCAGCGCCCGCCTCGCCTCGAAGAAGGCCACGCCGCGCTCCCCCCAGCTCGCGCGCCCCTCGGCTGGTGCCTCGACGAATGCGGCCGGAATGAGCGAGCGCGTCACCGCGTCGGCTTTCGCCCGATCACGAATCCGAGCGAGCTGCACGTACCCGGCGTCCTCTATCCCGCGGCGCCAGTTCTTCAGACGGATCGACGCGAACACACCCTCGAACCCGAATGAATGCCACTGGAACCGGTCCAGCTGCCGACCGGGATAGAGAAGCACCCCATCGCCGTTCGCCCAGTCGCCATCCTCGTTGTGGAGAGACTCCGGCTCGACGAACGGATCGATCGGCGTGGTCCCCTTGCGCCCGTACCAATACGTAGACTCCCAGTAAAACCAGCGCGGCACTCCGTACATCACGCTCAGCCAACCGTTCACCCGCGGCGACACGGCGTCCGCGTCGAGCAGGAAAGTGCCGGTGCGGGGCAAGACCCCGTTGTAGACCCACACGGTCTTGCCCCGATCGCGCGCGGCACCCGCTTGCGCGACGTCGTAGGTCGCATGGGCGATCACGATATCGACCGGCTGCGCCGCAGGCTCTTCCGAGCATGTCCACGCGACTCGCAGCCGTCGAAGGTTGGCGTCCGCCGCGGCGCCCAAGCGCGAGCGCCAGCTGCGACCCAAAGGGCTCGCGCATTCTTCGTCCGCGGCGTAGAGGAACACGTCGGTCGTCTCGAAGAGATTCGCGCCGGCGATCGCGTCCGCAGTCGCCGCCGCACCCGACAACGCTCCGTCGTCGGGTCCGCCAAGCGCGCCGTATGCCCCCACGCTGAGTACCCCGTCTCCGATGCCGGCGGCGGGGCCTTCGTATCCTCGCGCCGGCGTGTACAGAGTGCCGTCCAACGCGTCGCGCTGGCGGCGCACGTCGTCGGCCGATGAAGCGTCGTGAAGCGGTGCGATCCGATGGGCGTGAAGCAGCTTCCACAAGCTCTCCTCGGCGTTCGGTCCCACCCGCTTCGCAACCTCCTCGGGGTCGTAGAAGAGCATCGTCGAGACTGTGCGGTCGGGCAGCGTTGCGTCCGCGACTTCGAGCTCCACGGGGATCGTCCCAAGCGGGCGACCGCCGTCTCGTACGTCGAGGGTCCCGCGGTACAGGCCAGGCGGCTGGTAGCGCGGGACGTTGAGATCGACCCACACAATGCCGTTCGAGTACGGCTCGATTGGCATGGGATAGAGCAAGGTCCTCGATGCGACCTCCACGGGGACGAGCGCGTCGGGCACCGGACCGACCCAGGCCCCCGAAGCGGGCGCAGCGCCCTTCTCCCAGCCGAGCGATTCGCCCGCGGTGCGCCCGCCCGACGCGCGCCGCACCGCGACGAAGCCCTCGACGAACCGCTCGATCGGTCGCTGCGGGCCACCCCCTGGTGGAGCGGCGACCCCCTCGATCATCGTCGAGCCGCTCGGTCCGTTCAGCACCGGAAGGCTCACCGTGGCTGCCGCGATCGGCGTATCGGCCGCCTCCACGACCACTTGGAGCGCGACGGACTCATTTCGCATGGCGAAGAGGCGAGCCGGCTCGCCCGGACGCCACACTGGGTTCTCCACGCCCCGCTCGAAAGCGGTCGATATACTGTCCCGGCGGATCTTCTCGCCGTCGTCGATGGCCCACACCGATGGGGCGGCTTTGGCAACCGACGGTAGGAGCAGCCATGCAGCCAGCGGGAGCGATCGGCAACGACGCGTGAGCGCCCGATCGCGGCATGGCGACGCCGCAGCCTGGAAGAGAACCGGCAAAGCACGCCACCAGGGCTCCGTGGACTCTCGACGTCGCACACTTCGCGCCAGCCGACTTGAAGGCTGGAGAGGCTCAGCGCGTCAATCTTCGTCCTTCGTCAGGCGAGCACACGCCCTGAGGTAATCGTCGGGCTCGTCGATATCCCGGGCTTCGACTTCGGCGCGCACGCCCGGGTCGATCTGGTCGATGACCTCTTCGAGCAGCTCAGCGGGGTCGACGTCATAATGCTCGCAAAACTCCGACCACGACGCGTACATCGCATCGCCCGTTTGGGTCTTGGCTCCCGTCACCCGACCGTCGTCATGAACCTCGACAGCATCCGGCAAATCGTCGTCGTCCAGTTCCAGCGTGAGCATGGGGCCCTTGCCGATCTTCCGCTACGCGTTGCGCTCTCGCGCTCGCGTCAGATCACCGCGTCTTTGATCGCCTTGACTGGTCTCGCGCGCACACCCTTGCTGGCGGGCTTGGCCGCGAACGTCTGCTTCTCCTTGGTGAAGGGATTGATCCCTTCGCGCGCGGGCCGCGCCGCCTTCTTCACGACGACGAACTTTGCGAATCCGGGCAGAACGAAGGTGCCGTTCTTCTTGAGCTCCCGATGGCCCAGGTCCACGAGAGTCTCGACCACCTGTTTGACCTGCTTGCGAGAGATCTCGTCGCCGATCGCGTCGGTCACCGCCTCGAGGATCGCGCTCTTCGAGAGGGGTTTCTTCTTCGCCGTATTCGATTTTGCCATGTTTCAATCTCCGCGCCGTGAGAAAGAGGGCCGTAAAAGCCGCCGAGTCAACGACAACAGCCCTCTCTTGGCTGCTCCCAGCCCCGCATTAGCACAAGCGCGGCGCGCTCGGTTACGATCCTCGAGAAGCGTGGTCTCCACGGCGCTCGGCGTCATCCGACCGGCGGGGGCGCTCCGAAGCGAGTCGAACAGCGCGCGGAAATACGGCCGAAATCCCGGCGCCCCTAGTGTTCCTGACAAGACCTTGCATCGGCGCAGGGACATCCCCAGAAGACTTTCGGATGAACGGGGGCTCTTTGCGTACGAATCGTGTTGGGCTTCGCCCATTCTCCGCGCACGATCCGCACCCAACGTGAACCTTCGTCGCGCGATGCGCCCAACTGCATTGACTTCAGCGATTGTCGAGACGGCCTGCGATCGGCTGACCCCGCTCGTTCGCGGAATGGGTGCATCTCGGTCGCGCCGGGACCGGGACGAGGAACCGGGTCTGAAGATTGTCGACATCACGGAGTTTTATTCGGAGCGAGGGGGAGGCATCCGAAGCCACTTGACGAATCGGAGCCGGTTTCTCTCCGAGCACCACTGCCGCCACTGCGTCATCGCCCCGGGCCCGCGTGACGAGGACGCGCCAGTCGGCACCGGAGAGGCGCCGGGATCGGGCGAATCGCGCCTCGTTCGCTTCGCGGGGCCCTCGCTGCCGTACGATCGCACGTATCACTTGCTTCACCGGGTGGACAGGGTTCGGCGGCGCGTGTCGAGCGAGCGACCCGACGTGTTGGAGGCACACTCCCCCTACCTGGCCGCGGCGGCCGTGGCGGCCTGCGGCCGAGCCGCCGCTCGCTTGACCACCGCGTTCTGGCACTCGGACCACGTCGGCGTGTACGTCGAGCCCGCGCTGGCGAAGCATCTGGGCGGGGGCATCGCGCGAGCCGCAACGAAGGCACTATGGCGCGGCGTCCGATCTCTGCTCGCGCCCTTCGACGCCATCTTTGCGGCTGGTCGAGCACAGGCGGAGCGCTTGCGCTCGGCAGGGGTACCTCGGGTCATTCACGCGCCTTTCGGCGTGGACACGCGGACCTTCCGCCCCGCGGCGCGCGCGAGCGAATGGCGACGAGAGTGGCTCGGCGCGACGGAGGACGGCACCCTCCTCCTCGTGGGCTCGGGCCGCTTCGCCACCGAAAAGCGGTGGGACGTCGTGCTCGATGCATTCGCGCGGTTTCGGTCTCGACGCAAGGCGGTTCTCGTCCTCTTCGGCGACGGACCGGAGCGGCTCGCCCTCGAGCGTGGCGCGCCGAACGGGGTTCGCTTCGCCGGGTTCGAGCAGGACCGGACGCGGCTCGCCACCGCCTTGGCCAGCGCCGACGCGCTGGTCCACGGCTCGCCCTACGAGACGTTCGGCATCGGCATTGCGGAGGCGGTGGCGTGCGGCCTGCCCATCGTCGTACCCGACGCGGGAGGCGCCGCCGAGCACGCCGAGTCGTCGTGCTGCGAGATGTATCGCAGCCTCGATCCCGCGGCCTGCGCCGCGGCGATCGAGAGGCTCCTCAGCCGAGGCTCGGACGGACGTGCCCGCGCGCTCGACGCCGCGGCGACGGCCCGAACCGTGGAGCAACACTTTCACCAGGTCCTGGGCGCGTACGGCGAGTTGTTGCGCGAGCTAGGGCGCTAGGGCTCGCCGCGACGCGCCGCGTACGCCGAGCAAGAGCGCCGGCAACATCAGAAGAGCCCCGATCAAACACGCGATCTCGCCGGATACGGCGAGGCGCCCGAACGACTCCAGGGCCTGGAAATCGGCAAAGAGCATCGAGCTATATCCGATGACGGTCGTGTAGCTGCAAAGCGCAACGGCACCCCCCACGCGCGCCAAGCCCCCTCTCACGTCACCTTTCATCAGGCGCGATCGGTCATACACGTTGAACGGGTACTCGCAGCCGATGCCGAACGTGATCGGCAACGTGATGAAGTTGACGTAGTTGAGCTTCTCGCCGGCCCACGCGGCAGCGCCGAGAAGCCAGGTCACCCCCATCACCAGCGCGGCGAGCACCGACAGTGCGCCACCCACGTCGTGCGTCGCCACGAGCACGACCACCGTCACGGCGAGAAGCGAGGCGACCGTCGCCCGAGGTCCGTCCACCTCCATCGACCGAATCATCTCGGCGAACACCGTGGACCGACTTGCCGTTTGCACGACAGTGCCGTCCGGCAGTTTCACGTTGTCCGTTGCCTTCGCCATTCGAAGAAGATTGTGCCCATCTGCGAAGACAACGTCGTTCTTGTACTTCACGTAAAAGACGGTACCGATTCGCCCATCGTTCTCCTCGAAGCGCCGCCGGAGAAAGACGGGCAAATCGGCCGGTCCGAGAACGCGCAACGTCTCCGGCGGTCGGAGCTTTTCGACGCGGACACGCTCCTCATCGGGAAGCCCTGCGAGGACGGGCGGCGTCAATCTGGCGCGAATTTGGTCCAGGATCGCGAGCTTTTGCGTCTGTTCCTCCGCGGAGCCAGGCAGCAGGTCGTGAATGGTCGAAATGTCCGCGATGAGGGTACCCTTCGGATCGGCGGCGTCATTGGCGAGGATTTGGGCTTTTAGCGCCGGCACTTGCTCCGGTGTATCGGCGAGCATCAGCGCGCCCGCGACGTTCATCTTCCCGCCGAAGACGGCTTCCGCTTTGACGGACCACTCGCCGGCTCCGCCGTGCTTGCTCGCACGCGACCCGAGGCGGTCGAAGTCGTACTCCCACGGGTCGCGGAGAAACGAGGGGATCTTCCAGGCAGCGACGGCGGTCACCACGATGGCCCCACCGACGAACACCCAGGGATAACGAGCCGTCGCCCCTGCGATTGCCGCCATGGCCTTGCCTTCGGCGCGGATGCCCGGAGGTCGGTCACGAAGCCATCGCGGCAGCCAGGGCTGAATCCTTTCGATGACGACGAGGAGCGCGGGCACGCAGGGAATCATCGACACCCACACGAGCAGCATCCCGACGAGACCGATCCATCCGAACTGGCTGAAGCCACGAAAGTGGGTGATCGAGAGCGAACCGTAGGCTATCGACGCAACGCATGCTCCGACGAGCTCCGCGCGGAGCGCGCTGCCCACCGCATCGCGTCGCGCGTCCGCCGCGGATTGGCCGCGTGCCAGAAACTCTCGATAGCGCGAGAGAAGAACGATGGGATAGTTGATGCCGTTGCCAAGAATGATCGCCCCGAGGAACATCCCGGTGGTGTTCACGTACCCGAAGCGCCAATACGCAAACGCATAGGCCGCGCCGACCCCGAGAAAGGCCGGCAGGGCAATGACCACGAGCGCCGCCAGAGACTGGTAAAACCAGACGATGCCCGCGGCAATCAGAACGAGAGCAATGCCGGTCGCCCATGCCGCCTGGGTCACGACGGATGCCTTTTCCGCGGCGGCATCCGCGATCTCCCCCGCGAACCCGACCTTCATCTCGGGCTGGTACGCCGAAGGGTTCATTTCGGCCACCAGCTTGCTCACGCGATCGAGCAAGACGTCGCCGCCGGAGTCACCCATGCCGGTGGTCAACGACAGGATGCGGACGCCGATGCCCCGGCCGTCCGGGCTCTCGAAGTAGTCGTTCGTGAAGCCGGCATGCTCAGAAGCCTTGGCGTCCCAACGCTCCTGGTACACGTCGAGACCGAGCGCCGGCTTCTTTGCCTGGTCGTTCGACACGGCATGGTCGCGGTCGTCATCGCTCAAGTCGCTGACCAGGCCGCTGCGCACGGCGATCTGGAAGTCGATCGTGTCGTAGGCGCTTTCGAGGTCCTTGCGTTCGGCGTAGAGCCATTTGTTCTTTTCGAAAAACGCCCGAACGTCCCTCGCCCCGTCTTCCACATACGCGATGAGCTGCGGGCCACCTCGCTTCTGCGCGGCGATCAGCTCGCGCAGGCGCGCCGACAGATCGTCTACGAAGCGCTCGTTGGCCTTCCTGTCAGGCGACTCGGCGACGACCAAGAGCGCGGCCCCCCCTCCTACGCGACCGAGCTGGTGCTCGAAAGCCTTGAGGCCAGGGCTGTCGCTGGGCAAGAGCTCGCGCAAGTCGGTGTGCGGGTTGACCAGGACTTTGAGGGCGAAATGCCAGGTCAACAGCAGCGCGCAAAAAGCGAGCGCGAGGACGACGCCCGGGCGCCGTCCACTTGCGTCGACGATCGAAGAAACCGCTCGGCGGATCACGCGGCAGCGGACTCTCTGCCGAAGGTCGGGAGCAGTGGCGCCAGGACGCCGAGCGCCGGAAGGAACGCGACGACGCGGTAGACGTCTTCGATGCTCGTCGCATCGGCGAGCGCGAAGAGGTGCATCTGCGCGCTCCGCAGGGAAATGTGAAAGTGATGCATCAGATAAAAGGGGTACAAGCTCGTGAAGCTCGCGAGGTAGACGAACTTCGAAAAGATGAGCGTCATTAGCACGGCGATCGAGGTTCGCACTCGGGACAGTAGGATGCCCAACGCGGCTCCTTGTTTCTCTTTCATTGCGGTCGCCGCCCCCTCGCTCTAGCGCCGCCCGGCAGAAGCTCTGCCACCGGCCTGGCAATCAACGGACGGAGCTTGTGTCGAGCCGCACTCGCTGGCGCCAAGATGAGCCGTCCCGGCGCCGTCGGGTCACACCGCACGCGCCAGCCGTGTCCGTCGGGGTCCCGCGCCTCGACTCCTTCGTCTTGGACCCATAGCTGGACACCGGCTCGTCGCAATCGGATCGCAGCGTCGCCGACCTGCTTCGGCTCGGCGACCACCAGCGCCCACTGGTTGCGCGCGCCCGGTGTCGCCGGCTCTCTTGCGCTGCCCGGTCGGGAGGTCGACCGCCGCCCCCGCGGACGCTCTTCGAGCGTGAGGACGACCGGCGGAGACTCCAGATCGAAGACGGTCGAATGGGCGCTTCGATGGGTGGGGGACGCGGCGAGCAGAGCTTCGTAGAACGCGGTAGACGCCAAAGCGTCGGCGACCCGCAAGTGAATAGTCTCTTTGGACAACCACATGATCCATCTCCCGCTGTTCACCGGATTCCGGACGAAGCTCGACGCACAAACTCGGGCAGCGCGCGGCCAGCGCACCCTCGTTCTTCGATTCGGCGGTCCAAAACGACGAAGGCCGCCTCGGGTCTGCCCCGGGCGGCCTTCGCTGCGCGATCGCGCGGAAAGCTTGCCTAGGGGAGGGCCTCCACGGCCCAAATCATCTTCGCGCGCGGCTGCGGCTTCTTCGCGGACGCGCGACGACTGCTCGTCGCGGAAAGGCGCCAGCCCTCGCAAAACGACGCCATCGACATCGATCGCCGACTCACGGTAACCATGTTGGACTGCATAGCGCCGGCGCCTGCGATCGTCAAGTAACGACGTACGTGCCGCGGATCGACGGACCGGAGCGCGGAACTGCGCCTCGCATCTCGAAGGCCTCGAAGCGCGCCGCTATTGGTAAACGCGCACGTAGTCGACCTTGTACGTCATCGGGAACGCGACGCTCGATGGGTCCCCGCCGTTCGCGCCGATGGCCAGGTTGACAATCATGTAAAATGGGGTTCCCGCGTATGGATTCGCTCCGGCCGCAATCCTGGATATCTTGAAATCGTAAACGAGCTTGTCGTCCAGATACAGGTTCACGTCGGTCGCGTTCCACTCCATGGCCCAGAGGTGGAACGCAGACGACCATGTCGCCCCGAGGGAGGCGAGCGGCTGGCTCACGCTTCCGGACCAATCGCAGTTGCCCGCCGACGGGACGCAGACGTTCGCGCGAACACCGTTTGCGTAGTACTCCATGATGTCGACTTCGCCGGAGCTGGGCCAGCTCCGACCGCTACCCAGGATCCAAAATGCCGGCCAGCTGCCCAGCCGAGTGTCGATCTGCCCGCACATCTCGAACCGGCCGTATTGAAAGCTTCGCTTGCCCGCAGTGGTCATCGAGCTCGACGTGTACTGGGCGTATTGGCGGCTCTTCGTCCAGTCGGCGCTTCCCGCGGCGTAGCTCGGATTGGTCACCTGTTGGCGCTGCGCCGCGATGGTGAGCAGGCCACCGGTGACGGTCGCATTGTTCGGCTGATACCACTGGAGCTCTTGGTTTCGCACGAAGCCGCTCTCGAAGCCCCAGTTGGACGGGTCGGGAGCACCGTCCTTCTCGAACTCGTCGGACCACACGAGCTTCCACGTCGAGGCAACAGGGGCCCTGTTCACGCATTGCTCTGGACCACCGCCGCCCCCGTCCCCGCCGCCGTCGGGGCGTAACCCGTCGGGGCGACCAGCCTCCGCTGCGGCGGCGTCCGACTCACTCCCCTCATCGTCCACGCCGACCTCAGACCCTGCCGCATCCTCCGACCTTGATGCCGAGTCGGGAATCTCGGACGACGCATCGGTCGACCCATCCGTCGCGCCGCCGGCGCCGTTTGCCGAGCCCCCTTGGCTTATTCCAGCCTCGGCGCCGGTGCCCGCGGAGGGCGCCCCCGTGCACCCAACAACGAGCCCGATGTGCACCAAAAGCAGGACCGACGCCGATCTCGGCCTGTCCATAGGACCATCTTAGCTCGGATCAGCCGTGCGCGTGGGCACCGTCCCTGGTTGCGTTCCCGCGACTAGGGTCAAACACAGGGCCGCCACCGCGAGAGCGACTGGCGGAACGGACAGACCGCTGAAAGACGGGATGAAGAGAGGGGAAACCGCCACGATCGCCAAGGGAAGAATCCAGGGACTTGGTTCATGCAACCATAGCGTCCCTGGCGTCCTGGCGGTCGACTCTTCTTTCAGCACCCCCGCTAGCTTCAGTACCCTGCTAGGTCAGAAGACTATCCACGTTGCCGGTATACATGTCACCGACGCTCGCGACCGACGTTTGCCCCATCGCGTGCAGGATCGTCGTCAGGACCTGATTGTTCGACGCGTTGTTGAGCTCGACGACGCGGCCGGTCTTGAAGAACCCGCCGCAACTGCCGGCGATGAGCCACGGCACGTTCTTGTCGTAGTGCGTATTGCCCTCCTGCATGTCGTTCGCGATGAGGACACACGTATTGTCGAGCGTCGTTCCCGATCCCTCGGCGGAACCGTCGAGCGGCGCGAGCAAGTTCGTCGCGTACTGCTGGTGGAACCATGTATCGATCGTCGTCTTGTCGGCGGCCGCGCCCGCGCCCAAGTGGGCAATGGCGTGGTAATTCGACTGCGACACACTGAGCCACGGGAAGGTGATGCCGTTGGCGCCACCGTCGTCGTTGAGCTCGATCGTGACCGCTCGGGAAATCCCGCACGTGACCGCTGCCGCGGCGAGCTTCAGCTGCATGGCCACGAGGTTCGGGTAGTCGGCGACGGCCTGTGAGTAGCTCGCGGAGCCCAGAGCCGGCGGCGCGCAACCCACGGTCAGCGTCTGGCTGGTGAGCGATTGCTCGATGTTGCGAACGGCGTCGAGGTGCGACTGGATCTTGACCTTGTCGTCCGTCCCGACCACGCCCTGGAACGCCGTGAGCTGCGTGCTCACGAGGTCGAGAATGCTCTTTCTTCGGGTCTGGACGTTGCTGATCTGCGTGGGGCTCAGATTGGCCCCGGCGAAGAGCTGGCTGAACACCTTCGAAGGGCTCGTGTTCGGGGTGTTCGCGACGCCTCCCGCCTTGAAGCTCAAGTGCGAGTTGCTGGTGTGACAACCGAGATTGAGCTGGGCGTTGGCGAGGTTGGGGGTGGCCTGAGCGATCAGCGTGTCGATCGACGCGCTCGTGCCCCTCTGCGTTCCCGTAAGAATGCACGGGTAGCCCGAGTGGCCGCCGTAGGCGTTCGAGTTGAAGACGTTCTGAATGCAGATGTTGTGCGGGATGAGAAGCTTGCTTCGGAACTGTGTCAGAGGCGCCAGAATCGGCAGCAACGTCCCCGTCGTCAGGTCGGTGCCGTTCGCCGTCTGCCACCAGTTCTTCTGGTAGACGCCGTTCGTGCAGACGACGCAGATGAACCGCTTGGGAAATCCACTCTCGGACATCGTGCCGCCCGCTGCACCACCCGGCGCCGGAGCCCCTGCGTCCGCCCCGAACGCTTCGTTGTGAAGCATGGGGAGCATCCCCATCCCCACCCCGAGCGTCTTGAGAAGGGCACGTCGCGAATATTTTTCCTTCATGGCAGCATTTCTCCAGCGGCGGGCGTCCGGTAGCGGAACGTGCGCGAGGTGGCGACTCCTACGAGCAGATCGCGCACATTGAAGTTGGCAGTCGCAAAAGTGGCGTACGCGGCGCCGATCGAAGCGGCGTCGTCCGCGGTGTCCGGACGGCCTACGGCATACCGGACCCACTGCGTCGTGAAGCACTGACGCGCTTCGCTGCTCGTCGATAGGAGCGAGGCGAGCTGCACGCCGTTGTTCGCCGTCTGCATGGTGCCGTCGAGGGGAACGGTGACGACCGAGTTGACGCTCGACCCGTTGTCCATCGTCCGGTACTGGCCGAGGCCGTCGTAGTTCTCGAACGCGAATCCGAACGGGTCCATCGCGCTGTGGCAGGTACCCGCGCACGGGTTCTGGGCGTGAACGTCGAGCACTTGGCGCATCGTCTGGCCCGCCGTGGGCGGAGCCGGAGTCGGCACCTGGACGTTCTTCGGCAAGGTCAGCGCGTTGCACAAGAGCTGCATGTAGACCGCGTGGCCGCGGTAGATGCCGTTCGAGTCGTTCGACGCGCCGTTGAGCGTCAAGAAGGCCGGCATCGTCAAGAACCCCGAGCGGTTCGCGTCGAGGGTGACCGGCTGCATGGCGGTCCCGCTAACGTTGGTCAACCCGTAGACGGCCGCGAGGTCCTTGTTGACGACAGTGCTCTTGCTGGTGAAGAGGTCCGAAAAGAGACCCGATCCCGTCAGGATGTTGCTGGAGAAGAACGTTCGAAACTCGGTATCCATCGCGGTCTCGAGCGGTGGCGCATAGTTCGGGTACGCCGTCGGATCTTTCGAGGTGGCCGGCAGATTGGTCATCTGCAGGAGCTGTTCGAAGAAGTTCTGCACCGCGGAGCTCGCGCTGCTCGTCTGAAGCAGCCGCTTCGCCTGGGCGGCGACCTGGTCGGCAGTCGACAGCTGGTTCGCCGCCGCAGCGGCGAGGAGCGTCTGGTCCGGCATCGTCGACGTCACGAAGTAGGAGAGCCGACTCGCGACCGCGTACGGGTCGAGCTGGATCACCTTCGGGTTCATGGTGTCGTACACCGTCTTCGAAGGCCCCTCTTCCCAGTGATAGAGAAACGCCGGAGACTGGAGCATCTCTTCGACGAGAAGGCCGATGGCCCCGTTGAAGTCGAGAGCGAGGGTCGTGCGGCCCGTCTGGTACAAGGCCTGAAAGGCGCTGACCTCGGTCGCCGTCAACGGCCGGCGGTACGCCTTGAGCCCGAACGTGTTCAGGAACGTCGTCAGGCACGCCGACTCGCTCGCCGTGTTCCCGGCGGTGGGCGTGCACGTGAGGACGTTGCTGATCTTGGCGACGGCGTTGGTCGCCAGGACCGTGGCGGCCGACGAGTACGCGTTCGCCTCGGTCGACCCGACCACGTTCGGCAACGGGAAGGGGAACGTGTCGAAGGGGCCGATCGGCGACTCGGCGGGTACGTCGGCCGTCGTCTGCGACGTGTCGTTCAGCAAGTCGCGCACCGTGTTCAGGTATTCGAGCTGCGACAGGTGCCGAAGGACCATCGTCCCCGCGGCCGTCTGGTCGGCAGGCGCGCCCCCGATCGTCGTCGTCGACGTACCGGTCATTGGGTTGGCGACAGGGACTGTGCCTGTGCCGCCCGCCGCGTTCCCGGGGTTCGAGCCAGGTGCTCCGCCGCCGAGGCTGCCGCCCCCGTTCGAGCCCGGACTGCCGTTCGAGCCGCCGCCAGGGGCGCCGCCGGTACCACCGGACGAACCCGGCCCACTGGAACCGATGCTTCCGGTGCAGGCGACGGCCACCAGGGTGCAGATCGCAAAGCCTGTGGGATAGAGGGTTTTAGATCTTGTCATGTTTCACCCTAGACAGTTGCTTCACCCAGTGAAAATGGCTCACCTGGACCGGGCCCGCTAGTTATTGTGTTTCCACGGGAAAATGTTGCTGCGACTGTCGCTGACTGGGGGCGCCGGCCTATCGCCTTGGATCATCAGTCGAAGTGTAGGTACGGGCATATTGGCCTACAGCCGAACGATCTGCCCGACAGCGGCCCGATAGCGGATCGAGGCCCCGCCCCGCGGCGGCGTCCGGTTCGCCGATCATAGCTGGCTCGTTGAGAAAAGCGTCGAGCGAGAGGGCGCTATAAGCGGCTTGGCCGCCCCAGGTCCAAGCTCCGGGCCGTCCGTCCACGGCGGAAGCCCGCGAAGGCGCGCATGGGGGGAAGCGGGGCCTTGTGTTCGGTCGCGCGCTATATAGGTTAGTTGCTATGCGAGCGGCCGTCGCGATCGGTGCCGCGCTGGCGCTGTCGTGTACGGCGTCGCCGGCTCGCATCGCGGGCGACGGCGGAACGGATTCGGCGTCGACGGCCGCCGAGGGCGGAGGGTCCACGGCGGACGCGGGCGACGAGACGTCGGGAGACGCAACGTCTCCGGGCGCCGCAGCCTGGGCCCTCTGGCCCATGCCCAACGGAAAGGACGACGTGAGCAACGGCGCGCCGAATCCAAACGCCTATTCCGACAACATGGACGGCACGGTCTCCGACCAAGTGACGCACCTCATGTGGCAGCAGCGTGTCCCCGCGACGGGCGGCGCCGGCGACGACGGAAACGTCACGTGGCCCGAAGCGATGGACTACTGCGGCAACCTGCCCCTCGCCGGACACGACGACTGGCGCTTACCCACACAAATCGAGCTCGTCTCTCTCGTCGATTACAGCAACTTGGGCCAGGGTCACCCTCCGATCGACAGCGCGTTTTTCCCCGACACACCGCTCGCGGCGTTCTGGTCGTCGACCAGGCACGCGGCTTCGGATTCGGAAGCATGGACCGTCTACATGGACGTGGGCTTTACGTATGCGTACGACATGAGCTCCCTCGGCAGGGTCCGATGCGTCCGTTGACCCGTGGCCGCGTCGTCATGAGCGCCCTCGTGACCGTCGTCGTGTCGAGCCCCGGACACGCCGACGCGCCGCCCGGACGCTACACCGCATCCGGGGGTACGGTCGTCGACGGCGTGACGCACTTGACTTGGCAGCAGGTCGCCGCGACCAGCGGCGGCGACGACGGGGCCGGTCGGTCGACGTGGACGCACGCGAAGAGCTCCTGCGCGAGCCTGGGTGGCGGCTACCGGCTCCCCACGGCGAAGGAGCTTCTCACGATTGTGGACTTCTCCAAGACGGACCCGTCGATCGACACGTCGGCCAGCGGGTTCCCCGACACGCCGTCCGACGCGTTCTGGACCGCGACGCCGCTCGCGGGATCGCCACCCACGAGCGCATGGTTCATCAACTTCTACGACGGCTACGCGGGAAATGTCGACATGACGCAGCCGAACCGGGTTCGGTGCGTGCGTTGACGGGCCGTGAGACCAGCTAGTTGTTCTTCGCGCCCTGGGTGATCCACGCGCGAACCTTGTCCCGGAGCGGCTGCGCAATGGGCACGGCGCCGTAAGGCATTACTAGTCCGCAGTACGGCGTGGCCATAAGCTCCCCGGGCATGCACTGGGCGCTCAGCGTGTCCTGGGTGCCGTCCATCTTGTACATGAGAAAGCTCTTCGTCGGGTCGCCTGCCGTCACGACGTTCATCGAAGGATTCTCGAACGACGGCTTGCCGACCATGGCGCTGAGAACTTGCATCGTCTGGGCCGCGCTAAAGGTTCCGCTCATGGGCCCGAGGTAGTCCCGATTGCCCCCCGATGCCATGCCCATGGTCACGACGCTCGGGTCCCCGTGGCAAGTGCTTCCTCCGGCGCTGCAGTTCGCCTGGAGGATCGGCACGATGTCGTGGGCGAACGAGACTGCGGAACTGCCCGTTCCCGTCCCTGTTCCCGTCCCTGTTCCCGTCCCCGTTCCCGTTTCCGTCGTGGGACTCGACGAACAGCCTGCGAGCCCTCCGAGAAGGAGGGTGAACGCGGACAAATGCAACGCGAGGCGATTGGATTGAGAAATCACTGAGAATGCTCCTTTTTTCGTGCCGGCTTCTTCTTGCGCAAAGTGGCGTCCAACGTCAACTCCCGCGCTGCTGACGTCCTGGCTGCGCACGTTCTTTCACGGATGCTAGAACGAGGAAGTCATCTTCGCTAAGCCGGCCGCGCGATGTCCCCCACCCTCGTGACGATTCCTTTCAGCCACTTCTGCGAGAAGGCCCGCTGGTCGCTCGACGCGGCGGGCATCGCCCACCGCGAGGAGGGGCACGTGCCCGTTCTGCATCGCCGGGCGGTGCGTCGCGCCAAGGGGAGAACGTCGGTTCCGGTCCTTTTGCTCGATGACGGCTCCGCGCTCGACGATTCGCCGGCCATCGTTCGCTTCGCGGACGCGCACGCCCCCGATCATCGCAAGCTCCTTCCGCCCGATGGGCCGGCGCGCGACGAAGCGCTGGCGTACGAGCGTCGCCTGGACGTGGAGCTCGCGCCGCACGTACGCCGCTTCGTGTATTTTCACGTCCTCGGGTCGCGCGCCCTGGCGCTCCGCCTGTTCGAGCGGCAAACGCCGCGATTCGAGCACCGGGTCGCCGCGGCGGTTTTTCCCCTCCTCCGAGGGGTGATGCGACGGTTCATGTCGATCGACGAAGACCGGGCGCTCGAGTCGCGCGACCGCGTGCGGCGGGCGTTCGACGAAGTCGGGGCCCGGATCGGCGGGCGCGAGTACCTCGTCGGAGACCGCTTTGGCGCCGTGGACATCGCCTTCGCGGCGTTCGCGGCGCCCATGGTCATGCCGGACGAGCACCCCGTCATGTCGCCCAAAGACGCGAGTGATCCGCGCGTTCCGCAAGCCCTCCAAGACGAAGTGCGCGCGCTGCGCGAGACTCCGGCCGGTCGGTTCGCGCTGCGGGTCTATCGCGACCATCGGCGGCGAGAAGGCTGAGCCGGCGCCTCTCCTTCGCGGCGCCTTGCAACACTCGCCCCCTCGATGCCTTTCGACGATCTCCTCGGACGATTCGCCACATTGGCCATCCGGCGGTTCGGCCCGCACGGTGCCTTCCTCGGCCGACCGGCAGCGGGCGACGCGACCGACCCGACGATCCTGCTCGTCGGCGGCGAAATCCCCGAAGGCGCGAAGCAAGGCGACGCGCTGCGCGTCTTCGTCTACCTCGATTCGGAGGCACGGCCCATCGCGACGACGCGTGTCGCAAGGCTCGAGCGCGGTCAAGTGGCCTTTCTGCAAGTGACCGCGTGCACCGAGTTCGGCGCGTTCGTCGACTGGGGGCTGGGCAAAGAGCTCCTGGTGCCGTTCGCGGAGCAAACCACCGAGATGCGCGTCGGCGCGCGACACCCGATCGGCCTCTATGTCGACAAGAGCGGACGGCTCGCCGGGACGATGCGCGTGGCCGAGTTGCTCCACGAAGGCAAGGCGGACGTTCGCCTGGACCAGTGGGTCGAGGGAGAAGCCTGGCGCAACGATCCAGACATCGGTCTCTTCGTCATCGTGGCCCGCGCGTTCGTGGGCCTGGTGCCCGCCAGCGAGCCGCACCGCTTGGCGCGCGGCGAGGCGGCGCGCTTCCGAGTGACGAGCATCTTGCCCGACGGCAAGATCGAGCTGTCGCTGCGAGGCCACGCCCACCAGGAGCTCGAGAACGACGCGCGGACGATCCTCGACGTGCTGGCGAGACCCGGCGCGCCGCGGGTCGGCGATCGGTCGAGCCCCGAAGAGCTACGAGCGACATTCGGCTTGAGCAAGAAGGCGTTCAAGCGGGCGGTGGGTCGATTGCTCAAGGAGCGGGCCGTCGTCGTCGACCGCGACGGCACTCTCGTGTGCGCGCCGACCGACGAGCCCCGCCGCCCGGAGCCAAAGTGATCTTTGGCTCTCCGGCCGATAGACTCTCTGGCGGAGGCCCCATGGTCAAACGCGTCCTTCGGGCGTCCTGCGGGATCGCGCTCGCCGCTGCGGCCGCGTGCTCGAGCACGAGCTCGAGCAAGAGCACGGTCACCGTCAGCCAGGCGTGCGCCGACTTCGCGAGCTCCGGTTGCAAGAAGCTCCAGACGTGCGCGCCGTTCCTCGTTCAGTTGGTCTACGGGGACGAGGCCACGTGCACGGCGCGGGTCTCGCTCGAGTGCCCCGGCGCGCTGATGGCGAGCGGAACCACCGTGATGTCGGCCGGGTTCGAAGCGTGCGTGCAGGCCCGCGACGCGATGAGCTGTACGGATTTCTTGTCGAACCAAACCGCGCCCGCGTGCCGTCTGTCCGGCTCTCTCCCCGTGGGAGCGCCGTGCGCCGCCGGGGAGCAGTGTTCGAGCGCCTACTGCAATATTCTCGTCTCGGGGGCCTGCGGCGTGTGCGCGACCCGATCGCCGGTCGGGGGCGCGTGCCTCACCGACTCGGATTGCGAGCTGTCGGGCCTCGCGTGCTCGTTTGGGTCGTGCGTTCCGCTCGGTGCGGTGGGCGCGGCGTGCGACATCGCCAACCCCTGCGAAGGCGTCCTCTTTTGCTCTGCCGCCGGCACGTGTACCCCGCGGCTGACCGCCGGAACGGCGTGTGACCCGGCGGGCGACCCTTCCTGCGACTCGACGATCGGCCTGTATTGCGACCCGACGACGAACGTTTGCACGCAAGCGCAGATCGCGTCGGCCGGGGGCGCGTGCGGCGCCCCGGCGGCGGGTGCGCTCACGGTGTGTGCGGGCCGCGGCTTCTGCCAGTTGGACGACGGCTCGCTGGTCGGCACGTGTGAGGCCGCCGCGCTGGAGGGCGCGGCCTGCGACGCCGTGAACGGACCCAACTGCTTGCCTCCCGCCTCCTGCCTGTTCGGCGTCTGCACCTCCATCGATCCGGCGAGCTGCCAGCGGGATCAGTGACAGCCAGGGTCGACGGAACAATCCACCGACTTTCCTAAGGGTCAGGGCCGGGAACTTCAGGTCTGCGCCGTGCGCGCCGCGACCCCGGCCCCGAGGGCGATGGGACTCGTCAGGCCATCGGAAGACACTCGCGGCTCGGGCTCCGCGGCCGGCTCGCGCAGTGCCTCGCCGCGGTGGTCTTTGGCGATGAGCACGTAGAGCGACGGCACGACGAACAAGGTAAAGAGCGTGCCGATGGACATCCCACCCACGAGAACGATTCCAATCGAATTTCGCGCCACCGCCCCGGCGCCAGTGACGAGCGTCAGCGGAAAATGCCCCGCGACCGTCGCGACGGTCGTCATGAGGATGGGACGCAAGCGCGTGCTGGCGGCGGCGCGGATCGCGTCGATCTTGCTCATTCCGGCCTCTTGCTGGGTGTTCGCGAATTCGACGATGAGAATTCCGTTCTTCGACACGAGCCCCACCAATGTGACCAGTCCTACTTGCGAGTAGATGTTCAGCGTCGTGGTCCAGCCTTCGGTCAATTTGAAATGCAGACCGGGGGGCCCTGCGAACTTGAGGAACGTGAACACCATCGCGCCGAAGATCGCGAGCGGCACCGAGCCGGCGAGGATGACGAACGGATCGCGGAAGGAGTTGAACTGCGCGGCGAGCACCAAGAAAATGAGGACGACCGCAAGACCCATCGCCGGCAGGAATTTCCCCGCCTCCTGGCGCAATTGCCGCGACTCGCCCGTGTAGTCGACGCGGTAGCCCGGAGGTAGAATCTTCGCCGCCGCCTCTTCCAGAACGCGGAGGCCCGCGTCGAGGGATCGCGGCGCCACGCCGGAGATCTTGACGGCGTTGAGCTGCTGGAATCGGTTGAGCGTGCGCGGCTCGATGCCCTGCCGCAACGTCGCGACGGCGCTGAGCGGCATCAGCAGCCCGTTTGGGCCGGTAATGTGGATATCCCTCAGCTGATCTTCCGTGAGCCGTGACGCGCGCTCGATCTGCGGTATCACCTTGTAGCTGCGCCCGTCGATGTTGAAGCGATTGACGAAATTGCCCCCGAGCATCGCCGATAGGTCGGATCCCACCTGCTGCATGCTGAGACCCATCGACGCGATCTTGTCGCGGTCGAGCGTGATCTCCGATTTCGCCTCGTCGATTCGCACGTCCGTGATCGGGGGAAACGCGAACTGCCCGCTCTTGGTCGCCTCTTGAACGAGCTGCTGCGCGAAGCGAAGGACTTCGTCGTGATCCGCCGTCGACGCGACCACGAACTCCACGGGGAAGAAGCCGGCGCTCGGGAGCGCAGAAGGGAGGAAGACCGGAGCCCGAATTCCGGCGACGCGCGACAGCTTGCCGCTCAGCTCCTCTTGAATCGGGAAAATGCTCCGCTTGCGATCCTCCCACGGCTTAACCAAGACGCCTCCGAAACCGCCGGAGGGAAATGTGATCTGGAAACTGTGATCGAACTCGGGCTCCTCTTGGAAGATGCGGCCGACTTGCTCCGTGTACGGAGTGAGCTGCTCGAGGGTGGCGTTGGCCGGAACGTCGATCGCGCCGAACATCACGCCTTGGTCTTCGTTCGGCGCGAGCTCTTTTGGAGAGAACATGTACATCGGCACGACCAGGACCGTCAGCGTGATCCAGACGGCATAGACGACGGGGCGCACGGACAGCGTCGCGTCGAGCGCGCGCGCGTAGAGGCTTCTTACGCGTTGGAAGCCGAGGTCGATGTGGCGCTGCAGCCACCCATGGCCGCGATCGCCCCTCAGCAGCTTGGACGCGATCATCGGAGAAAGCGTGAGAGCGACCACGCCGGAGATGAAGACGGCCCCCGCGAGGGTGAACGCGAACTCGCGGAAGAGGGCGCCCGTCAGACCGCCCTGAAACCCGATCGGCGTATAGACCGCGGCGAGCGTGATCGTCATCGCCACGATCGGCCCGACGAGCTCGCGCGCCCCGATCAGCGAAGCCTGAAGGGGAGTCTTGCCCTCGCGGATGTGGCGCTCGACGTTCTCGACCACGACGATCGCGTCGTCGACCACCAACCCCACGGCGAGCACGATCGCCAGGAGCGTCAGCAGGTTGAGCGTGAACCCGAAGACTTGCATCAGGAAGACGGCACCCACGAGCGACACGGGTATGGCGACCAGCGGTGCGAGGACGGTTCGCAGCGAGCCGAGAAAGAGGAAGATGACCACGACGACGATGAAGACCGTCTCCGTGAGAGTCTTGGTCACTTCTTGGATGGCGTTGTTGATGTACTTGGTCGAGTCGAACGCGACCGACGCCTGCATTCCGGTGGGCAGCTCGCCCTTGATGATGTCGACCTCTTTTCGCACGCGGTCGATGACGTCGAGCGAGTTGGCGTTGGGCAGCACCCACACGCCCATGAACACCGCCTTCTCACCCGAGAGGCGAACGTCTTGGTCGTACGTGTCGGCGCCGAGGACGACGTCGGCCACGTCTTCGAGGCGGACGAGCGCCCCGTTTTGCGAGCGGATGACCAGCTTCTTGAACTCTTCGACGGACTTCAGATCGGTCGTGACTGTCAGGTTGATCTGGACGAGCGAGCCCTTGGTCTCCCCCACTGCGGCGAGGTAGTTGTTGGCGGACAGCGCCTGGCGAACCTGCGACGGGCTGACGTTCAGGGCCGCCATCCGGTGAGGGTCGAGCCAGGCGCGGATCGCGAACGTGCGACCGCCGAGGATGTCGGCGCGCTGCACGCCTTCGATCGCGGAGAGGCGCGGCTGCACGACCCGAATCAAGTAGTCGGTGACTTGATTATCTTCGAGCAGCTTCGACCCGAAGCTGAGATACATCGCGGCGATCCGCGCGTCCGATGGCTCGCTGCTGATCGCCGGGACCTCCGCTTCCGGCGGCAAGTCCGCGCGCACTTGGTTCACGCGCGCGCTGATGTCGGCCAGCGCATTCGCGGCGGTGAAATTGAGCTTGAGCCGGACGTTGATGGTCGACAGCCCCTGCACGCTCTGGGACTCCATGAAGTCGATGCCGTCGGCGGCCGCGATCGCGCGCTCGAGCGGCGTCGTGATGAACCCGCGGACCAGATCGGCGCTCGCTCCGACGTACGCGGTGCGCACGGTGACCGTGGCGCTCTCGAGCTTCGGATACTGCCGGACGTTCAACGAGCGGATGGCCTGGACACCGGCGATGATGATCACCAGGTTGACGACGATCGCCAGCACCGGACGGCGGACGAAGAGATCGGTGAACTTCATGGCGCCCTACTGATTGTCCGGGTGCGGGTTGAGCTCGGGTGTCGACTTCACTTCGTTGTTGACGACGATCCCAGAGCCGTTGCGCAGCTTGAACCCGCCGGCGCTCACAACCTCCTGGCCCGCCGCAACGCCGTCGAGGATCGCGACGTAGTCTCCGCGCGCCTCGCCCACGCGGACGAACTGCTGTCGCGCAAACTTGGCGAGCTTGCCGTCGGCGCCTTTGACGGCGTTTCCCGAGTCGTCCTTCTTGTCTTCGACGACGAACACCGAGTCGCCGTACGAGGCGTGCACGAGGGCGGTGGCAGGAACGAGGATACGATCGTCGCGCTTGGGCAGGAGCACGGACACGTTCGCGAACATGCCCGGTCGCAGCCGCTCTTGCTTGTTCGGAACGGTGGCTCGAAGCTTGATCGCGCGCGTGGTCGAGTCGATCTCGGGATCGACCGCAGCGATGGCGCCATCGAGCGCCGAGCCCTCGGCACCCTCGATCGCGACACGCACGGGCATCCCGACTTTCACGTCGGCCAGGCGTTGCTGCGGCAGCTCGAAGTCCACGTAGACCGAGTCGATCGCTTCGAGCACCGTCACCGTCGTCCCCGGATTCAGGTATTGCCCCACGTTGATCGCGCGAATGCCGAGGCGGCCCGAGAACGGGGCCCGAACGATTTTGCGGTCGATCTGGGCCTGGAGGGCGTTCATGTCCATCGTCGCGGTCTTCAGCTGCGCGTCGTCGGTGTCGAGCTGCGACCGGGGGATCGAGTCGCTCTGCACGAGCGAACGGGAGCGGCCCGCGTTCACGGACGCGAGGTCCGTGCGCGCCTTCGCCGAGGCGAGCTGCGCTCGCTCGACGCTGGTGTCGAGCTCGACGAGGACCTGTCCCTGCTTCACGGACGAACCCGACTCGAAGAGGATGCGCGAGACGACCCCCGGCGCGTCGTTGCTCACCGCGACGCCCTTGACGGCGGCGATGCTCCCGACGGCGGCGATTGCCGACTCGAGTGGTTTTTGCTGCGATACCGCGGTGCCGACCACCTCCGGCGGAGGGCCGGCCTTCTGCATGGCTTTTCCCATGCCGATGAGGGTGGAGATCTGCGCGAACTTCAAGCCGACCAGCACCGCGATCAGCACCAGAAGACCGAGGATGGGGAGCAGGTAACGCACACAAGTAGGATGTTGCGGGGGCAGCAAAGGTTCCGGCCCTCTCCGCAAAATTTCGCCGGGAGCGGCGCAACCATTCCGAGGACGCTGCGAGCATTCCGAGGCGCGCTACACGCTCTGGCGCCCGCTTCCTCCCACGAGGGGTTCGACCACGGTTACGAGGGGCCGCCGGCATGCCTCGTCCATCGACGCGCGCGGGCCGCGAAGGACTCTTTCTGTCGGCTCGCGGATGCTCCACACGATCCCCATCCAGGAAAGGACCTTCAGGGCGTAGTAGCTCAAGTCGAGCTCCCACCAGAAGAACCCCTGCCGCGCGCTGGTCATGCAGTGGTGGTGGTTGTTGTGCCACCCCTCGCCGAGGGTGATGAGCGCGAGCAGCGGGTTGTTGCGGGACTGGTCTCCGGTTGCGTAGCGCTGCGACCCCCACACGTGGCCGAGCGAATTGATGAACAGCGTCCCGTGGTAGAGCAGCACGGTGCTGATCGAGAACCCCCAGACGATGCCCGCCCATCCGGCGCACGCAAAGCAGACTGCGATGTAGGCGACGATCGGCAGCCACTTGTGCTCGTCGAGGAAGACGAGCTCGCGATAGCGCACGAGGTCGCGGACGTTGGAGAGGTCCGGTGCGCCGTGCTCTCCGTCCAGCGCCCAGCCGAAATGGGAGTGCCAGAAGCCGCGCTGCGTGGGTGAGTGCGGGTCGAGCGGGGTGTCCGAGTACTTGTGGTGGCGCCGGTGCCAGCTCGCCCACCACAGCGGCCCGTTCTGCATCGACGACGTGCCGAGCCAGGCCATCACGAACTGAAAGGCGCGGCTCGTCTTGAACGTCCGGTGGGAGAAATAGCGGTGGTAGCCGGCGGTGATGGCCCACATGCGAAGCACGTAGCCGCCGACCGCGAGCGCGACGAGGCTCCAGCGGAAGGGCGCGGCAAATGCGAGGAGACAGGAAAAGTGAACGAGGGCGAGCAGCGCGAGCGACAGGCGCCGCTCGACCTTGACGGGGAGAACGAACATGAGTGACCGTGATCGCAACGGGAGACACCGGTGCCCGCCGCCGAACGCACTGCAGCCGGGCTACGTGCCCCGCACGGACCGGAGCCGTCGAACCTGCGAGAACGACCTCGCAGCTTAGCGACCATCATGGTCACCAGCGCGACCTCGCGCCAGCGATCTATGTCATGAATGCGTCATGGCGCGCCCGCGGCAACCGATGATCCTGCGACAACAGCTCACGTTGCGGGCACCTTGGGCAGGCGCGCCCAGAAGACGACGGCCACGACGACGTATGTGAGCGACGTCGAAAGCGCGATCCCCGCGAGGCCGAGCGGACCGACGAAGAGCGCATTGAACAGGGCGTTGAGCGCTGCGTTGAGCACCCCCATGCTCGGCATGATTTGGCTGTTCTGCCGGGCCACATGCGCTCGCGCGAGCACCAAGAGGGCCCCGAACGGGGCGGCTCCGGCGAGCGCCCACGGAAGAATGGCCGAGATGCGCGCGACTCCGGTCGCGTCCATCGCTCCCCGCAAAAAGAGAAGACGGCAGAGCGGCGTTCGGAAGCCGATGAGCACCGCCGCGACGAACGCCAACGACAGTGCGACCGTCACCGCGGTGCGCCGCGTCGTCGCGATGAACTGTTCCGTGTGGCTCGCTTCGAGAGCGAGTCGCCGCAGCAGTACCGGGAAGAGTGTTGCCTGCAACACGGAGGTCGGCAGAGCCGCGACATCGCCGGCATATTTCACGAGCGTGCCGCCGCCAATCACGCCGGCGAGACCCGCCATGAGCTGGTCGATCAACGGATTGATGCGGGTGATCAGCGAACCCGCGACTTCGAGGCGCGTCAGCCCGAAGATGCGCCGGACGGGCTCGCTCCGCTCGAGGCTGGGGACGATCCGCAGGCCCAGCCGGCGTCGGGCGATCGCGAGCAGCAGCGCGATCGCCAAGAGCTCGCCCATCAGCATCGCGAGCGGGATGCTCCGCACCCCCATGGCGCGGCGCCCGGCGTAGAGGACCGCCCACGTCAGCGCCATGCCCACGCCGCTGGCCAGCGGATGGGCGGAGAACGCGCCCCGCGCGTTCAGGACGCCGACGAAGCACGCCCGGACCGACGCGGCGAGCATTCCGATCGACATGAGGACGATGAGCTCGAGCGCGAGCGCAAACGCAGGGCAGCCGAACCATGCGACCGCCGCCGCCACCGACCCCATCCCGCCGGCGAGCACCCCGCCGACGGCGAGCGTGTACCCGAGAAGCGACCCGGCCACGTCGCCGAAGCGTGCAGGGGCAGTCGCCTCCACTTCGATGAGCACGGCCACCGCGCCGGAGTCTTGGAACACTCCGGTTATCACCGCGCCGACGAATACGAAATAGGCCGCCAGGAGATAGTACAGATCCGTCCCGGCGTCGCGTCCGAACCAGGCCGCGAGAACGAGGGGCAAGAGCGCTTCGCTCCCGCGGAACACCGCCTGGAGCGGAAGGAGGGCCAGCGCGGTCCGCGCGATCGAGGGCGGGCTCGCCGCAGGGGCGCGCGTTCTCTCCGACGTCATGCCCGCGCCACCGCACGATAGGCCGCTTCATATCCCTCGCAGGTGCGATCGATCGTGCCATGTTCGATCGCGAACCGCCTGCCCCTCTCTCCCATCTCGCGCAGCCAGAACCGATCGCTCTGCACGCGCCGGATGACCGCGGCCAATGCGGCCGCCGTGGGCTCGGGCACGATCACGCCGGTGCGCTCGTGCTGGACAATCTCGGGTATTCCTCCGCCGGAAAGCGCGATGACAGGCTTCTCCATGGCCAGCGACTCCAAGATCGACAGCCCGAGCGGTTCGTTGTCGGCCGTGCTGAGAACCGCGTCGCACGCCGCGACGAACGGTCGCGGATCCGATTGATGGCCGACGAAGCGCGCCGACGCGCCGCGCTCCTTCGCGAGCGCCTCGAGCCGCGCGCGCAGCTCGCCGTCGCCCACGACCAGAAGATCCGTATTCGCGAGGGCCGCTGCTTCGATGGCCAGGTGCACGCGCTTCCACGCGGTCAACCGGCAGACGACACCCACGCGAAAGCGCCCCGCGCGCAGGGGTTGGCTCGACCCTATCCACGCTTCGTCCTGCGGCTTCCAGTAGTCCGTATCGATCCCGTTCCGGACGACGGTGGTTCGAGCCGCCACGTCGGGCGCGGTCTGCGTCAGTACGGAGCGGACGTATTCGCTCACGGCGACGAAGGCATCCGTACGCGCGGCCGCCCACCGCGTGAAAGGCGAACAGCTCGGATCGAAATAGTGCATCACGTGGTGCTCGGTACGCAGCTGAGGGCGGCCCGACCGGCGGGCGGCGCGCGTTCCGAGCACGTGCGAGCCGAAGGTATGCGTGTGCACCACATCGATTCGCTGCTCGGCGATCCGCGCGGCAAGCCAGCGGACGTCCACCGGACCGAGCGCCCGGTAGAGGTACGCGAAGGGGTTCTCGCGAACCCGACCGCGGTCGTGGACCCGCAAGCCCGCTCGCGAAAAATGCGCCGCGAGGGCCCGATTCGGCGTGAACAGCGCGACCTCGTGATCGGCGCCCGTCTTCTCCGGGCGCGTCGCGAGGTCGACGAGCAGGCGCTCGGCTCCGCCGATGTCGCCGCCGACGACGATGTGCATCACGCGCACGCGCTTCATGGATGGATCACGCTGCGGCGACGGAACGTCCGCGCGGGCGCGCGCGAAGGCCGGCAGGGGAGTCGAGTCCGCCGACGACGCCGAGCCCTCGATACCATCGCGGCCAGGATGTTTCCAGCGCGCAGATGTGTCATGTAAAGCGCGTGTGCGGCATCAGCGGACACGTCGCGGGCGACGGTCGACCCGATGAACGGGCGGTGCGGCGCATGAACGCCGCCCAGCATCACCGCGGACCGGACGCCGAGGGCTTCTGGACGAGCGGGCGGGCGGCGCTCGGGCATCGGCGCCTTTCGATCATCGACCTCAGTCCCGAGGCCCACCAGCCGCTCCTCAACGAAGACCGCACGATCGGAGCCACGGTGAACGGCGAGATCTACAATTTCGCCGAGCTGAGAGCGGACCTCGTCGGAAAGGGGCACACGTTTCGGTCGAACAGCGACAGCGAGGTGGTTCTTCACTCCTACGAGGAGTACGGCACCGACGGGATCGCCAAGCTGACTGGCATGTTCGCCTTTGCCCTCTGGGACACGCGAGCCCAGCGCCTGATCCTCGCGCGCGACCGCGCCGGGAAGAAGCCGCTCTTCTATCGACGCACCCCGGGCGGCGGACTCGCGTTCGCTTCGGAGCTCCACGCGCTCGTGCGGGGATTTCGAGAGTTGCCCGTGGAACCGAACTACGCGGCGCTCGACGAGTATCTCACGTTGCAATACGTCCCCGGCCCGTTCACGGCCTACAAGGACATCTACAAACTGCCGGCGGCGCATCTCGCCGTCTTCGAGCCCGGCACCGATCTGGTCGTCCGGCGCTACTGGAGCAAACCGGCCGGAGCGGAACGGTCCGGGAGTGAAGACGATCTTGCCCACGAGCTGCGCGATCTGCTGACGAAAGCGGTGCGCCGCAGGCTCGTCGCCGACGTGCCGATCGGCGCGTTTCTCTCGGGTGGCATCGACAGCTCGACGGTCGTCGCGCTGATGGCGACGCAGTCGAGTCGTCCGGTGCAAACGTTTTCGATCGGCTTCCCGGACGCGTCGGACAGCGAGCTGCCGTGGGCTCGCCAAGTGGCCGCGCGCTACGGCACCGTCCACCACGAGAAGGTGATCGGTCCGGCGGTCGCCGAGATCGTGCAGGAGCTCGTGCGCCATCACGGAGAGCCGTTTGCGGACAGCTCCGCGGTCGCCACGTATTGCCTGGCCCAGATGACGCGCGAGAGCGTGACCGTGGCCCTGTCCGGCGACGGGAGCGACGAGACGTTCGCCGGGTACGCCCGCTACACGACCGCGCAGATCGCGCACGTCCACGACGTGCTCCCCCGCTCCTGGCAGCCCCTGTACCGGACCGCGCTTGGCGCCCTGGTGCGCGCCGCGGCGCCGCACATCGCGGGCTTCGCCGACCATCTCGGCGACGGCGAAGCGGTGCGTTACCCGTACATCATGTGCCAGTTCACGAGCGAGGAGAAGAAGGCGCTGCAGCTCGCGCCGATGTGGAACGCGCGGAGCGGCGCCACGGCCGAGCGATTTGCGAGAGTCCTTTCGGAGAGCGGCAGCCGCTCGCGCCTCGGGCGTCTCATCGACCTCGATTGGCAAACGTACTTGGTGGACGACATCAATACGAAAGTCGACATCTCGTCGATGGCGCACTCGCTCGAAGTGCGCTCTCCCTTCCTCGACACGGACGTCGTCGAGTTCGCGGCGCGCATTCCCCGGCAGATGCTGATGCGCTGGCGGGGAAAGCACCTCTTGCGACGGGCGGTGAAAGACCTCGTGCCTCCCGCGATCATGCGGCGCCGCAAGCGCGGATTCGCCCTTCCGCTCCGCCGATGGATGAAGGGCGACCTCGCCGCGCTGACGCGCGACGTGCTGCTCGACCGAACCGCGCGCGAGCGAGGTCTATTCCGGCCCGAAGAGGTGGCTCGCCTGGTGGCGTCGGTCGATCGGGATCGCAACGCGCCCGACCGCGTCTGGACGCTGCTGGTGCTCGAGCTCTGGTTCCGCGAGTTCGTCGACCGCAGGCCGAGCGAGCTGCGCAGCGATGCCGCCGAGAGCGTCGGGACGAGCCCTTGAGCGCGGTGAAGGAACTTGGGCCGCCCGAAGCGGATTTGTAGGTTAGTAGTCTGCGCGCCTGGCCGAAGCGAGGACGTCTCGGGCCACCCTTTTCCCCGCCGCGCGCGCCTTCACTCCGCCCTATCTCACCGAAATCCTTCGCGCAGGCCCCTGGGCTGGTCGTTGCTGTCCTTCGCATCATACTGACGAGGAGCTCCCGCATGCAGCCCACCGACCTGACCATCGAGATTCTCAAAGGCATCCGCGACGAGGTTCGCACGACGAACACGAATCTCGAGGCGCTCCGCGCGGACACCGGCGCGCGGCTCGAGGCGCTTCGCGCAGACACCAACGCTCGGTTCGACGAGACCAACCAGCGCCTCGACCGGCTCGATCGCCGTCAGACCGAGACCGACGTGCGCCTTTCGACTGAGCTCGTCGCGGTCGTCGGTGCCGTGCGCGAAGTCCGCGACCTCTTGCGTGAAGACCGCGTCCTGCAAGGCCGCGTCGATGACCACGAGCGCCGCATCGCGGCCATCGAGACACGCGTCGGCTAGACTCGAATGCCCCGGTCGGGGGACCCGAGGAGCCGCCCGCGTTGCAGCGGCTGCAACTATGAATGCCGAGGCCGCGATTTCGCCAGCGAGGCCGTTGAGGGGGGCCTTCTCTCGGACCCGCGCTCGGCGCCCTCGTACAGCCCAAAGAACGCCAGAAGCGCCAAGCTCCCATCCGCGCCTGGGTCCCGGCTGGGGGGCTCTTTGGGGGGAGCCACGAACCGCGTCCACGGCTTGGGGGGCTCTTCGGGGGGAGCCACGAACCGCGTCCACGGCTGGGGGGCTCTTCGGGGGGAGCGGCCGCGCTCCCCCCGGGTGCAAGTCGTTTGATCGCGTCAGCCGGAGCGGAGCCCCGAAGGGATTGGAGCACAGGCCACGCCGGAGGGGCGGAGCGGAGGCTGCACCTGGGGACGCTGCACCTGGGGACGCTGCACCTGGGGACGCTGCACCTGGGGAGGCCTGGGGAGCTTGGCTCTTCGGGCCCCGAGGCGCGATGATAGGAGGGAGCCATGGAGGCCACCGAATCCGTCTTGCGCGCGGGGTACCGGCTCGACCGCTACGAGCTGCTCTGCCCGATCGCGTCCGGTGGAATGGCCACCGTGTGGCTGGCGAGGCTGCGCGGCAAGCGCGGGTTCGAGAAGCTCTTCGCCGTCAAAACGATACGCACCGAGCTCGTCGACGACGCCCGCTTCCAGGAGATGTTCCTCGACGAGGCGCGCATCGCCTCGGGCATCCAGCACCCGAACGTCGCCCAGATCCTCGACCTGGGCGAGCAGGACGACGTTCTCTTCATCGTGATGGAGTGGGTCGACGGCGATTCGCTGGCCAAGATTCGCAAGCTTCTGGCCAAGCGTGACTCCAAGCTCCCGCTCGGCATCGTCCTTCGCGTGATCGCCGACGCGTGCAGCGGCCTCCACGCAGCGCACGAGCTGCGCGACGACCGCGGGGAGCCCCTCGAAATTGTCCACCGCGACGTGTCCCCCCACAACATCCTCTTGTCGAGCTCCGGCGCGGTGAAGGTGATCGACTTCGGGATCGCCAAAGCGCAAAACCGGCTCCAGGGTGAGACGCGCACCGGAATCGTCAAGGGCAAAGTCCAGTACATGGCGCCCGAGCAGGTGAGGAAGGGGGGATCGGTCGACCGTCGCGCCGACGTGTGGTCGCTCGGGATGTGCCTTCACGAGCTCGTCATGGGCAAGCTGCCGTACGGCGACGAAGACGAAGTCGGCGTGATCCGAATGCTGATGGCCGACGACGCGCCCGCGATCTCGCCGGACGTGCCGCCCGCGATCGCGCGCCTGCTCGAGCGGTCGATGGTGGCCGACCGGGACGAGCGGTTCCCCACGGCAGCGGGGATGCAGCGCGCCGTCGAAGCCGCGATGAAAGAGCTCGGCGAGAGCGCGACCGCAGAAGACGCCGCGGCGTTTCTCCGCTCCGAGCTGCCCGAGCCGGCCCGGAGGCGCCGCGAGGCCGTCGGGAAGGCGATCGACGACGCACGCGAGCGCGGCACCCCCATCACCGAGCCGCGCGACGACGTAGCGTTCGCTCCGACCGTCGTCGGCGAGCGCGACGCGCGCGGGAGGGAGCGCGAGCGCGAAGAAGAAGGCGGCGCCATCGAGCTGACGAAGATCAAGGGAGCGGGGTCGGAGCCCGGGCCGCGGGAGGAGTCCCATATCGCGGCCCTCGAGCAGGAGCCCATCACGATTCCCAAGCGAAGCCATGCCTGGCTCTGGGTGGTCCTGCTGCTCGCCGGCGCGGGCGGCGGTGCCGCGCTGAAGTGGCCGGAGGCTGTGAACGGCGTGATGACGGCGATCGGATGGAGGGCGCCCGCTCCTGCGTCGCTGCCGGAGGAGGCCTCGTCGCGAGCGGGGGCCCCTGCGGTCACCGAGCCCGAGGCCCGTCCCGCGGTGCCGACTTCTGCGCCGACCGCACGGGTCGCCCCGCGAGAAACGTCGATGCCCGTTTCGAGCGCGGGCGGCGTGCGACCGCCGCCTGACACCGCCGCGCAGCGCACCGCCGCGGTTCGCGTGGTCGCTGCGCCGAGCGCTGCGCCGAGCGCTGCGCCGAGCGCGAGCGTCGAAGCGACGGATGCGTCCGGGCCAGTGGGAAGCGCTTCGGCCGCGCCGCCTCCCGCGCCCGCGGCGAGTGAGGACGACCCGAACAATCCGTACAATAACTAACTAGCCGCTGGCCAAGCCTGGCCACCGCTCGCGTGCTACACGAGTCGTGTGCTGGAGCCGTCCCTCCTTCTGCCCGAGCGGCCGCGCCCTCTCAAGCGTTCGGAGTACGATCGCCTCGTGGCGATTGGAGCGTTCGAGGACGAGCGGGTCGAGCTCCTCTACGGTACGCTCGTCGCGATGAGCCCCCAGGACCCGGGGCACACCAGCCCCATCGGGCAGCTCACCATGCTCCTCGTACCGGCGCTCGTCGGACGCGCCCTGGTGCGCGTGCAGTCGCCCTACGTCGCGGCCGATGAGTCGGAGCCCGAGCCGGATCTGGCGATCGTGGCACTCGGCGACTATCGAGAGGCCCACCCCGACCGAGCGCACCTGGTGATCGAGGTTGCGTTGTCGTCCGCCAAGAAAGACCGGCTGGTCAAGGCGCCGCTCTACGCGCGCTCGGCCGTCGCCGAATACTGGATCGTCGACGTCGCGGCCGCTCGAGTCGAGGTGTACCGCGACCCTTCGGCAAACGGGTACCGACAGAAGTCCGACTACGGACCCGGCGCGACGATCGCGATCGAAGCGTTCCCGGATGTGGCCGTCTGCGTGGACGCCATTTTCTCCTGACGACACGGAAAGGGGCTGTTCCCCGAGCGCGAAGCTCTGCCTCGAGAACGTGATCCCCCGATCCGCTCGCCGATCGTTCTGATCCGACGGCGCAAAGGCACAATCCGGCCGCGAAAAGCCCTGATCCGAGTGCCGGATCCCCTGATCCGAGTTGGTGATCTTCGCATCGGACCGCGTGAAGCTCTGATCCGAGTGCGTGATCCCCTGATCCGAGCGCGTGATCCTCCTATCGGACCGCGTGAAGCCCACATCCGAGTGCGTACGCGCCTTGATCGATTCGATGGGGCGCACATCCCGCGTGATCACACGCTTTCTGCGTTCGATAATGAACGCATTGCACGGCGTCGCGCACTCCACGCGTCCGATCGCCCTCTCCTCGCACGCGATTGTGAGCTTCACGCACGCGATCACGAACGTCGCGCGTTCGATCCAGGCCTTCTCGTGGTCGGATCCGAGGATCAGGCACTCCGATCCGAGGACCACGCACTCCGATCCGAGGATCACGCACTCCGATCCCGGGATCAGGCCACCGAAACGAGGCCCTTGCCGAGCCGCCGCGAGGCTCGTGCGCTCCGAAAAGGGAACAATCGCCATCGACCCTGTCATGGAATGACCGCGAAAAAGCATAGGGAGAGTGAAGGGGGCAAGAGACTCGGCGACTGAGCGCCGGGTCGCCTGTCCTCGCTTTGTCACCTCACCGAAAAGGAGGCCCGTCATGGCCGCCAACACAACGATCAGCACCCAAAAAGTCGACATCGAAGCCGTTTACGAAAGCCTCATTGCAGGCATCAACACCGAGCTCGCCGGGATCGACTCGTTCGTCCTCGGCAAACAGACGATCGCGCGCGCCGATCTTCTGAGCCGCTTCCAGGCGCGCATCGACGCCGCGCATGCCGTGAAGACGAGCCGCGCGGCCCTTCAGAAGTTGGTCGCCGACGAGCGGGCGGCCGACGCCAGCGTCAAACCGGTGCGCGCGCTCATGAAGTCGTATCTGCAGGCGCGCTATGGCAAAGCGAGCCCGGAGCTTCAGTCGTTCGGGTTCGCGCAGACGCGGGCGGGCAAGGCGACCGCCCAGGTGAAGGCCACGGCCGTCGTCAAGGCCAAGGCAACCCGCCAGGCGCGCGGCACGAAGGGCCCGAAGCAAAAGAAGGCGATCAAAGGCACGCCCGCGACCACGGCTACCGCCCCGGCATCGCCGGCGACGGCGACCGCGGCAACGACAGCGCCCGCGTCGCTGCCCGCTCCGGGCGCGCCGCGCACGTGAGTCGCCGCGTGTCCGAGCTCCCCTCCCCGCTCGCGGACGCTTGCGGGGAGGGCGGAGCGGAGCCGGGAGCGTGCGGCGTGACGAATGCACGCCCCGATCGCCCTGCCGGTTGCCCCCCGCGGCGATGGAAGTTACTTCGAAGTACGTCCCGATGCCCACCGACGGAAATGCTCCCCGAGCGCCGTTCGACGAAAAGTCGAAGGCGTCGATTCGAAAGGTCCTTCGCGCGTGCGGGGTGCCGGAGCAAGAGCACGACGACAAGATCCACGACGTCTTCCTCGCGGTGCAGCAGTCGGCGAGCATTCCCGCCACCGAGCCTGAACGCACGCATTACATCCACGGCATCGCGCGCAACGTCGGGCGGGCATACCGGGCGGTGAAGGCGAAGCGAGGCGAAGCGGTGCCGTTCGACGAAGACGAGCACGCGATCGAAACGGACGCGGCGCGGCACGAGTCGGTCGACCTTGCCAAGAAGCTCCACGCCGACGCGGTCGCCCGCGATCCGCAAGGCGCAGACTGGCTCGTGCGCGCGAAGGTGCACGGACAGAGCGAGACCGGGATTGCCAACGAGGACGGCGTGCCGGTCGACCGCGTCCGCAAGCGCATCCAGCGGCTCGTCGCGAGCATGCGCGCGAACCCGCGTGCGATCGCCGCCCTCGCAACGCTCGTGCTCGTCGTGACGTTCACCATCGTCTGGCAGGGCCAACCCGAGATCGTCTCCCACGCTCCGCCGATCCCCAGCGAGGCGCCCCTTCCCAGCGCCGCGCCGATCCCCAGCCCGCCCGCGCCCGTCCCCAGCCCGACGACGCCGCACGAGCCGACGGCCCGCGAGCTGCGCCGGCTGGCGTTCATCGCCTACGAAGACAACCGCTGGGCGGAATGTCTGGAGTACCTGGACAAGGCACGTCGCATCGATCCGGCGGGCGACGCGACCGAAAAGGTGCAGACGGCCCGGCAATTCTCCGAAGAGCAGCTGCGAAAGCGCGACGACAAGGCTGGACCGAGCGGCAATCCGAGCGGCAAGTAGAAGCGCTTGCCTGCCGGGCAGGCCGCGACCGCGCGACGAGAGTGGCGGCGTGCTAGTTTTTCACCGTGTCGGCCGCGGCATCACCGCTCGTCACCACTCTGGAAGCTTGGGCTGCGCTCGAGGAGGACGACTCGCGCGAGCTGGTCGATGGGCGACTGGAGGATCCGGAGGTGCCGAGCGCGATCCACGAGGCCGTCGTGCGATGGATCCTCGTCCTGCTCGACGGCCATTTCCGACCGGCGGGTGGTCTCGTCTTCGGCTCGGGCATCAAGCTCGCCGTGCGTGCACGGAGCGGGCGACTGCCCGACGTCGTCGGTTACCGCAAAGGAAGGAGACCGGAGGCTCGTGGCGTCGTGAGGGTCGCGCCGGACGTCGTGGTCGAAGTGGTCTCCGCCTCGCCGCGCGACGAGCGCCGCGACCGAATCGAGAAGCCCGACGATTACGGCGCGTTCGGCGTTCGATATTACTGGATCGTCGATCCGGATCTCCGCAGCGTCGAGATCTGGGAGCTGGGCGACGACGCGCGCTACGTCCGCGCCGCGGCCGCGACCGCGGGCAGGATCGAGCGCGTCCCGGGTTGCGACGGACTCTCTTTGGACCTCGACGAGCTGTGGGCGGAAGTCGACCGTCTGGAAGCACCTACTCCGTCAGCCGAGTGATCGCCGGCAGCCGGAGCCCCTCGGGAATGACCGTCCGGTCGAGGGCGGTGAAGATGGCCTCGACGACGAGCGCCAAGAGGGCCGCGGGAATCGCGCCCTCGAGGATCATCTGCGTATCGTCGAGGTCGAGGCCCGTGCTGATGGGTGCCCCGAAGCCGCCCGCGCCGATGAACGCCGCCAACGTCGCGGTCCCCACGGAGATCACGGCGCTCGTCCGGATCCCGGCCAGGATGGTGCGCGAGGCCAGCGGAAGCTCGACGCGGACGAGCTGCGCCCAGCGGCCGAGCCCGAGCGCCGCGGCCGACTCCCGGAGCGCGGGCGGAATGGCGTCGAGCCCGGCGACGGTGTTGCGCGTGATGGGCAGAAGCGCGTAGAGAAACAGCGCCGCCAGCGCAGCGACCGCTCCGGTGCCGAAGAGGGGGATGAAGAAGCACAAGAGGGCGAGCGAAGGGATCGTCTGGACGACGCTCGTCGCCGCGAGCACGACGCGACCGACCCGCCGCGTCCAGCACGCCCATATGCCGATCGGGATGCCCACGAGGGTCGCGAGGGACACCGACAGCGCGACCAAACGGACGTGGCGGGGGCCTTCCGCGCGGACCGTCTCCACGATGCCGCGTACGAGCGACGGCCTGTGGTCGGGGGCGGACGCGCGGCGGCCCGAGCGCGACCGCAGGAAGGCATCGGCGATGGACGCGAACCTCTGGCCGTCCAGCTCGGCGCGCGCGTTGAGTCCGATCATCGTGGGGTTGTCGATCGCGCCGGAGAGGGCGGCAATCGCCCGGATGGCGGCGGGCGCGCGGCGCGCGGCGTCTTCGCGATAGAGAAAGACCGCCTGGTACGAAGGGAAGAACCCGCGGTCGTCGGCCAGGACTTTGAGCTTGTAGCGCTCGATCTGCGCGTCCGTGGAGTACACGTCGGTCACGTCGATCGCGCCGCGCGCCAGCGCCTCGTAGGCCAGACCGTGGTCGAGCGCCTCCACGTGCCCGCCGGCGATGCCATACCGCGCTGCGAGCGCCGTGAACCCGTCGCTCCGGCCGAGGAACTCGTGGCTGAAGCCGAGCTTCATCGCCGAAGCCGCGGCGAGATCGGAGATCGTCTCGAGGTGGCGGTCGAGGGCGACCTTCGCCAGGACCGCGATCCCGTACGTGTTCTCGAAGCCGAGCGGGTCGGTGATCCCAATGCCTTCTTGCGCGAGGGCGCGACGCAGGCTCGGTACGTCGACGCGCCCGGGAACGTGGAGAACCGCCTCGGCGATCGTGCCCGTATACTCGGGGTAAACGTCGATGGATCCTTCCTGCAGCGCGCGGTAGACGAGCGCCGTTCCGCCGAGGCCCTGCTCGTGCGAGACTTCGATGCCGGCAGGGCCCGCGCTTCGCGCCGTGGCTGCCGCGATCTCGGCCAAGATGTACGATTCGGTGAACCGCTTCGAGCCGATTCGAATGTGGGGCGGCCCGCTGTCGTCGGCGCGCGCTCCGAGCGCGACGAAGAAAGCCGCCACGAAGAGGGCGAACGCTATGCGCACGGCGCTCGCTGCGCTTCGATGAACTCGCGCACGAACGGGTCGGCGGGGGCGTCGGCGAGCTCGCGCAACGTCCCTCGCTGGATCACACGGCCGTCGCGCATGAGAGCAACTTCGTCACCGAGGTAAGCCGCCTCGTCGAGGCTGTGCGTGACGAGGAGCACCGTCTTTCCGAGACTCAGGACGATCCGTTTGAGGTCGATCTGAAGGCGCGCCCGGACGATGGGATCGAGCGCGCCCATGGGCTCATCGAGCAAGAGCACCGGCGGGTCCAGCATCAGCGCGCGCATGATCCCCACCCGCTGCCGCTGCCCGCCACTCAGCTCGGCCGGGTAGCGACGGAGAATGCCGGAGTCGAGCGCCACGAGCGCCGCGAGCTCTTCGGCGCGCCGGGCGATGCGATCGGCGGGCCACCCGAGGCGGCGCGCGAGGAGCGTCACGTTGCCGGCGGCCGAGAGGTGGGGGAAAAGGCCGCCCTCCTGAATCACGTATCCGATGCGACGGCGCACCGCGATCACCGTCGACGGCGTGACCGCCACCCCGCCGACGAAGACGCGTCCCGCGTCGGGCGCCAGCAAACCGAGAACGAGGCGGAGGATCGTGGACTTTCCGCACCCGCTCGGACCGACCAGCGCGAGCGACCGGCGGTCGCCGATGGTGAGGGTCGTCGGCGCCACGGCAAGCCGGTCACCGTAGCGCTTGGAAATGCCCTCCATCGCGATCACAGCGCGCGAGGATAGCTCGACCGGTCGGTCCCCCGATACCGCCTCCCCCGCTCATTTCACGAGGCATCCCCGTTCGGTGAACGATTGATGAACCATGTCGCCGCCGACGCCGAAGAGACCGCCCAGCGCGGCGAGCGACCCGGCGCTGATGCCGAACGCAATCGCACCGCCCGTGTTGTTGTTGCCCGTCAGGTAGGCGCCGCCGACCGTCACGCCGGCGGCGATGGCGACCATGACTCCGCCGGTCCACGTCAGGGCGTTCTTCCACATGTACGCCGACCGACACGAGTGGTTCTCCTGGTCGACCGCTTGCAGTTCGCTCGAGGTCAACGGCGGAGCAATCACATTCAGGACTTCGGCGGGCACACCCGATCCTCGCGAGCGGGCCAAGAGGAGCTCCCTCTCGTCTCGTTGGTGCTGCAATGGGCCGAAAACACGGCAAGGCGTGCAGCCTGGCGCGGTCGCCAGCCCGATGAGGAGCCCGATCGTCGCGAATTTGGGGATCATTCGGGCATTGTTCCTTCGGTCGAACGGGCGAACGGTTGAGACAGGCCGCCTGCTCCATCTCGCTCCATTGCACCCTGAAGAGCCAGCGCCTTTTTCCGGAAGGGGCGATCGCGTTACACTGCGAAGCTCAACGGAGGCTTCATGCGCGGGCGTAGTGTTGCGGTATTGGGGGCAACGGGTGTGGTGGGCCGGGAGATCCTCGCGATCCTCGAGCAGCGGAGGTTCCCGGTGCGTTCGATCAAGGCGCTCGCGTCGGCGCGTTCCGCGGGAACCATGGTGCGGTTCGCAGGCGAGGAGATCCCGGTCGAAGTCGCCGGGCCGGCGAGCTTCCGGGGTGTGGAGCTCGTGCTGGCGAGCGCCGGGGCCACCGCCACGCGAGAGCTCGCGCCGGCCATCGCGGCGAGCGGCGCCGTGATGGTCGACAACTCCAGCGCCTTCCGGATGGATCCGCACGTTCCCCTGGTCGTACCCGAGGTGAATGGGGAAGCGATCGCCACCCACCGCGGGATCATCGCCAACCCCAACTGCGTCGCGATCATCCTCTGCGTCGCCGTCGCGCCCATCCATCGCGCGGTCGGCATCGAGCGCGTCGTCGTCACCACGTACCAGTCGGCAAGCGGCGCAGGCATCGCCGCGATGCGGGAGCTCGAGCAGCAGACACGAGCCGTCCTCGCGGGCGAGACGCCGGTTCCCGTGGCCCTTCCTCACCCCATCGCGTTCAACGTCTTCTCTCACAACACCACGGTGGGCCCGGACGGGTACAACGGCGAAGAGACGAAGGTGATGCAAGAAACCAGGAAGATCTTGGGGTCGCCCGGGCTTCGCATCACGGCCACCTGCGTGCGAGTCCCGGTGATGCGCGCGCACACCGAGTCGATCAACCTCACGCTGCGCGACTCGCTCGACGAGGCGCGCGCCCGCGAGATCCTGATCGGCTCAGCGGGGGTGGAGGTCATCGACGACCGCAAGCACAACACGTTCCCCATGCCACTCACGGCGTCGGGCAAAGACGCCGTGTACGTGGGCCGCATCCGCAACGACCCATCGGTTCCGGATGGCCGGGGCCTGAATCTCTTCGTCTGCGGCGATCAGCTCCGGAAGGGAGCCGCGCTCAACGCGATCCAGATTGCGGAACGATTGGGGTGAGATCGAACGCTACTAGGGTGAGTCCCTGAACTCTCCCCCGTAAACGTGCCCGTGCCCGTACACGAAGCCTCGTGCGACGAGGTGCCGCGACCTTTGACCACTGCCGCTCGTTCAGCTGACCTCGGACCGTCCTGGATACGCCATGGAGCACGCCCGCGATCCCATGGACAACTGTATGGCCTCGACTCGGGCACGGGCACGGGCACGGGCACGGGCACGGGCACGGGCACGGGCACGGGCACGGGCACGGGCACGGGCACGGGCACGGGGGAGAGTTCAGGGACTCTCCCCTAACCGCCAACGCCCCCAAGAAACCCCGCGACTTGATCGATCGACGCCGCGTCGCCGACGCTGAGCACTTTGACGTCCTTCGCGATGCGCTTGGCGAGACCTGCGAGCACCTTCCCCGGCCCGATTTCGAGCGCGTGCGTCACCCCGGCGGCGATCATGACTCGAACGCTCTCCTCCCACCGCACGACGCCGTCGACCTGCCGCACGAGCAGCTCTTTGATCCGCGCGGCCTCGATGTTCGGGCGCGCGTCGAAGTTCGCAACGATCGGGAAGGCGGGCGCGGCGACGGGAATGCGCGCGAGCTCGCTCTCGACCACGCGCGCCGCCGGAGCCATCAGGGCGCAGTGAAACGGCGCGCTCACTTTGAGCGGAATGGCGCGGCCTTTCTCGGCGGCGACCAGCTCGCCCAGGCGCGCCACGGCCCCCGCGTGCCCCGCGACCACGATCTGGCCGGGCCCGTTGAAGTTCGCCGCGGAGAGAACCTCGCCCTGTGCCGCCTCGGCGCATAGCGTCTCGAGCCGCCCGGGCTCGACGCCGAGGATGGCGCTCATCGCTCCCGTTCCCGCCGCCACGGCCTCTTGCATCGCCCGGCCGCGCGCGCGCACGAGGCGCACGGCGTCCTCGAGCGTCAGTGCGCCCGCGGCGACCAGGGCGGAGTACTCGCCGAGCGAATGGCCCGCGGCGATCGCGGGTAGGGCGAGCGCCGGCACGCGCTCGCGGAGGGCGGCCAGCACCGCGCAGCTCGTCGCGACGATCGCGGGCTGCGCGTTGGACGTGACGGTGAGGTCCGCCTCGGGCCCGTGGAGAATCACCTTCGAGAGCGGCTCGCCGAGCGCCGCGTCGACGCGCTCGAAGACCGCGCGCGCCGCGGGCGACGCGGCGAGCACGTCCGTGCCCATGCCCACCGACTGCGAGCCTTGCCCAGGGAAAAACCAAGCGATGGTCATGATGAGAAACGCGAGCTAGCGCAGGAGAACGGGCCTGTCACGGAGCAAGTGGCCCATAGAGGCCGCCCGCCGTCACACCCGAACGATCGCGCTACCCCACGAGATCCCGGCGCCCAGGGCGCACATCAGCACGGTGTCGCCAGCGCGGATCGTCCCGGCCCGGATGCTTTCGTCGAGCAAGATCGGGATCGACGCGCTCGACGTGTTCCCGACGCGGTCGATGTTCGAAAGCACCTTCTTGGGAGAGACTCCGAGCCGCTCGATCACCAGGTCGATGATTCGCTTGTTCGCCTGATGCGCGCAGACCCAGTCGATGTCGGCGTGGGTCATCCGCGCACGATCGAGGGCATCTTTGCACGCCGAGTGAAGGTTCTTCACCGCCACTTTGAAGATGTCTTGCCCGCGCATGTGCACGTAATGAAGCTTCTGTTCGACCGTCGCGTGCGTCGTCGGGCTGGCGCTTCCGCCCCCGGGAATCCAGAGCGACCGGGCGAGCGAGCCGTCGGTGAGGATGGACGTGGACAGCACGCCTCGGGGCGAGGAATCTCCGAGCCGTGCGCCGCTCGGCCCGAGCACCGCCGCTCCGGCGCCGTCGCCGAAGAGGACGCACGTCGTGCGATCGCTCCAGTCGATGATCCGCGAGAGGAGCTCGACCCCGACAACGAGCACGTAGCGCGCCTGCCCGCTGGCGATGAACTGATCGGCGATCGACATGCCGAAGAGGAAGCCCGCACAGGCGGCGCTCACGTCGAACGCCGGACAATGGCCGGCGCCGAGCTTCTGCTGCACGAACACGGCCGTCGCGGGCATCGGCACATCGGGCGTGACCGTCCCGACGACGATCATGTCGAGCGCCGACGCGTCGATCCCCGCCGCCTGCAGCGCGAGCTTCGCGGCGTGCGTCGCCATGTCGCTCGTGATTGTCCCCTCGGGGGCGATCCGACGCTCTTTGATTCCAGTGCGTTCCGTGATCCAGGCATCGGACGTGTCGACCATGCGTTCGATGTCGGCGTTCGTCCGCACCACCGGCGGCAGGTAGTGGCCGGTGCCCAGAATGCGCGAGTGAGGAAGGGGGTGCGTCGTCAAGGTTGGACCGCGCCGCGGCCGATGTTCCGGCCCGGATTATTCGGCGAGGGCGGTCAGCCTTGGCCGGTCGCCGTACCCGGCTTGACCGATCGCCCCTTGTAGTGCCCGCAAGAGGCGCAAGCGCGGTGCGGAATGACCGGCTCACCGCAATGGGAGCATGGCACCAGGTTCGGCGCGGTCACCTTGTCGTGGTTGGCGCGCCGCATGTCGCGCTTCGAACGGCTCGTACGTCGCTTCGGAACTGCCACGGGGGCTCTCCTTCAGTGTTGACTACCCCCCAGCCGGGGTCGTGCCGATCATGTCGGGCTTTTTTTGAGACGCAAGAGCGGGCGAAGGCGTGGGTCGATGCCCGGGGAGGCCGACTCCGGCAAACTTTGGGGCCTGATACCCGGGCAGCCTTCAGAACACAAGGGGATCATGGGGATTCCGAGGAGAAGCTCGTCCCGGACGAAGTCGTCGAGCACGACCGTTTCCCCGTCGTACGCGATGACGTCGGCCTCTTCGGGGATAACCTCGCCCGCCTCACCAGCTGGACCGGTGGTCAGGTCGCCCGCGGGAACGACCATGGCGCTCAGCGCCTCGCGAACCACCACGCGCGCCGGCTGCATGCAGCGCGCGCACGGGACGCTCAGCTCGGCCGTCAGGGTGCCCCGCACGATCACGTCGTTGCCGCTCTTCGAAAGTCGCAGGTCGAGCTCGCCGTCGGACCCACCCGGTCGCACGTCGGTTCCTTCCAGCGCTCCGCGAAGCCAGGGCGCCCGAATCGGGAAGCGAACCTGCCTTCCGGCAGCGTCGAAGTCGCGCGCGGGAACGGAAAATTCGTGAGCAACCATGATCGGGAGGGCCCAAGATGATGCAGTCGGCGGGCGGGCGCAAGTGGGCGAATCCTTTTGAGGTAGCTTCGATGACACCGGTTGACCCTCCGCCGGTCGCTCGTACGTTCTTCAAGCGGTTCCCCTGCCACCAATGACCGTGCGCGACCCCGATACGTGCGTCGTGACGTGCGCCCTTACCGGGGTGCTGGCCAGTCGCAGCCAATGCCCGCATTTGCCCTATACGCCCGTCGAAATCGCCGAGGAGGCGAAGCGCGCCTACGACGCCGGGGCGGCCGTCGTGCACATCCACGCGCGCAACGACGACGGGAGCCCGACATTCGCGCCCGAGACGTTCGCCCGCATCAAGGACGAGGTGCGCAAGCGGTGTCCGGTCGTGCTCAACTTTTCCACGGGAACGATCGCCGATGACGTGACCGAGCAGTGCGCGTACGTGCGCGACAGCCGCCCGGAAATCGCCGCGCTCAACATGGGGACGATGAACTACGCGAAGTACTCCGAGAAAAAGGGGGGCTTCGTCTTCGACTTGGTGTTCCCGAACACGTACGCGAAGATCACGAAGCTCCTCGGCGCGATGAACGACGCCTCGGTGAAGCCTGAGCTCGAGTGCTTCGACACGGGGCATACGCACGGGATTTGGCCGCTGCTCGACATGCGGATGCTCCGGCCGCCGCTTCAGTTCTCGTTCATCGTAAACGTCCTGGGCGGCCTCCCGCCGACGGTCGAGGGCCTGCAGCTGCAGAAGAAGATCGCGCTCGACCTCGCACCCGGCAGCGAGTGGGAGGTGATCGGCATCAGCCGGTGCCAGTGGCGGATGCTCGCGGCCGCGCTGGTGCTCGGCGGCAACGTGCGCGTCGGGCTGGAAGACAATTTCTATCTGCCGGACAATAAGACGATGGCGAAGTCCAACGGCGAGCTCGTCGAGATCGCCGTTCGCATGGTGCGCGATGTCGGGCGGCAGCCCGCGACCGTCGAGCAAGCGCGCGAGATTCTCGCGCTGCGGGCGAGCGGATGACGCGCGCGTACGAGCGGATCAAAATCGCTCGCGACGGCGGTGTCGAAACGATCGCGCTCAGCTACGCAGCGCGCCGCAACGCAATAGGTCCGCGGATGGCGAGCGAGCTGCTGTGGGCGCTCGAAGACGCGCGCGCCGACGACGACGTGCGCGCGATCGTACTGACGGGGGAGGGCGAGACGTTCTGCGCGGGCGGCGACTTCGACGAGATCGCATCGGGCGTGACCGACTGGAAGCTCCCCCGCAAGGGCGACGTCACCGATCTCTGGCTGGCGCTCTTTCACAGCGACAAGCCGGTGATCGCCAGGGTGAATGGCCACGCGCTCGGCGGAGGGCTGGGGCTGGCGGCGGCGAGCACGTTCGCGATCGCCTCGACGACCGCGAGGCTCGGAACGCCGGAGATCGAAGTGGGCCTTTTTCCGATGACGATCATGGCGGTGCTCGCGCGTCATGTACCGCGCCGGCGACTGCTCGAGATGATGCTCCTCGGCGAGACGTTCGGCGCCGAGGAGGCCGCCCGGCTCGGCCTCGTGAACCGCGCCGTCGCGCCCGAGCGGCTGGACGCCGAGGTCGAAGCGATCACCGGCGCGATCGTGGGCAAGAGCCCCAGCGCCGTACGCCTCGGGCTGCGCGCGTTCGCCGCGCAGGACGACCTCGACCTCGAGGCGGCGCTCCCGATGCTGCGCGAGCGCCTCGCCGAATGCATCGCCACGGACGACGCCCGCGAAGGGCTCAGGGCATTCCTCGAGAAGCGCCGACCCCGCTGGAAGGAGAACAAAGGCGATGCCGACGATGCGTGAGATGGTCGCGGACCTCGAAGCGCGGCGCGCGACGATACGCGCGATGGGCGGGCCCGAGCGGGTGGACAAGCAGCACGCACGAGGCAAGTTGACCGCGCGCGAGCGGCTCGCGGTGTTCTTCGACGACGGCATATTCTTCGAAATTGGCGCGCACGGCACGCAGATGGGCCTCGCCGCCGGCCCCGACGGCGCCGACAAGCCGCCCGCGGACGCCGTGGTCACCGCATTCGGCAAGATGGGCGGGCGAATGGTGTGCTGCGCCGCTTACGATTTCACCGTCAAGGGCGGGAGCATCGGGTACACGGGCGAAGAGAAGGTCACGCGCCTGCGCTCGATGGCGCTCCGCGGGCGATGGCCGATGGTCTGGCTCATCGACTCGGCCGGCGCCCGGATCGACCCCGCCTCCGCGCACCCCGACACCCTCGCCCTCTTCGCGGGAACCGGGCACCTCTTTCGAGAACAAGTGACGATGAGCGGCGTCGTTCCCCAGGTGGCGGCGATCGTCGGCCCGGGAGCCGCGGGAACGGCGTACATCCCCGCCCTCGCCGACTACGTTCCGATGGTCAAGAACGTCGGAAGCCTCGCGCTCGGCGGGCCGCCTCTCGTCAAAGCGGTCACCGGGCAAGACATCGGCGAGCAAGAGCTCGGCGGTTCGAAGGTGCACTGCGAGACGAGCGGTGTCGGCGACGGCGAGTTCGACTCCGACGAAGCCTGCCTGGCCGCGGCCAAGACGTACCTCTCGTACTTGCCGTCCCATTGCGACGAGCTCCCGCCGGACGCGCCCTCCGACGACCCCGTCGACCGGCGCGAAGAGCGGTTGCTCGACCTCCTGCCCGAGTCGACGCGCAAGCCTTACGACATGTACGAGCTCGTGCGCGCGATCGTAGATCGCGGCGAGATCTTCGATCTGAAGCCGCGCTTCGCGCGGAGCATCATCACGTGCTTCGCGCGCATCGCCGGGAAGAGCGTCGGCATCGTCGCGAACCAACCGATGCACCTGGGCGGCATCCTCGACAACGACTCCGCCGACAAAGCCGCGCACTTCATTCAGATCTGCGACGCGTTCAACGTACCGCTGGTCTTCCTGCAAGACGTCCCTGGCTTCATGGTCGGATCGCGGGTGGAGCACGCAGGGATCATCCGCCACGGCGCGAAGATGCTCCACGTGATGGCGGCTGCGACCGTGCCGAAGCTGACCGTCATCGTCCGAAAGGCGTACGGCGCCGGCTACTACGTCATGTGCGGACGCGCCTACGAGCCCGACCTCATCGTAAGCTGGCCGACCGCCGAGATCAGCGTGATGGGGGCGGAGGGGATGCTCGGGATCGCCGGCAAGAAGCTCTTCGGCGACCAGGAGCCGACGCCCGAAGCGAAGAGGGCGGCCCTCGACGCCATCCAGAAGGGAATCGACGTGTACCGCGTCGCCGGCTGGGGGCTCGTCGACGACGTGATCGATCCGCGCGACACCCGCCGCGTCCTCGCGTGGGGGCTGGAGCTCGCGCGACACAAGCGCGTCGAGCGTCCCGCGAAGCGGCGCAGCGTGGTGCCGGTGTAACGGGGATTGGGCGACGCTTCGTACAGCTCGCCGCATCAGGGTATCCAGCCCGCCCCGCGGGCCGGGGTGTGCTTACACTCCGCATGAACGGGAAGAAGTCGAGGCGCGCCGGCGCGACGGAGACGTTCTCCGTGTCGGTGGATCCCGAGACCAAGCGTGCGCTCCGCGCGCTCGCGGACAAGGAGTTCGGAGTGAACCTCTCTGCGCTCGTCACGAACTTCGCCGAAGACGCTCGGCGTCGATTGGCCGCTGGTGCGTATCTCCGTCGACACGGCTCCCGAAGCTCACCGCCGGTGAGGCGGACCGGATCCAAGCCGAGATCGATCGGGAAATCGCGAACGCGCGAAAACGTCGTGCTTTCGACGTGACCGGACGGCCCGAGAACGTCACGCAGACAGAGCGCTAGCGCCGTGGTGTGGCTCGGCGAGCTCCGTTCGGCACACTTGGCTTCGCTTCGTGAAAGACGGCGCTCATTGCCAATGAACCGTCACCGGTAGAGGCGAATCCGTGAACGTCCCGTCGCCGAGTTGCCCGCGGACGTTGTTCCCCCAACACTGCACGATACCGCCCGCTTGCGCGGCGCACGCAAACTCGTGCCCACACGCGATCCGGGCAGCGCCCTGCAACCCATGAACGGTCACGGGCAGGGAGGAAGGCGTGGTGGTGCCGTCGCCCAGCTGACCGGACGAATTCCAACCCCAGCACTGACCCGTGCCGCCCGATCGCAGGGCGCAGGCGTGCTCTCCGCCCGCCGCGACCCCCGTCGCGTCATCGATGTTCGCTACCGGTACCGGCGGCGACGCACTCGGTCCCGCGCCACCGCTGCTTCCTCCGGCAGGGAGCTCGAGTCCGTTGCCGAGCTGACCGTAGAACCCGTTGCCCCAGCATCGAACGGTGCCGTCCGATCGGAGCGCGCACGCGCCGTCGTTACCGGCGGCGAGCGCGATCGCCTTGTCCAGACCCGATACCGTCACGGGGCCCGGCGGAAAACCGCTGCTTGCTCCGTCGCCGAGGCGACCGTTCGTTTCGCTCCCCCAGCACTGCGCGGTGCCGTCGACGAGCAAGGCGCACATGAAATCGTACCCGGCGGAGAGCGCGGCCACTTTCGACAGGCCGGGGACGCTCACCGGCGTCGAGGAGGGAGCTTGCCCCCCCGAGCTGCTGCTGCTGCCGACCCACGGAGTCGTATCACGCCCCCAGCATTGCACGGTGCCATCGACGAGCAGCGCGCAAGTGCGTTGGTTGCCCGCGGCGACGGACACGACTCCATCCAAGTTCAAGACCGTCACGGGCGGCTGGGGCTGAGGCGAGGACGTGGCCGTCGTTCCGTTTCCGAGCTGGCCGAGGAGGTTGTCGCCCCAGCACCGAACGGTGTGGTCCTCCAGAACGGCGCACGTGTGGTCTTCCCCCGCAGAGACGGAGATGGCGCTGCCGAGACCTTGCACCGGCACGGGCGTCGACGAGTCACAGGTCGCGCCGTCTCCGAGCTGGCCATAGGAGTTGGCCCCCCAACAGACAACCGAGCCCCCGGCGAGCAGCACGCACGCATGCTCGCGACCCGCCGTCAGCGCGATGACCTCCGTTCCGGAGTTGACCCGGGACGCGCTGCCCGGTCCGCATCGGACACCGCTGCTGCCGCCTCCGAACGGGGCGTCGACACCGCCGCCGGTGCTGCTGCTACCTGCGTATGCGCCCCCGCCGGTGCTGCTGCTTCTTCCTGAACCGCTGCTGCTCGCCGAGCTCCCAACCCAGCCCGACCCGCTGCCGCTTGCCGTCCAGTCGCCACCAGAGCTGCCGGAGGCGCCTCCGGCATCCGCCGCGGAGTCCTGCTTGCCGGCCATCGAACCGCCGCAAGCCGACAAGACGAACGCCGACGACAGCGCCCATTGAAGCAGTCGTTCACGTGGCATGGCGTCGTGGCACACGCAGGGACCGTGCCTGCCCGCGGCACCGCGGATTTATCACGGGTTCATCCGAAACAACGACACGGGCGTCCGACGCCCGGCACACTCTGGCACGCCCGGCTACGGCCCCATCCCGTGATCGAACATCGGGCGCAACTCGGACTCGCCCTCGAACTCAGGCCAGTGCTTCCGGTGAAGCTCCATGAACTCGGTCGCGAGGCGGATCGCTGCGGCCTTCGAGTCGGTCTGGAGGATGGCCCAGCCGCCGATGACCTCCTTCATCTCGGTGAACGGGCCGTCGGTCACGGTGATCTTGCCGCCGGCGAGGCGAATGCGAGCGCCGTCCTTGCTGGGGAGGAGCCCGCCCGTGTCCACGAGGATCCCGTCCTTTAGCGACTTCTGCACGAACTGGCCCATCGCCTCCATGAGCGCGGGCGGCGGCCCGGCCTGGCGATACGACTCCGGGTGGCGAATGAACGTCAGGTATTTCACGGGTTTTTTCCTTTCAGCTGCTTCGGTAAGCGCGATCGAGCGTCGCAATGCGCAGCTTCGCGCGGCGTGCTTCTGTCATGAGAGACTTCCTTCTTCGGCGTCCTCGATCCCAGGAACGAACGAGCGAACGACGAACCGACACTCCACCCGTTTTTTTTCTGCCCTCACTTCGCCGCGTCCTTGCTTCGCATCAGCCGGTCGATTTGCATGCGAATGTGCGCCGCCTCCGCCGGCGACTTCGCGAGGGCGAGCGCGCGATCGAACGCCTCGTGCGCATCGTCGGGTCGGCCGAGGTCCACGAGGAGGGCGCCGCGAACGCCGAAGAAATAGAAGTAGCCCGGCAGGTCTTTTGCCAGCGAGTCGAGCATCGCGAGCGCTGCCGCTGGGCCGCGCAGCTTGGCCACCGCGACCGCCCGGTTGAGCGAGATCACGGGCGAGGGCTGGAGACGCTCGAGCGCGGCATAGAGCTGTTCGATCTCCGCCCAGTCCGTGTCCTCGAATCGGGCCGCGCGCGCATGGAGCGCGGCGATGGCCGCCTGCACCTGGTACGGTCCCGGGGCTGCGTGGCGGAGGGCCTTGTCGAGGAGCGCCAGCCCCTCGGCGATGCGATCGCGGTCCCACAGGCCACGGTCCTGATCTTCGAGGAGAACGATCGCACCCTGCGCGTCGAGCCGCGCACGTGACCGCGAGTGCTGAAGGAGCATGAGCGCGGCGAGCCCGAGCATCTCCGGCTCGGCAGGAAACAGACGGAGGAGGATCCGCGCCAGACGGATAGCCTCGTCGCACAGAGGGGCGCGCACGTAAGCGCTGCCGCCCGTCGCCGAATACCCCTCGTTGAAGAGGAGGTAGAGGACGGCCGCAACAGCCGCCAACCGCTCCGCGCGCTCGCGCGCACCCGGCGCCTCGAAGGGGATTTGCTCCGCGGCGACGCGGTTCTTGGCCCGCGTGATCCGCTGCTCCATCGCGACGTCGGTCACCAGGAACGCGCGGGCGATCTCCGGGACGGTGAGGCCGCAGACGATCCGCAACGCGAGAGCGATCTGCTGCGTGGCGGGGAGCTCCGGGTGGCAGCACATGAAGAGCAGTCGGAGAAGGTCGTCGCGGTAGTCCGCGTCGTCGATCTGCTCGGCGAGAGGACCCTCGGCGTCGCTCAGGTCGGACAGCGCCACTTCCCCTGGAAGCTCGCGCTCCTTCCGGCGCCTTCGCACGCCGTCGAGCGCGGCATTGCGCCCGACGAAGACGAGCCACGCCACGGTGTCGCGCGGAGGGCCGTTTTTCGGCCAGCTCTTGAGCGCGCGCAAGCACGCCTCCTGGAAGGCCTCCTCGGCCAGGTCCAGGTCCCGGAAATGCCGGAGCAGCGCGCCCATCGCCTGGGGACGCGCGCCGCGGACGGCCACGTCGATCCAGGCGACAGCGCTCACGCCCGCGGCGCCTCGGGACGTAGCAGGCGAAGCGGACGGATCTCGTACGAGCCGCTCGTGCTGCTGGCCTGGCCGAGGTCCTTTGCCGTCGCGATCGCATGCTCGAGCGACGCGCAATCGACGATGAAGAAGCCGAGGAGCTGCTCCTTCGTCTCCGCGAAGGGCCCGTCGACGATGATGGTCTCCTTGCCCTTGCGCAGCGTCGTCGCCGTGGTCGTCGGCATCAGGCGGACGACCGGCCCCAGGCGGCCCTCCCGGGCGAGCTTGCCGGTCACGACGTCGAGCTTGGCGATGACCGCGGCATCCTGCTCCGGCGTCCAGGACTCGACGACGTCTTCGGAATCGTAGCAGAGGATGGCGTACAGCATTTCGCGGGTCTCTTTCCTAGGACGAAGCAGTAGGCCGGCGGCCGACCGGGGGGTCGAAAAAAAAGTGACGAGGGTCTGTCGGATCCATCCTCCCACGTTCGTCCTCGGGTCACGAACCCCATCCTCGACCACGGCTCAACAGTGTTTCACGGTCGTTCTCCCGCGCGACCATGACGCCGGCGACATGGGCCGATTCGACGGGCGGCGTTTTCCACGCTCTCGCCCCCAGTACAAACTCACCCTTTCGGAGGTTCCCATGCAACTCGTTCACGTCTATCTCAACTTTCCCGGCAACACCGAAGAGGCCTTCAAGTTCTACGAGAAGGTCTTCGGCACGCGCATCACCATGAAGCTGACCTTCGGCGAGACGTCCTTCATGAGTGGCGTGCCCGAGAGCGCGAAGAACAAGATGATGCACATTCAGCTTCCCATCACCGAGACGGTGCATCTGATGGGCAGCGACGCAGTGGAAGGGCTCGGCCCGCCGCTCAAGGCAGGCAACAACGTTCACGTTTCCGTCGTCGCGAACGACAAGGCCGAAGCCGACCGCGTGTTTTACGCGCTCGGCAGCGACGGCGGGAAGGTCACGATGCCGATCGCCAACGCGCCGTGGGGTCCGTACTTCGGCATGTGCGTCGACCGCTTTTGCACGCAGTGGATGGTCAGCTTGCCGACGCCGGCGTGAGCCCCGCGCAGACTTGGAAGCCTGCGCGCCGCGCGGTAGTGTCTCGGCACCGATGCCCGACCAGATCCTCCTCGGAACGAAGAAGGGAACGCTCATCTTCGATCGCAAGCCAAGCGGCTGGACGCCGCGGCCGATCGCGCACGGCGGAATGTCGATCAGCTACGCGGCGCGCGATCCGCGCGACGGCACATTGTGGGTCGCCATGGATCTCGCGCACTGGGGACCGAAGCTCTCGCGATCGAAGGACGACGGCGCGACGTGGGAGAACCTCACGCAGATCGCGTACCCGAAGGGTGCACGCTTCGTCGAACAGCACCTTCCGACGCCCGAGCAAGGCGCTTCGCAGCGCCCGACGACGTACAAGGAGGCGACACTGCTCAAGGTTTGGGTCCTCGCGTTCGGCTGCGCGTCGCAGCCCGGGGTGATCCACGCGGGAACGCTCCCGGGCGGACTCTTCACGAGCCGCGACGGCGGCGACACGTGGGAGCTCAACTTGCCGCTGTGGAACCACGCGAGCCGCGGCGGCGATCTCTTCGCGAGCGACGCGACGAGCCGCAACGATTGGGGCGGCACGCCGGCGGCGATGGCCTACGGCGAGTTCGTCCCCGGCATCCACTCGGTTGTCGTCGATCCGCGCAACCCCGACCACGTGCTCGTCGGCGTGTCGAGTGCGGGGGTCCTTGGCACGACCGACGGCGGCAAGACGTGGCACGGCCGCAACGAGGGCATGCTCAACGACTACCTCCCGAACCCCGCCGCCGAATGGGGACACGATCCGCACTTCGTCGCTCAGTCCGCGGGCGCGCCCGACTTCGTCTGGCAGCAGAACCACTGCGGCGTCTTCGCGAGCGCAGACGGCGCGAAGACGTGGAAGCGCGTGAGCAAGCAAAGCGCCGCCGTTCACTTCGGCTTTCCGATCGCCGTCGACGCGAAGGACGGGCGGGTCGCGTGGGTCGTTCCGGCGGTCGGCGACGATCGGCGCATGGCGGTCGGCGGCGGCCTTTTCGTCGCGCGCACCACAGACGGCGGCGAGAGCTGGCTGCCGCTTCGAAGGGGGCTACCGCAAGAGAACGCCTACGACGTCGTGTACCGCCACGGGCTCGACGCCGAGGGCGATCGTGTCTGCTTCGGCAGCACCACGGGCAACGTCTACGTCTCGGAGGACCGGGGGGAGTCGTGGCGGTGCATCGGAAACAACCTGCCGCCGGTTCATTCCGTTCGCTTCGCTTGAGCGCGGGAGCTTTGGCATGGCGCACGTCACGTTCACGCCCCACTTGCAGCGGTTCTTCCCCACGCTCGCGGCGTGCGACATCCACGGCCCGACCGTGCGCGCGGTGATCGACGAGCTCGAGCGACGCTACCCGGGGTTCGCGTCGTACGTCGTCGACGAGGCCGGGAGGCTGCGCCGCCATGTGAACATCTTCGTCGGCGACGAGCCTATCCACGATCGCGAGACGCTCGGCGACGGGCTCGGCGCCAGCACGCCGGTGTTCATCGTGCAGGCGCTCTCCGGCGGGTGAGCGGGGGTGCATGCGCCTGCGCGTGAAGGCGATCCTCGGCCTCGTCCACCTCGACGCGTGGCTCGCGCTCCTCACGCTGTGGCCTGCGGGCACCCTCGCGTACTGGCAGGCGTGGCTGTTCTTGGCCGTCTTCACTGCGGGCACGCTCGCCATCACGCTGTGGCTCATGAAGCGCGACCCGGCGCTGCTCGAGCGACGCACGAAAGTGGGGCCCGCGGCCGAGGCCGACCCGTCGCAAAAGCTCATCCAGTCGATCGCGTCGCTCGCGTTCGTAGCGCTCTTCGTGGTGGCGGGGCTCGACCGCCGCTACGCCTGGACGCCCGCGCCCGTGCCACTCGTGGTGCTCGGCGATCTGCTGGTCGCGCTCGGCCTATGCCTCGTGTTCCGCGTGTTTGCGGAGAACACCTTCACCTCGGCGACGATCGAGACCGCTCCCGAACAGCGGGTCATCTCCACCGGCCCATACGCGATCGTGCGGCACCCGATGTACGTGGGCGCGCTCGTCATGCTCGCGGGCGTGCCGCTCGCGCTCGGCTCGATCGTGGGCCTCGTGGCGCTGGTGCCGATGAAGCTCGCGATCATCGCGCGCGCGGTCGCCGAAGAACGCTATCTCGACGCGCACCTGCCCGGCTACGCGGCGTACCGGGCGCGCGTCCCATATCGCTTCGTGCCCGGTGTGTGGTGAGCACGTCTTTCACGCGCGCGCACGCGAGTCCGGCTCTCGGAGAGGCGACGAAGGCCCCTTGCGGCCCGCGTGCCCCGGCCGCGAGCTAGACCCAACCTGCGCCGGGCTTCATGCGAACTGGCGGGGCTCGAGCATGGCCGGGCTTTCCGAGGGCTTCTGCTTGCGGAAGAAGAAACGGCGGTCGTAGGTTTTCGGTCGTCGGTCTTCACACGGGCGTGCGTTGGAAGACCGCCATCCTCGCCAAGGTCCACGGGGAGTTTCGCCGGTGTCTCACTGCCCCTCGAGCCGGGGACGTTTCAAGGGTCCCTCGGGCGCGCCGCCGCGGTGCAGACGAACGACGGTCGGCGTCGTCGCGATCAACGTCCCGTCGAAAGTGCGCAGCCCGACCGACCGCCCGGACGCGTCGCGCGTGTCGAGCCACGGTCGGACGACCACAAGACCGCTCCTGTTGAGCGATCCTTTGGTGCAATAGTCAGCCAGACCGAGGTAGAGAGTCTCGCTGCCGTTCGGGGCGAGCGTCGTGAACATCTCGGGCATCGCTGCGGCGGGCACCGTAGGCCATTCGCAGCGCTCGATGCCGGCCGGGCTGATGACGTCGAAATTGATCACCTCCGGACGAAACCGGACGACCACGGCGTGCTGGCCATCGTTCCTGAGCGTGACCGGGATTTCGATTTCATTGGGCGACGCGGAGTCGACGGCCGCGGCGCCCTGAAGGGACAGCCGCGGCGAGTCCGGATCGACGTCCAGCGGGTGCGCCACCTCCGCAACGAGCGGGGGCGTCGGCTCGTCCGGGAGCGCTATCGGGGGCGCATCGATCGATTTCAGCGGAGCGAGCTCCGGCGCGATGCCTTCGATCGGGGCCACCGCGAACGGCGGGGCAAGCTTGGGACCCCCGGGCCACCCCAGCCGCGCCACGACGATCGACCCGGGAGCCAGCGCGCCGAGCTTTTCGCCGAAGCAGTACAGCCGTGGCTCGAAGGTCTCGGCGTAGGAGCGTTTGGCGGGCACGACGAGGGCGCGATCCCGATCGTTGCTCGGCCGCATGTCTTCGGGCAGCTCGCAGCGAACGGGCAGGCGGGCACCGCGCGGCGTGACATCGAGGCGGAGGAGGCCGGCGTCGGCCGCGATTCGAAGCGGAACGTCCCCCGCGTTCGTCACGCGCATGGTCCAGGGTCCGCGCATCGTGGGCGCATCGACCATCAGCGTGACCTCAGGCGCGGGCGCCGGCTCGGACGGCTGCGCTTTTGGTGACGCCGCCCCACCCTTGTCGACGACCGCAGAGCGCTTCGGAGGGTCCTCCGGGCTGGCGGCGGACGCCCCCGAAACCGAGACGAGGGACAGGACGAGAAGGGAAGCAAGCATGAGCCGAGTACGCCTACTCCTCTCTATCATCGCCGGCCCGCTTTCACGAGCCGAGCCAAGCGGACGTTCCCCACGATGTTGCGCATTCGCTGGAGCTGTTGATCGCTGACTTCGCCGCGCACTTCGACGCGCCCGTGATCTTTCGCCCGAACGACCCGCAGCGTGGCGCGTTTGACGCGCGGTCGCGAGACGACGTCGCGCAGATCATCCATCACCCGTGGCGAGAGAGCTCCGCGAGTGAGGTGGATCTCCCCGTCCCGTACTTCCATGAGAGCGATCGTGATCGCCGCGCGCGCGTTCGCCCACACGAGCACGAGCCCGATCGCGACGCCGAGGGCGCACGCAACCAGGACCGCCACTTATCCTCGAAGCGTTTCGAGGAGCTCGAGGTCTGGGATCGCGACCGTGAAGCGCGTCTTGACGATCCCGACGTCGAACTCCTCGAGCAACTTGCACAGAGCGATTCCGTCGTAGAGGGCGACCGGAGGCGCGCCTGGCGCAGCGGCCTCTTCTCGTGCGCCCGAGAGGACCTGACCGGTGGTCACGAGCCAGCCCGCGCTCGCCGGGCCGTAGTGGTGGAGTGCGCCCCGAAGATCGGTGACGCGCTCTCGCCCGATCTCGCGTCCGTCCTTTCGGACGACGATCGCGGTCGGGATCGCGTCCCCCCCGGCTTTGTGGAGGGCGGCGAAGTGGGCCTCGCCTCCGGGTGACCCCGCACGGCGAACGCCCTTGATGGCGGTCATGCCCACACGCTCGAGCGCGAGGAGCGCAAGTTCGATCAGCGCATGCCCCGGTAGCTCCTGCATTCGGCGCAGCATCGCTCGACGGGACGCTTCGCGATATCGCTCGACCGCAGCGACGACGTCCTGCTCGAGGCGAGGCAACTCGCCGCCCAGCGTCCAGTCGGTGAGCGCGACCCGCCCGCCCGTGGCGAAGCGAAAGCGCTGGCGCTGTCCAGAAGCCGTCCGGCGCAAATTGTCTGCGCGCATCGACGCGTTCACCTGCGCCATCACGAGGAGCGACTCGCCTTGGACGCGACCGCGTCGCGTCAGCGCCTCGCCGACCGCACGAACCGGAACCGGGCCGGCATTGCGATCGAACGAAGACAGAATGACCGCGGCGGCGTCGGCAAGGTCGCGGCCGGCGAGGTCGTCGCCCTCGGCGAGCGGAAGGTCGATGCCGGTCGGCTGGCCGCTGGCCATGATCTGTTGTCGGTCGCGAACGACCGGTCGCGGCGCCCCGAACGCGTCGCCGCCCGCATCGCCGTCCACGCTGATGATCGGCGTCGGCTGAATCGTGCCCTCGACGCGCGGCTGGGACGCGTCGCTCGGCCGGGCCGATCCCGCAAAACGGGGCTCTCCCGTCGTTGCCGTGCCCGGCGGTCCGCCGCTCACCGCGTCGCCCTGCCCTCCGCGCCCCCGACGGCGACGGCGGCGGCGACGGCGACCCCCCTCGGCCGTCTGCGGCGCAGCACCGGCCGCGGCGCCCTGTTGGGGCAGCGGCGCGAGGATCGGCTGGTCGTCGTCTTCCTCGTCGTCGAAGAGCTCTGCGCCGCTGGCGGCGAGATCGGCCCGCCGGGCCTCGTCACCAGAGACCGGGGTTTCGCGATCCCCCGTCGACTCCGCATCCGAATACTGGCCCCGCCCTTGCGAGGCCAGTGGAGAGCGCTCGTCGTCGTCGACCCGCGAGCCGTGCCCGTTGTTCTCGGCCTCTCGCATGGCCGCTTCGATCTCGAGTGCGTTGACCTCGACGTCGGCTTCTTCGCCGGAATCGTCGCCGGCCCCGTTCTCGGCGGACTCGGGGGGAGTGGACGGCGCGCCCCGCCTCGCCTTCTTTCCCTCCCACTCGCGGAGCGCGAAAATGCCAGGCTTGACCTTGACGATAGGTACTTCTTTGTCGTCTTTCTTGATGGCCGACGTGAGCCGGTGGCTCATCGTGACCTCGGGCGTCTTGCCGACGTGCGACAGAAGATTCTTCGCGATCGCCAGCTCCGTGATCTCTTTGTAGTGAAGAGGCTTGCCCGCTAAGCGGAGAACCTCCGCAGCAGCTTCGATGAACGTCATTTCCCGCTCTTCGCTCGGTCCCCCGTGTCCCCGGGGACCTCAGTCATTATTCCGGGGCGCTCCCGGAGGCGACCCGCATGGCCGCGCCGACGCCCCAGCTCACTTCCCTAGGTATTTCCCACTTGGGTCACTCGCGCCACCACACCGGCCCAGCCACAAAGGCGAGCCGCGCAGTCGCGCGCGCTTCACCCTTTCATTAGCCTGGGATAGCCCCGACGTCAAATGGCAGTCGCTGGAGGCGAACGCCCCCCGGTGCTACGGCGTAGCCTCGGCGGGCGCGGCTGGTTTGCTCTCTTCGAGCAACTCTTTCAGACGCTTCTCCCGCGCGGCTTGATCCCCCGTTCCCGCAGCTTTGCCGAGGTCGAAGGTCAGCAGCGGGAGCTGCCCCGCATTGTACTCGGGGAGCTTGCCATCCCAGTGCTCGAGCGCCCGATACTGGAGGACCGCTGGCGTCGTCGACAAGCGGATGATCTCGTTCGCTTGCGCCTCCGAGCGCGCGCGGATCAGCAACGCGTCGGCGTCGCCCTGCGCCTTCTGGCGAGCTGCCTCGGCCCCGCCGTGCGCCTGGGTCACGGCCTGCGTCGCCTCCGCCTCGACCTGGGCGACCCGGTTCTTGCTTTCGATCGCTTTCTGGGTCGCCTCCATCGCGCGGTTGATCGCGTCCATCACGTTTTGCGGCAACCGCAGAGCGCCGTTAATCGTGAGCTGATCGATGACGATCCCGTCTTTGCCGAACACATCGCGGCACTTCTCGGTGACCGCAGCGAGCATCTTGCTCTTGCCCGCTCCGTAGATGTCCTGCACGGGCAGCTTCGAGGCCACGTCGTTGAACGCCTCGCGCACCGTGTTGCGCATGTAGCCGTCGGAGAGCTTGTCGAGATCGTTCAGGCGAAACCGTCCGTACAGCCTCGGCGCCAGCGCCGGCTCGATGTGAAACGACAGGCCGATGTCGGCGCTGCAGTTCACCCCCTCGCTCGAGCTGAAGGTGATCGACTCGTCGAACGCCCTGCCTTCGTGCGCCGACTGCGTCCACACGACGTTCTGCACGCTCGTCGGAAAGAGCACGAGCTGCTCGGTCAGCGGGTTGTAGATCACCCAACCGGTGACCACGGGCATGTCCTGCACACCCCGATCCGTGCCCGCCAGCTTGACGCGAATGCCGACGTGACCGGCGTCGACCCGCGTGGTGGTCGCGCAGCCCAGGTAGGCGACCGCGACGACGACGACCGCGGTCAGAGCGATGCGGCGCAAGGACCGCGCGGCGCTTGCGCCATCGACCGAGATCATCCGAGCCATGGCTGCTTTCCGGAAGGAGTACCAGGTTTGGGCGCTTTGTGCCCCACCTTACGCGCAAGGCCAGCGGCGCTGGTCACAACCAGCCCGCGATGAGCGCGACGCCGACCACAACGAACAACCCGGCCGCGACGCGCTTGGTGACGTTCGGGTCGAGCATCTTCGCTGCGCGGTTGCCGATGCCCACGGCGATCGCCGTGACCGCCCACAAGGCCAGCGTCGCCGCGAAGAAGATGGTCACCGGGGCGCGCTCGCGCGCCGCGAAGGCTGCGGTCGCAAATTGCGTCAAGTCTCCCCATTCCGCGACGAAGACGACGCCGAACACCGTCGTCATCGTCCGGAAAAATGCGCGCGCACCTCGCCCGTCGCCGCCCGTTTTGTCCGTTGCCTCTTCGGCGTCCGCCACATCTTCCTTGTGAAACCACATGACCGCTGCCGAGGCGAGAAAGACAAGCCCGGCTCCCACGTGGACCGCGCGTGCCGGGAGCATCGAAAAAAGGCTCCCCGCCGCGACCGCGACGATGGTCTGCACGGTCAGCGCGAGTGCCGCCCCCAAAAAGACCGGCAGCGGCCTGTGCCGGGTGGCGAGGACGAGCGCGGCAAGAGCCGTCTTGTCGGGGAGCTCGGCCACGAAGATGACACTGAAGACGCAGCCAGCGAGCTGGAGGGGGTGCAAGACGGCCGTAGAGTAGCCCGGCCACGAAAACGTCACGCACCGGAGCGTGCTCGCCCGCATCGGGCGATTCGGGGTCGATAATTGTTTGGCGCATCTTCGCGTCTTGCGGTTCAGTCACACTTCCCATGGCCTTCTCACCCCTCCGAATCGCCGCGAACGCTCTCTGGCCGCTGGTGCGCGCCTTCAACACGCGATTCGAGCGGGCGTCCCCGCATCCCAAGTGGGCGCCCGCCCCGCTCCTCAAGCGCCGCGACCGGAGCTTCCCGCCGCTCGGCTGGCCGCGCGAGACGGACTCGCTTTGTCCGCAGTGCGTCATCGAGGTGCGCGCGGCGATCCTCGATGGGCGAGCCGACTTGCGGGTGCTCGTCGACGGAAAGCCAGGCGAGATCCGCGCAACGATCGACGAAGTGGACGGCGCGCTCGTCATGACCAAGACGTGCGCGAAGCACGGTCGCCTCGACGACGTCCTCTCGGTCGACCCCGCGTTCAGCGCCCGCATCGAAGGGCTCTTCCCGGGCCGCGACTTTCTCGCGCCGCCGAGCAAACTGCGCAATCACGGCACCTCGAGCATCAAGTACGGGCGCGGCTCGGTGCTCACGGTGGACCTGACCAATCGCTGCAACATGATGTGCGATCCGTGCTTCATGGACGCAAACCAGGTCGGCTTCGTGCACGAGCTCGCGTGGGAAGAGATCCAGAGAATCTTGGACGACTCGCTGGCCGTTCAGCCTCGGCGGCAGATGAGCGTGCAGTTCTCCGGGGGCGAGCCCACCCTTTCACCGCACTTCTTGCGCGCGATCGAGTACGCACGGAAGGCCGGCTACTTCTGCGTGCAGTGCGCGACCAACGGGATCCGCTTCGCGCAGGAGCCCGAATTCGCGCTCGCAGCCAAGCAGGCCGGGCTCCGGCTGGCGTACCTTCAGTTCGACGGCATCGGCGATGAGGCCAACGCCCATCGCAAAGTGGGCAACCTCTTCGACGTCAAGTTGCGCGCGATCGATCACCTGCACGCCGCGAAGATCGACGTCGTTCTCGTCGTGACCGTCGTGCGCGGCATCAACGACGATCAGGTGGGCCAAGTCGTCCGTTTCGCCATCGAAAACGCCGACAAGATCACTGTCGTCGCGTTCCAGCCCGTGAGCTTCACCGGCCGCGACGAAGGAATCTCCGACGACGAACGGCGCGCGAAGCGGTACACGCTCTCGCACCTTGCGCGCGATCTGAAGGGGCAGCTGGGGGTGACCGAGCCGCTCCGCGACTGGTTTCCGCTGTCTTCCATGGGCCCGCTCGGTGACCTTACGGACTTGCTGCTGGCCGAGCGGTCCGACTGGGGCGCGCTGCAATGCGGCTGTCATCCGAACTGCGGGATCGGCACCGCGCTCCTCGTGCACAAGGAGACGAAACAGATGGTGCCGCTCGCGCAGGTCGTCGACCTCGAGGGACTGCTCGCGGACATTCGAGAGATCAACGACGCCGCGCAACCTCGTTCGGTGACGCTCGCCGAAGTGGCATTGGCGTTGTGCCGACGTTACCGCCCCGAGGGCGCGCCCCCCGGATTCGGGCTGCGGACGCTCTTTCGCCAGTTCTTGAGCCAGACGGGCGCTCGGGGCGAGGAGATCGGCGCTACGGCCGGGGACGCGCAGGAGTTTTCGTGGCGCATTCTGTTCATCGCCGGAATGTGGTTCCAAGATCTCTTCAACTACGATTTCCGGCGCACGGAGATGTGCATCATTCCCTACGGAACGCAAGAAGGCGAAATCAGCTTCTGCGCGTACAACACGGGTGTCGGCTGGCGCCAGATCGTCGAAAAAATGCACGCGACGGCCACGCTGGCCGAATGGCACAGAACGCGAGGGCGTCACCCCGTCTACGCGAAAAATCAGTCGCTCCCGCTCCCTCCCCCGGCTAAGACCGTGCGGTTGCCTATCATCGGTTGAGGCTGACTTCTCTTCATGCGTCCCACCGCCATCGCATTCGTCCTCCTGGCCGTCTTCGTCACGGGGCTCGCGTCGTTCTTCGGATTTCTCCCCCAGAGCTCGGGAACGATCGCGTTCTGGGTCTTGTCCGTCGGACCGACGCTGATCCTGGGCGGCATGGCGGCGGCGTGGGCGAGCCGTGAAGAGTTGCTGCGCGAGTGGCTCTTGCCAGAGTGGGGCGATTTCACGCGCGGCGTCCTGGGCGCGGTGCTGCTCTTCGGCATCGCCTGGGCCTTCGTGCGCGTCGTCGCACCCGTCGGATCGATTCGCGAGATCTGGCTCGTGTCCCTTTACGGCGAGATCGGCGACCCGCGCGTTCTCCGCGCGCACGGCCCGGCGATAGGAGCGGCGATCGCGGCCGCGGCGGTCGCCGAAGAGCTGCTCTGGCGGGGGGCGGTGACCCAGATGCTCGCCGAGCGCGTGGGGTCGAGAACAGGCTGGCTGTGGGCGGCTGGGCTGTACGCGCTCGCGTACGTTCCGACCGCGTGGTCTCTCCGGGCTACGGCGGGACTCGGCGGAGGGCTCAATCCGATTCTGCCGGTGGCGGCGCTCGGCGCAGGCCTGGTGTGGGGCGCAATGGCGCGAGCCTTCGGCCGGCTGACGCCGGGCATGTTGGCGCACGCTCTGTTCGACTGGGCTGTGGTGATGATGTTTCCACTCTGGGGGGCGGGGTGACACCGGGATCGAACGCGGAGATGAAGATGGAGATAGCGCGCGTCACCGGATACGTGCTCGTACTGGCGTCGTCGACTCTCGGTTGCAGCAATGAATTCGCTCCGGACGTGATCCGCGCGACGGGCACGTACGACGCGAGCTCGGTGCCCGACGCGGGCGGCGCGCAAGGCGCGCAAAGTGGCGACGATGGTGCCGCTCCGGACGACGCCGCGGGCGGCAGCCTCTCGGACGTCGGCCCGGTCGGTCCGGCACAGACCGGTCTGCACGTCGTCGCCAATCAAATCCAAAATTCGCAGGGGCAGACCGTGGTGCTCCACGGCGTGAACCGCTCCGGCACGGAGTACAAGTGTGTGAGCGGAGGGGGCATTTTCGACGGTCCGTCCAATGAAGCGTCGATCCGCGCCATCGCATCGTGGAAGGCGAACGCAGTGAGAGTCCCGTTGAATGAGTCTTGCTGGCTCGCGATCAACGGCGCGCCCGCGGACTATTCGGGCGACAAATACAAGAACGCGATTAAAGACTACGTCACGCTTCTACACACCTACAACATCGTGCCCATTCTCGAGCTGCATTGGGTGGGTCCGGGCACCGCCCTGGCGACCAAGCCCCAACAGCAGATGCCGGACGCAGACCACGCCCTCGCCTTCTGGGCGGACGTGACGACGACCTTCGGCGATGACGACGGCGTCCTCTTCGAGCCTTTCAACGAGCCGTTTCCGAACAACAACACCGACAATATGCCGGCGTGGCAGTGCTGGCGTGACGGATGCACGGTCATCCCTCGCCCGATGGCCCCTGACGGGGGAGCACTGGCCCCGTATCCGGCCGCCGGCATGACGCAGCTGGTCAACACCATCCGGCAAGCGGAGACCGGGGTGACTCACGTCGTTCTCCTGGACGGCATCGAGTACTCGAACGATCTCTCGCAGTGGCTCCAGTCCGCGCCGGTGGATCCGGCCCCGAGTCCCAATCTCGCCGCCTCTTGGCACGTCTACAGCAACAATCGGTGCAATGTGACGGACTGCTACGACCGAGAGGTCGCACCGGTCGCAGCGGCGGTTCCGCTCGTTGCGACGGAGATCGGCGAAAGCGATTGCGGTGACACTTTCATCTCTCCCCTCATGGGCTGGCTCGATTCGAACATGTCCGGCTACCTCGCCTGGTCGTGGGACGCGTACGCCCCGTGCCAGCCCAAGGGGAATCCGTGGTCGCTCATCAAGGACTATACGACCGGAACACCGAACAGTACGTACGCGCAGACCTTCCACGACCACATCGCTGGATTCTGACCGCTCGGGTGCCCGAGAAAGCGTGCGAACGCGCCGAAGCTATCGCAGTCATTCTGCCGCTGTCTTGATTCGGCGCCGGCCTCGACGCGCCAGGTCGGGACTCATACTTCGCGGAACCGCCGTGGAGCTCCTGACGACGAGATCGACCGGAACGACGTCTTCGCGCGTGTCCGATCGCCTGCCTTCCACGAGATCGACCAGCCGTGCGGTGGCGAGCTTGCCCATCCGCTCCTTGTCCACGCCGACAGTGGTCAGCGGAGGATCGGTGTAGTTGGCCATGATGATGTCGTCGAATCCGACGACGCTGACGTCGCGCGGCACCGATCGCCCTGCCTCGTGAGCCGCTCGCAAGACGCCTGTGGCGACGTCGTCGTTCGCACATACGATGCCTGTCACCCGCGTGTTTCTCGCGAAGAGCTCGCCTCCGCGCCGTCTCCCCTCGTCGAAGGTGACAGCGTCGCAGCGGACTATCTCTTGTTGCGCCGCTCGCGAGATGCCCTCTTGCTCGAGCCCGCGCAGAAACCCTTCGCTGCGCTGGACCGCGCTCGCGAGTCCGGCCACGAAACCGACGAACGCCAGCTGTCGATGGCCGAGGCCGACGAGGTGGCGCGCCGCCAGCTCGCCTCCCCCGCGATTGTCGATCTGAACCGAAGCGACGTTCTTTATCCTCGGGTGATGGTCGATTGCGACCAGCGCGACTCCAGAGTCACGAATATCGCAGAGAAGCCGGGGGTAGATCCGACCGACGAACAGCACGCCGGCAACGTTCGCCTCACGGATGCTCTTGGGCAGGTCGCGGCTGTCTCGGTACTTCGATTCGAGGTACGAGAAGAGCAGATTGTAGTCACGGCCCGTCGCTTCTCGAATGATGCCCTGAATGACGAACGAGTAAAACGGGTTCGTCACGTCGCTGTGTCCGGGGTAGAGAAGCACTCCTATGTTGCGGGTTCGCTGGGTGGCGAGGCTGACCGCCGCCGCCGCGCGATGGTAGTTCAGCGCCCGAACGGCCGACCAAACACGCTGCTTTGCCTCGTCGCTGATCACCTCCTGCGAGCTGTCGTTCATCACGTACGAGACCGTCGCGGTCGATACCCCCGCTTTCTTCGCAACGTCTCGGATGGTCGGCTTCGAGCCCATCCGCGTGGCTTACCACCACATGCTGACCATGAGCGAGAGGACGTCCTGGTCGGGGCGCAGGTTGGGGTCGGGCGCGGGTGGAGCGCCGGAATTCAGGATGACTCCGGACCCATTGAAGAAGTGCGAGTACTGCAGCACCAGCTGGTCGCGCGCGTCGTATCCGCTGCGGAAAACGAGTCGTGGCGACACGATCGACGTCGTGGCCGTGTCGTCGTTGATGTTCCCGATCACACGGTCGTAGCGGCCCGAAACGGCGAGCCAGCCCAGGGGTGCGTAGCTCACCTCGGCGCCATATTTCAGCTTGTTGATACCGTCTTGGGTCTTGTCCGCGCTCTTGACGCCGGTATAGACGCCGAACAGGCTGACGAAGAGGTCGGGGCCGTTGCCGTCGAATCGACCCGGATAGCGGAGCAGATTGCCCACGGAAAGATCGTACTGCGCGGCGATCGTGGTCAAATCGCCGGCGCCGCCGCTATTCATCCCGAAGTAGGCGTTCATCAGCCCCAGACCGCCGGGCGCGTTCATGACCTGGATGACGTCGGAGACGGCCCGCGCGTGGTGAGACGCGGTCTCCGAAACCGCGACGTAAAAGTGGCCGTAACGACGCAGCGTGAGGCGAGCGTCCGCGGCGAGAATGTCGATATAGCCGTCGGGCTGGGTGGTGGCGGTGGCCCGATCGTCTTGAGACAGGGCGCGGATCAGGTGAAGGCCGAGCTGTCCGAGCCCGCGGTAATCCAGCCCGGCGTGCACGTGTGGAACGAAGCTCGTCCCCGTGTTGGCGTCTACGTAGCCGTTCCAGCCCGCGGGCTCGACGCCGAGAGGCGCCTTGTTGAGCTGGCCCATGAGACCGACCTCGCCCAACACCGTGACAGGGCCCGCGTCGTAACTGCCCGTCTCGGTCGCCCCGACCCCGCCGATCCGGGCGATGACAGGCGTTCCATATCGCCCGGAGTCGTATTCGCCCATGTTGCCGTAGCGATTCGAGAAAGCCCCGACGTCGAGCTTGAGGCGGAGCCTTTGGCTGCTGAATTGGCGGAACGTGACGAAGGCGTCGTTGATTCCGAGCTGATCGGGCGGATTGAAATACGAGTTACCCTCGGTGACGCTGCGGGCTGCGATGATGATCGTGGCCGTCACGTCGCGATTGCCATAGGAGAAATTGACTTGAGCCCACGGGTCGGGGAGAACGTTCGTGTATCCGAAGCTCTGGAAATCTCCGGGGACGACCGGCGGCGCGTGCAGAACGGTCTTTTCTTGACCCGGGCCGGGGGCGAGCCGCGTATTGAAGCCCACGCGCAACGGGACGAAGAGCAGACCGTGGTAGTCGAAGCGCCAATCCCCGGGCCGGGTCGAGACGGAGCCAAATGCCGGCGTGATGCCGGCGGGCAAGGAGGAGAGCTCGGGGGCGGCGGGATCCATGCTCAAGAGAGAGAGAGGCTTCCGGGCCGTCGCCTCGACGGGCTTCTGCGTCGGCGGAGTGCCAGCAGGCGCCACCGCCGTAGCAGTCGAGCCGGGATCGAGAGGAATCTGCGTCTGCGCGAAGGCGCGCGGCGCGACGCCCGCCGAAGCTAGCAAGCACGCGATCTGGAGCCGGCACGCCATGGATCGACCTGTTCCGTAAGTCACTCGTGTGTTCATGGGCTACCACCCCAGCGTGGCGAAGATCGCGAACATCTGAGTGTCCGGACGACCAGAAGGGTTGTTCATGAGGCGGGTGTCGCCGTTGACGATCACGTGGTCGCCGACGGCGTAAGCTGCATATTGAAGCGAGAGCGTCCCGCCCCGCCAGGAGCCTTGCCAGTTGTTGCGGAACACCAGCTTCGGTGAAAACACGGCAAAGGAGGTCTGCAGATCGCGCGTATCCGGTACGACGTGATCGACGCGACCCGAGAGGGCCAGCCACGGAAGCACGCTGTACGTGACCTCGGCGCCGTACTTGAACATCTTCCTTCCATCGAATGTCGGGTCGTCGCTGTTGGTATGGGCGAAAAGGCCGAACACGGTCACCAGGAGGTCGGGGCCTTCGCCCCAGAACTCGGTCGGATACCGGAGCAGAGTGCCGAGGCTCACCGTGTACTGCGTGCCCAAGAGAAGCATCCCGCCGTTCCCATGGCCCTCCTGACCCAGGTAGCGCTGCATCAGGAGCTTGCCGCTGCCCGTATTGAGCACTTGAACGAGATCGTTGAGGTGCTCGACGTTGTGGCCATCGATCCGAGCGCCTCCGACGTAGAAGTATCCGTAGCGCCCTCCGTTGATCGTCAGGTCCGTGCCCACGACTTGCAGCCTGCCGTCGGCGCCGTCCAACGCCTCGTTGGTCTGCGTGGTCGAGGGATCGTCGAATCCGTCCCTTCGGTCGTCTTGCTCGAAGGCGCCGATGTAATGCAGCCCCACGGTCGCCAATTGTCGGTACGCCAGACTCGCGTGAGCGTGCCCGGCGAACGTCGACCCCTGGGCCGCGCTCGCGAAGTTGTTGGACGGAGAGGGCGCGAGGTCCGTCGGCGGGTGGTTGATGTCGCCCTTGAATCCGGCTTCGAGCTTGAGGTCGAGATCGTACTGAAACGGAATCGTCACCGTGGTCGTGGCGCCCACCCCGCGGATGTAGCCAATGAGAGGAGAGGGATACGCGCCGAGATCATATTGGCCCATGTACCCGTAACGCTCTGGATAGGCCCCCGCCCTGACCTTGACGCCGATCGGACCCGCTATTTTCGGCGTATAGTCCACGAACGCCTGCGCGAACCATACTTGGGCGGGGTTCTGAAAATACGATGACGCCGTCATCGATTCGCTGAAGTTCCACGCGCCGAGGATGGCCGTCGCCTGAACGACGTCGTTCCCGACGGAGAAATTGACCTGCGCCCATGGCCACGGCACCGTCGGCGTCTGATCGAACCAACCGAACGAGCTCCCGGCAAGAACCGGATCTCCGTGGAGCGTCGTGGAGCTCTGCCCCGGTCCCGCACCGGGGCGCTCTCCGATGCCCAACCGGGCCGGCACCTGCATGTATCCGTGAAACTCGAAGTGCAGCCCGCCGTCCGACGGGTGACTGCCGAACGGCGGCGTGATGCCCAGTCCCGGCCAGTACCCCTGCGGCGCGTACGGCGACAGGCTGAGCGACGAGACTTGCCGGTATCCGGCCAGATAGCCGGGACTCGGCTTTTCGTCTCTCGGTGCCTCCGCGGTCTTCGCTGCCCCCCCGGGTTCGGGCATGTCGATGAATGGCGCCGTCTCCTTCAGCTGGCGTTCCGTGGGAATCAACGGAACGTGGCCCGCATCGGTCCCGCCGGCGTCTGGCATCGGGGCAGGTCCCGCCGCACTCGGCGGCGGAGCGGCCGACGAGTCCGCGACGCCTCCGTCCTGGGTCGAAGCATCTGGCGGGAATTGAGCGCGCGCAACCCCCGCGATCGAAAAGAGCCCGGCGAGGGAGATCAGAAACGCCGCGGCCCGGCTCTTCGCCGGCCCGATCGACGCTACCCATGCTTGGTTTCGCATCATTGGGTCTTGAGCCGGTAGAAGGCGATGTCGTCGATCCAGAAATCCCAAGTTCCCACGGGAAAGCTAATCTGAATGGAGAGGATCTTGGACAGATCGAGCTGGGGCTCCTGCTTCCCCCAGCCGCCCTGGCGCATCTCTTCGAATGGCAAGACGAAGAGCCGCCAGTTCTCGGTCAGCGGGGCGTACGCCCCGAAGGTATCGCATCCATGATTGTAGCAATTCAGGTTTCCTTGCGCCGCCTGGGCCTGGCAATTGGGATTGGGGTCACAAGCTGCGGGTAGCCCCTTGTTCTCGAGGTCTTGGTTGAACTGGCTGTCGGTGGATTGGTCGGAGATAGAAATCCTCGGGACGTTGGTGAAGCCGGGAGCCGTTCGCATCCAAACGGCGATCCCGTCGTAGCCTCGGGCGTCGAACGGCTGAGGAAACCGTGTTCCGATGTTTCCGCCCCAATTGAAGAACGGACCCCCCCTCACGTGCAGCGCATAGAGGCTGCCGCAGCGACCGCCGTTCGGAATGACTTCCGCGGGTAGCTGGTCGGCGTTGAACGAGGGGCTCGGCTGGATGCTCAGGCATTCCGCACCGCAGGTCTTGAGAGCCGCGGCGTCCGTACAATCCACGGGGCCCGGTCCGAAGCAACTGGACCACACCCCGGGAAGCTTCGACCCGGCCTCAATGCACGCGGGCGTCGCCTGCGACCCGGGAAAGCAGACCATTCCTGCCTCCGCGCACTCGGTCGTCGCCTGCGTAAACGGGTAGCAGACTTCGTTGTTCGTGTACCAGCCCGTGGCCGCGCCGAACTCGAAGTCTTCACTGTGCGTTCCGTCGAAGAGAAACTGATACGGCTTGGCGACGCTGCAGTCGACCGGTGCGCTGCCCGGGTCGGCCGGCGGCGCGGCGGCCTCTTCGAGCGGTGGGGCCCCGCGCTGCGAACCCCCACATGCGGGGACGACCGAGCCGGCCCACAAACCCACGACGGGCAGTAGGGCGCCGGTGGCGGCGAGGACACGCTGGAGGCGGGTGTATCTCATCGGGGCGCCTTTCACGGACAGCCGACAAATTCGACGTCATCCACCCAGATGTCGTAGTCGGCGCCGGCGGTATTGAACTGCCATTGCAGGCCGAAGAGAGCCTTCGTATCCACCTCGGGCGCCGGATCGCCCCACCCCGGCTGCATGGCGAGGCGGTCGAATGGAATCGTGTATCGCGTCCACTGATCGGTCAGGAACAGATCGACGCCGAAGTGGTTGTAACAATCCGTACACTTGTCGCCTTCCGGCGACGTATCGACGTCGGGCACCTGAAAGCGCACTTTGCCCGGCCCTTTCGCCCAGAAGGAGATTCCCTTGTACTTCGAAGCGTCGTAGTTGCCCTTGGGGTTGAGAAAGGCGAATCCCAAGACCACGTACAAGGCCTTGCCGCTCCGGGCCATCTTCCCGTGCATGTGGGCTGCGTACTTCGAACCGCCTTGCCCGCCGGGATCCGGTTTGAAGTCGCCTTTCGGGAGGATCGTAGAGCCTTCGGGATCGGCAGACGTGAACCAATAGCCCTCGCGATCCTCTTGCTTGACGATCTGCGACTCGCCGTCCTCGAGATTGTCAATCAGCCCATTTGGACACACGCTCAGCTTTTCTCTCTTGGCGATCGCCGTCGCACCGAAATCGCTCGGTGGACTGGTGATGCAGGCGGCCGAAGTGGCGGCGAGAGCAGCAACGAGAAGGCGAACGAGAAGGGGGTTGCAAGTCGACATGCGCGGGCTCGCTTTCGGATGGCTCTCGATGCTCTCAAGTCAGCGGCGGACGTACCCCGAAGGCTCGGGCTTGAGGCCGATTCGGCGGCGCGGAGGCCCTGACGAAGGGGCTCTTGGGCGTGGCGCCGGCTGGGACGATCTGTCGATAGACCTTGCACGCTTGGCCGTCGGTGGCGATCGTCGAGGCGAATTCCTTGACGAGTCCCGCGACGGCGTCCGTGGCGTAGAGGTCGAAGTGGTCGTAGTCGGGGTACATGCCGTGTTGGGCGTCGCCTTCGTCGTCGATGCCGGCGAGCATCCAGAAGAGAGCGCCGTTGCCGCCTCGCTTTCCCACGAGGTCATGCCACCGGGAATAGGCCTTGCGGCGGCGAGCGTCGTCGGTGATGACGCCGTCGGCGTTCCGCCGCGCCACGATGCCGTACTCCTCGAGCAATGTCGGCTTCCCCGCCGATCGCGCCGCCTCGATGTGATCCTCGATCCACTTGCTCGCCCAGCTCGTGCGATGCCCCCACGTCTCGGGATAGAGGTGATAGGTACCGAAGTCGATGTGCTTCACCGCGAGGAGGGCGACGTGGTCGACGCCGTCGGCGCCGTCGTAGTGGGATGAAGTTCCGTTCGCGAAGAATCCCTCGTCGCCCACGGAGATCAGGTGGTTCGGATCGATCGATCGGATGAATGTGGACGTCTCGTCCGCCCATTTGACCAAGACCGGCGGACTACAGGCCGAGGCGTGGTCGAAGTTGCCGGCGTTGATGCACCTCGGCTCGTTCGCGAGCTCCCATCCGAAGATCGTCGGGTCGTCTCGGTAAAGCGAGCCGTTGATCGAGTTTTTCCGATGGACCAAGTGATCGATCCAGCTCTCGTACGCGCGGACTACAGTGGGATCGGTGTAGAACTGATGGTGCTCCTTGAGACCGTACCAAACGATGTATTGGTCCATCCCCCCGAAGTCCTTCCAGTTGTTGGTAAGGACGAGCATGACTTTCAAGTCGAGCTGCTTGGCTTTGTCGAGCACGTAGTCGAGGTGCTCGAGCCCCGTGGGGCCGTCGTTGTATGCAGGGCGCTTGGCGGCGGGATCCCAATACTGGAAGTAAACGCCTCCCTTCTCGCCGGCGCCGTCCACGTTGCGCACCGTACCGTCGAGCGAGCCGCGATCGAGATACGCCCAGATACGAATCACTTTGAGCCCGAGGCTCTTCGTGGCGCCGAGAACGTCGTCCACCATTTTGTGGGACTTGTACGTGAGGTAGTAGTTGTTCGTTCCGGCGAAGCAAAACGGTGCACCGTCGAGGACGAACGATGCGCTCGGCTGGTCGGCCTCCTGAACGGGGCCCTCTTCCTGCGCCGTCGATCCCGCACGGCGCTCCTCGGATCCCGCCGCCGCGGCCGGTGCGGCCGTCTGCCGCAGGCACCCGGTCGTGCTGAAGACGCACGCGACGACGACCACCACCGGGAGAAAGCGACGAAAGAGGAGCATCAGGGACCCTTTGGCCTGTAGAAAGCGATGTCGTCGAGCCACACGTCCCAGCTGCCTTTTCCGAGGTTGAACTTGAAGCCGAGCAAGTGCTCCTTGTGCAGCGACGGTTCCGGCAGTCCGTACCCCTTCTGCCTCATCTCGCTGAACGGAATCGCGTAGAACTGCCAATGGTCGACGAGGAGGATCGCCTTGCCGAACGGATCGCATGGGGTCCCGCTGTCGGGGCTCCCGCCGCCGGTACCGATGTCCGCTGCGCACGGGGGATCGCCGCAAACCTGGGCGTTGTCCGGGTTGACCGAACCCAATTCTCCCGCGCTGTTGAGGTCGGTCACCGCGGCGAGTGCGACGGGCGGTCCGTTGGCTCCGGCGGGGGTGGGGGTGCCATCGCAAGAGCCCGAGCAGGCCCAGAACGAGACGCCCGTCCAGCTCGTGGCGTCGAAGTAGCACGGGTTGTCCGCCGTCCCCGCGTCGGGGTCTGTCTGGCCGGCACACGCCGCGTTCTGTCGAAAATCGAACCCTACGTTCATTCCCCACTTCGTGAGACCGGCGTCACCGGCGTTGGCTCGGAGGTGCATGCCATAGCCATCGGTTCCGCAGCGCTTTTGGGGCAAGAGCTCCTGCCCGCCGTTGTTCCCCGAGGCGCACGAACAGCCCACGCAGGATGCGCCGCCGTCGCCCACGTCGCCAGGATCGACGCAGTTGCCGCACAAGAACGGGTCGGTCAGGTAGGGGTGCTCGGACGCCGGGTCGCACAGAACCCCGGGCGAATCGCACATGAAAAGGGTCCCCGTGCCGTCGTACGAGACGTAGATGGCCGTGTTCGACGCCAGGCCGTCGTTGACGCTGTCGAACGTGGCGATTGGCTGGAAGTCGAAAGCCGTGGCCGCGCTGCAGGGATCTGGATCGTGCGGCCCGAGGACTTGCTCGACGGTGCCATCGCCCTGCCCGCCATCCGTGGCAGCGGGCAGCCGCTGGCTGCCGCCGCACGCCACGACCGAAACGCACCAGGCCGAAACGCCGATGCGGGGCGCGGCATAGCCGAGCCAACGCCGTGGGCGCGGCCCTTCATCACGCGAGGTATCACGCGAGCGGTCAGGGGCCTTGGTTCTTGACATGCCGCCTCACTTGCGGCTACGCCAATTACCCAGTCGAGCGGCACGTGGCAAGGCAAAACTTAACCGATTAAGTACCTCGACCGAATGCCTTTGCCGAGGGCGTGCCACATCGAGGTCTTGGGAGCTCGAAGAGTTTTCGCGATGCATCAAACGTCGGAGGACAACGTGTTGCAAGTCGAACCGCGGGCGCGCATGGGGTGTATTTTGGTGCTGGGACTACTCCTGCTCGCAGGCTCGGGGTGCTCGTCCGGCGCCAGCGATCAAGTGGATAGCGGAGGCGGGGGCGGTAGCAGCAGCGGCGGATCAGGGGGATCCAGCTCGGGCGGCAGCAGCAGCGGTGGACTCAGCGACTCCGGCGGGAGCAGTAGCGGCGGTTCTTCGGGCGCGTCGGTCACGGACGCCGGGGCCGCTGCCGACTCCGGGATCACCTGCCTGTGGACGTTCGACGACGGCGGGCTCGGTGGCTGGGCGTTCAACACCTATCAGACTTCCGCAGATCCCTTCCTCGATGCCGACATGGGCCTCGACCCGAACAATCTGTCCGCTCAAGGCGCGCCGACCCTCGACCCGACTGTGGGGAATCCACCGGGTTCGATGATGGTGACGATTCCGTTCACTGGGTATAACCAGAAGGCGGATTATCACGTCGCTCCTACGAACTTTTCAATTCCGGACCTGACGAACAAAGTCCTCACGTTGACGGCGAAGCTCGAGCTGACCGACGATGGCGGGTATCCCTTCGACAAGAGCGCGCCCGCGGGCATCGTCATCTACATCAAGACCGGCGGCAGCTACATCTGGGGCCAGGCCCCGTGGGCGAACATCACCGACGACGCCACCAAGTGGTTCACCTACACGTTCGACGTCACGAACGGTTTTGATCCCGTCAATACGAAGACTGGATTCGACCCTTCGAGCATCGATGAAATCGGGTTCTTCATCGACACGGGCGGGTGCGGGGTAGCGGCCGGCGCGACGTGCCCGCATCCGAACCCGACCACCGCCACCTTCCACATCGACAATATCTGCATTCGCGCCGCTCCGATGTGAGTTGCATGGGCCGAATCCGCGGGGACTCTTCCCTTGGCGATCCCAACGTCCCTGGCGGCTTCTCTCGCCCGACCGACGGTTCCGGTCATGCAGCGGCCTGACGAGATAGGCTCCACGGACATGAAGTCATTCCTCGGGCTGCGTCTTGTCCTGCTGCCTTCCGTGGCAGGCACGCTTGCCGCGTGTAGCCCGTCGCCCGCGTCGAAGGCGAGCGCCGGTGGAAACGGCCCGGACGGTCAGGCGGCGCCGTCCGGCGTTGCGGCCGACGCCGGTCCCGACGCGTTGGGCGACGGGGGCCCCGACGGAGCCTGGCGCACGATCGTCGACGACGATTTCCCATTGCCGGTCGCCCCGGGCATCGCCCCTACCCCACCCATGGGCTGGAACAGCTGGAATGCGTTCGCGTGCGACGTCACCGCGGCCGACATCGAAAGCGCGGCCGACCGAATGGTCTCGACCGGCATGGCGGACGCCGGTTACCAGTACGTGACGATCGACGACTGCTGGGCACTGCCCGATCGGGCGGCCGACGGCACGGTTCAAGTGGATCCGAGATTCTCCGATGCCGGCATGCAGCCCGTCGCGGACTACGTGCATGGAAAGGGCCTCAAGCTGGGGATCTACTCGGACCGGGGCACACAAACCTGCCAGATGCGCGCCGGCTCGCAAGACCACGAATCGCAGGACGCGACCACCTACGCTTCGTGGGGCGTCGACTACGTCAAATACGACAACTGCAGCGCACAGGCCGACACGATGCAGGCCCAGTACCAGGCGATGCGCGACGCGATCGCCGCAACCCAGCGACCGATGGTGCTCAGCATTTGCAGCTGGCAGTTCGACGAGTGGGACCTGACCACCGGCCAGCTGTGGCGAACCACGAGCGATATCGCGCCGAACTGGACCTCCCCGGCGGCGAACGTGGGTTCCATTCTCTCGATCTTGACCAAGAACGAAAGGCTCGCGGCCTACGCTGGGCCGAACGGATGGAACGACGCCGACATGCTCGAAGTGGGCAACGGGATGAGCACACTGGAGGACCGCGCCCACTTCACGATGTGGGCCATGATGGCTTCACCGCTCATTGCGGGCAACGACCTCACCCGCATGACGAACAACACGCTGAAGACATTGACCAACACGGAGGTCATCGCGATCGACCAAGACCCTCTGGGGCTGCAGGGCGTGCCGGTTCGAATCGACGGAGATCTCGTCAGCACCGACACGGAGGTGTGGGCGAAGCCGCTCGACGAGAGCGGTGCACGCGCCGTGGTGCTGCTCAATGCGGGCGACGCCGCGCAGAGCATCACCGCTCACTTCGCCGAAGTCGGCTTGAGCGGCGGCTCCGCAACGGTGCGAGACCTATGGCAGCATTCCGACCTCGGCCCCTTCGTCGACAGTTATACGGCGACGGTCGAGGGCCACGCGGTCGTGGCGCTCAAAGTCACGGGCACCGAGCCGCCGATTCCCGTCGGTAGCGCATTCTTGAGCGATGTCGCATGGACCTATGCCGCGAACGGTCAGGGACCCGTCGAGCGAGATGAGAGCAACGGCGCCAGCGCGGCCGGGGACGGGAAGACGCTTTCGCTTCACGGAAACAAGTACGCCAAAGGGCTCGGCGTCGCCTCCGGGTCGATGATCATCTATCGACTGGGAAAGGTCTGCACGAGCTTCAGCGCCGATGTGGGGATCGACGACGAAACCGCGGGCAAGGGCTCGGTCGACTTTCAAGTCTGGGCGGATGGCGATACCAAGCCTCTCTTCGACAGCCTGGTCGTCACGGCGGCCTCTCCGATCCAACACGCCACTCTAGACTTGACCGGCAAGAGGCGCCTCAAGCTGCTTGTGACCGGCGCGGGCGACGGCCCCGCATGGGACCACGCCGACTGGGCCGGCGCCACGATCGTTTGCCCCTGACACGGGGCCAAAACGGAGCGAGAAGCCTCATCCATGGTGAAGAAAATGAACGCGCGCACCGCACAGGCCGCAACGTGGGTATTCGCCTTCGCCGGCGCCCACTGCAGCTCGACCAATGCGAGCCCGGCGGCCGATGGCGGACCGGTCTCGGACACGTCGGCGCCGACCGACGCATCCCCGACGAACGACAGCTCGTCGCAGGATGGCGGCGGCGACGCCGGCGACGGGTCGTGCGCTTTCGACCCGGGTGTCGACGGCGGCCTTCAGACCTACACGGCCGACAACCCGAACATCCAGTACTTCGGCAGGATCGACCGCACCAACCCGCTCAGGCCCAGGTTTCCCGCGTCGGCGGTTTACGTCACGGCGAAGTTCCGAGGCGACTCGGTCGCCGTGAAGATCAACGATCAGAATCTCGGCGGCGGCTACAATCTCTTCGACATCTTCATCGACGATCTGCCGCCGGCGAAGCTCACTCCGGTCCAGCTTCAGATTACGTACGACGTCACTCCTCGCGACGGCACGGGTCAGTCTCTTCTCGCCTGCGGCGATCATACGGTCACGGTCCTCAAGCGCACGGAGGCTGATGTCGGCTACACCGAATTTCGCGGGTTCGAGTTCGCCGAGATACTGCCGCCGGATCCGCCGCCGACACGCAAGATCGAGATCATCGGCGATTCGATCACATGCGGCGCCGGAGTCGAAGCGACGTCGGTGAGCGCCCCGGAATGCATCCAGAACGGCCTCGGCGGCCCGGGCTACGGGCAGGGAGTCGAGAACGGCGGGGAGGCGTACGGCGTCGTCCTTGCCAAGGCCCTTCACGCGCAGTGGCACGTCGTCTGCGCCGGCGGCATGGGGCTGCTCCGCAACTACTACAGCCGGACCGCCTATGACCCCCGAACGATGCGCGACGTGTACCTCAATCTCTATCCCGAGGACATGTCGAGCACGACGATGTGGGATTACAAACAGTGGACGCCGGACGTCGTTGTCATCGGTCTGGGAACGAACGACTTTTCGAGCATCGGAGACGCCGACGGCGGCCTGCGTACCCCGATGACCCAGGACGAATTTCAACACGGCCTCACTTCGTTCGTCGACACGCTGAGTGGCTACTACCCCGGCGTGACCGTGGTGCTCGTCTCGAGCCCCATTCTCGGGAACGACTATCCCAACCCGGGTGACACGCAGCTCAAGGACGACCAGGCGGCGGTTCAGGGCGCCGCTGCCTATTACTCCGACGCAGGCGACGCCGGGGTCCGCGTCTACGCCGCCATCGTCGACAAGGTCGCCGGGACCGGATGCGGCGGACATCCGAGCGTGGCTCAACAGGCGTCCGCAGCCAACAAGACGATCGTGCCTGTCATCAAAGCGGCGATGAGCTGGTAAGTGAGCGGACCTCTCGCCCGCGCCGCCCCATGAGCTCCCGCATCACCGCGCCGATCAAGGCCGAGGACAGGGTCCCCGTATCGCAGAAAATCGGATACGGCCTCGGGTCGTTCCACGATATGTGGGGCCATTGGCTCTATCCGGGTCTGGCCTACCAGGTCTTCAACATCTTCCTGGGCGTCTCCCCTGCGCTGGTGGCCCGAGCGCTCTTTTTGAACCGCCTCTTCGACGCCGCGTCCGACCCGCTCTTCGGATGGCTGTCGGACAACACACGGTCCCGGTTCGGACGGCGGCGGCCCTACATCCTTGTGGGCTCGACGCTCGCCGGGCTCGGATTGCCGCTGCTGTTCTTCGTGAAGCCCGGATGGAGCGACATGGGCTACTTCTGGTTCATGCTGGCGTCGTCGGCGGTTTTCATACCGGTGATGAGCTGCTTCTATATGCCATTTCAGAGTCTAGGTGCCGAGCTCACACCGGATTATCACGAGCGCACGAGCGTATTTTCGTTCCGCTATACGATGCAGAAGATTCCCGAGGTCGCCATGTTTTACGCGGCCCAGTTCACGACGCTGGCCGTGTGGGCGGGGGCGTCGAGCACTCCGACGATCGATCGGGTCAAAGCGCTGCTCACGTCTTCGGCAGCGTGGCGCGCGGCCGCGAATGACAAGCCGAACGTTCTTCTCGGCGCCCAGGTGTACTGCGCCGTCCTCGGCGCGATCATGATCGTGGCCGGAGTCGTGGTGTTCGCCCTGGTGCGCGAACGGTACTACGACAAACTGGCCCAGAAGCAGGAGAAGATCTCGATCACCGAGACGCTGTGGAAAACACTGAGCTGCCGGCCGTTTCGGCTGGAGCTTCTGATGGTGCTCGCGCAAGCGGTCGGCTTGAGCATGGTCGGGACCCTGGGCTACTACGACACCGTTTACTACGTGTGCAAAGGCGACATAGCGATTGGGGCGCACTGGAATTTTTACATGGGCATTGCCGGAATGATTCTCGGTTTCGCAGGAGTCCGCGTGTACGCGTCGATCGCGCGCCGGTTCGGCAAGATTCGCGGGATGATGTCTTCTTTGCTCACCGCGATCGCCGTCTTCGTGGGCACCTGGTGGTTCTACGATCCGAACCGACCGTGGCTCCAGCCGCTGGCCTCTGGCTTCATCGCCTTCACCGGGGCCGGCTTCTGGACGCTCGACGGATCGATGGGCGCGGACGTCATGGACTTCGACGAGCTTTCCACCGGGAAGCGACGCGAGGGGGCGTTCTCCGCTTGCAAATCGTGGATCATGAAAGTGGGGATGGCGCTCGGGGCGCTGGCGTCCGGCGAGATCCTTTCTCGGACGGGCTTCGACGCGAAGCTCGGGCCGGCGCAGACCGAGCATGCGCTGTTCATGATCCGCTTTCTCTTGGCTTTCATTCCGGTCGTCGGCCTCGTCGTGGCCATTGTCGCCTTGTCGCGCTTTCCTCTCACCGAGGCGAAAATGGCCGAGATTCGGCGGCAGCTCGAGGCAAGGCGCGGGACGATATGAAGGCGACGGGCGATGGCAGGCTGGTGCCCATGACGAACGATGAAGGCACGGTTTCGGCGGGCAGATGGATGCGCACGTCGGTCGCTCTTCGCGGCCCGTGGTCCTTCCGGCGAGTGCCGGGCACCGGCGCGGACGCGAACGCGAACGCCCTGCGCGCGGGCGTCGACGAATGGATGCCGGCCACGGTCCCGGGATGCGTTCACCTGGACCTGCTGGAAGCCGAGAAGATCGGCGATCCCTTCGTGGGCCAGAGCGAAGCCGACCAGCAATGGATCGACAAATGTGGCTGGGAGTACCGGACCTCGTTTGAAGTCGGCGACGCGGACTGGCCGCGGCAACGGCTCGACCTGGTTTGGAAGGGGATCGACACCTACGCCGACGTTTCGCTCAACGGCGTTCCCATCCTCGCGGCGAGCAACATGTTCCGCGAGTGGCGCGTCGACGCGAGGGCGCTCGTTCGCAAGGGGGAAAACACGCTCGTCGTGCGGTTTCGGTCGCCGATCGTCGAGGGCAAGGCGGCGTACGACCGGCTCGATCACGTTCTCCCGGCAACGAACGATCAAGCGCTGCCGATGGTCAGTATGTTCACGCGCAAGGCGCCCTACCACTACGGGTGGGACTGGGGGCCGCGTCTGGTGACCAGCGGCATCTGGCGGCCGGTGTTGCTCGAAGCGTGGGACGACGCGCGGATCGACGACGTTCAGGTCGTGCAAACCGCGCTCACCGACGAGAAGGCGGCGCTGCGAGTTACCGCGACCGTTGTCGCGACACAGAGCGCCGTCGCTCGCCTGACTCTGGCGTTGGCGGGTGGACCCGCGCTCGGCGACATCGAAGCGCGACTGCAGCCCGGGACGAACGTGCTCGAGACGCAAGTGACCATCGATCGGCCGCGCCGCTGGTGGCCGAACGGCCTGGGCGCTCCGCACCTCTACGAGGTCGAATGCCGGCTCGCGGTCGAAGACGCGGACCGCGACGGCCGTCGGGTCCGCATCGGGCTTCGCACGGTGGAAGTCGTTCACCGCAGCGACGACGCCGGCAAGAGCTTCACAATCTGCGTGAATGGCGCGCCGGTGTTCATGAAAGGGGCGAACTACATTCCGCCCGATAGCTTTCCGTCCCGGGTCACCGACGAGAGGTATCGGTGGCTCGTGCGCTCGGCGGCCGACGCGAACATGAACATGCTGCGGGTTTGGGGGGGCGGCATCTACGAGGACGATCGTTTCTACGATCTGTGCGACGAGCTCGGAATCCTGGTCTGGCAAGATTTCATGTTCGCTTGCAGCATGTATCCGGGCGATGAGGCCTTCGTCGAGAACGTGCGGCACGAGGCGATCGAGAACGTGCGGCGCCTTCGAAACCACGCGTGTTTGGCGCTCTGGGCCGGCAACAACGAGATCGAAGTGGCGTGGGCGCGGTGGGGGTGGCAGGGCAAGCTCGGCCTCTCGGAGTCGTCCCAGGAGCGCATGTGGAGCGACTACAAGCGCCTCTTCCACGATCTCTTGCCGCAGATCGTCGCGCTGCACGACCCGGCGCGCTTCTATACGCGAAGCTCGCCGAGCGCCAACGACGACCGAGTTGTCCCGGATACCCCCGGGTTCGGCGACATGCACTATTGGGGCGTCTGGCACGCCGAAAAGCCGTACGCGGCCTACGGAGAGAACGTGTCGCGCTTCATGAGCGAGTACGGCTTTCAGTCCTTTCCCGAGCGCGCCACCGTGGCCCGCTACGCCGAACCCGCGGACTGGCGCATCGACTCCCCGGTGATGCTGGCGCACCAGCGCCACCCCCGCGGCAACGAATTGATTCGCACGTACATGGAGCGCGACTTCCACACGCCGAAAGACTTCGACTCGTTTCTCTACGTCAGCCAAGTGCTGCAAGCGATGATCATCCAGTACGCGGCGGAGGTGCACCGTCGCCGCTGGCCGTACAACGCCGGCAGCCTGTACTGGCAGCTCGACGACTGCTGGCCGGTGGCGTCGTGGTCGGGCATCGACTACTTCGGGCGCTGGAAAGCGCTCCACTACTTCGCTCGCCGCTTCTTTGCGCCGGTCTTGGTGACGGCGGCGGACGAGGGCGGCGTCGTGCGCGTCTACCTGATCTCCGATCGGCGAGAGGCCGCGGCCATACGCCTCGTGCTTCGCGTGGTCGACTTCGACGGACGAGAGGCGTGGCGGAGAGAAAGTGACGTGACCCTCGCTGCAAACGCGTCCGAAGAGTATTTCGCGGCCGCGGTGCCGGAGCTTGTGGGGCTCGCCGAACCGAGTCGTACCGTGCTCGTCGCGGAGGCGTTCGAGGGACCCGTGCGCCTGAGCCGCGCCCTGCACTACTTCGTGGCGACCAAGAACCTCGATCTGCCGGCGCCCGAGCTCGCGCTCGAGACCCTTCGTGCCGACGGTCGCCTGTCGGTCCGGGTCCGAGCGAGCAAGCTCGCGCGCTACGTGCGACTCGCGACGGATGCGGCGGACGGGATGTTCTCGGACAACTACTTCGATCTCTTGCCGGGCGAGGTCGTGACGGTGGACTGGAAGGGGCCGCCCGAAGTGAACGTCACGGCGGTCTCGATCCGGGATACGTACTGACGGCGCGGCCGGGCCTCAAACGCGCGACGCGACGGACCGATCGAGCTCGTCGAGCGCAACGGCATATGCGCCGACGCCAATCGCCTCGCTCGTGCCCAAGCGCGACATGCCCACACCGATGCGCTGCAGGGGGTCGTATCGAACACGGCGGCTGGTGCCGGGCACTCCGATCTCGCGCGCGTCGCCCTCGATGAATCTCTGGCGCTGGGCGGGATCCTCGAAGTTGAAGGCCACGGCGGTCAAGCGACGAAGGGGACGTCCCCCGGGCCCCGTGTACAGGCCGTTGATCTCGTCCACCAGCGAGGGCAAAAAAAGGGGCCACGATCCCGAGACGCCGCCACCGATGACGACGAGCCCGTCGACGAGCGTCGAGGCCTGCGCGATGGCGTCCCCGACGACTTCACCGAGTCGCCGGAAGGCCTCGACGGCGGCCGCTCGGTGACCGGCTCGTCGGCCCATTCCGATCTCGAAGATCGCCTTCGGGTCGGGCGCGTCGTCGACGAGAACGCCTGCCTCCTCCGCGTACACGCGCCGCACGGCGCGGATCGAGGCGCCCTCTTCGGCGTTCGTCTCGGGATTCAACTTGCTTCGCAGCAACCAGACTTCGCCGGCCAGCGAGTTGTCGCCGACGTGAATCCCGCCTTCGAAAACGATACCGCCCCCGAAGCCGGTGCCGAGCGTCACGCCAAGGATGGTGGCGAATCGCTTGGGGCTGCCGGCCTCCGCGAGAAGGCCGTTCACGTACGGTAGAAATCCGGCCAAGGCTTCGCCGTAGGCGAACAGATTGCCGTCGTTGTTGATGAAGACCGGAATGCCAAACTGTTCTTCGAGCATCGGGCCGAGGGCCACCCCGCCGCGAAACGCGGGAAGGTTCGGCAAGTCACCGATGATGCCGCTCGGGTAGTCTGCCGGACCGGGGAAGGCGAAGCTGATCGCCACCGGCGCTTCCGGGCATCGTTGCCTGATTCGCGCGAAGCCTTCGGCGAGGGTCGCGAGGCAGCGCGTCAAGTCGTCGGCGTTCGAAGGTGCCACGACGACCTCGGTCACGGGTCGAGTCCCTCGTATCGCGGCGAAGCGAAAGCTCGTCCCACCGGCGTCGAGCGTCATGACGATGCGGCGGTCTTCCGCGTAGCTCGGCACCGGGCGACGAACCCCTGTCCAGGTCATTTCCGGACGAAGATCGCCCACGCCCCCAAGACGCACGCGGCCAGAAGGGCGACGCCGAAGACGACGACCTGCGTCGTCGACAGGCCCCTCCTGTGCGGCGACGTCGGGGTGTCGTCGCCCAGGTCGGCGGGAGGCCCGACGAAGCTCGTCTCGAGATGAAGTGCGGTGAAGACTTGCTTGGCAAATGCGATGAAGCCGTCGTACGCCGCACGGTCGAGGTCGAGCGCGCGGTGATAGCGCTGCCGATAGACCGCGCCCACATAGTCGTACGTGCGAAGCTCCGCCTTCCCCTCAGCATGATTCGCATAGCCGACGACGAGCGTGGGCAGGCCCGCTTGACCGGCCACCAAGCGCAGGTGCTGCATGGCCTGGACCCCCCCGGCGGTCGACGGGCCCTGCGGAGCCATCAGCTCGGGAGCGTAATCCCCGGGCGGGATGCGCACTTTCTGAAGCGCCTCGTTCATGGCCGACGCGAGGTCCGACGCCTGGATCGCGTGGAACGTCTGCAGCGAGGAGCGACCACCCCTGGGCTTCATCCGGTCTCGAGTGTACTACGACCGGCGGCGAACCCGCATTTTCCGGCCGTCACGGACCGGCCCGGCCGGCTCGGGGAGACCGCCCGCATGGCTTCTTGGCGAAGCGCTGCTATCGACCGTCCAACGTGCCACTCGCCGGCCCTGCCGGGGGCGTGGCCGATACCTGACAAGGAGGCTCGGCACCATGTTGACTGTTCGACGCGCGGAGGATCGGGGTCACGAAGACCATGGGTGGCTCGACACCAGGCACACGTTCTCGTTCGCCGACTACTACGATCCGAAGCACATGGGGTTCCGGACGCTGCGCGTCATCAACGAAGATCGCGTCCAGCCCGGCCGCGGGTTCGGCACGCACGGGCACCGCGACATGGAGATCGTGTCGTACGTGCTCGACGGCGCGCTCGAGCACAAAGACTCGATGGGCACCGGGTCGGTGATTCGCCCCGGCGACGTGCAGCGCATGAGCGCCGGAACGGGCGTTCTCCACAGCGAATACAACGCCTCCAAGACCGACAACGTGCACTTCTTGCAGATTTGGATTGCGCCCGACAAGAGCAGAATCGACCCCGGCTACGAGCAGAAGACGTTCTCGAAGGAAGACAAGCGCGCCCGACTGCGGCTCATCGCATCACCGGACGGCAAGGACAGCAGCGTGACCATCCACGCGGACGCCGCTGTGTACGCAGCGGTGCTCGAGGCGGGGGAAAAAGTCGAGCATCGCGTGAACGCGGGAAGGCACGCGTGGATTCACGTCGCGCGCGGGCGGGTGCGTGCGGACGGGATCGAGCTGAAGGCAGGGGACGGCGCCTCGGCGAGCGATGCTGGGGCGATCACGATCGAGGGCCTCGGAGAAGAGCACGGCGCCGAGGGCCGGGCCGCCGGCGAGGGGTCGGAGGTGCTCGTGTTCGACTTGCCGTGACGCGTGGGCGGTCCGGCGTAACCAGAGTACGCTGCGAGGCGTGCGCGCCGAGGCCATCGCTCCGCTCGCGGCCGGCGCCGCCCGCAAGCTCGTCCACGCGGCATTGAGTCGGCTCGACGCGGCCCCGCGCGACGACGTGGTCGAGCTCGGGGCGATGCTTTGCGTCGCCTACCCGACGCTCGCCAGCGTCATCGAGTCGTTCCCCGAAGACCTCGCCGCAGTGGCGCGGGGCGTGCGTCACGCGCGCGACGCACGCGCGTACCGTCGCCTGGCCCTGGCCGCGGTGGGTGACGAACGCGATCCCGCGCGGGTGCGCCGGGGACTGCGCCGCTTCGCGACCCGAGAGAAGCTGCGCATCGCCGCGCGCGAGCTCTTGGCCCTTCCCGGGCACGACATCGATGTCACCGCACGCGAGCTCGCGGACCTCGCGGACGTCTGCTGTGAGCTCGCACTGGGAGAGGCGCTCGCTTGGGCCGGGGCACGCTTCGGCGCCGCGCTCACGGCGAAGGGCGAGCCGTGCGCGGTGGTCGTCATCGGGATGGGAAAGCTCGGCGGCCGCGAGCTCAACGCGGGGAGCGACATCGACCTGATGCTCTTTTACGAGACCGACGACGGAGCCGCGGGCGACTGTACGTTGCACGAGTATTTCACGCGGGTCGCCCAGCGGTTCGTGGCGACGCTCGACGAGTCCACCGACGACGGCCAGGTATGGCGGATCGACCTGCGCCTGCGCCCCGAGGGAACGCGCGGAGCCTTGGTCAACGCCCTCGCGGCGGCGGAGCGCTACTACGAGACATGGGGGCGCACGTGGGAGCGCGCGGCGCTCGTCCGGGCGCGACCCGTGGCGGGCGACCAGCGCTTTGGCGAGCTGCTGCTCGAAGCCCTCGCGCCGTTCGTGTGGCGCCGAGCCGTCGACCCCCGACTGGCCGACGAGATGGGCGCGCTTCTGGCTCGGGCGCGCGCAGAGGCCAGCGACGGCGCGGCGGACGACTTGAAGCTCGGTCCCGGAGGGATCCGCGAAGTGGAGTTCTTCGCGCAGTCGCTCCAGCTCATTTGGGGAGGGCGCGAGCCTCGCGTGCGCAGCGCGAACACCCTCGACGCATTGCGACGCTTGCGCTCTTGCGGCTTCGTCAGCGCGCGCGAGCAGGGCGAGCTCACGGAGAGCTACCTCCTCTTGCGCCGCCTCGAGCACCGCGTGCAGTTCGCAACGGGCCTGCAAACCCACGCGCTGCCGGCAGACCTTGACCTGCGCGTACGCATCGCCCGTTCGCTCGGCTACGCTGACGAAAACGCCCTCGGGCGCGCTCTCGCGGCGGTCCGGGCGCGCGTATCGCGGCGGTTCGCGACACTCGGTCGCGAGGCGCCCGCGGACGCCTCCCTTGCGCGCCTCTGGGCCGCGCTGGACGACCTCGACGAGACGGCGGTCGCGGCTGCGGCGGTGGCTCGGTTCGGCGCGGCAGCCTCTCCCGACTTGCCACGGCATCTCATCTCGCTGGCGCGTCCCGACCGCCCGCTGGGCGCCCCGACGCGCGACCGCGATCCCGCCTTTGCGCGCCGCCTCGTCGACGCATTGGCGGACGCCGCGGACCCCGAACAGGCGGCGCGTCTTCTCGCTTCGTTCTTCGCCCACCTGGCGAGCCCCGGGGTCTACGTGCGGGCGCTCATCGAAGAGCCGCGCTTGGTCCGCGCGCTCTGCTCGCTGCTCGGCGCCAGCGCATTTCTCGGCGAGGCGGTCATCGCGTACCCGGACCTCGTCGATCGAGTCGTGTACGCGCGGGGTGTGCCGACGCCGGCCGTCGCGCACGCGCAAGTGGCCGAAGAAGTGGGCGCGCTGACTCGCGAGGAGGCGGACGACGTCGACGCGTTCGTCGGAGCGCTTCGCCGCACGAAGCGGCGCGTGACCTTCGAGATCGGTCTCGCGGACCTCTCGGGCGAGCTCGAGACACGCGAGGTCGCGCAGGCTCTCGCCGCGCTCGCCGATGCCACGCTCGATCACGCGTGCCGCTTCGCCATGCGCGAGCGCGGCCTCGACCCGTCGCGCGGGCTGTCGCTGATCGCCATGGGAAAGCTCGGCGGGCGCGAGATCGGCTATGGCTCCGATCTGGACTTGCTGTTCGTCCACGAGGCCGACGACGACGAGGCGCCCGAACGCTTCGCGCGGATCGCCCAGCGCGTGCTGCGCCTCGTCGGCGCGCCTCACGGCGAGGGGCCGGGCTACGAGCTGGACACGCGGCTGCGTCCGTCTGGATCGAACGGCCTGCTGGTCGTGTCGCTCGAGGCGTTCGCGCGCTACCAGAGCGAGCGCGCCGAAGCGTGGGAGCATCAAGCGCTCCTCAAGGCACGGGCGTGCGCGGGTGACCCGCAGCTCGGCGCGAGGGTGATCGAGGCTGCCAGCAGCGCGGCGTACGAGCGCGACCCGCCCCCCGCCGAACGGATGCACCACCTGCGCATGCGCATGGAACGCGAGCTCGGACACGAGCGACCGCCCGCACGCTACGATCTCAAGGTCGGGCGCGGCGGGCTCGTCGACATCGAGTTCGCGGCGCAGTGCCTGCAAATGCGTCACGGAAGCGACCGGCGCGTTCGAACCCCCGAGACGGAGACCGCGCTCGCGGCTCTCGAGTCCGGCGGCTACCTCGAGGCGTTCGACGCCGACGCGCTCCGCGAGGGGTGGCGCTTCCTGCGCCGCCTCGAGCAGCGCCTGCGGATCGCACACGGCACCGCGGCGACGTTGATCGAAGAAGGAGCGCCAGGGCTGGTGACGCTCGCCCGCAGCATGGGAATGCACGACCTGCCGCCTGCGCGCGCGGAAGAGGCGCTGCTCGAGCGCTACGTCGCGGTGACCCACGAAGTGCGCGCCGCGTACTTGCGGGTGCTCGGGCTCTCGTAGTCTCCCCGTGCCCGTGCCCGTGCGGACTCTACCGATTCAACAATCCCCCCAAGGAGCGATGCGGCGGTCGGGGGTCGTTGTCGCGCAAAAACCGCATGTTCGCTTGATTGATCGCGACGTGTGCGACCAGCGGACCCACTAGGCTGCCGGTCGCGACGAAGACGACGGCGAAGAGAAGTCCCATGATCGTCGCCCACGCGATCCATCCCCACCTGCCGGGCCCCCGAATCTGGTGGAGCACGCCGAAGACGAGCGAAGACACGAGAACGCCGACGGTGGGAACGAGCAGCCCCCGAAACAAGAGCTCCTCGCCCGTCCCGCTGGCGATGGCGAGCGCGAGGAGGGTGCCGTCTCCGGCTCCGTGGACGGCGGGACGAAGCGCCGCATGGAGCGCGCGCGCCCACCTCGCGCGACGGACCAGGGCGCGGGTGGCGCCGATGGTGATCGCCCCGAGGCATACGCCGGCGCCCAGACTGAGGAGCACCGATACGAGAGCCGGTGTGTGCAACCACCCGTCGCACGCTATCGGGTCGAAGCCGAGCGCGATGGCAATCCCTGCCGACAGCCCTCCGACGGCCGCGTATCCGCCCAGCACCGCGGCCGCGCGCGAAGAACGGGTCGACCGCGGGCGCCGGCGCGGCAGCCCGGCGGGCCCACGCGACGCCCCGGACCACCCAAACCAACGCGGGATGCGCTTTGCCGCCATCGCCCGGCCGAACGTTTCACGCGGGCGGGTGCGGCGCAAGGTGCGGCGCTTCTGGTAGTATTGCGGCCGATCGCCCTCGCATGTCGACTTCCTTTTCTCCCGACGAGCGGCCCCGCGTTCTCATCGTCGACGATGAGAAGTTCATCCGCGACATCCTTGCCGACTTTCTCGGCATGGAAGGCTACATCGTGCGGACCGCCGAAGACGGCACGGCCGCGCTCGAAGAGCTCAGCAACGCGCACTACGACCTCATCATCAGCGATCTCAAGATGCCGCGGATGGGCGGAATCGAGCTCCTCGACGCGATCGGTACGGCGGCCCCGAACGC
>Ga0265313_10000058_pt1 | contig 107713 bp, 100 predicted proteins | sample 4123metaG_FD_203122 | JGI IMG/M metagenome (GOLD analysis project Ga0265313, IMG submission 203122) | Rhizosphere microbial communities from Carex aquatilis grown in University of Washington, Seatle, WA, United States - 4-1-23 metaG | ecosystem: Host-associated > Plants > Roots > Rhizosphere... | reverse complement strand
CGCCGCCGCCTACGCCTGCGCTTTGGAGGCGTTGGCGCAGCGGGCCGAGGCGGCACGCGACTATGCCGGCGCGCTGAGCGCCGGATTCAAGCTTCAAGATGCGGAGCGCGGCCACGAAGGCGCGACGTGGCTAATCATGCGCTGCTTCGCGGCGCTAGGATTGCGCGATCGAGCGGAGCTGCAGTACGAATCGCTGTGCAACTATTTGCGCCTGCGTTTGGGCGTCGAACCAACCCTCGAAACGACCGCGCTGGCACGACAGCTCAAGTCAGGTCGAAGAGTCTACGGAGAGTTCGCCGAGAGGGGCGACGTTATGATGGTCCCGTAAACCGCGGCTAATCAAAAAGAGAGGGTACTATGGCTATTTCAAGGCAAGCCCGACCCATTTACGACCGCCGCGGGGCATCCCGGTTGTTTCTCCGGGCGTGATTTGAACTTCGTGAATGAGATCGATTACTTCGTGACGGCCGAAGCCGCCGTGCGGCCCGCCGAGGATGTCCAGCTTCGTTGATCCCGGAGCTGGGCGTCGGACTTGTTTACTTCAGCGAATTGGAGGAGCTCCGGCGTAGCATCGACCTGACGGCATACGATCTCTTGGAGATCGAGCCTCAGACGTTCTGGAGCATCGATGCGGCCGGAGGGATCGCGGCCAACGCCGGAAAGCTCGCCGACCTTGCGGCGCTTCCGACGACCCGCCTCGTCCACAGCGTGGGGCTGCCGGTTGGAAATGCGGCAGCCCCAGGTGTCGACGCCCTAAAACTACTGGCCGAAAACGTGCGCGTTCTAAAACCGCCGTTCGTCAGCGAACATCTCAGTTTCAATCGGGTCGCGCACGGTAAGGGCGAGCGCTGGACCGGCTTTCTCTTACCGCCGCCGCAATCGCTCGATGCCGTCGCGGTGGCGGTCGAACGCCTTCGCCGTCTGCGCGAAGCGCTCGGCGTTCCGGTCGCCTTCGAAACGGGCGTCAATTATTTTCCGCCGTGCGACGATGACATGGCAGACGGCCAGTTCTTCGCTGCCGTCGCCGAGCACGCCGACTGCGGGATTCTTCTCGACCTTCACAATCTGCTCGCCAACGAGCGCAACGGCCGGCAAAGCGTCGAGAGCGTGCTCGACGCCATTCCATTCCATCGAGTCTGGGAAGTTCACGTAGCGGGCGGCCATTTGCACCGCGGCTTTTATCTCGACGCGCATCACGGTTTGGTTTCGCGCGAGCTGCGCTTGCTGGCCGAACACGTCGTTCCGCGGCTTCCCAATCTTCGTGCAATCGTTTTCGAGGCCCACCCCGATTCGCTGCGCGGGATCGAACGGGAGCAGCACGACGAACAACTCGAATGGCTGCGCAGCCTCTGGGCGCAGCGCGGACGACATGCCGAGACGACCCGCGCGGTTGCGGTGCGCGAGCGGCTGCCCACGTTTGCCGAAGCGCGCACGCGCGTGGCGGAAGATCAGCGGCAAACCGCCGAGCGTGTCGAGCGCGCGGGCGGGATCGAGGACGAATCGCGCGCTTACGCTTTAGTCCGCGAGCTCATCGGAGAGATGCGCGGCGGGATGCTGCTCAAGTCCACGCCATTGGTGACGCGCCTGCTGCTGGCAACGCTCGGCGTGAAAGCGTTTCAAAAAATATTCGAGCGCTACTGCGCGCAGGTTCCACCGGCCATGTTTCCCGCGCAAGAGGGGGCGCAGTTCCTGAGTTTTCTCGAAGGTGAATCGGACGAGGTGCCGTGCCTGCGCGAAACGCTGGAGTTCGAACGCGCGGTCCTCGACGTCGTCGCGACCGGTCAAGCAAAGCGCGCCTACTTTCCTTACCATCCGGGACAGCTCTTCATCGCCCTGGGGAAGCGCATGCGTCCCCAAATTACCGACCACGAACCCTACGAGATCGAAATTCGCCCGCACGGCATCAGCCTGCGGCGCGTGACCGAGCGGCACCCCGCCGCCTCGTAGTCGCCGGGGCCCGGGCGGCCGGCGGTTGCCTGGAACCCGCGAGTATCCCGACGGAAGTTAGAGGGCCTGTCGAAATTCGGGCTCGCCGTTCGACGTACGGGCAGAACGCCAACTATAAGGAGAGGCTAGAAACAATGAGGTTCGCAGTTCTGGTCAAGGCCAACAAGGATTCCGAAGCGGGAGTTCTGCCCACCCGCGAGATGCTCGAAGAGATGGGCAAGTTCAACGAGCAGCTCACCAAAGACGGCATCATGCTGGCGGGCGAAGGCCTGCACGCAACTTCTAAAGGCGCTCGGCTGCGCTTCGACGGTGGCCGAACGACGGTCATCGACGGCCCGTTTGCCGAAACGAAGGAGCTGGTCGCCGGCTTTTGGATCGTCCAGGCCAAATCAAAGGCCGAAGTCGTCGAGCGGTTCATGCACGCGCCCTTCGACGGCGGGCAAGTTATCGAGATCCGCCAAATCTTCGAAGCCGAGGATTTCGGCGAGAACCTGACGCCCGAGATCCGCGAGCGTGAGGCCCGTCTTCGGGAGGGCGCGAAATGAAGTTCATCTCAATCGTAACCATCGATCCCGCCAAGCACCCTCACGCCAGTCCCGAAACGATGGAACAGATGGGCAAGCTTATCGCCGAGATGCGCGCCGCAGGCGCGTTGCTCGACACCGGAGGACGCGACGGCAGCATGGACGAGTTCTCGATTGCACGGAAGAACGGCCGTTCGACGGTCACCGACGGCCCGTTCGCCGAATCGAAAGAGGTCGTGGGCGGCTTCGCGCTCTTCGAGGTGGAGAACCGCGACTCGGCCCTGGCTTGGACGAACCGTTTTCTCGATGTGCTCGGCGGTGACGCGACGTGCTACGTGCACGAGGTCTCGCCCACGCCCTAATGCCGGCGGGCGAGCTCGATGAAACCATCGCGGCGATTTGGCGCATCGAATCGCCAAAACTCATCGCAACGCTCTCGCGCCTGCTGCGCGACGTGGGGCGCGCCGAGGAAATCGCACAGGATGCCTTCGTTCTGGCCATCTCGCAATGGCCTGACGAGGGCATTCCACGCAATCCCGGTGCGTGGCTGACGACCGTTGCGAAGCGAAAGGCGATCGACGAGATTCGCCGGAGCGAGATGCTGGCGCGCAAAACCACCGAGCTCGCTTACGATGAAGGCGCTGTGCCTCCGGCGGACGACTTCGCGGCGGCACACGACGGGATCGACGACGATATGCTGCGCTTGATGTTCGTCGCCTGCCACCCCGTGCTCGCACAGGAAGCCCGGGTAGCGCTGACCCTCAAACTTGTCGGAGGCTTGACCACGGCCGAGATCGCGCGCGCCTTTCTCGTTTCCGAAGCGACCGTCGCGCAGCGCATCGTTCGCGCGAAACGCACTCTGGCGCAGGCAAAGATTCCCTTCGAGGTACCGGCGGCTGCCGATCGCCGCGCGCGCTTGGCGTCGGTGCTGGAAGCGATCTATCTGATCTTCAACGAGGGTTACGCAGCGACGGCCGGCGACGATCTTCTCCGCCCGGAGCTCGTCGAAGACGCGTTGCGTTTGGGCCGTATGCTGGCGCAGCTCGCTCCCTACGAGCCCGAAGTGCACGGGTTGGCGGCGCTATTGGAAATTCAGGCGTCGCGGATGCGCGCGCGCGTCGCCGCGAGCGGCGAGCCGATTCTTCTTCTCGATCAAGATCGCGCGAAATGGAATCGCTTACTGATCGGCCGCGGCCTCGCGGCGCTCTCCCGCGCCGAAGAACTTGCGACGGAGCCCGGACCGTACGCGTTGCAGGCCGCAATCGCCGCCTGTCATGCGCGAGCGCTAACGGCCGAGCAGACCGACTGGCGACGCATCGCCAAACTTTACGACGCGCTCGCCCGGGCGATGCCGACGCCGGTCGTCGAGCTCAATCGCGCGGTCGCCGTCGGAATGGCCTCCGGACCGCAGGAAGCGTTGCAAATCGTCGACGCGCTGCGCGACGACGCGACGTTGCGCGCCTACCATCTGCTTCCGGCCGTTCGTGGCGATCTGCTCTTCAAACTTGGCCGTTTCAAAGACGCCCAAATCGAGTTCGAGCGGGCGGCGAAGCTCGCCGGAAATATGCGCGATCGCGTACTGCTACTCGATCGCGCCGCGGCGAGCCGAGGCCGGCTCGAGCAGCTCGGCGGTTAACTCCCAGCGCGCGCGCACGCCGAGTTTGCTGAATACTGCTTCGACGTGGTGGTCGACCGTACGCACGCTGATCTCGAGCGCGCGAGCAATTTCGCGATTCGATCGTCCGGCCGCAGCCAGCCGCGCGACCTCGCGCTCGCGTGGAGTCAAACGCGCACCAAACGGTGCGTACTTGAGTTTTCGCGTTTCGCCGGCGGCGAGTCGCGCCACGTCGGAGATGGCGCCGCAGGCCTCATAGATCCGGCCGGCGGCGCGAACGTTCCCGGCAAGCTCCAGCGCCGTGGCTTCGTACATCCGCCAACCAAGTTTGTGAAAACGGGCCGCCGCCCCCGAAGCGGACTGTGCCGCGGCAACGTGGCGGCCTTGGCGGCGCAGTAGGGTCGCGCGGCAGAGTGCGACGTGGCCGGCGGCGGCCGGCGCGAGCGCACCGCCGAAATACTCATCGGCTTGCCCAACAGCCGCCTCGGCAACTTCGTTGGAAGCAAAACGCGCCGCACAGAGCTGTATCGCGGTGTACGGGTCGATGAAGCGCTCGCCGATGCAGCGCTCGAGTACGGCACGCAAATCTTTTGCCATGCCGCGGACCTGCATCACCTCCGCAAATCCGGGAAGCAGCACGCCGCAAGATTCGGCGTCGCGTTGCGCCATCGCATCGAGCAGCAGCTGTACGTCGAAGAATGCGTCCACGAGAGCCAGATCGCCGACGCGCATGCCCGCGTTGACCGCATTGCCGGCATCGAAGGCTTCGTTGTGGCGCCCCGACGGGCGCCAGCGCAAATTGGCGCGCATCACTTCGCGCAGTGCGGGAAGGTCGCCCTCGAGCGCCGCGATGCGGGTGCGGTCCTTCATCACGTGGCGATGCACGTCGTTGATCTCGCCGGCGCTGCGGGCCGCGTAACGTTCGGCGCGATCGGCGTACGTTCGCGCCGCCGCTAAATCGCCGTAGCGGCACGCGATCTCGACGCCAACGCCATACGCCAGTACGGTTCCGCGAATACCGAGGCCGCTCGCGATCCGGACGGCTTCGTCGACCAGCCTCAGCGTCTGCTCGAGCGGTGTTACCAGCGCGCCGATTTCGGCTTTCGCCATGTAGTAGCGCAAGCGCACTTCGCCGTCGCCGAGCGATTCGGGGTCGACTCCAGCCAGCAGGCGCGCCGATTCGGCAAGGCGTCCCGAGTAGCACAGGCCGTAGGCAATGATGAGCATCGCGATTCGGCCGCGGTCCTGGCTCTCTGGAAGGCCGACCGCCGCAATCTGTCGCGCCGTAGCTTCGGCCGCTTCCAGATTGCCGTCGTTGAGCTGCGCGAAGAAAAGATTCTCGAGTTCGTCGGAGAGGACCGGCGCGTCGCGTTTGCCGTCCAGGCGCTCGATCAGCGGACGAACGACGCCCTCGACGCTGCGCCAGTCGGCGAGGTTGCGGTAGCAGCGAATCGCACGGCGCTGATGCTCGATCCATCGTTCCTCACCCGGCGCGCTGTGCGCCGCGGCTCGAACGTAAAGCTCGGCCGCCTTGGCGAAAGCCGCAGCGTCGTACAACCGGTCTGCCGCCGAAGCAAAGGCCTGGGCCGCGCGGTCGTCGTCGCCGACGATCTCGGCGTTGCGCGCCAGCAGCACTTCAATGCGCGGATCGCCGGCGCGCTCGCCCGACAATCGTTCGACGACGCGCTCGTGCAGAATGCGCCGCTTGAGCGAGACGATCGAAGCATAAAATGCCTTGCGTACGGCAATTTGCCGGAAGGCGAACCAGTCCGAAACGCCGCGTTCCTCTTCGAGCAGTCCCAGGTCGCAGGCGTTCTGCAATGCGTCGGCCACCTTGGCGCGCGGCTGATGCGCGATCTCTGCCAGCCAATCGCCGCAGAATGCATCGCCGACGGCACTGCAAGCCGAAACTATCTCGAAGTCGTTCTTCGACAGACGCGACCGGGCGAAGGCGACCGCGGAACGGGCGCTCTGCGGAACCAGCGATCCTTCGGTACCGGATTGAAGCGCGGCTCCGGCCAGCTCGATGCCGTAACGCGGATTGCCCTGTGCGGTCGCAATTAATTCGCGTACGTCCACCGCCGCAATGGCGCGAGCGCCGACGAGGCTGCGAATCAAGAGTTCCATCGCCGCGTCGTCAAGCGGGGGAAGCCGGCGTAACGCCGCGCCGCTGCGCTGCCATCCATCGTCGCGAAACTGGACGAATCCATCGGCACAGCCGATCACCACGAGACGATGGTGCTGCGTCATCGCGATGAGGGCGTCGAGCAGCGCGCGTTCGCCGGAGTCGGCCAAGTGCACGTCGTCGACCAGCACGACGACCGGGCGCCGAGTCGATCGTGCGGCGAGGGCGGCGAGCGCGGTTCCGGCACGGCGCCGGTTGTTCGCCCGTCCGCCGACGCGCAGCGCTGCGGCGAGCTGTGCCGCGGCGTCGGGCGCAAAACGTGCCGGCGCACCGCAGCGAATCGTGACCGTTGCCGCGGCTTTGGTCGCGCCGCACTCGCGCAACAAGCGCGTCTTGCCGATTCCCGCCTCGCCCAGCCAAATGAGCGCCGAACCGCTTCCCAACGCGGCGTCGTGCGTCAGGCCGAGCACGCGATCGAGTTCGGCATCGCGGCCGACACAGTAGGGCGACTCAAGCAGCACGCTCGGCGTCACCGACTCGGTCTTTCAAAATCTGTAGGCAATTACCTATAGAGCAACCGGCACGCCGGGTGCAGAATGGGCCATGCGAAGAAACTGCTCTTGGCTCGCGCTTTTCATTCCGCCAATCCTAGCCGCGTGCTCGGGATCGCCGGTGTCGAACGCCGGCCCGTTCGGCAACACCAGTGCGCTTCCGGCGGTTCATCAGAACCACGGGCGCGCGGCGACTCTTCCGTCGCAACTGCTCTTCGTTCCCAACGAAGACGGTACGATCGGCATCTATCCGCTCGACGATCCGAGCACACCGGTCGCGCAGATCACCGGCTTGCAGGCTTCCCAGCAAGGCATGGTCGTCGACGCATCCGGAAATCTGTTCGTCGTCAATAACGGCCCCAGCGCCGGCGACGACTACGTGCTGAAGTACGCTCCCCCGTACACGGGGTCGCCGACCGTCTTAAACACGGTCTGGCAAAGCAGCATTTTCTATCCGGTCGGCATTGCCGTCGACGGACAGGGGACGGTCTACGTTTCCAACTGCGGCGCGTACTGCACGGAAACGCCTTCCGTTTTTGTCTATCCGGCGGGTTCGACCTCGCCGGCCAAAGCGATCGCGTCGTCGAGTTTCGACAGCCTAGCCGGATTGGCCGCCGACGCACGCGGAAATCTGTACGTCGTCAACTGGAACGACCAAACCGATGGAGTTGACGTCTTCAAGGTCAAGGCCGGAACGGCGCAGCCCAAGGCATTAAAGCTGCACGGCCTGACCACGGGCAACGGCGGCAATGGCGTCACTCTTGACGCTAAAGGCGACCTGTACGTTTCGAACAACTCCAGCGGCTCGGACTACGTGCTCGAGTATAAGCCCGGCAAGCGTAACGCGTTCCGCATCATCGACTCGATGCCGTTCACGGTGGCGCCGACGATGATCGAAATCGGTCCGGACAAGAACCTGTACGTGCCGGTAAATTGCGTCTTCACGCCGTGCGTGCAAGCCTACGCCTTTAAACCGAAGGGCAAGAACGCATTCGAATCGATCGGGCCTACGCAGAACACAACGGCGACGCTCGGCATCGCGACCGCACCCAATCCGCTGCTGCAAGGAGGCACATGATGAACGATCTCGCAAGGCGCGCCGCGGCGGGCGCATTGCTCCTAGCACTCGCAGCTTGCAGCGGCGCAAACGGCGGCGGCTCGCAATCCGGCCTCAATCCGTTGCCGGTAACCGCGCACCACCGGGCGTTCGCCCACACCAAGCAGCTCGTCTATGTGTCGAGCGACTACAGCAGCACGGGCGCGGTCTACGTGTACTCCGCTAAAGGACAAGCACAAAAACCCGTGGCCACGATCACCGACGGAATCGCCACGCCGCAAGGCTTGGCCGTCGACTCGAGCGGTAATCTCTACGTCGCCAATAGCGGCAGCAATACCGTGACGGTCTACCCGCCCGGTCAAACAACGCCGAGCGCGACCTATTCGCAGGGAATCAGCACGCCGTTCGACGTTGCCGTCGGTAACGACGGCACGGTCTACGTTGCTAACGAAACGGGCGGCGCGAGTTACACCGGAAGCGTCACCGAGTACCCGTCTGGGAGTATGACGCCCAGCGCGACGATCCAACTCGCCAACGATTATGCGTTCGCGGTTGCAGTCGACTCGTCCAACGCACTCTACGTTTCGTGGTTCTCGCTCTCGTCATACGGAATCGAGATCTACAAGTATCCGACCGAAGGGTCGACCAACGGTGCGAACCTCAATCTCGATTTACCCACGTATGCGTTCCCGGCTTACGCGCTGGCCTTCGACCACTCGGGCAATCTGGTGGTGCCGTACGAGCGGCTCGACCACAATCCGCCCAAGTATCTGGCCGTCTTCCCGCCCGGCGCGACCACGCCGAAGAAAAAGATCAACATGGGCGGTCTCATGGACGTGGTCACCGGCATGGCCTTCCCGAGTTCGGGAAAGCTCCTCTACGTTGCGACCTCTAACGATCACGAGTGGCTGCAGTTGACCTATCCCAAAGCCGTTCCGCGCGACGTCGTCAATATCGGTTCGCCGGCGGGGTTAGCGCTCTCGCCGTAAACGGCGTTCGCGAGCGGATTACTTACGTGCGCCGGCGCGCCAGCAGCAGCGCGCCGGGCGCAATCAAAAGCGCCAGCACGCCCGTAACGACGAACGCATCGGCATAGGCAAGTGCCGCCGCCTGTTCGGCGACGCTTGCCGCCAGCTGCGCCAAACTTCCGTGCTGTTGCTGCAGAAACTGCGCCACCGGCAAGCGCGAGAGGTTCTCTTGCGCCGCTAAAATCGTCTGATGGAACTGCAGCCGGCGATCGAGGAAGGCGACGACCGCCGCCGACGAGATCGAACCGCCCAACTGGAAGAATAAGACGATAAACGAAGAGGCCTTAGCGGCTTCCTGCGGCGCGACGGCGCGCATCGTCGCGACGAGCAGCGGCGAGTAAACAAATGCAGCACCCGTTCCGATCACCAAGAGCGGTATCACGAAGGTAAGGAGATCGCTCTGGGTAGTGATGCCGCTCGCCAGCCACAGCGACCCGAATCCCGCGAGAGCCAGACCACCGCCGATCAGCCAGCGCAAGTCCAGCCGCGGGATGCCGGTGAGCCGTCCAACCGGTATCGTCAGCAGCAAAACGGGCAACGCACGCGCACCGATCAGGACACCGGCCAGCGTGCTGGTAAAGCCAAGCGCGGTCACCGTGAACTGCGGCAAGAGCAGAAGGCTGGGAAAAATGATCGCCGCATACGCGCCGGCAATCGCCAGCGCGGCGGCTACGGCCGGGCGACTGAGAATGCGCAGGTCGACGATCGGCTGAGCGACGCGCAGCTCCCACCAAACGAACGTGGCGGTTGCCGCAAGCGAGAGGAACGTGCACAGCACGATCGTCTGATTGGAGAACCAATCGTCGTGCTGCCCCTGATCGAGCACGTACTGCATGCAGCTAACGGCGACGACGAGCAACGCAATCCCGGTGACGTCGACGCCGGCGCGCTGCGGACGGGAGTCGTCGCGTAGATAGCGCAGCAGAATCAAGAAAGCTATGATTCCGGGAACGAGGTTGACGTCGAAGATCCACGGCCAAGAGAGATTGTCGACGAGAACGCCGCCGATCGTCGGTCCGACCGACGGACCTAAAATTGTACCGAGCGCAAAAATCGACTGGCTCAGTCCGATCTGTTTGCTCGGGAAAGTGTCGCGCAGAATGACTTGTGCGATCGCGAGCAGTCCGCCGCCGAAGGCACCTTGCACGACGCGAAAGAGAATCAGGGCGCCGAGCGAAGTCGCCATACCGCAGAGCATCGATGCGACGGTAAAACCGGCAATCGACACGAGAAAATAATTCTTGCGTCCAAAGCGCAGCTGCAGCCACGGCGTCAGCGGGATGACCACAACGTTGGCGACGACGTAAGCGGTCAGCACCCACGTCGCCTCGTCGACGGTGGCACCGAGATTACCCTGAATCGTCGGCAGCGCCACGTTAACGATGGTGAGATCGACGGTCTGCAGCAGTGCGGCGAGCATGACCCCGGCGACGACCAAAATGCGGCGCGCCCCATATTCGACCAGCGGCGAAGAGGCCGTTGGGGCAGGCGGCGGCGCGGGCACCGGGCGCGGCGGGACCGCAGATTTGGAACCGGAGGGGATGACGCCGACAACGCGGGCGGGCCGCGCGGCAACCGACACGATATGCTCCGTTGTTCTTAGAGGTAAGGCGAGAACGTCGCTTGCATCCAGGTTACCGGATATGGGATACTACTACTAGACCCTAGCTTATCCTATCACTGGAACGGGCACCTTGAGGTGATTCGAGAAATGAACGGCAGCGACCAGCGGCGCCCCGAGCTCAGCGACTTCCTTAGAACGCGCCGGGCTAAGATCGCGCCCTCCGACGTGGGCTTAGCCGACGGCGCGAGGCGGCGCACCCCGGGCCTGCGCCGCGAAGAGGTCGCGCTGCTGGCCAATATCGGCGCCACCTGGTATACGCGGCTCGAGCAAGGCCTGCCGATCAACGTGTCGGCCGACGTGCTTGCCGCTATATCGCGCGCCCTTCGTCTGACCTCGGACGAGCGGCGCCATCTCTATCTCCTGGCCGGCCTGCCCCTGACCATCACGCCGCCGCAAGAAGAGCGTCCCAGCGAGCTGGTGCTGCGCGTGTTGAACGCGCTCGATCCTTGCCCGGCCTACATTCGCGGACGGCGCTGGGACGTGCTGGCCTGGAATCGCAGCGCCGACGGGCTCAACGATTTCTCGAGCGCGACCGGACCGGCGTGCAACCTGGTGTGGCGCCTCTTCCGCGACACGGCGCTGCAGTGCCGTTTGGGCGACCCGGAGTGCACGCGGCGCCGCTGCGTCGCGCAGTTTCGTGCCGTCGCCGCCAAGTATCCCAACGATCCGGCCTTCACCGAGCTCATCGAAGATCTGCGGACAAACTCGCCCGAGTTTCGAAAGCTCTGGGCCGAGCACGACGTTTTGGGATCGGCCGAAGGCCTCAAGCGTTTCGTTCATCCCGATCTGGGCGAACTGATCCTCGATCACACCACCCTCGAGCTTCCCGGCGACGGCGATATGCGGATGGTCGTGCTGACGGCGGCTCCGGGCTCCGAAACCGAAAAGAAACTACACCTGCTCGTTCCCGAACACGTGGGGGTTTAAATGCGCGCATTCCTAGCGACCTTATGCTTGACGCTCGCTGCGGTTGCAGCATCGGCGCAAAAAGTCTCGGCCGCCGATCCAATCGACTCGCTCGACCGCCTATCCGGCACGTGGAAGAGCCACGGAGTCTTCGTCGAGAGTCCGTACGGCAAAGCCGGACCGGCCGACGCCACCACGACGTGCGTTTGGTCGAACGGCCATACCTTCCTGATATGTCAGCAAAGCGTTACGATGGGCGGCGCCACCAACGAAGATATTGCGCTGTACACGTACGACCCCGATGCGAAGGTTTATCGCTTCTTCAACGTGCGCCCGTCCAAGGTGGTACCGCTGAACATCACTATCGAAGGCGACACCGTCACCTATCCCGTCACGTTCAAGAACGCCGCCGGGCAAGACGTCACCATTCGAACGCTCAACATTTGGGATAACCCGGCGCTCTACCGCTGGCGCACCGAATATTCCAACGACGCCGGTAAGACGTGGATTCCGATGGCCTCGGGCACGTCGCAACGCCAATAGCTACGGCACAGCGATAAAGGCATCCACCTCGGCGAGGTAGCGGCGCTTCGCCGCGTCGTCGATGAACGAGGCTTCGAACGAGTTCTTGGCCAGCTCGACGACCTGCTCGTCGCTCATCTTCAGCGCCGCCGCCGTGTCGCGCAAATTCTGTCCCACGTAGCCGCCGAAATAGGCGGGATCGTCGGAGTTGCAGGTACAGGTGAGGCCGGCCTCCATCATCCGCTTGAGCGGGTGGGCCGCGAGCGTCGGTACGACGCGCAGCCGCACGTTCGAGAACGGGCAGACGGTCAGCGGCGTGCGCTCGCGCACCAACCGCGCGAGGAGCGCCTCATCTTCCAAACATCGCACCCCATGGTCTACGCGGGAAACTTTGAGCAGATCGAGCGCCTCCCAAATATATTGCGGCGGCCCTTCTTCGCCGGCGTGCGCGACGGCGAGCAAGCCGTTGGCGCGCGCTCGATCGAAGACGGCTTGAAATTTCGAGGGCGGATTTCCCACCTCACCTGAATCGAGCCCGACGGCGGTGATATGCTCGAGGTGCGGCAGCGCGCTCTCGAACGTGGCCATCGCCGATTCGGCCGATAAGTCGCGCAGGAAGCACATGATGAGGCGACTGCTAATGCCAAGGCTCTTTTCGCCATCGGCAAGCGCCTTGGCGATGCCCTCGACGACGGTCGCAAACGCTACGCCCCGATCGGTATGTGCCTGCGGATCGAAGAAAATCTCGGCATGCCGCACGCCTTGCGCCTTGGCGCGCTGGAGATAGGCTCTGGTGAGCTCGTAGAAGTCTTGCTCGACACGCAGTGACGCAACCCCCGCGTAGTAGACGTCGAGAAACGATTGTAAGTCGGTGAAGTTATAGGCTTCGCGCAGTGCCTCGACGTTGGGATAGTTGAGGCGGATACCGTTACGCTCGGCCATTGCGAAGATCAACTCCGGCTCGAAGGTGCCTTCAATATGTAGGTGTAGCTCCGCTTTAGGGAGGTTCAGAACGTCCACACGCGCGTGTTTGAGTAGGAAGCGACGCGCTCCTGGCGCAACGTTTCGCGGTCATGCATTTCTCGCGTCGCGCATTCATCGGCTCGTCACTGGGAGTCTCCGCGTTCTTGGCGCAACGCCGCCCCGCCCGAGCGGCGGCCGGCGGATCCTCCGCGCGTCTCGTGCCGGTGGACGTCGACCCCGGGCGCGTTATTCGCACCGTCGTCGGGCTGCGTCCCTATCGCGCCAGCGGTTTCGTGCTTCGCGCGCAGCCGTTTGGCTCGAAGGTGCTGGTACACGATTACGGACACGGCGGCGGAGGCTTCAGCCTGTCGTGGGGCTGCGCCGCGCTCGCCGCAGACCTGATCGCCGATCGCTCACCTTCGCGCGCCGCCGTCCTGGGGTGCGGCATCGTCGGACTCGCGACGGCGCGAACGCTGCAAGACCGGGGCTGGGCGGTAACGATATACTCGTCGGCGCTGCCGCCAAAGACCACCTCGAACATCGCCGGCGCACAGTGGACGCCGACGACGGTCTTCGCACTGCCGCAAGTAACGCCGGCCTTTCTCGACACGTTTCGCAAGGCGTCGCGCATCGCCAACCGTACTTTTCAGTTGATGGCCGGCGATACGTACGGCGTCCGCTGGATCGACAATTACGTCCTCAAGCAAGACCCAGCCGCGCCGGCCGGCGAGCTGCATTACGCAGAATCGGTCGGGATTTCCGACCTCTATGCCGACGTCGAAACGATCGATCCGGCGAGCGTTCCGTTCACCGGCTTCAAGAGCATCCAACGCTTCGCCACGATGCTGATGGAGCCCAATACCTTTCTGCCGGCGGTCGAGCGCGACTTCTTGCTGCGCGGCGGCCGTATCGTGGTGCGAACCTTTAACTCGACGGCCGACATCGCGTCGCTGCACGAGCCGGTGATTTTTAACTGTACGGGCCTGGGCTCGCGCGCGCTCTTCGGCGATACGGAGCTCGAACCGGTGCGCGGACAGCTATCGATCTTGGAACCGCAGCCGGAGGTCGACTACTGTTATCTCAGCGGAACCATTTATATGTTTCCGCGCAACGACGGCATCGTACTCGGCGGAACGTTCGATCGCGGCAACTGGTCGACCGAGCCCAACCTGGCGACACAAGCGAGCATTATCGCCCAGCACGAGGCGGTCTTCGGCAAGAAAGGCTAGCTGCGGAAGAGGGTTAGATATTCGTTCGTTTTATCGAACAACGCGTTGAGCAGCTTGGCGTTCTGCCCCCAGTCAACGCCGGTGTGCTGCGCCGTTCCGGCTAAGTGCGTCTGCGTTCCACCGTCGATCATGGTAATGATGACCACGAACGGTCCCGAGAGTAACGAGACCGGCTTCTTCGTTTCGAGCACCGCTCCGCTGCTCGTGTCGAAAGCGGCGCTGAGCGTATAGCCGCAGGCTTGAAGTGCGAGGATTAGCGCGCGCCCAGCCGTTTCGTACGCGGCGTCGGCGTCGCGCTCGACCGACGCCTTGGCGGCGAGTTTTGGAAAGCGCTGCGCCAATTCGTTGGCGATCGCTTCCGAAGCCTGAACTGTGCCGGCCGGCGCGCCGCTAATCGCGGCGGCAAAGGCGGCGAGCTGATCTTGCGACGCGCCGGAGGGATCGCCGCCCATCTTCCCGCTATCGCGTATGATGTCGGCGATGCGCGCGCGCTGCGGTGCGGCATCGGTCATCCTCGCGCAGTTCGGCGCAACGGCGCGGCTTCCGCCGTGCCCGCCTCGCACGCGGCCAGCCGGCTCTCGTAGAAGCGCCGCTCTTCGGCGTTGCGTGCCGCCGCGATCGCGGCGTGGAAATGCTCTCGCGCCTTCGCGCCGTTGGCGCGGCGCAACTCGAGCTCTCCGCGCGCCGCGTGGTAGAACGGATATCCGTCGAGCACTTCGCGTTTGGCGATCGAGTCGATCGCCTCGAGCCCCCGGATGGGTCCGTCGCGCTGCGCGATGGCGATGGCCCGGTTGAGCGCGACGATCGGCGAAGGCGCGATCGCCAAGAGCCGATCGTAGTGCGAGACGATCTCGCCCCAGTCGGTCTCCCCGATCGTTTGCGCCCGCGCGTGCACCGCCGCGATCGCCGCTTCAACGTGATAGCGGCTTATCTCCGAACCGGTCGCCGAGCGTTCCAGCCACCTGACGCCGTCGACGATCATGCCGCGATCCCAGCGCGAGCGATCTTGATCGAGCAGCGTCATGAGATTGCCGGCCGGGTCGAGCCGTGCCGGCAGGCGCGCCGCGTCGAGATACATCAGCGCCAGCAGCGCGTGAGTCGAAGGACGTGCGGCCAGGGGATGCTTTGCCAACAGCAGCGTCAAGCGAATCGCTTCGTTGCAGAGATCGGCACGCACCACTGCGCGCGCCGATGCGCCATGATAGCCCTCGCTGAATACTAGATAGAGCGCGCGTTGCACCGCCGGGAGGCGCTGCGCGAAGTCGGCCTCGTCGGCGATGTCGAAAAGCAGACCGGATTCCTTGAGCGTTTTCTTAGCGCGCGTCAGGCGTTTCTCGACGGCGGCGTGCGAGCTGACGAAGGCCGCGGCCGTCTCGCGGACCCCGAAGCCGCCGACCAGCGATAGCACCAGCATCACCTGTGCGGTCTCGGGAAGCTCGCTGTGGCAGCACGAGAACATCATACGCAGCTGATCGTCGCGCACGTCGGTCGAATCGAAGACTTCTTGCACGGCGTTGGCCAGCGTCCACTCCGTCTCGAGTAAACGTCCGTACTCCGGCGCGAAGGTTCGCGCCGTGCGCTCTCGCCGCAGCACGTCGAGCGCGCGATTGCGCGCCGTCTTCATCAGCCAGGCCGAGGGATTCTCGGGAAGGCCGCGCAGCTTCCAAACTTCCAAAGCGCGGCAGAAGGCGTCTTGTACGACGTCTTCTGCCAGCTCTAGATTGTGTAACCCAAAGACCCGTGTGAGCGCCGCGACCATGCGTCCCGCTTCGTGACGGAAGAGATGGTCGCTTTGCTCCACGTCTTTACATATCCATTTTCATAATCGGACGGACTTCGACGCGCCCGCCGCGCTCGAGAATCGGACAGCCGCGCGCGAGCTCGGCAGCGCGATCGAGCGATCCGGCCTCGATCAGCGTGTAACCGCCGACGAGATCCTTGGCTTCGGCGTACGGGCCGTCGGTAACGGGGCCGCCCTTGCTGCTCACGACCTTGCCTTCGTCTTCGAGCGGCTGGCCGCCGTCTTTGAGATTGCCGCTGGCGCCGAGGTCCTTGAACCAGTTCATCCATTTCTGCATGATCTGCTCGCCCTCTTCGGGACTGTTGCCCCGCTGGCCGCCGCGATAAAGGAAGAGATAATCCGCCATTTTCCGTCTCCTGTAAGCGTGTTGATGCCCCATAGACGTTCGAGCGGCCCGGGCCCGGACAATTTTACGCGATTACGTGACGGTATCCAAGCGGAGCAAGCGGTAGACGCCCATCGAAACGAGCCAGCTGGCGATGAAGAGGCCAACGATCACAAATCCGAGCGTCCCGAAGTTCTCGTTGACGGCCTTGACGGCGTCCCAAACCGCCCCGCGAAGCTGCAGCTGGCTGGCGATTACGCTGGTCGCTTCGATGCAGCCGACGATCAGCGCGACCAGCACCGACACCAGCGTAATCACAAGATTGTAGTAGAGCTTGCGCATCGGTTTGATGAAGGCCCAGCCGTACGCACCGACCATCACGATGCCGTCGGCGGTGTCGATCAGCGCCATGCCGGCCGTAAAGAGCAGCGGGAAGATCAGGATGGCGAAGACCGGAAGGCCTTTACCGGCCTCAACGGCAGCGATGCCGAGCAGCGCGACTTCGGTGGCGGTATCGAATCCCAGACCGAAGAGCACGCCGACCGGATACATCTTCCAACTGCGGTCGACGACGCGCAGCAGCGGGCGAAAGATTCTTCCCAGCAGGCCGCGACGGTCGAACATCTCGTCGAGCGCGTCGTCGGCCGGCGTTTCGCCGCGGCGAGCGCGACTGAATGCGGCGAAGATCTCGAGCAGCACTACCAGATTGATCGCCGCGACGAGCAACAAAAAGAACGCCGAAACCGAGGAACCAACCAGCGCACCGAGGCGCTGCAATGACGGCAAGTGCTCTTTGACAACCGTCGCGGAGACCGCGATGGCGAGCGATAGCGCGACGACCACCGTCGAGTGTCCCAAAGAAAAGAAGAAGCCGACGCCGATCGGGCGCCGCCGCTCCTGCACCAACTTGCGGGTGACGTTGTCGATCGCGCAGATGTGATCGGCGTCGACGGCGTGACGCAAACCGAACGAGAAGGCGAGCAGCGCCGTTCCGAGCAGAACCGGGTGCGACCAGAACGTGCCGAGCGCAAGCAGCCATGCCGCCGCGTTAAGGGCGATCAGAAAACCAACGAGGCCGAATGCGCGCGCGCGCATCGTTAGCCGCCCAGCGCCGCGAGGGTGCGGCGAGCGTCGGCGGCATAAAAGGGATGAAAAACGTCGCCGCTCGACAAGATCGCGCGTAGGCGGTAGCGCGCCTCGGCCGGGTGGCCGGTGTGCGCGGCGATGACGGCGGCGTGATATTGGAGCTCGGGATCTTGTGTCTCGTAGCGCGTCGCACGCACCGCATAGTTGCGCGCCTGCGGCCAGCGGTTCAATGCGGCCAGCACCCACGCCATCGTATCGTCAGCGTAGATTTCGTCGCCGCGCTTAACGAGATCGGACCGCGCGGCGCGCAAGGCATCGTCGAGATGCTCGCGATGCTCGGCGTAGTACATCGCCAGCAAACGGTCGTTGACCCCTTGTACGTTAAAGAGCCGCTGCTCGGCGCGGATCAGCTCGTCGGTGCGCTGCGCGGCGGGCGTATCGCCCAACGCGCGCTGCGCGTCGGCCTCATAGCCGAGCGTCTGGGGGAGGGGGTAGAGGTCGGCGCTGCGCGTGGCCGATTCGAGCGCGTGCGGCCAATCGCGGCGGGCACGATAGAATTTTGCTTGAAAGAGCAGGGCCATCGCGTTGGCGGGATAGTCGTGCAGCGACTGCGCGAACTGCGTGGCGGCCGCGTCGCCGTCGCCGGCTTCGAAGGCGAGCTGCGCGTCGCGCAAGTGATACCACGACCGCGTGTAGGCCGGAACCGTCACCGACGTATCGATCAGCGAGGTGGCTTGTGCCATCTGCACCCGCGCTCCCGCGAGGTTGCCGGTCAGCTCGTCGTAGCGCGCCCGGATCGACATCCATGTTGGATTGGGATCGCGGTCGCGCGGCGAGGCGAGAATCCGGCCGGCCTGCTCGTAGCGCCCGAGTTCCATGAGGATCGAAGCGATTTGCGCGCGGGCACCGTCGTCAAAAGGCGCTGCCGCCGCGGCGGCGCGCTCTTCGGCCAACGCCGCGCTAAAGCGATGCAGTGCGAGGTCGCTGGAGGCGAGCACGTTAAGCGCCCCGACGTTGCGGTACGCTTGAAGTCGCAACGACTGTCGTGCCATCTGGATGGCGCGCGTCACGTCGTTGAAGTCGCCGTTCTCGCGAAATCGCTGCAGATACTCGCCGGCTAGGACGCGCCGCGTGATCTGATCGTCGGGATCGACGCGGACCTGCGCTTCGTAAAACGCGACGGCGGCGTTACGCTGCCGGTAGTCGGTCGAAACGGGAGCGGTCGTCGCGCTTGCCGCCGCGCCGTGCGCGACGGTGACCAGCCACGCCGCCCCGATGGCGATTGCCGCCGCGAGGGCGGCAATCGCTCCAGGTGCTCTCACGATTAGAGCGGAGCCTGGACGTACGGGAACGTCGTAGTATTGGATTTATCGTACGCAACGTTGTCCGTCGTGAGGCAAGGGACTTCCTTATGATCGTCGGGGATCAAGCCCAGCGCCGACAGCGTGTTGCCGAAGAGCGCACCGAGCGAGATGTCGATGATGTCGTCGTTAAGACCACGCCCGCCGAACTTGCTGCCGGTCGCACCGCCCGTCTCGTAGCCGAGATAGGAGGCGGTGGTCGTGTTCTGCGAGAGGTCAGCCTTCATGACGTTGGGATAGAGGACGGCCTGCAGCGTCTGCGCGGTCGTCTGATCGCGGAACGCTGCCGCAAACGACTCGATCTGTCCCTGCAAGACCGGATCGTTGTACGGTTCGGAACGATTGGTTTTGTCGTGGTCTTCGAACATCTCGAAGGCTTCCTTGACGGCCGGCCGCGAGAGCAGTTCGATCTGCTTGTAGGCGACCTGCTTGGGGCCGCCGCCGGAGGGTTGCCCAACCGGTGGATTGGTACTGCCGATCGAGCCGTTCGCGCTGCAGCCGCCGATGATGGCACCGGCCAGCGCGAGCCCGACGAGACCGATCGTATAACGTAGTTTCATGTTCAGAGTCTCCTATTGGAACCGGCCGGTTGGCGTAGCGGTAGTGGCCCAGAGTGCGATGACTCCCGGCGATCCACTCGCTGGCGCTAGCATTTTCTTTGGCATCTCGATGACGATCGAGATGACGTCGTACGAGGCGAGCAAGTCGTGCGGCTTCCTGATGACGCAGTGGTTCGAACCCGCGTTGCCATAGTCGACGCCGTTGAGAATGATCGGCTGATTCTTCGAGGCAAAGCGGAACGAGGTCGCCGTTCCCGGCGGCGTGTGCGGATGGTTCATGTAGTTGCGATCCGGAACGATCTTGAAGAACTGGGCGAGATCGAAGTAGAACGGGTCGCGCCGCGGTCCGACAAAGACCTTGATGCCGTCTTTGAGCTTGGTGGTCGAGCCGAACGGGAAGGTGCCCGTCTTCCCGATCAGTGTATTCGTCGTCCCGACTTCGTTCGGGGTCGCCGGTCCGTAGAGCGAGATCTGCTGACTCGTTCCGGCCGAGTCGGCGGTGAACTGAAGGACCGTATCTTCCTGGAACGAGTTCGAGGTAACGCCTTTGGTGGCGACCTTGAACTGGTAGAGAAGATTGGGATCGAGGGCAATGCCGCTCGTCATCCCAGCCGGGATGAGCGGGCGAACGTCCATCGCCAGCACGACGCGCGACGCGTCATGCGGATTGGGGAAGGCGTAGACGTCGGTGATATCCGCAAGCGGATTCTTGACGACGGTCGGTGAGTCTTGATGATCGGATCCCCGCGCCGCTCTAAACGAGAAGAGCGAAACCGAGAACGCGAGCACGAAGACCGCCGCCATCATTCCGACGGAGCGTAGGGTTTTCATGTAGTCTCCTTGATGGCGAGTGTGCGGTTCGCGAACCGCGTTGAGAGAAGCGCTGGGAACACGGCAACGACGATAATGGCGAGCACGGCCGATAGCATCGCGACCGGCTCGGAGATGCGGAAGCCCTGCGCGACGAGCCCTTGAGCGAGCACGGTCGCGCCGATGATTGAGATAACCGCGGCGGTGATGAACGGCGCCACGCGAGCGACGCCGGCAAAGACCGAATGGCGGCCGAGCCACGCCGCCCCGTGAACGACGGCCAGCCCGAGCCCGCTCAATACCGCGGCCAAACCGAGACTGAAGACGACGATCAGCAGCAACCCGTAACCGGCGCGATGCAAGTGCAGGGCCGTCAACAGCACGACGATCGCCGCCGGGCAGGGCGCGATGCCGCCGCTCATCGCCGCAACGACGGCGCTGCGAAAACGCAGCGGCGCCGCTCCGGGAATCGCGTGCGAATGGCCGTGTTCGTGGTCGTGGCCGTGCGTGTGATCGAGACCATGGGCGTGAGATCGGGCGTGCTCGCGCTCGTGCACGGTGCGAGAAACGGCGGCCGTCAGGCTGCGCGCGCCGATAAACGCCACGGCAACGCCCGAGAGCAGCGTGATCCACGTGAAGAGCCGCTCCGTGGCAAAGCCCGTCGCGAAGGTAAGGACTACGCCGAGTATCACCACGGCGATCGTGTGGGCGAACGTAAGGGCCGCGGCAAGAATCAGGGCCTGCTTGAAGGTAGCGCGCGCACCGACCAGCGTGAAGGCGAGCAGCGCTTTGCCGTGGCCCGGCTCGAGCCCGTGCAACGCCCCTAGACCGAAGGCGGCGAGAATCGTCAACAGCACCCACAGCGGCGTCTGCGCTTCACGCGCGACGAGGTCCGATAGGAGCGACGCTCGGACGAGCGACGCACCGCCCGCTGCATCCGATGAATCGCCGGCAAAGACGCGGACCTTGACGACGCGTCCGGCGACGACGTCGAACGTGGCGGAATCGTTACGTCGCGGCGAGCCGATCAGCGCGCTCGGATAAGAGCGCAGGCCGTCCGTCGGATCGGTGCCGCCGGGAAGAACGACGTCTTTCCAACCGATGCGCCGGTCGGCGTAGACGTTATCTTTCAGAGTAATTGAAGCTTTAGGAGGCAGCGGTGCGACGTAATCGCCGGTCCAGTAGAGGATCGGCAAACCTCCGGCGCCGCTGCGGGTTCGTGCGGAAACGCGTTGTAGTTGCAGCGGCAGCGCGACGCCGTTGCTCTGCAGCGATAGGCTGCCGGCGACGAGTTTGCCTTCGGCATCGGCCCAGTCGCGCATCGCGGCGGCGTTCCACGATGCCGAGCTGTTCATGATTTGAAAGGTCGGAATCTCTGCAATGTCGAGCACGTAATGCAGGCGAAGTTGCGTCGCGCTCGCACGGACCTGCGCGAGATGATTGATCGTAAAGTTCCCGAGAGGGTGGGCGGTGGCGTTGCCGATTCCCAGCGAGGACAAGCACACCGCCCACAGCGCGATAATCGCCGCTCGACGCACGTACATCAGTGCTCCTTTTGGTCCGTTTTCACTCAAACGGCGCAGCAGGTCACTTGGATTGCGTCGTCGAGAAAATTTATCTATGGAACCGCTCGACCTACGAAATAAGCCCCCACGCAGCTGCTATTCGGAACTGGACGGCCTGATGATGATGCCGCGCACGATCGACAAGCTGCGCGCCCGGTTACCCGGCGGCCATCCGGGAATCTACTTCATTAACGGCAAGATTAAGGGAATCTCAGGGTACTTGCTGGATCGCCTTGGCATCGCCGAGGCCGATCTGCTGGAGTTCGTCAGGCTCGCGGCGAGCGAAGACGAGCTCGCCGCATGGCTCCGGGGACGTACCGACGTCACGCAATATCCGGCGATCAACGCGACGCTGCGCCGTATTAAGCCGAAACACGCCGAAGACGAAGCCTACTTTCGCAGCGAGTACGCCGAGACGATGAAGGAGCATCCGGAGCTGGAGTTTATCGTCGACATCGTGGATGCCGACGACCGGCGCCGCTTCGGCTAGTGCACCGTAATACGGCCGACCGCTTCGGGCCCGAGCACCGACGTGAACCACATCGCACCGTCGGGACCCGCGGTGATCTCGGCGAACTCGCCTAACTCGCTGGCGGGCGGCGTGAAAAACTGCATCTTACCTTTAGTCGTCATCCGCCCGATCCCGAAGTGCTCGCCGAAATCGGTGAACCATAGCGCCCCGTCGGGACCGGTCGCAATACCGCCGGCATCGGCGTACTTGACGCTGATGGGAAACTCCGTGTATTTCCCAGCCGTCGTCAACCGCCCGATGGCGCTGCCCTCGGCAAACCAGAGCGCGCCGTCCGGCCCGACGCAAATTTGATTGGGAGCGGAACCGACGTGGAAGGCCCTGCTCTTCCCGCCAGGCGACAAGCGAATCACTCGCGCCGACGCGTGGCTGCCGTTGAGGTACTCGGTCACCCATAGGTTCTTGTCGGGGCCCGTCACGATGCCCGCGTACTCCGTGTACACGCCGCCGAGCGTAAAGTGCTTGACCTTGCCTTTGGTGGTCATTCGTCCGACCGTGCCGTTCGATTCGCCGAACCACAAGGCGCCGTCGGGACCGGTCGTTATCCCCTGTGGGTACGACCCGCCGGTATCTTTAAATAGCGTGACGGTGCCCGTGGGCGTGATGCGTCCGATCATGGCGTCGTTCTGCTCGACGGTAAACCAGAGATTGTTGTCGGGACCGACGGTGATCCCAGTGGAAATTTCTACGCCGGTCGGCTGCTGCAGCGTGTAGTTGCCGTCGGTTGTGATGCGACCGATGACGTCGTTGCCGGGATCGGTGAACCAGATGGCGCCGTCGGGGCCGGACGTAATTCCATACGGCACGGCGTCACCGAACGTGTCGTCGAAAATCGAGATCTTCCCGCGTTTATCGGGCAGCAGCGCCGTCCTCGAAAGCGCGGAGTGCGATGCTTGCGGCACGGCGTTGCCGTTTGAAAGGGCACACCCGGTGAGTAAGAGCACAGCCGGAAAGGCGGCCGCCAAAAACTTCAGGTTCATGAATTCTCTCCTTAGGTATTCGGACAGCTGGTGACCGCTTTGGGCCGCACGGCGTCGTCCGAGAGCCGTTTGGTCCAGCAGTCGCCCAGGAGCGAGCAGTAGCACAGCGTGAGATCGACGTGGTTTATTGCGGCAATCACGCGATTGGTAAGAAACTTTCCTTCGACGCGCAGCAACTCTAGTTTCGAACCCGCCGGAATGACGTCACCGGAGGTAATCGTAGTGGCGGTCATGTTCGAAACGCCGTGCACGTGTATGCGCTTCTCGTCTGCCTCGGCTCCATTGCGCTCGGGCTGGATCGCTTGAGCGAGCGCCGGCGAAATCGTCGGCCCGACGGGCCGCTCCACCGGCTTTCCATCGCGCGTGATCAGCGCGCTATAGATCAGCGCCGGCCCGATTCCCGGGTTGCTGATGTCGAGCTCGAAGAACTTATTGGTCGAGCTCGACGTGACATAGGTCAAATACGGCCAGACGGTCGCGCTGAACTGTTTGCGGATCACGTAGGTCTGATAGGCCGAGGCGCCGGCGGCAACGCCGCTGAACAGCAGCGCCGCGACCGCGACGATGAGATCGAGCCGTAAAGATTTCTCGTTCACGAGCTAACCGTTCGATGGCCCTCCTCTGTCATCCTGAGTGAGGCTCCCACTTTGTCATCCTGAGCGAAGTGAGCGAAGCGAACGTAGTCGAAGGAGGGTCTAGTGTGCCACCCTGAGCCCGTGGTGTCACCCTGAGCCTGTCGAAGGGTGACCCGAAACTAAGCGGCCCCGACTTTCGTAATCTATTTAACGAAGGGGAGGCCATCGAATGACCGACCGCGGCAACGAAGCGTCGCCACAGACGTACGCCCGAGTCGCCGGAGTACTTTATCTCCTCATCTTTATTTTTGCCGGCCTCTCGATGACGCTGCAAGGGAAGCTGGTCGTGCCGGGCGACGCGGCTGCGACGGTCAGCCACATTTCCGCCTCACTCCTACAGTGGCGAATCTCGGTTGCGGCCGAAATGGCGATGTTCACCTGCGACATCCCGTTGGCGGTGATCTTCTACATTCTGCTTCGCCCCGTCAACGCGAACCTCGCGTTGCTAGCCGCCTTCTTCCGTTTCGCCGAAGCCGTTATCGGAAGCGCGATCGTGACGCTGCACGCCGCCCCGATCGTTCTGCTCAACGGCTCGGGCTATTTTAGATCCCTCGACGCGCAAACGCTGCAATCGCTCGCGATCCTGGCCATCAAACTCTACGATTACGGCTTCGGGATAGCGCTGGTTTCCTTCGGGTTCCATTGCTTGCTTCTCGGATATCTGATCTACCGGTCGACCTATCTGCCCAAGATTGTCGGCGCGCTTTTAACAATCGCCGGCGTCTGCTACGTCCTCAATAGCTTCGCGCTGATCGTTGCTCCCGACGCCGCAAACTTCACGTTCATCGCCATGCTGATCTCCGGCTTCCCGGCTGAGCTTGGTCTCTGCCTGTGGCTGATTATCTTCGGCGTGAACGCCGCAAGATGGAAGGCGGTGCTGCTCGCGAACAACACCTAATGAGAGCTTCGTCACGAATCCAAGCGAGCGCCATCGCAGCGGCGATTCTCACCGCAGCGCTTAGTGCTTGCAGCGGTGGAAATCAAGCACAAAAACAAAACAATGCGCTGCCGACCGTCAGCCAGGTTCTAAGTCGCTTCGTCGATGCCGTGGGCGGCGAAAAAGCGATCTTGCGCCCGCACTCCATGACGATGCGCAGCGACGTTACGGCGTATGGGCCAAAACAGAGCCAACTGCACGTATCGCTCGTCGTTTATCTCGCCAACTTCAAGCGTCTCCAAGTCGCCAAGATGGGGCGCCTGACGTATCTATCGGGATACGACGGGAAGATCGGATGGTCGGTCATGCCCGGGGGTCGCGTGCAGGTCATACGCGGTCACGACGCGATCTCGCTCAGGCGCGATGCCGACATGTACTACTGGACGCACGTGCAGAGCTACTTCCGTTCGATGAAAGTCGTCGGCATCGAAAACTTCGCCGGCCGCCGCTGCTACCATCTGCGCGGCACGACGCTATGGAACAATGAAAATAACCAGTACTACGAGGTTGACACCGGGCTTCTCGCCGGCTTTCGGTTCCACCAGTGGATTGCCGGAAAGGCCGAAAAGCCGGAGTCGCGCCAAGTCTTCGAGCGCTACAAGAAGTTCGGCCGCATCGGGTTCGCGACGCGCGAAGCCGATTTTCGTAACGACAAGCTGGTTGCGTCCTCGCGCCTGACCTCGGTGCAGTTTGATAACGTCGACCCGCACGTCTTTACGCCACCGGCCGCGGTGCGGCGCTTAGAGCGTTAGCCCAACTCGAGCGTTAGTTGCGATGCCGCCCGCAGTCGGGCTCAGTACCGGGCCGCACCAACAGCGACATGCCGCAATAGCGGCAGCCTATAATTTCGGCCTCGCCGTCGGGGAAGTTATCTTCCGGGCTGCCGCGTTGCACGTAATCGTTCGATCTACGGGCGTTCGAAGAAGCGCGTAAGCGCTGCGATGGTCGCGCTCGGGTTCTCTTCCAATAACCAGTGCCCGGTGTTATTGAGCACGACGACGGTAACGTCACTGGCGACTAAGCGTACCTGTTTTCCCAGCGCAGTGCCGTTGGCTTTAGCTCCCCCGATCGATAAAACGGGAATTCGCAGCTTCGTCGCCGCGAGGATCGCGAAGTCGGTGGCGGTCTTCGGAAAGGAATCGAAGTACGCCCAGCCGGCCGTCATACGCCCGGGACGCGAATAGGCGGCGACGTACTGATTCCGCTCGGCGGGCGTGAGCGAACGATTCGGATCGGCGGCAAAGTCGTTCCAGTAATAGTTGAAGTACGTGCGCTCGCGTCCGGTGACGAGTGCAAGGGGCGTCGGTCCGTGAAATCGGAAGTGCCAGAGGTTGGGATTGTCGTAGATCTCGCGCCATCCGGCGACGCCGGGGAGAAACGCGTCCATCAGCGCGAGCCGTGTGACTTCTTGCGGGTACGTTGCCGCGTACGCGTACGCTACCATCAAACCGATGTCGTGTCCGGCGACGTAAACCTTTCGGTATCCCAGGCTCCTCACCGCGTCGCGCACGCGCTTCGCCGCGCTCGCCATGTCCGATCCGGATGCCGGAATCGAGGAGTTTCCGATGCCCGGCAAATCGGGCGCTATTACCGTAAATCGCGGCGCGAGCGCGACTGCCAGAGGTTTCCACATGCGTGAATCCTCGGCATAGCCGTGGATTAGGACGATGGCCGGACCGTGTCCGCCGACCGTCACGCTTACGGAATCGCCGTCGACGTTAACGCGATGCGTTGTAAAGCCCGGTCCGAAATCGACCGGAAAGGCACGCGCGCTTTGTGGAAGCAGCAGGGCAAACGTTAGGGCGGTCATCAAAAGCAGCATCTTCTTCATGCGATAACGATAGCGCAGCGCCAGGTCCTTCGGGAAGGGGCGACTGGCAAAGACTCACACGATTACCGCTGTGCTATGGCGCCGGCCCTTCGACTCGCTGCGCTCGCGCTCAGGATGACAAGCCTTGCGCTCGCGCTCAAAGTGACAAGGGCGGCTACGGCTTTAGCACGAGGATGCCGGCTGTGTCGCGGCTCACGGCTGCCTCGCTGAACGGTAGCGGCTGCAGCTTTCCGTTGACCCAATCGCGCGTGAGATCGGTGTAGTGCCCGGAACCCGGTTCGCCCGACTCGCCGCTGGGGATCGCGATCCCGCCGGAATCCCAGTTGCCGACGTCCCAAACGGCTCGAAAACCTTGCGCAAGTCCGGGTTCTTGCAGGTGAATCGTATACTCGTCGCCTTCGCCGGGCAGCCGCGCACCGTTGAGGAACGGGAAATTCATCGGCGCCAGCAGATGCTCGATGCGCATGCTGCCGGCGTCGCCCCACGGCCGCCGCTCGCGCACCGCAAAGAAACGGAACATTCCCAGCAGATCGCGCTCCAAATCGAGCGGCGCGGCGGGATCGCTGCGCAGCTGATTGAGGCGCTGCTCGAAGGCGGGATCCTGATCCAACACCGCGGCGCGCAGGGCGTGCTCGAGCGACGCGGCGCGAGAGTCGGGGGCGAATCGGCCATCCCACCGTCCTAGCATCGCCAGCGCTTCTTCACTCACGTCGGGAGACGAGTGCGTCCGCGCGAAACGCACCACGTCGCGGGCAATCTCGGCGTCGATCGGCGAGAGCGTGTCGAGCTGCATCTGCGAAAAGTACGCTGCGTCGTAGCGCGCACGGGAGTGCAGCAGCTGCGCGATTCGATACGCACGGTACGGCGCGCCGAACTGTGCCGACAAGCGATACGGATATGCCGGCTCGTACGCTTTGTTATTTGCCGTAAGCAAAATCGCATCGCGCGACGGCGGCCGACCCGGCAACCGATCGAAGGGAATCGGCGCAAAGCGTTCGCGGAGGTCGCGCGCCGGGTGCACGTAACGCCCCCATGCCGGATCGCCGGGCACGAGGCCCGCCACATGATAAGCCACGCGGCCGCTGCGGTCGGCAACGATGAAGTTCTGCGGCGAGCCGCGATAACGCGCAACAATCTGAAGCGCTTCACGGGTATCGCGCGCCCGGTCGAGCGCGAGTGCCGTAGCGATGGTCGATTGCGACTCTGCGTACACTGGCCAGCGCACCAGCGCGACCGACGACGCATCGTTGTCGTTGGGAACGGAGAACTCGCGCGCCGTTCGATAGTACGTCTGCGTAACGTCGCGCGCGAAACGCACGTGGAAGCGTTCTACGGACCAACGCTTAGAAGGGAGCCGCCCCGCTTCGAAGACGCTGGTCGTTGCCATCTCGGCGTTGGTCGTGGCCCACGCGACGCGCTCGTTGTGTCCCAGTACCACGCCCGGCATTCCCGGAATGGCTGCACCCGCAACGTGCAGGCCCGGCGATTGCAGGTCGACGAGGTACCAAATGCCCGGAATCGTCAGATCGAGATGCGGATCGTTGGCCACCAGCGCATGCCCGTCGCGGCTGCGCGCCGAACCGCTGGCCCAAGCGTTGCTGCCGATATCGTGCCGGACCGCGCGCGCCGCCAGCTGCGACGAATCGCAGTCTTCTAGGCGCGACTGGGAGACGGCACGATCGCGCGCGCCGTTAACCGTTACATCGTAACGTGCATCCGAAAGCGGGAAGAACGCGTCGAAGCAGCGTGCCCCGCTCTGACGCCACGTAGTATCGCGCGTAAAGATGTCGTGCCACGAGTCGGCCAACTCGAGCGAAGCGACGACCGAAACGGCAACCGAATCTTTCGGCGTCCACGGTGCGGGACGGTACAATAGCATCCTAAACTCAACCGGGAGCGGCTGCGATTTTACGGCCGCATTCACACCGTCGCTAAACGCCGTCACCGCTGCCCGGTCGTTTGGCCTCATCGCACGAAGCTGGCGCTGCGCGACGGCATCAATATCCACCGCGCGCTGCATCTTGTCGTAGAGCAGCGCTTTATTCCCGGCGATTTCCGCCAATTGGCCGTAGGCGTAGCGGCGCGCCAAATCGAGTTGAAAGAGCCGGTCCGAGCCCTGAACGTATCCTTCAGCAAAGTAGAGATCGTGCTCGTTGGCCGCGCGAACGTGGGGAATGTCGCGGCGGTCGCGCAGGATCGTCACCGGCGCCAAGAGCTGTGGCGCGATCAGCGTGCCGCCCGCGACCGCGGCCCCGCGCAGCCCACCGGCCACGTCGGCGACGTATGCGGTCACGGCCAGCATCAAACAGAGGCACAGCGCGATGGCGTGGCGCCGCAGTGCGCAGGCAACTGCCGCCACGGGCGCCGGATCGGCGGTGGCGCTCAGTCGCGGATCGGGCCGCTCAAAGAAGCCCACGATACACCGATTGTAGCGCCTGGGGAACAATGGGCGTGACGTCCTCAGCCCTTAGGGCCGGCGTAAAACGCGGCCGGGTGAAACCTACCCGGCCGCTTGCCCGTAGAGGGGAGCATGAAGTTCTTGCGTTTTGCCGCGGGCGCCCTCGCTATGGCCGCCCTTCTCTCCCCGGTCGTCTCGCGGGCGGCCGATTCTGACTCCCGTGTCGCACAACTGGTCGCCGCGTCGGGGAAGGCCCTCGGTGTAGCCAAGCTCGCGCCCTATAAGACGATGCGCATCAACGCTACCGTCTCCGCCATCGGTTTAACCGGAACCCTTACACAATACGTCAATTTCAGCGACGGACGGATGGCCGAAACCACCAACCTCGCGCCGCTGCTGCAGTCGGACGGCTTCGACGGGCAAGTAACGTGGAATTCCGACCGCACGCATCTGGTGTGGAACGATGGCGGCGACAGCGGCCATGCATCGGAAGTCAATCAAGCCTACGTCGCCAGCCTCGGCTTGTGGCAGCCCAACTACCGCGGCGCCACGGTTACGTGGGCCGGCCCGAAAACCGCCGCCGGCAGAACCTACGATGGGCTGAGCATCCAGCCGAGCAGCTCGAAAGTCGCGTTCGAAATGTGGTTCGACCGCACGACGCACTTGCCCGCGCGCTGTGTGTTTCCCAACGGCTTTACCACTGCCACGCTTATCTTCTCCGATTATTCTACGGCGCACGGCGTGACCTACGCACGCAGCATTCACATCGACTCGACCGACGGCAACAACTCCGATGCCAAGATCGTCGCGGTGAAGCTCGATCCACCCGGTGCGGAAGATGCGCTGACGCGCCCGAAGACGCAACCTACCGATTTCTCGATGCAGAACGGCAAGACGTCGACGACCGTGCCGTTCATGCTGGGCGAGAATCACGTTTATCTCGATGTGATGCTTAACGGAAAAGGTCCGTATCACTTCATCTTCGACACCGGCGGTTCCAATGTCGTCGATCCAGCGGTCGCCAAAGAGATCGGCGCGTTGAGCGCCGGACTGGCTCAAGGCAGCGGCGTCGGCTCGCAGACCGAAGGCTTGAGCTTCGCCAACGTTTCGACGCTGCAAGTTGGCGACGCCACGGTCAAGGATCAGCTCTTTGCCGTCGCGCCGACGCGCATGGGCTTCGGCGTGTCGGCCGGGCGTCAAGTCGACGGATTAATCGGCTGGGAAGTACTGGCGCGCTACATCACCACGTTCGACTATGCGAACCTACAGGTAACGCTTGCGATGCCGGGCGCGGCAACGCCGCCCGCTAACGGTCACGTCGTTCCGTTCGTCTTCTACGGAACGCAGCCACAGATCGCATGCACCATCGACGCCATTCCAGCCGAATGCACGATCGACACCGGGGCGCGCGACACGATTTCGCTCATGTCGCCGTTCGTCGTCGCGCATCCCGAGATCGTTCCCTCATCGATGACGGCCGTCGGCATTACCGGCTTCGGCTTTGGCGGGGCGGCGATGGGCAAGCTCGGGCGCGTGAAGTCGGTTGGTATCGACGACCTCAAGCTCGATAATCTCGTCGCCGACTACTCCTCGCAAAACGCGGGCGCGTTCGCGGCGCCGTTCCTCGCGGCGAATATCGGCGGCAACCTCTTACGCCGCTTCACCGTCACGTTCAACTACTACAACGGAACGATGACGCTCGTCCCCAACTCGGACTACGCGCAGCTCGACACCTACGAACGTTCGGGCATGTTCCTCATCAAGAAAGGCAATAGCGTCCTCGTGATGGACGCGCGCGCCGGAACGCCGGCCGCCAACGCCGGAATTGCCAAAGGCGACGCTATCACGTCGGTTAACGGCGTCGCGACCAGCACGATGCAGCTCGGCGACGTCCGCGGACTGCTCTCGCAACCCGCCGGCACGGTCGTCACGCTAGGCATCACCGGCAAAGACGGCACCTCTCGCACGGTAAAACTAACCCTCGCCGACTACGTCTAACCCTGTCATCCTGAGCCCTTCGACAGGGCGAACAGCTTCGCCGACAAGTGACACCTCCAACGGCATACGTGTGTTGGAGGTGTCGCTATGAATGAACGAACCATGCGCGCCGCCGTTGTGCCCTCGGCCGACGACCACCGGCTAGAACTGCGTGACGTGGCGCTTCCCGAGCCGGGGCATGGCCAAGTCCGGCTTAAAGTCGAAGCGTGCGGGGTCTGCCACAGCGATGTGCTGACGGTCCTCGATATTATGCCCGGCCTAAAATACCCGCGGATTCCGGGACACGAGATTGCCGGCACGATCGACGCGCTCGGTCCGGAGACATCGCCGTGGAAGGTCGGAGAGCGGGTTGGCGTCGGCTGGCACGGCGGCCACGACGGCACGTGCAACAGCTGCCGCCGCGGCGACTTCATCACGTGCCCGAACCTGCAGATTCCTGGAATTTCGTATGACGGGGGCTACGCGCAGTACGTCGTGGCGCCGGCCGGAGCGTTGGCGCGCATTCCTGACGGACTTTCGTTCGTGGAGGCGGCACCGCTAATGTGTGCCGGCATCACAACGTTCAACTCGCTGCGGCACAGCGGCGCCGGCGCGGGCGATGTGGTGGCGGTGCTTGGGATCGGCGGCCTCGGTCACCTGGGCGTTCAGTTCGCCGCGAAAATGGGTTTCAACACGGTGGCAATCGCGCGAGGTCGCGACAAGGAAGAGCTGGCGCGCTCGCTGGGCGCAGCGCTCTATCTCGATAGCAAAGAGAGCGACATCGGCGCGGAACTGCAGCGACTCGGCGGCGCGCGGGTCGTGCTATCGACGGTAACGGCCGCCGACGCAATGGAGCCGGCGCTCAACGGTTTAGGCGTCGATGGCCAGTTGCTGATCGTCGGCGCGGCGCAAGAGCCGCTGCCGGTTAATACGGCCGCGCTGATGCGGCGGCGCAACTCAATCCGCTCGTGGCCGTCGGGAACGTGTGTCGACTCAGAGGAGACGATGCGATTTGCGGTGCAAACCGGAATCCGCGCGATGAGCGAGGTTATGCCGCTCGAACGCGCTACCGAAGCCTACGACCGCATGCTGAGCGGCGCCGCCCGCTTTCGCATGGTCCTAACTATGTCATCCTGAGCGGAGGCGCGCAGCGCCGGCGTCGAAGGGAAGCATGACGCGACAGACACCGCAAATCTTTGGAGAGTTGAATGTCGGACTTACGATACGGCGACCACGTTATGATCGAAAACATCGGAACCGAAGGCGAGGTGATCGAGGTAGATACTCGTTCGGTCGTCGTTCGCTACAAGAAAGAAGACGGCGAACTCCACGAGCACCGGTTCCGGCCAGACGAACTACGGTACCTTCCCAAGCCGCATCTCGAGTAGCCCACGCAATCTCACGTTAAGAACCGTTCTTTTCGCGGGAGATTTCGTAGTCTATATGTTCGCGTAGCGTGTCGAGCGTCATCGAGCCGCTATCAAGAACCCATGAGTGGAAGTTTCGCATGTCGAACTTGGACCCAAGCTCGTCCTCCGCGTGCTTGCGGATCGCTAGAAACGTGAGCTCGCCGGTCTTATACGCCAGCGCCTGACCCGGGATATCCGTCGAGTACCGCAGCGACTCGCTTTCGATCTGTGCCTCGCTGAGTGTGAGGTTCTCCCGCATGTACGCCATCGCGCGCTCGCGGCTCCAGCGCATCGCATTCATCCCCGTATCGACAACCAGCCGGGTCGAAACCATCAAGTCCTGCATGATTCGGCCGGCCTTGTCGTAGGGCGTTTGATAAACGCCCATATTCCAGCAGAGCTGCGAGGCATACTCGCCCCAGCCTTCAACGAACCCGACCTCGCTGAAATCGTAGTGCCGTACGTCGGGAAGCGCCGTGTTCTCTTGCTGCAGCGCGATCTGAAAGTGATGGCCGGGGATGAGCTCGTGGCAGATGAGCGCCCCCGCGCCCAGCGCCGACGTACGCTCGGGATGCCACGCGTTATACAAATACACGCCTTTCGGTTTCGCCACTGTCGGTTGATCGTAATACCCGAACGTCTGCGACCCCGCCAGTTCCTTGGCCAATGGGGCGACGCCGTACGGCGCCTTTGGTAGGTGCGAAAAATACTTCGGCACGGCGGCCGCGGCGCGCGCAACGTACACATCGAGCCGTTCGCCGAACTGCTCCGTGGTCTTGACGTAAAACTTCGGATCTTTTTGCAAGTACGTCTTGAACGCGCGCAGATCGCCATGGAAGCCGACCTCGCTGCGAATGCCGTCCAGCTCCTTGTTGAGCCCGGCGACGGCTTCCAAACCCTTCTCGTGCAGTTCCTCGGGCGTGACGGTGAGCGTCGTGCTCGCTACGGCCAAATAGCGATAATACTCCTCACCGCCTGGGTACTGCCACAGCCCCACGCCATCCGGCGCACCGGTTCGATACGGTCCCTTGAGATACGCCGCCACCGACTCGAAAGCCGGCACGACTTCTTCGCTCACAATTTTCTGCGCCGTCGCGCGGAGTTCGCTGCGTTGCGCCGTCGTTAACGATTGCAGGCGCGACTCGGCAGGAACCAGCGTACCGCTCGGCCCCGCCTTCGCGTAGCCCTCAAACACGGACATCGACGCGTCCGTCTCGACGTTGGGAAGAACGATGCCGCGCTGGTGCTGCCCCTTTAACAACTCGCCCATGGAGCGAACGAACGTCGCATACTGATGCAGCAGGGACTCGTAGCGCGCTGCGTCAGCCGCATTTTCGAACGCGAACCCTCCAAAAATCGAGGCGATAATCGCGATCTGACTGCCGCCGGCGTACGGCGTCGCCTGTTGCCGCAGCCAAAAGTAGGTGCGATAGGCGACGTCGTTGGTCGAGAGGTAGTTGAGCGTACGATAGGTGAGCCAGCGGTCGTGATCGAGCTTGGACGGATCGATCGCCTTGAGACCGTCCAGGATTCCCTGCGCAAACGACGCATCGGCGTCGGCCCGCTCGTAGGTGAGCGGCTGGATCTTTTCGATGGGCTTCCCCAGCTGTTCGCGCAGGAAGTAATCGTTCTCGAGCCTGCGCTGCCAGTATTTGTCGGCAAGCTGATCGAGAGCGGTAGCGTCGTTACCCCCGGCCGGCGGCATGGGCGCGACTCCCAACAACATGATTACGCACAGAACAGTGGCCCACGGACGCACCAATCCTTTCATACTCCGGTCTTTGAACGGATCGGTCGCCGGCCCCTACACGCCGTCGCGCGCCTTACAGGTACTCGATTTCGATCTCCGTCAAGCCCGGAAACATCCTAGCGGCCTTGGGAAGCTGCTCGAGTAAGTCGAAGGCGTAAGATATTAGCTCGGAGTGATCCGCGGAGGCGGCCTGCTGCGACCGCGCATCGCGCCCTTCGCGATAGCTCAACACTAACGTGCGACCGTCAAACACAAAAATCTCCAGGCCGCGGGCGGCCAGGTGATCGACGTATCGGAATCTCTCATCGACGCTCATTGCTGCGGGTACAACCTCTGCGCTTAAATATTCCCAAGAACCGGGGCTGGCAATCGGGCGTTAGCCGATTGATGGTTCTGGGTACGAGTCGGATAAGCTCGTCGCCAAACATCGGAGGACCTATCCATCATGCCACTCATAGAAGTTGTCGTCGTCCTGATTATCGTCGGGGTCCTTCTTTGGCTGGTCAACTCATACATACCGATGGCGCCGGCTATAAAATCGTTGCTAAACGCCGTCGTCGTTATTGCGCTGATCATTTGGATTCTTAAACTCGTCGGCCTTTGGCACTATATTACGCAGTTGAGAGTTTAGAGCGCGGCCCATCGTTACTTGTGGCGGCTTCGCCGCTTCGCCCACGAGATATCGCGTTTCAGGTTCGCAATCGTTTGCTCCGGCGCCAACGGACCGGCGTCTTTCACTTTGCTGCGACCCACGATGGCAAGCGCGCCGGCAACGACGCCCCAAACAAGTGAAACGATCAGCGCGGCTAGCCACCCCGGCACGATTAGGGCTAGCGCGATCATGGCAAGGGCCGTCAAGCACGCGGCCGTAAAGACCAACGCGACGACGGAAGCGCTGAGCATCCCCGCTCCCATGCCGATCAGTTTGAATTTCTCGGTCAATTCTTGGCGCGCGGCTTCGAGCTGATCGCGCGCAAGCACCGTCAGATCGGCGGCAAGCTGCTTAAAAGCTTCCGCGGGGGCGTCGCTGGTGCGAGCGTCGGGTGTCTCCATAAGTTCCTCCGAAATCACCGGGTTGCGCAGGTACGTACCCAGTCCACAATGGCTTAAGCCTGTTTAAATCGAGTGAAGCTGGGGCATGCTGCGTCGGGAGGTAATTTATGCCAGTAAAAAAAGCAGCGAAGCGGCCTAAGTCCACCGCCAAAAAAGCCAAATCGGCGGCGCCAAGCCGTAAAAAAGCCGCACCCGTCGCTAAGCGTAAAAAAGCCGCAGCCAAAAAGGCGGCGACGCCGATAAAGCGGGCGGTGCGTACGGTCAAGCGTGCTGCCGGAAACGTCCGCCAGGTGGCGAGTACGGCGCATGATGTGGGAAAAACAATGGTCGGCGCCGGCGAAATCATCCAGGAAACCGCCGACATTATTGATGCTTTAGCGACTCGAACGCGAAAGCGTAAACGTTGAACGCTGCGAACCTGGGGGAAGCCACGTCGCCGGCGCAACGCGTCCGGCGATTTTTTCAGATATTGGGCCCCGGCCTAATCACCGGCGCCGCTGACGACGATCCGTCCGGGATCTCAACCTATTCAGTAGCCGGTGCTGCAACCGGCTACTCGATGCTTTGGCTAACGTTGATCTCGACGCCAATGATGGCGGTGATCCAAGGTATGTGCGCGCGTATTGCCATGGTGACCGGTGAAGGCCTCGCCGCGCTCATGCGTCAGCGCCTGCCGCGGACGCTCTCTTACGGGCTGGCGGGACTGGTCATTGTCGCGAATACCTTCAACGTGGGCGCCGACCTTGGCGGCATGGCCGCAGCGGCGCATCTCGTCGCACCCATCCCGGTCGAGGCGTGGGTCTTTTTCTTTGGAGTTGGACTGATCGCCGCACAGGCCTGGCTGCCCTACGCGAAGATGGCTCGCATTTTTAAGTGGCTCACCCTCTCGCTTTTCGCCTATGTCGTTACGGCCTTCGTGGTGCATCCCAACTGGGGAACCGTGCTGCGGTTTTTTGTCATTCCGCACATCCAGCTTAACGCGGCATGGCTGTCGACCATGGTCGGCGTCCTCGGAACGACGATCACCCCGTATTTATTCTTCTGGCAAGCCTCGCTGATGGTCGAGGAGGAAAAGGAAGCGGGCAATACTACGGTCGCCTCTCGGCGCGGTACCGACGAGGCCCCCGTAAAAGCGATGCATACCGACGTCAACGCCGGGATGATTTTCTCCAATATCGTGGCGTTCTTTATCATCGTCACCACGGCTTCGACGCTCAATTTGCACGGAAAGCACGACATAGCGACGGCCGAGCAGGCCGCCGAAGCGCTACGGCCATTGGCCGGAAACTTTGCTGCCCTTCTCTTTGCGCTGGGCATGGTGGGGACGGGCATCCTTGCCGTGCCGGTACTTGCCGGCTCCTCCGCATACGTTGCCGCCCAGACCTTTCGCTTCCGCGAAGGCTTAGGTGAAACGCCGCAGCGAGCACCTAAGTTTTACGGAATCCTCACTGCGGGCATTCTGATCGGCATCGCGATGAATCTGCTGCACGTCGACGCTATCAAGGCCTTATTTTGGTCTGCCGTACTCAACGGCGTCGCCGCAGTTCCGCTTCTAGCGGTGATCGTATGGTTTGCTTCGAGCTCCTCGATCATGGGCCGCTGGAGAAGTTCGCCGCTCGCTCGAGCGTGGGGATGGGGAACGGTGACGCTTATGGGCGTTGCCACCGCTGGAATGTTCTATTTCATGGCAAAGGGAGCGCTCTAGGCGTCAGTTGGACGATGCCTCGGGGGTTGGATCATGCGTATTTGGGGCATAGTAACTTAAATTGGCCGGCGCTCGATTACACTCTGACCGCGAAAGCGCTTCAACCAAACCACTTCATTTAAGGAAGGCATTCGTGGATATTTTAGACGTGATAAAAAAAGAGCATCGGGAAGTCGCCGTAATGCTCGACGAAGTCGAAAAATGCGATCCAGGCGATCAAAAATTGATGAGCCTCGCAAAGAGCATTGAATACTCCCTCTCTACGCACGTTAAGATCGAAGAGCGCCTGTTTTATTCTCGTTTGAAAAACGATGCCGAGGGCGAAGACGAACTCGTCGACATGTACGAAGCATATACCGAACACGACGTCGCCGATCACGTGCTTCAGCTATTGAAAAAAGGGCGCAAGCCTGACGAAAAGTTCAAAGCCGAACTGCAGGTACTGGGCGAGAGCGTCAAACACCATGTGAAGGAAGAAGAGTCCACGGTTTTCAAGATCGCGCGCGAGTTGCTAACTCAGGACGAGCGCAACAAACTCGGCGACGATTGGGCTAAGGCCCGGCAACGCTTGGACGCTGCAAAGGCACCGGGCCGCACCGCCGTCCCACGTGCTCGAAAGAAAGTCACCCGCAAGAAGAGATAGCTGCAGAAGCCGGCCAGAGATTTACTCCGGCCGGCTTCGTTGAAGCGTTACCGAGGTTTACGGGTGTCGGCTAGAGGTCACCGCACGAAACATAGTGCTTGAGGTTGGCAGCGCTCTGGTGGACGTTAATCGCATAATGCGCCTTCTTCAGCCCGGCCAGAGTGAGCCCCGGAATGGTCGTCACCGAAACGCCGTTCACGACGTTGCTGAGCCCCTTCCACGGAGCCGGATTGAGCTTCGCGCAGGTTCCCTCGTGGATATGCGCCGGCTCCGACGCACCGGCCGGCTCGTTCTTTATCTGGACTTTGACTCGTAACCCACTGGAAGTCTCGGTCAAAAACGCCTGTCCCTCCTGACCGGAACCGTTTTGGGCGCCGAGGTTTATCGTCATTGAGTGCGGAGTCAAAGCATTGTCTACGTGATTCACGGTATTGGGCGCAGCGAAGACCGGTAGCGCCAGGGCTCCCGCCAGGATAATCCCAACTGCGAGCGAGCGTGTATGCAAAAGCAAGGTCCTCCTAGAAGTCGAGTCGCAAGGATGCGTTGGAGCGTTTTTCCCCGCCGATACCCTAAATCTAACGCCCGCAGCGCGATCGAACCCATCACCGATTGCCTGCTATCGACCGGGGTATAAGGGTGAACGTGGCGCAGCACTCTAAACGGGATCGCGCTTTTCGCGTGTCGCTCACCCTTGCGGCGCTCGGCGTCGTTTTTGGGGACATTGGAACGAGTCCGCTCTATGCTTTCCGCCAGTGCTTTTTTGGCATCCTGCGGATAGCCCCGACGCACGACAACGTGCTCGGCATCATCAGCCTGATCCTATGGTCCCTGATCCTGATCGTATTCGTGCGCTACATCGGGATGATCATGCGGGTAACGCACGACGGAGAAGGCGGCATACTGGCCCTTTTGGCCTTTGTACTGCCCCCGGTGAAGCGGGGAGTACCGCCGCCGGCGACGTGGCTGACGTTTCTCGTTATTCTCGGAGCGGGGATGCTCTTCGGCGACGGAATTATTACGCCGGCCGTCTCGGTGTTGTCGTCGGTCGAAGGTTTAGCGTTGCTCGATCACCAGGGTCAAAGCCTCGTCGTCCCCGCGGCCGTCGTTATCCTTGCCGGACTCTTTTGGTTGCAGCACTATGGAACCAACCGCATCGGCTCGATCTTCGGCCCGGTAATGCTCGTATGGTTCGTCGTTATCGCAGCGATGGGAATTACCGGCATCACCCACTATCCGGCCGTCCTTTGGGCGTTCGATCCAGTCTACGTGGTTCGCTTTCTGGGGCACTACGGCGCGATTTCGATCACCGTTTTTGGCGCCATCGTCTTATGCGTGTCCGGCGTAGAAGCGCTCTACGCCGATCTCTCGCACTTCGGCCACGCACCGATCGCCGCGGCGTGGTCCGCAGTCGTGTTTCCAGCGCTGGTTTTAAACTATCTCGGCCAGGGCGCGCTGGTACTCGCCGATCCGACGACGTTGCGCAATCCATTTTACCTGCTCGCTCCGAGCAGCGTACTTTATCTCGTCGTTGCTTTAGCTACCGTCGCCACGATAATCGCCTCGCAGGCCTTGATCTCGGGCGTCTTCACGCTGTCAAAGCAGGCCATCAGTCTCGGCTTTATTCCAAGGGTTCGCGTCGTCTATACGTCGCTGGCACACCGAGGCCAGATTTACGTACCTTTTGTAAATCGAGTGTTGGCAATTGCCTGCATCGCGCTCGTCGTCGGCTTTCAGAGCTCTCTGCGTCTGGCCAACGCCTACGGTTTAGCTGTCGCAGCGACAATGGTCGTTACGTCGATCGCCTATTTCGAAGTCGTTCGAATCAAGTTGGGCTGGAGTCTGCCGGCAGCGTTGCTTGCCAGCGTGCCTTTTTTAGCGATCGAAGGTCTTTTTGTTCTTGGCAGCTTGCCAAAGGTTTTTGAAGGCGGCTGGATCCCGCTTACCGTCAGCGCCATCGTGTTCGTGATCGCAAGCGCCTGGCGTTCCGGCCGGCGCCAAGTCGCACTAGCCCAGGTCGAGCAATCCCAGTCGGTGGATGATTTTGTCAGAGAACGGGGAGGGCGACTTGGGGTACCGCGTCAAGGGACGGCCGTCTTCCTCACGGGGGACCCGGAGGGAGTGCCCTTCGTACTACGGCATCACCTAGCTCGGACGCACAGCATGGACGAAAGGATCGTTCTACTTACCATTATTCCGACAACCGATCCGTACGTAACGACCGGCGAGCGCGTGCGCATCGAGCACTTAGCCGATGGCCTCGCCCGGATAACGGCGCGTTTTGGATTCATGGAAAAACTCGAACTCCGTCCGATCGTCCAAGCCTGCGGGGCCGACTTGGACATTGGCGGCAGCGATACGACGTTTTACAGCGCCGATCCTCAGATCGTCGCCGTGCGCCGCGGTCTACTCCAGAGCTGGCAACGCAATATCTTCATGATTCTTCGAAGAAACTCGCGCAGCGTGACGACCAGCCTCGGCATACCGGCCGACGCTCACGCCAAACTCTGCTTCGAGGTGCCGATGTGACGCACGGCTTTATCGACGCTCTGTAGTTTCTCCGGGTTGCGGACCACGTACATCGCGGCAATCCGGCCGTCGACGATCTCGAGCGCGGTTACGTCTTGAACGCCGCCGGCGTTGAACGTAACGATGCCGGGCATGCCGTTGAGCGTTGCCAGATCCATGCGTATGACGTCGCGCCAGCCCGACTTCTCTTTCAAACCGAAGATGAACTTGGTGACGCGTTCGCGCCCAATGACGGGCACCGTCGCCGCCGCAGCCTTGCCGCCGCCGTCGCTGGTAAAGACGACGTCGTCGGTCAGCAGCTGTGCCAATCTGGCGGGGTCATCGCCTTGAATCGCCGCCAAAAATTCGTCGCGCACGCGCACCAGCTCCCGAGGATCGCTGCGCGAGTGACGCCCCGCATCGCGGACGTGCTCGCGCGCACGCGACGCGAGCTTGCGAACCGCCGGCTCGCCGCGACCCAACGTCTCGGCAACTTCCGCAAACGGAACATCGAGCACGTCGTGCAGCAAAAACGCCGCGCGTTCCAACGGCGCGAGACGTTCGAGCGCCAGCATGAGCGCGAACGAAATATCGTCGGCCAGCGTGGCCGCGGCCTCCGGGTCGTCTTTCGTTTCGGAAAGAACCGGCTCGGGAAGCCACGGTCCGAGATAGACTTCACGTTTGGCGCGAGCCGAGCGCAAGCGGTCGAGGCAGAGACGCGTCACGATCGTGCGCGCCAGCGCGCGTTCGTCCTCGACGTGCGACGAGTCGAGGGCAGAGCTCCAGCGCAGGTATGCATCTTGGGCCACGTCTTCGGCTTCGCCATACTCGCCCAGCATGCGATACGCGTGGCGGACGAGCGCCGGGCGCAGGTTTTCGAAGCGCTCGGCGCGTTCCGTCATCACGCGACGCACTTTTGCCCGTGGCCGATAGCGTACTTGAATGCGGGATAGGCTTGCGCGCCGACGATGGCATACGCCAGCGAAACGAGCCCGGCTCGGCCCCAACGGCGCAGAATCTCGGCCCGCGCTTCTTCGCCGCTGCCGTCGCGCGCGAGCGTCGCGAGCGCCAGCTCGACGCCGAGCAGCGCATCCTTAGAGCACTTCCCGTAATCGCGCTCGAGAATGGCGCGGATCGTTTGCGACTTTACGCCTTCGGCTTCAGCCATCTTCACCCCAAGCTGCAGGCACGGGCCGCAGTCGGCATCTTTGCCGGCCGTCAGCGCCGCGCCGTAATACGCATCGAGCGGGACCTTGCGAAAGCTTCCCAGCTTCTGCAGCGCCTGCAGCGGCATCACCGCACCGACGCCGGCGTCGTCAACGATCTCGCGCACGTAACCGGTGTCGTATCCCCAGCGATCCCCGAACTTTGCGAGTTGTTTCTTGACCAACCAGTTGAACATGATGTTTGTCGAACCTCCGCCCCTTAGACGGAATAGGCTGCCGGGAGGTGACATTCCAACCGCCCGCCCGTCGCCTAACCCTCGAACGGCGAGTCGGAGTCGCCCAGTTGATAGACCGAGAGCGCGGTCGCCAGCAGCAGCCACGGAATCAGCGTTGAAAACGACGCGAGCAATCGCCGATCGATGCGCCCCGCGCGCACTGCGGCGGCGAGCGTCAGCACTAAATACAGCGACGTGTGCGTGCAGCCGAGAATCGGACTCTTGAGCCGGAAGCGGACGAAGCCGTAGGTCGTAAAGAGCGCCCACGTCGCAGCCTGCAAGCGCAAATACGCGGTGCGGTCGCGGCTCGGCGGCGCGTTGAGCACCCGCCGGTTCGCCCACAGCGTCAAGAGATTGTTGATCGGCCAGGCCACACCGAACGCCCAAGCCGGCGGAGCGAACCACGGGCGAGTACTGCTGGCGTATTCAATTCTCGCTTCGCGTGGCGTGCCGAGGATATTCGCCATAACGTTGAGGGCGACGCCGCCCAGTATCATTGCGGGCCAGCCGTAGCGGCCGGAGTTCTTCGGGTCTTCCATATTGGACGAGTATACCCGCGATTGGTGGAAGAACCATAGCTGTGATAAATTGGGGCGTGCAGTCCACGCCGCCGCCGGCCATCTACAGCACGCCTTCTCCAATTCCATCGCCGGCGTCGACGCCGCCGAGAAGCGAGGTCGACGGTTCGGTCGAGTACGATTCGGAGTTTGCCGACGTCATCGTCGACCTGACGGGCCGTTACGATTTCGTCACGCGCGGAATCGTGCTGCCGTACGCCCAGCTCATCGTCAGCTACGATACGGAGCCGGGCACGCCCGGCCTTAGCGAAATCTACAATGAAGACGCCGTGATTCCATCGGCCGGTTTGCGCCTGCCGCTGGGGTCGGAGCGATACGGCGAGATTTTTGCGCAAGGCGGTTACAGCTTCGGCCTGCAGGGGCAACTCAGCTTCCCCGAAACCCGCTTCGGGTTCGATTATTCGCGCGACTACGGTTCGTCGTTTCAAAGCGTCTACCCTCACGCGCAGCTCGACGGTGAACTGATCGACTACTCGCGCTTCGCCGGCAACATCATCGGCGCGGCGGACGCACACTACGATGCACGCTTGGCGACGTCACTACGCGCGCTCATCGGTGCCGATCTTTCCTTCGACGATCACCGCGAGTACGGCAACAACTATGCCGAAGCTTACGGTGGTTTCAGATTACCGCTCGCCGCCGAATTGGATTTGGATCTCACCGGAGTCGAAGGTTTTTATTTCTCACGCGGGGTCGGCGCGCCTAACCCAGCGTCGTATTCCAGCTTTCGTATAACACTGTCGCACTACGCCGAGCCGTAGGCTTGTTAGCGGAATCGCCGTCGTGATAGACTCGTATGGCGCCATGTCCATACACGAAATCATTTTGCCGGAGACCAAGCCGGAGACCGAATGGGTTCGCGGCCGGGCTCTACAAAAAGTGAGCCCGCAGCGAACCCACTCCCGCCTCCAGGGCGCCTTGACGATGGAACTAAGCACGTGGGCGGCAGGACGCGGCGAGGTTGGGCCGGAGTGGCGCTTTCGTGTCGCGCCGTCTGGTGAAGTTCGTCGCCCACTCGTTCCCGACGTTGCGTACGTATCGAACGAACGCCTCCGTCCGCTCAGTGACGAGGAGCTGGAAGTGCCGCCGCTGGCGCCCGACGTTGCGGTCGAGATTCTCTCTCCCGACGACCGGCGCATCGACGTCGACGATAAGATCGACGTGTACTTACGCGCGGGCTCCGCGCTCGTAATCGTCGTCGATCCTCGCCGGCGCGTCGTCGAACTGCACGATACTAGCGCGACGACGCATCTCGAGGAAGGCGCCTCAATCGTGCACGCGGCTTTACCCGGCTTCTCCTATCCCGTGCGCGATCTCTTCGCGGTTCTTCGGCGCGCCTAGCGACCCGGCGAGGTCGCAACTCCGAAAACCCGAATAGCGGCTCCATGGACCGTCCTAGCGGAACGGTAACGTTCCTGTTTTCGGACATCGAGGGAAGCACTCAGCACTGGGAGCGTCACGCTGCAGCAATGGCGGCCGCGCTGGAGCGCCACGACGACGTGATGCGTGAAGCGATTGAGGCCCACCGCGGCTACGTTTTCAAGGTAATGGGCGATTCGTTCTGCGCCGTATTTCCAACCGTACCCGAAGCCGTCGCGGCAGCGGTGCGCGCGCAACGGACGCTCGGCGCAACGGATTTTTCCAACGTCGAGGGCCTGCGCGTGCGCATGGCACTCCACACGGGAGAGGCCAACGAGCGCGCCGGCGATTACTTTGGGACGTCCGTCAATCGCGTGGCGCGTTTGCTCGCCATCGGTCACGGCGGGCAGGTCCTTCTCTCGGGCAGCACCGCCGATTTGCTCCACGACACGATGCCGGCGGAGCTCGGTCTGCGCGACCTGGGATCGCACTCACTGCGCGACCTCGAACGAGCCGAACGCGTCTTTCAAATCCTCGCTCCCGAACTCGAGGACGTCTTTCCCACATTGCGCTCGCCGCGCCATCGGCCCAACAATCTTCCGCCGAAACTCACGTCGTTCGTCGGCCGTGAAGAAACCGCAGTGAAAATCACAGCGCTGCTGCATCGCGATCGCCTGGTATCGGTGGTCGGCCCGGGCGGCGTCGGGAAGACGCGCTGCGCGTTGGAATCGGCAAACGCACTTTTAGATAGTACGACCGACGGCGCATGGTTCGCCGATCTAGCGCCTCTCGCCGACGCGTCGCTGGTCACCGGCACGATCGCACTAACGCTCGGCGTGCGCGAAGCGCCGAATCGGCCGCTACTCGAAACGCTCGCGGAGTACCTCGAACCGCGGCACGTGCTCGTGATCCTCGACAACTGCGAGCACCTTCTCGACGAGGTCCGCCGGATCGCCGCCGAGCTGTTACGCAAATGCCCGCATCTGCGGCTCCTGGCAACCAGCCGCGAACCGCTCGGCATCGGCGGCGAACAGGTGCTGCGGCTGCCGTCGCTGGACGCTTCGGCATCCACGGCGCTCTTCGCCGATCGCGCGGCGGCCGCCGACTCCCGCTTCGCGCTCACCAACGAAAACCGAGAACCGATCTCGGCAATCGTCACCCGCTTGGACGGGATGCCGCTGGCAATCGAGCTAGCCGCGGCACGGGTCAAGGTGCTCTCGCCGGCGCAGATCGCCGCGCGGCTCGATGAGCGCTTTCGCATGCTCACCGGCGGCGACCGTAACGCGTCGGCACGTCTACAAACGCTCCGCGCGACGATCGACTGGAGCTACGATCTACTCGAAGCCCGAGAGCGCGAACTCTTCCGGCGCATCGCCATCTTTGCGGGCAGTTTCGGCCTCGCGGCGGCATCCGAAGTCTGCGGCGCGTACGGTGACGTGGACGAATGGGAGACGCTCGACCTTCTCAGCGCGCTCGTCGACAAGTCACTGGTCCTGGCCGTACCGGCCGGCGACGAGCAGCGCTATCGCCTGCTGCAGTCGATGCGCGAGTACGGGCTCGAACGGCTGCGCGAAGCGGGCGAAGAGGAGCGCGTTGCCGATCGCCACGCCGCCCACTATGCCGGCCTCGTCGTGGAGCTCGCTCCGCTGGTCGAAGCACTAGAAGACGAACGATGGCACCGCATCTGCGGCATCGAGCTCGACAATCTTCGCGCCGCGATCGACTGGACGCTGGTGCGCCGGCACGGTCCCGCCACCGGCATCGCGTTGCTGGCGGCGCTGGAGTGGCCGGAAATCTTAACCACGCCGCACGAAGCGCTGCGCTGGTACGAACGCGCTGCGGACGAGAGCGCGGAAATGCCGGACGCCCTCGCGCACGCGCGCATCCTGCGCCATTGCGTGCTGCTCGAATGGCTCGTCGGAACGTCGCCCTCGCAACGCCAAGCGACGGCCGAACGTGCCGTCGAGGTCGCCCGAAGCAGCGACGATGCCAACGAAATTTCACGCGCTCTAGCAAATCTCGGCGCGTGTTATCGCTCCGCCGGGCGTTTCGACGAAGCCGAAGCCGCTTTCGTCGAAGCCTACGAGAATCCGGACCGTCTGTCGCGTTTGACAGCCAACGCGGTGTTGCGTTTGTGGGCGGTTACCGATTTGCAACGCGGCGACGTCGAGTCAGCGCGTCACCGTTTTCTCGAAGTGGCGCGATCCGAACGAGCCGGCAGTGAAGCCCACGCGAGCGCCTTGTTGAACCTGGGCGAGCTCGAATATGCGACGGGCAACGTCGAGGAAGCCCGCGATGCAGCGCGGCGCGCGCGAGAAACCTACGCCGCGTTCGATTCGACCTATCTCATCATCGTGCTGGGAAATCTCGGCGCGTATGCGATGGCCGCCGGCGACCTCCAAGAGGCCGTCGAGCATCTGCGCGACGCCCTGCGGCTGGTGAGGCGTACCGGCCAAGGCTGGCTGACGACGGTGCTGGAGCATCACGCACTGCTGGCCGCGCTGCACGAACGTCACGAGCGCGCCGCCACGCTCTTCGGATTCACCGACGCTCAGTATCGCAAGCGCGGTGAAGTCCGCCAACATACCGAGCGCACCGGCTACGATCGTCTGGTCGCACTGCTTGCTCAAGCCCTCGAGAGCGGCGAGCTCGAGCGATTGACCGGTGCCGGCGCTGCCTTGACCGAGGAAGAGGCGCTTGCCGCCGCCGCAGCGATATACGAAGAGCTACTCGATAGTGAGAGCACTTAACATAATAGGAGATCGAGGCAATGTCTGAAGCAAAATCGGAACTTCATAAGGCACTGGAGGAGCACGGCCGAGCCATCGAGACGATTCACCAAAAGCTGGCGGCGATGCCGGGCTGTGACAAGGAACGCTTAGCGGGAGCCGTGGCAAAATTAAAAGCCGCGCATCAGGTTTTTCACGACGACGCGCTCGCCTGCGTAGGTTTCTAGCCGACTCTACCGTTGGCCGCGCAGCAGCGCTTCGACGGCCGTTCCGATCGGGACCCCTAGTCCGGTGCACGGATTCCAACCTGCCGCCGTTTGATAACGGTCGTTTCCGCCTGTCGTAATGGCGCGAAACGCGTTGCCCGCCTGCGCTTCGTAGAGCAGCGGTGCGAAGAATCCCGGCGCGGTGCCGAGCCGCTGCGCGAGCCGCGCAGTCAACGCCGCCCACAACGGTGCGACGGCACTGGTACCACCCATCGCAAACGCCGTTCCGTTAAAGAATACGCGATAACCCGGCATCGCCTCGCCGGCAAAATCGGGTACGCCGCGGCAGCCGTTTGCCACAAACCCAGCGAGTGCGCCTTTCTGCCAGATCGGCGCGTCGAAGCAATCGCTGAAACCGCCGCCGGTCTTCGGCCACGCGATCTCGGCTGGGCTGGAAGCATCGAGTTGCGTCCCGCCGCAGGCATGCGCGAACGGACTCGACGCCGGCGCAAGCACGTGCGGTTCGCCTTGCGCGTCGAGTTCGGCGCCATTGTCACCCGAGGCGCAAAAAACGCTCACGCCCAACAGCGCGGCGACGGTGAAAAGGTCGTTCAGAATGGCCAGCGCCGCGGGCGTCCATAGATACTCGGGAAATCCGAAGCTGATCGAGAGAATAGACGGCCGGTGCTCGTCGTCGAAGAGCGCCGCGCGGATTGCATCGAGCACGCCGCGCTCGTCGTCGGGTGCGGCGTAAACTACCTGCTGCGCACCGGGTGCGAGCGCACCGACGATCTGTGTATCGATGGCCGACTCGATATCCTTCATCGTCGCCGTTTCGTGCTCGAGGTCGGCGTTGTCGACCCGCTTGACGATCGGCAGGTTTGCCGTCACGCCTTGGCTCTGCATGCACTTGGTGAAATCATCCGGATGGAACTCGCCGCGCAACTGCACGACCGCAACCGTCTGCCCGCTGCCGTCGGCGTCCGGAAACTGGTAGCGCGCCGCCGTATCGAGGGCCGACGGTGGCACCGTGTGCGGCTCGATGTGCCCGATCGCATGCGAACGCGGCCACTGGTGAATGCCGAACACGCCTCGAAGAATTGCGGCGATTTCGGGCGGGGCGTGCAGCGAGTGCGAACGATGGCGAAAGCGCCGCTTATCCTCGAGCTCGTAAATTGCGGCAGTTGCACCGAAGGCTTTGACGAGCCGGCCGATCGAGCCGGTTAGCGAGACCGCACGCCAATGCGTCGCGACGACGTCGACGCCGAATCGCCCGCAATACTTGCGCAGCATCTCGACGTCGTCGGGATCGACACCGGTCTGCTCGGCAAGTTCGGCCCGTCCGAGGTACGCGCGCTTTGCCGGCGGCATCGAGCCTAAATCGATGGCGCGCTGCACGTCCAGTTTTCCGCCGCGCCGCGGCCGCAGCCACGCCGTAAGCAGCACGTCGCCGGCAGCTACGTCGGCGACCGGCGTCGCACCGGGCCACTCGGCCCGATGTGTCTGCGGAATCGGAACCCGCGGCTCTTCCGGCATGCCGCGTATTTCGACGACCGCCCAACAATACTTACATAGACGTTAAGCGCACGGGGAGGGTGGGACCGCCGGCGCGAATGCAAGCGGCCGTATGATTAGACTTGCTGCTCTACTCTTTGCCGCGGGCGCATCGATGCTACCGGCAACGCCGGTGCCAAACGACAACGCGCTGCACGCCGCCCTGCAAAAGGATCTCGATCAATATCTGAGCGCTCGCGCGAAGCCCGAGCACATCTCGGCGATCTCGCTGAGCATTAGCCTGCATGGCCAATCGCAAAACATTAACCTCACCGCGGGCACGACGAAATATGCCGGCGGCGGCGACCCGACCACGCCGGCACAGCTCTGGCAGATCGGCAGCAATACCAAGGCCTTCACTGCCGCGATCATCCTGCAGCTCGAAGCCGAGGGCAAGCTCAACATCAATCAAACCGTTGGGCGATTTCTACCGCAATATCCGGCTTGGAAGAACATTACGATTCATCGCCTGCTCGACATGACCAGCGGCATCCCCGGATACGACTTAGTTGACCAGATGCTTGCCGACTACGCGGCGCATCCCAAACAAAACATGACCGCCGCGCAGTTGATCGCTTACGTCTATCCTGGCGCTCCGCACGCACCGCCGGCAACTAAAGGCTATGCGTATTCGAATACCGGATACATTCTCGCCGAGCTTATCATCGAAAAGGTCACGCATAACAGTTATACGAGCGAACTCGAGCGGCGTTTCTTGCGCTCGGATCTCGGATTGAACTCGACGTATTACTCGGGCACGATGTATCCGGCTGACATTCTCAATCGGATGGTCTCCGGCTACTTTTATAGCCACGATGCCGACAACGCTGGGCTCAAGCCGCTGCTCGGCTTGGACGTCCACGCCGATAGCGTTTCGTGGATGAAGTCCGCGGGCGCGATCGTTTCTACCCCGGAAGATCTTACGCGCTGGGCGCGCGCCCTTTACACCGGGCCGATGCTGGCGCCCAAACAGCGTGCCGAGCTCTTCTCCATCGTCTCGCTGAAAAATGGCAAACCCATCAAAACGACCAGCCTAGACGATCCGCGCGCCTTCGGCTTAGGCGTCGCGCAGATGACTACCGCGCAAACCGGAAAGGTTTGGTTCTACGAAGGCATGACGCTGGGCTATCGTATGCTGCATCTCTACCTGCCGAAACAAGATGCGGTCATTGCCTTCGGCCTCAATAGCCAACCCGATTCCAAGGAAGGCCAATCGGGGAAGCTCATGATGTCCATCTTCGAGACGCTGCACAAAGCCGGCAAAATTTAAGAGGTAGTCGTGATAATCTTTGCTGGTATTGCCCTAATGACGATGGTGGCGCAGGCGGCGCCGGCCGATAAGGAATCGGTGTTTCTACGCGCCCCGAGCTCAAAGGGTGCCCGGGCAAGCTCCACGGTTCTCAACCGGTACTACCACTATCCCGGAACGCCCGGCGATTACAAACTCGCCGTGTATATGCGCGAGACGCTGGAGAAGTTCGGCTTAAAGGCGACGATCGAGCCATTCGAGACCACCGTCTACACGCCGCGCCTTCTGCAACTGCAGATCCTCACGCCGACGCCCTACACTTTCGATCTGCACGACGGAAAGATCGCCGCCGATCCCGACGGTTCACGCCCCGGCGTGCCGCTGCCGTTCAACGCGGGCAGCGGCGACGGCGACGTGCGCGCGCACCTATTCGATGCGGGGCGGGGCCTCGACGCGGACTACGCGCGCTTAGAGAGCAGCGGCGTCAACATCCACGGCAATATCGCGCTGATTCGTTACGGCGCCGAGTACCGCGGCAACCTCGCCGCGCGTGCGCAACAGCGGGGTGCGGCCGGCGTCATTTTCTATAACTCGCCGAAGGACGAAGCGCCTGGGCGCGCCTACCCCAACGGCCCCAATCGGCCGCCCGGCGCGGTGCAGCGCGGCGACGTGATGGGCGACGATAACGTACCGCTGCACATTCCAACGCTGCCGGTGACGCTCTATACGGCTCAGAAGTTGCTCGCCAACATGCACGGCGCCAACGCGCTGGTGCATCTCTACGTCGAGATGAACTCGCGCCGCACGACGCTGTGGAACACGATCGGTGAAGTGACCGGCGTCGACTCGGCGCAGTCCATTATCCTCGGCGGCCACCGCGACGGATGGGTGTACGGAGTAACCGACGACGGCTCGGGCATCTCGACACTGCTCGAAGTCGCGCGCGGTTTAGGTGCGCTGCAAAAAACGGGCTGGAAGCCGGTTCGCACCATTCGCATCGCCGCTTGGGACGGCGAGGAAATCGGCGAGCTTGGCTCGGCCGAGTACGTGCGCCAGCATCGCGACGAGCTGACGCGCGGCTGCATCGCCTACATCAACGTCGACGAGTCGGCGGCCGGTCCGCACTTCCGGGCTGCTATTGCCGGCGCGCTCACACCGATGGTCGTCCCGGCGGTGCAGAGCGTTTTGAACATCAGTAATCCCAAGGTCTCCGATCCGTCGGGTGGCTCCGATTACGAACCGTTTATCTACGCGCTCGGAACGCCGATCGTCAACATGGGTTACGGAGGAGCGTTCGGCACGTACCACTCGACCTACGACGACTTCCGCTACGCCGAGCTCTTTGCCGATCCCGGCTTCGTGCACCATCGCACTATCGCACAAACGGTGGGCCTGATCGCGATTCGCCTCGCCGATGCGACGAGTATTCCGTATCATTTCACGCCCTACGCAAAATCGCTCGACGCCGCCGTTGCGACGCTCACGAAATCGGCGACGCAAGCCGGCTTGACGCTCGGCCCCGACCTGGACGCGGCTATTCTTACCTTTAAAGAAGCGGCCGGCGCTTATGACGACGGTTCGCAGCCGCCAAACGACGCCAGGGCGCTGCAAGCGGCGCAGCGGCTCGACTTAGTCGCCTATTCGGCGAACGGCTATGCCAGTGTCGCCTTTCCGAAAATTGCTGCGGCCATTGCGACCAAAAAGCAGAGCGATCTCGACACGGCCGTAAAGCAGACGGTGAGCGAAGTGAACGGAATCTCGGCACTCCTCGGGCCGCCGCCAAGTCCGTCACCAAGCCCGTAGCTAACTAGCGCGGCTATGATCGGGCGCATCGCGGCGCTTTCGGCGCTCGCGGCGATTCTCGCCGCGTGTTCGCCACTGGATACGTCGGATGCACTACCGGTAACCGGTATTTCCTTCGAGCAGCCGACGGCGGCCGGCCGCGCTAAATTCGCGACGATCTTTGTCTTTGGCGGGAGCGACGGCCTGGGACCGTCGGGCGCGCTGCTTGCGCGCAACGGCATGTTGTACGGCACGACCGCGGGCGGAGGGAAGTACGGGCACGGAATTGTCTTCAGCATGACGCCCGATGGCAACGAGACCGTGCTTCACAGCTTTAGAGGCGATGGCCGCGCTCCAATGGGATCGCTTCTAGCAGTTGGTGATACGCTCTACGGCGCAACGAAGTACGGAGGAGCGCACAAGAGCGGCACCATCTTTGCGATCCGCGCGGACGGCACCATGGTCTGGATCTACGACTTCAAAGGCGGCTCCGACGGCGCGGCTCCCGTCGGCGGCCTCACCAATCTCACGGGCGTGCTGTACGGCCTAACCGGCTCGACGTTCTTCAAAGTTACGCAGTCGGGCGAAGAGACGGCACTGCGCGCTTTTACCCGCGATCGCTACGGCGGACTGCCCAACGGCAATCTCGTTGCGTTGCACGGTGCATTCTACGGCACCGCGAATGACGGCGGCCGCGCAAAGAAGTCTCCGGGAATCGTGATGCGGTTGACGACGTCGGGCAGCGAAACCGTGCTGCACGAGTTCGGCGAAGCCGGCGACGGAAGAAACCCCTCCGCGGGCCTCGTTCTACTGAACGGCGTGTTCTACGGCACGACGGCAAACGGCGGCCAGTATAACGGCGGGACGATCTTCAGCATCACACTCGGCGGTAAAGAGCGGGTCATTCACGACTTCGGCTCCGGGCCGGACGGGAGGAGCCCGGCCTGCCAACTTGTCGTCTATAACGGCAAACTCTACGGCACGACAACCTACGGGGGACTCTATAACCGCGGCACCATCTTCGAAGCAACCTCCGACGGTAGGGAGCGCGCGCTGTACACCTTCATCGGTTACAGCGACGGTGGCGTCCCCGCGTCGGGCCTGGTGATGATGAACGGCGTGCTCTACGGAACCGCGACCAGTGGACCCTCGAGCCACCCGTACGGAACGGTCTTTGCGCTGACGCCGTAAAATAATGCGCGAAGGATGATTTCCACGCGCATTGTCTGCGGCGCGTTCGTCGGTCGTGGGGAGGAACTCGAGCACCTCCTGCATCGGCGGAGGCAAGCCGGGGACGGACACGGCGGCCTGGCCTTGATCGCCGGTGAGCCCGGTATTGGAAAGTCGCGACTGGTGCGCGAGCTGCGGGAACGGCTGAACCGCCATACGTCGATCGTTGCCGCGAGCGCGTGCCGTGAGTTCGCGCAGCAGCCGCTCGGGCCAATGCTGGAAGTACTCGAACAGATCGCGCACCCCCGCTCCGCCGAGCTCGCCGGTTCCAGCAAGAGCGAACGGCTCGATCGCATCGCTGCGACCTTCGAGCGCGTCGCCGCCAAACGCACGACCGTCGCGATCATCGAGGACTTACACTGGGCCGACCTCGATTTGATGCAAACGCTGCTTCTGCTCGTGCGGCGGGCGGAGCGGCAGCGATTGCTCTTCATTGCGACCTATCGCGAAAACGAGGTCGTCCCCAGCCATGCGCTGTTCAAGTGGTTCGGGCAACTGGTGCGCGAACCGGCCGTCTCCGTCGTGGGGCTGTCGCGCTTTGCCGATCGCGAACTCGACCGGCTGATGGCGCTGGCAACTGAGGGTGTAGCGAAGCTGCCCGCACCGGTGCTGCACGCCGTGCGCGCGAGGTCTGACGGTAATCCGCTCTTTGCCGAGGAGTTGCTGCGCACGGCCGTCGACGCGCAACGCGCTGGGTTACCTTCAGATGCCGCTGCGCTCCCGCTCTCGCTGCATGCGCTGGTTGCCGAACGGCTGCAAGAGTGCAGCGACGAAGAACGCGCTTTATTGCGTAACGCCTCGGTCTTCGGCCGTGACTTCCACGTAGTGCAGATCGCTGAAATCTTCGGCGGAGGCTCGTCGGCAATGCGGCCGATGCTCGAGCGTTTGTGCGGGCTGCAGCTTCTCGACGTCGTCGATGCGGCCGCGGGTAAGTATCGCTTTCGCCACGCGCTGACGCGCGACGCAATTTATAGTGAGATGCCGCCGGCCTCGGTACGCCCTCTTCATTTGCGCATCGCCGAGTATCTCAAAGCCTCGCCAAACGGGACGGCGAGTGAGCCGGAAGCGCTTGCCCATCATTTTTGGCAGGCCGATCGCCGCGATCAAGCTGCGCAGTATTACGAGCGAGCGGGCGATTCAGCCATAACGGTCTTTGCCTACGACGATTCTGCGGTCTTTTATCAGCACGCCGCCGAAGGGTTTGGCGGCGACGCCGTCGCGCGAGCTCGCGTTTGGGCGAAAACGGCACGCGCGCGAATCTTTGCCGGTGATCTCGCGGCCGGTCTTGCGCTGTACGAACGCGCCGTCGCGCTGCATCTCGAGTTGGGCGAGACCGCCGAGGTCGTGCGCAGCCGAGCGCTGATGGCCGGCCATCTCTTCGACAGCGGACGCCGAGCACGTGCGATTTCCTTACTGCGCGAGACATTGCCGCTCGCCCAACGCGATGCGGCGCTTCACTCTCGCCTGCAAACACGCTTGGCAATGACACTGGTGCGCGACTCGCATCTGGAGGAAGCGTGGGAAGCGCTGCAAGCCATCGACGCCGCTGCGCTCGATCCCACCGCCGAGTCGACCGGCGAGTACTACCTCTGCGCCAGCGAACTGCACGCGGTGCGGGGCGAACCCGAGACATGGCGCGCGCACTTTGAGCGCGGGATCGCCTTTTACGAAGCGGCCGCCCATCCCGGACCGCTCCAGGTAGCGCACTCCAACTTCGCCGATCAAGCGCTAGCGCTGGGCGAAACCGAGCTCGCACGCGAACATCACCGCGTCGCCGGCGAGCTGGCGCAGACGCTGCACTTTGAGGACCAAGCAATCTTCCTCGCGCAAGTCGAGTTTTACGCCGGTAATCTCGGCGAAGCGCGGCGCCTCGTCGAGTCGATGCCGGCGTCGGATCGTTTTCTCATCCGGGCGATGCTGGCGCAGGTTGGGATACCACTGGCAATCGCCCTCGGTGACGACGCCCTGCTAGCCCGCCATCTCGATGAGTCGCTGCTTGCCGACGCTGGAAACGGTCCGTTCACGGCGACGCAAACGCGCGTTGCGGCGGCGAACGCGATGGGCTTCGTAGCGACGAAGCGAATCGGCGAAGCGCGCGGACTGCTCGGACGCGTGGCCGAATCGCTAACCATCGCGCACGGCATGGCGCTGCCGATCGTTGCCCTCGCGACGCTGCTGCCCGAGCTCGCCGGGGAACAGCGGCCACTGCTCGAAGGCGCGTCCCGGCCCCCAGGCGATCGCATCAACAAAGCCTTGCTCGCCTTCGTCGACGCGCCGGCTATGCTCCCAAGCGCGCTTGACGCGGCGCAACGCTTTGCCGCGATTGGATGGCCGCTACTTGAAGCTCGCGCCCTCGAGATGGCGGGAGAAACACGCCGTGCCATTGCGATCTATAAACGGTGCGGCGCGGCCGGCGAGCTGCGGCGAATGGAGTTCGGCGAAAACGCGAGCGCCCAAGCGTCGCCGCTTGGAGCGCTCACGCCGCGCGAGCGCGAGCTCGCGTTGCAGGTGGCGTCGGGGAAGGCGAACCGAGCCGTGGCCGACGCACTCTCTATTGGCGAAAAGACGGTCGAGAAGTATTTGACGTCGATTTATGCCAAGCTCGGCCTCACCTCGCGCGCCCAACTGGCGGCGCTTGTGGCTGCCTCCCGCCGCACCGAATAAGCCTTAGGGTGTAGCCTTAACGACGCCGTTACCGTTGTAGTCGGTAATCCACAGCGTTCCGTTTGGTCCCGCAGCGATGTCGGAGCCGAGAGCGGCCGGTATGGAGTACTCGGTGATGGCACCGCTAGCGCTTACGCGCCCCACCTGACTGTAGGCACTCTCGGTAAACCAGAGATAACCCGACGCCGACGTAATCGATCCGGGGCCGGCCGCCGGCGAGATTCCCTGTGCATACTCGGTCACCGCGCCGCCGGTAGTAATGCGGCCGATCTGATTGGCGGAGTTCTCGGCAAACCAGAGCGCGCCGTCAGGGCCCGCGGTAATGTCGGTGAGTCCGGCGTTGGCGCTGATGCCGGCAGTATATTCGGTGATGGTGCCCGAAGGCGTGATTGACCCAATGCGGTTGTTAAACTCCTCGGTGAACCAGACGTTGCCGTCGGGACCTTCCGTGATGTCGTGCACGGCGATATCGCCCGGGGAGAGCCCGTTGGTGAAGAGCGTTACCGCGCCGGAAGGCGTGATGCGCCCGATTGCATTGGTACTCGGCGAGCGGAACGTAAACCACAGGTTGCCGTCGCCGCCGTTGCAGATGTCGAACGGCCCGTAGGCTTCGTTGCCGACCGTGTACGTGGTGAGCTTACCCTTCGGCGTCATGCGGACAATGGTGTCGCTGCCGCCCTGAGTGAACCAAATGTTGCCGTCTCGGCCGGTCACGATGTTGTTGACGACGTTAGGCGAGGCGGTGAACTCCTTTACCGCGCCGTTTTTGCTGATGCGCCCGATTTGGTTGGAGCCGGGTTGCGTGAACCACATCACTTGAGGAAAACCCGAGGTAATGCCGCGCGGCATGCTGTTCGGTGTGATGCCTTGCGTGTACTCGACGCTTTTGAAGTGTGATTTTGGGACGCGCGCCTGGTCGCGCAGCGAGCTGCCAACCGTGGCTTGCGGATTGTTCGGAATCGCCGAGCCAGACTGCCCGGCGCAGGCGGCAACGGTGCTCGCCAGGAGCGTGGCGGCGGCCGCAGTGGACAAGGATCGCTTTAAAGTCGGTTGCATTTCGGTTCCCCTTCCTTACGCCCATCGTAAAGCGCAGCCGGGGGCGAGCGTAGTCGGGGAACCCCCACCAATTAGGGCCGGCATTTCAAACGGCGGGGCGAGCCTCCTTGGCGCCGGCGTCGTCCGCTATCAGCGCGGCGTAGGTTCGGCTCGAGTCTGTCGGAATGCGCTTCAGCTCGGGATCGCCGTCGAGGTCGATGTGGTAGAGTCCGAAGTCGCTGCCGCCGTCGAACGGCAATCCCCACTCCCGGTTCGACGTGATGCTCCAGCAAAAGTAGGCGTCGACGGGAGCGCCGCGCGCGACGGCCTTACGCACTTGGGCGACGTGTTCCGAAATATAGTCGGGCCGTCCAACGTCGGCGGCTTTGGCAACGCACCCGTTCTCGACAACGATAATCGGCTTGCCGGGAAACTCGCGCGTCGCCTCGAGCAAAATCATGCTAAGCGCGTCGGGCCATACCGGCGCGTTGGAGTAGTGAAAGTCGGAGGCCGCCGTCAGGCGATGCAGATCGCGCGGCCAGAAGGACGGAACGCCCCAATAATAATCGAGCCCGACATAATCCAGGGTGCCGGCGCATTCCGGTGGACAGAGAAACGCCGGCAGCTTACCGGCCATGCCCAAATTCCACCAGTTCGTACCGAGCAGCGTCGTAAAGATCGCCAAGCCCTTGCGTATCTGAAATAACCCATGGAACAACGACGATCGCGTAGCATCCAATCGCTGCTCACCCTGCACGGGGACGAACTCCACGCGTTCCGGATCGCCGAAAATCAACTGCGCGACGCGCCGCGCAATCTCCGGCTCCAACCCTTCGTACGTCGCGATACTGTCACCCTGAGCTTGTCGAAGGGTGACCGTGCACAACCCTTCCACACCCGGATGAACTCCGACGCGCAGCTTACCGCGGTTGCGAATGCGGTCGATCGATCGATCCATATCCGGCACCGCACGTGCGTCGTCCGCGTCGGCGTCTTCCCTGCGTCCGACGTGCGCGACCGTCTTCCGATTGAATGCGTTGGGCATCTCCGGATGTTCCCGCCGCAGTTGCCGAATCGCGCGGTCGACGATATTGAGCAGCGTACGACTGCCCAGCGCCATGGCGACGGCAAAGTACTGCGGCCGGCCCGGCAACGGCGTGAGCGCAAGTGCGTCGCCCACATACTGACGCAGCGTCACATCGTCATCGAAGATTGCGTCGACCTTGCCGCCGCGTAACGCCTCGACGGCATCCCCCATCGACTTGTAGAAGCTCACGTTCGCGGCCGGAAAGGTGCCGCCGACGATTTTTGCCGGCAGCGTGTCGGCAACGACGGCGACCCGGCCGCGCCACTCCTGAGCATTTTCGGGAAGCGTGAATCCACTTGCGTGCAATGCCGCGAGACCCGTCCGGCAGTAGGGCTCGGAAAAGAACGAGTGATCCTGACGCTCGAGCGTCATCGTCAACTGAGCGATCGTGCAGTCGACCCGCCCACCCTCGTTGAGGCGGGATTGCGCGATGCGCTTCGCCTGGCGCATTGCCGCCTGGGGCGACTGCAGGTGCGTAGCGTTACGATCGACCCAGCGCTGCAACCAGCGCGGTAACCCCAGCACCAAAGGATTAGCCCCGACGCGCGCGGCGGGTCTAATCGCGCGAATGACCGAGCGCGCGCCGGCGTGGGCGCGAAAGAGGTTAGGAATGAGCTGCAGCACGTCGTCCATTTGTGCGTCGCCACTCTGGTACGGCGGCTGTCCGGGCGGCATGGCGTAGGTGCGCATCCAGAAACCTTTGATCCAGCCGTAAACCAGCTGATTGGGTTCGTTGATCGTGACGTAATCGTCGATCAGATCGCCGAGGCGCGTCGCAACCTCTCGCGCGTACGCGCTAACCCGACCTGGAAAGCCGGCATCGAGCGGGCCGGCCCCACTTCCCGCGGCCTGCACGTGTAGCGGCCACACGTTGTGAACCAGCGTGACGACCGACGTCATCCCGGCGTCGCGAATTGTCTGCAAAACGTCGCGATAATGCGCAAACGCCTCGTCGTTCCAAACCCCCGGCTGCGGCTCGAGTCGCGCCCATGACAGCGACAGCCTAAAGGCGGTGCAGCCTAAGCCGCGCGCGAGTTCGACGTCTTCACGATAACGATTCCAAAAATCGGTCGCCTTGCCGCGAGCAACGATTCCGCGAACGCGCTCCCAGACGTCACGAATTTCGTCGCGCCCTTCATATGCTTCGCATTGATGGTCGGCAGTCGCGACGCCGAAGCGGAGCTCGCTCATTCGATGTGCAGAACTCGCCAAGACCTATGGCGTGAGTTTATAAACGGTTCCAGCGTCGTCGACGCCGCCCCCTGCCGACGTCGTGCCGTAAAGCGTGCCGTGAACGTTAGTCAGTCCCGCGAGCGGACTCGCGCCGTCGGGGGGAGTTCCAAACGTATGAACGAGCGTCGCCTGACCCGATGTCGTCACGCTATAGAGCGCGCCTACATCGTTAGCGGCGCCCAGGGGCGTCGTGCCGTAAAGCGCTCCGCGGAGCGCCACTAGCGATGTATCAGCCCTAAATCCGTATTCCGTCGATGGCACGAGGTCAAAGAGAACCTGCTCCTTGCCGGTTGTCGTGACACTAAAGACGGTGCCGTCGTTGTAAAAGGCCTTCCCGCCCCACGTAGTCGTTCCATACAGCACGCCGTTGACGACTACCAAGCCGGCTTGAGGATTGGCGCCATCATAACGCTGGCAAGGAAATCCGTAAATGGTTTGCGTTTTTCCCGAGGACGTGATGCTGAACACCGTACCTTCCAGGCAAGGACCCGAACCCGACGTCGTCCCGTACAGTTTTCCGTCGTAGGCGGTCAACCCGGCCATCGGGATTGAGCCCTCCTTCTTCGAGTACGCGGGAAAACTGTGGAGCACGGACTCAGTTCCTGAGGGAGTGATCGTGAAGACCGTTCCGACGTTGGAATCTCCGCCTGCGTACGTCGTTCCAAAGAGAAGGCCGTTGAGCGGTGTTAAGCTCGCAGCTGGGTTGGTCCCATCGTGCCGCAACAAGCCGAAGCTGTACAGCACTTTCTCCTTGCCGCGGGTAGTGACGCTGAAGACCGTGCCCTTACCGTACACGCCGCCCGAGTAGGTCGTTCCGTAAAGGACGCCGTCGAACACGGCCAGCCCGGCTAGCGGATTTGCGCCGTCACCGGGCTGCCCAAAGTGGTGCAGCACCGTCTCTTGCCCCGAGGGAGTAACGCTAAAGACCGTCCCCTGCGAGTAGTAACCACCAAACGTAGTCGTTCCATAGAGTCTTCCCTTGAAGTACACCAACACGCCGGCGGGCGAGGAGCCGTTAAATCCTTGGAAACTAAATATCGTCTGGTACTGATCGTCAGTCGCCGTGGCACGAGTGATCCGTTGCGGAGCCGGCTGCAGCGGGACGGCGTGGAGCGTTTGAGCCCCCGAGCAACCCGACAGCGCTAGGCTCAGGATAGTGGCCATAATCAATCGCGTGCGCATCGGACGTTCTCCCTCAGTGGGCCGCCGCGCTTAGCACGACACCGTACGGAGAGGTCTGCGTCAGCGTTTTGGTGGGCGCGCCACCGGCAGGATATGGGAAGAAATCGATCTTTGGCTGCATTTCGCCGCCCGATACAACGATTGACGAACCATCGATGAAGAAGTTCGCAGGGGGACCATCTTCCGGAAGGCGCGTCGTTCCAATCGTCTTCGCCACATAATGAGTGACTTGCATGCGATAGATAAACGTATCCCCCGAGCTCGGCCCGGCGATGGTTCCAGTCCCAACGGCAAGATAGGTTCCATCCCACTGCAAGCCGTTGGGATAGGCCGGAACGCTCTGCAGCGTTACTGGGCCAAAGTACGGCTTACCGCTGAGCATTTCCCAGATGGTGGCTTGTGCTCCATCGCTCGGCGAGCTGATGCCTTCGATGAAAAGGTTACCCGCCTTGTCGTAAGTACAGAAATATAAGCTTGCGTTTTCCTGAAGCGAGTAGGATTGCGGGGCCCCTTTCGCGTGGCGATAAATGACAACGTTTCCGGTCTTGGAGCTATTTATCGAGAAGTTCGCGACGGCGAGATTGCCCGTCTTTGGATCGATCGAACACGAATAGGGCCGGCCTCGCCGATCTTTCAACGTTGCAATGGGTTTCGTACCGCCGTGCGCGTACTCGAGGACCTGCTCACGGCCATAATTTGGTATAAAGACGTTGCCTGCCGCGTCGGCGCACATAAACGCCAGACCTTCAAATCCCGTGAGCGTTCCGACAACCTTCCCTGCGGGATAGGTGTAAACGTTGACTTCATTGTTCTTGGTGTCGGCAACGTACATCAAGTTGATTCTCTCCGCGTCGCGGAGCATCCAAGAACGGCGGACATTACCGGAATGCGCTACAGCGCTGCGCGCCGTGAGCGGCGGCATTGCTAGGGGTGAGCTTGCGCCGCACCCGGCCAGGATTGAGGCGGCAGTCAAAGCCGGCACCCAGCGGCGTCCGAGACCAAAGCCTTTCATCGTCCGCTACCGGAACTGACGGTCAGCCCGAAGAGCGCCGACGGACTCGAAGCCGTTTTTAAAGCCTTCCCGCCGGCTGGGTATTTCCAAAAGCCGAAGCCCGTTTCCGAAGCACCCGTGGGAACGATCACCCTCGACTTGACGATCGCCGAGAGGCCCGCGCCATTCCATCCGTCGAGTGTCGCTTTGCGCGTTAGGCTTGCCTTCGACCCCGAAATATCGAGCCGATAGATTGCCCCCTCTGTCAGTTGCTCGAACGCGACGCGGCGGCCATCCCACTGCAGCTGCCCGGCACCGGAAACGCTGACGTATTTGTCGAGCGAGAGCTGCACGGGCTGTGTCTGCCCCTGCGGCAACTCGTTGAGATACATTTGCGTCCCATTCCCCTCACCGTTGGCAAAGAGGTTGCCGGCATCGTCGTACGTGCAAAAGTAGAAGTTGCTAATGCCGACGCCGTAATATGTTTTGCTGTAATAGCTACCACGTGTAAACGTTTCGATCGTCCCTCCCTGATATGGGACTCCGACGGTGGTCACGGCCAACGTGCCGGACTTCGGATCGACCGCACACCCAAACGGACGCACACGGTAAAACGTTAGTGTGTTGAGGATCTTGGTACCGCCGTGCGCGTACTTATAGACGTAGCCTTGCATTACGCCGCTCTTTGGAGCCTTCGAAAGACTCGTGATAAAAACGTTGCCTGACCGGTCCGAGCAGAGCCCTTGCAGGGCAATGGTTCCAGATGGCGGCTTGAACGTACGCACGAGCGCGCCCTGAGGGTACGAAAAAATATAGATGTGCGATCCGTCCGCGGCACCGGCATAAATCAGATCGCCGCTGGGCGCCCGTCCAGCGATTTTTGCGCTTGGTACGGAGCCCGGAGTAAACGGCTGGACCGAAACGCATGCGGTCAATATCAAGATCGCGCACGGGACAATAGCGCGGCACCAGCGCGTTTTTAAAAGCACACTCATAATAGGCAGGCTGCTGTTTCGCCGATTGAGGACCCGGCCCATGCCGGTCCGCACTAACGGGCCCCGGTCACCTCGACGATGCTGCTGGCCGTTTGCGAAAAGTGCGTCGTAAACCACTGGTTTCCGGCGGCGTCCAGCGCAAGGCTGTCCGGGTCGTACGGCAGTTGGTACACCGTCTGCTTGCCATGCGTGTCGACGTGCCAGAGCCCTCCGTACACCTCGAGCGGATCGCCCCCGGTCATCCAAAGGCCGTCCGCGGCCGCAGCCAGGCCGCTCGGATAAGTCGGGGCCGAAAGACCTTTGTGCGAGATGCGAATCAGGTGAACTTTCCCGCGCAGCGTTCCGAGAAAGTTGGCGGCCGAGATGTGACGTCCGAAGTCGAGCGTGGTGAACCACGGATCACCGTCGGGTCCCATCACGATGGATTTCGCCGCGACGTTCGGACAACAGGGCTCGAAAATTGCGTGCATGTTGATTGCCGTGCGGTGCAGGCCGCCGCCCGCGGCGCGGCGCTCGATGAGTTCCGCCCTGCGGTGTCCGTTTTGAACGACAAAGAATAGGTTGCCCTGCGCGTCGGCGGTAAGCGCGCCGAAGGGCGTCATGGTCACGGGCAGCAGTTGCGCTTCGATCGTGCCTTGCTTCAGGTGCGCAAGCAGCGGCTGCGAGCCGAATCCAACGACCCACGGCTCTCCGCTAGGGCCAAAGGCAATGCCCATCGATTTACTGTTCGTATATTGCGGTGCGCTATATTCGGTGATCGTGCCGTCGGGCGTAATCTTGCCGAGTGCGACGCCGCTGTTGTCGGAGAACCACATGTTGCCGTCGGGGCCGGCCACGATCGAATATGGTTTCGCGCCCGCGATCAGGCCGCTCGTAAACTCGGTTATGGTTCCGTTCGTCGCAATGCGACCAATCGCGGGCGTCTCGAAATCGGTAAACCACATGTCACCCGCCGGACCTACCGCGATGTCGACCGCGGCAGCGCCCGCTAGAAAGCCGGGCGTTTGACCCGCGGTATAAACCGTGAACTTCAGCGAGCCCGTCTGCTTGGTCGAGGGGCCGCCGAGTTGCGGAGCTTGCGATGCCGAAGTACCACTCTGCCCAGAGCAAGCTGCAGCGAAGAGTAGCGCGAGGAGCGCGGCAAACTTTCGAGTTAACATTAGTGGTCGCATCTGCGCAGCATCCGACGAGCAGGCGGCAGTTCCTTCTAAGCGCGCGCATGAGTTCGCGTTGCGGTTGCCAATAAACGGCATATGAAGACTGCAGTATCTTTCGCTCTTATTGCCGCGCTCGCGGTATTGGTTGGCTGCTCGGGCGGCACGTCGATGCAACGTGCCATTCCGCAGACCGGTTCGCCGGCTTCCGCCGAGGGATCGTCCGAACGTCCGAACTCTTCCGGACTCAGCGAACTCTTTAATCTGGATTATTCTCACGGTGCCATCAGCGTTTTCTCAATTCAAAACGGCAAAGCCACGCAGACCAAACGCTTTAAGCCCGGAAACGGGCTCGCGCAAGGGCTCGCATCGGACGCGCAAGGCCTCATCTACACGACGATTACCAAGTCCAGCGGCAAACCGTGTGCCGCGTGTGTAGAAGTCTTCGACGACACGGGCACGCTCGTGAAGCGGCTCGATGCCCCAACACTTGCCGGCGCATCAGGAGCGCCGTTCCTGACCGACATTTCCGTCGACGCGCACGACAACGTCTACGTGAGCGATTACGGTCAGCAAGCCGTCTACTTCTTCCCGAAAGGAAAGCTGCCCAAGGGCGGTCCGACCATCGTTGTGCAAAACTCGCAAAATGCGGCCTCGGTCGCGGCGACGCCGAACGGCGCCAACGTCTTAGTCTCGGGCGGATGCGGTTTTGCAAGCGTGCGGCCGTACACGCGCGCCGGCCACGGCGCGTACACGCCGGGCGCGTGCTTCGGCATCGGCACGATCGCGCTCATCGGCGGCGCGGCCGACGATCAGGAAGAAGTGATGACGCCGGTCGACGGAGCGCGCGGACTCGTCTCGATCTCGTCGCCGAGCGGCGGAGCGAACTTCCAAGTGCCCGACCCCGAGGCCTCGGTTAGCGGCGTCGCATTTAACAGCGATGCGTCGATCGCCTACGTAGCGAACCACAACAAAGAGTGCGTCTACGCATTCGCACGCCCGGCCAACGGGTGGCTGTCGGGCGATACGCCTAAGCTGCTGACAACGTATAAGGGGTTCAAGAATCTCGATATCATCGCGGTACCGCAGTGAGCGACGGACAAATGCCGGCCTACGTCATCGTCAATGTGGATACGAAGCATCCCGAAGAGTACGAAACCTATAAAGCGATGGCGCAAAAGACCGTCGCGCAATACGGCGGGCGTTATCTCGCGCGCGGCGGTCAAATGAAAGTGATGGAGGGTGTTTGGGAGCCGACGCGGATCGTCATCCTCGAGTTCCCTTCGTACGAAAAAGCACACGAGTGGTGGCACTCGGCCGAGTACGCTCCGGCAAAGGAGCTGCGCCAACGGCTCAGCGCCACCGATCTCCTGATCGTTGAGGGTTACGCGCCTACCCCTTGAGGTGAGCCCTACACCACAGGGCGCGTCGGCAGCACCGCGATCGGCTGCTCTTCGATGTCGTAAAACGTCTGAACGATCGGCACTGACGCGAGTTGCTGCGTCGCGTCTTGCACCGGGCCTTGCTTTTCGACCGATACTAACTCGGTGACCAGTGCTGCGTAGGTTTCTTGGAGCGGCTGTTCCGGAAAGGGAGAATAGCCCGAGGCGAAACCGTCGAGCCATCTTGTGATCGCGCCCATCGTCGCGCGGTAACGGATCCACCGGTGCGCCTTCCAACCCGCCGCCTCCGGCGCGCCCGTCGCAAACGATTCAACGAGTTTCGTACCGGCTGCCAGACCGAGGCCGTTCATCGCCTCGATCGTTTCCGGCGGCATGTTGAGATTCAGCCCACCCTGATCGTCGGACAAGCGAATCGCAACGATGCGGCTGGCGTTGCCGGGAAGCCCGGCCAGCGCAACGTCCTGCCAGGTTCGCGACGCGTCGAGAATAGACGATGCAAAGGCCAGGACGTTACCCCGCGCGTCTCCGCAGTCGAGTCGATCCCACGGATTGACCGTTCCACGCGGTTTCTCGCTCTCCATGAAAACGGCGTCGGCGGCGTAGACCGCGAGATGCGGTTCGGCCAAGCGCGCGTGCAGCGCCGTGCCGTCTTTGGTTTCCGACGCGGGTGCTCCACGCAGCAGATCGATGGCGAACGTCGGCCGGTGCGGCAACGGACAGTCGAAGAAGTGAATCGGGAAGTTGCTGGTGAGACCGCCGTCGGAAAACCAGAGCCGCTGCATTTGGCCGGTCGCGTCACATGCATAGAGCGGAAACGCACAAAACAAAACCGGAAACGACATGCTCAGACGTGTGGCTACTACGATCGGGAGTTTATCGGCCGCGGGAAAGCGATAGTAGGTGTCCGTCTCGGTCTTGCCGATCCGGCTCTCCTTGCCGTGGAGAACCATGTGGTCGACGGTCGCTAACGAAAAATATTTGTCGAGATCTTCCTTTCGGAAGTAAATCGAGGGACGCAACCCTCCATCGTCGTCTAAATCCGTTGCCGCGTCGGACGTCAGGCTGATCGGATCTTTCGGGTCGAACGGAAGCGCGAGCGGCCTGCCCAGCGTAAGACACGTCGTGACCATGCGGAAATCAATGCCGTGCTCGTCGGGCGAGTGATTGTGCCACGATGGATCTTGTGCGCCCCACAGATCGCCGAACGTGAGCGGTTGGGCTGTCGGACGGCCCGCCGTCTGCGCGATAAACGCCTCCAGCCAGTTAAATAGGGGCGGCACGTCCTTCGCCTCGAGCGTCGTAACGTCGGGGCAGGATGCGAGTTTGGCGTCCCGCTCGCGATCGTACCCGTGGCACCAGCCAAAACTATTGCGGTCGAGGACCACAACGATTTCGATCGCGACGCGGACCGCGATAAAGACCAACGCCGCGATAAAGCCGACGACGACCGCAACCAAGAGGTAGCGCCAGAGCGTCTGCGGCGTCGGCTCCGAGGCTGCCGCAACGATAAGGCCGAAAACGACCCCGATGGCTATCAGCGGAATCCAAAAATATTGGAGGACCAGTTCGCCGACCAGTTGCGCGGCCTTGGCAACAAACGACGCGTTCCCGATCGGAATCAAGGCGATCTTCAAGAGCCGGCGCGCTTGCCGATCGGCGGCGAAGAGCGCAAACAGCGTTCCGGGCCGTCCAAGAAAACCGGGCAGCTTCGCAAGCTCTACGTAGCCGTCACCTGAGCCGGTGCGCCGGCGGTACTCAGCGGCAGCGGTGATTGCGGCCGCGATCGCACCGACCGACGTGCCGCCGATGCTTTTGATCACGTACGACGTCGCCAGCTTGCAGATGGCCAGCGGATAGACGACTCCGCTGGTGATGCCGCCCTTCATCACGACATCGCAGAGTCTGCGGATGCCGGGCGCCGTAAAATCCTCAGACGAAAACGTCATTATTGCGCTCCCTCCTGTTGTGCTAGGCGGATCGCGCTTACGAAGCGCTCGCCGTAGCGCTCGAGCTTTGCGTCTCCGACGCCGCCGATCTGCCGGAATGCGGCCAGCGTCGCCGGCTTAGCCGAGGCCAGCTCGCGGAGCGTCGCATCGGAGAAAACGACATAGGCGGGGACGTCTTGCGCGTCAGCCATCTCTTTACGCAGCGTGCGCAGCGCCTCAAAGAGGCCTTCGTCCACACTCGCGACCGCGACCACCGCGGTTCGACCGCGTGCTTTCTTCGTCTTCTCGACGAGCCGTGGCTTTGCAAAACTGAACGTGCGGCGCTCGTTGAGCGCGCGACGACCCTCGTCGGTCAATAGCAGCGTCCGGTATTGTGGATCTTCCTCGAGGCAGCCGGCGCGCAACAGCTCCGAAATCAGGGCCAACCATTCATTCTTTGCGAACTCGGTGCCGATGCCGAAGGTCGACAACCGCTCGTGCCCGCGGTCGCGGACTTTCTCCGTGACCTTGCCTATCAGCACGTCGACGATGTGCTGCGCACCGCTCGAAAAGCCGCTGTGCTCGCGAACCCGATAAATGCACGAAAGCAACTTCTGCGCGGCCAGCGTCCCGTCGACACGATCCGTCGGGTGCAGGCAGTTGTCGCAGTTCCCGCACTCGTCCGCCACGCCGGTCTCGCCGAAATAGCGCAGCAGATAGGCGCGCCGGCACTGCGACGCCGCGGCAAACTCGAGCATCCGGCCTAATAGACGTCCGGCTCGCTCACGCTCGGCCGGATCGCCGATCTGCCGGATGAAGTGGCGCTGCTTACCGGCGTCGCCTTCGCTGAAAAACAACGCGCACTCACTCGGCAGGCCGTCGCGTCCGGCACGGCCCGTCTCTTGATAGTAACCCTCGATGCTCTTAGGAACGTCGTAATGCACGACGTAGCGCACGTTCGGCTTGTCGATGCCCATACCGAAGGCGATCGTCGCGCAAATAATGCGAACATCATCGCGAATGAAAAGCTCCTGATTGCGAGAGCGCTCCTCGCGAGAGAGCCCGGCATGGTAGGGCCGCGCCGAAATCCCCGCCGCGGAGAGGCGCAACGCCAGCGACTCCGCCGACGCCCGGCTCTGCACGTAAACGATGCCGCTTTCTTTCGCGCGCGCGGTGCACCACGCGAGCAGCTGCGCATAGGCATCGCGTTTTTCGAAGACGCTATAGCGCAGATTCGGCCGGTTGAAGCTGGCGACGAAGCACTGCGGCGAGCGCAGACCGAGAAAACGGACGATGTCGCTGCGCACGCGCTCGGTAGCGGTCGCGGTCAGCGCCAGCATCGGCGCGCTGGGATATCGTTCTCGCAGTGACGCAAGCCGGCGGTACTCGGGCCGAAAGTCGTGTCCCCATTCGCTGACGCAATGCGCTTCGTCAATCGCGATGCGACGGAGGTTCCAGCCACCGAGCCGGCTCAAAAAGTCCGTCATAACGGCGCGTTCGGGAGCGACGTAGAGCAGCCGGTACCGGCCGCGATCGAGGCCGGCCATTCGCTGCGCGGCCGCCGGCGGGTCGAGCGAGCTGTTCAAGAAGGTCGCCGCGATGCCGTTGGCCTCGAGCGCGTCAACCTGATCTTTCATCAACGCAATCAGCGGCGAGACGACCAACGTCAGGCCCGGTTCGACCAGTGCAGGAAGCTGGTAGCAGAGCGACTTTCCCCCGCCCGTCGGCAGCAATGCCACCGCGTCGTTTCCGGCGAGCGTCGCCTCGATAATTTCGCGCTGCAACGGCCGAAAGGTGACGTAGCCAAAGTAATGCTTCAGCGCGTCGTCAAGCGTCATGTCGTTCGTCACTGGCGCGTTGCACGTCCCATATTGATCGGACGAGGGAGCGGCTCTAATCTCGCGATTACCTTAGCGTTTGGCGAATGCAACGCATCGTAGATATCCACGGCCGCCTGCATGTTCAGCCACGTTTGCATACCGACACCAAGCACCCGCTCGAGCCTCATGGCCATCTCGGGGGTAACCACCCGTCTACCATTGATAATGGCGTTGAGATTAACGCGGCTGATTCCGAGGCGATCCGCCAACAGCCCCTGCGTGAGGCCGATATCCGTGTTATCGAGGTACTCCCGTATGAACTCTCCGGGCGTACTAGGCCGCTGATTCCGGGGAACCTTCATAATCTTAGACATCACGCATTTTCTTCATCCGGCAAATCGAATACCGAACGGACCGCCGGTTTGAATCACCGGTCGGTTGAGTGCGCGCAGTCCGCGACGTCGAAGAGTTCACAATAACACCGATTGGCTTCACGCTCTCGAACTTGTCCACACCGCCGATATTATATGCTGTAAAGTTGCGCTTTACAAGGTGATTCCCGAGTTCGCGGACTTGGATGAGCGGAGTGCCCGACCGCAAGGCGTCAGTGCCTCTCGGGCTTAGGGGACCTCGACCTCACCGCGCTGCCCCCGGAAAAGAGCCCGGCGGCCCCTTGGCGAGCCAGGTGGGTTAAAGCGAGCCCCCACGGCGAAAAAGCGCCCCAGGTGATGACCTTCCAAGGCCTGTCGTTCGACGATATTCCGGAGATCGCGTGGACCGCGACGCGGGACGGCCGGATGCTCCAGTTCAATCGCGAGTGGGTCGAGTACGCCGGTTTGAGGGTGCGCTCGAACGCCGCGGCCGCCACGCTGGAGAAAGCGTGGTGGGCGGCAGTGCATCGCGACGATCGCGACTTCGTCCGGCAGGCCCTGCTCGGGGAAATGCAAGCCGCCGGCCCGTTCGAGCTCGAGCTGCGCCTGCGGCGAGCGGACGGAATGGACCGCTGGTTTCGACTCTTCGTCTCACCGCTCGACGGCGGTCGCGACGAGGAAGCGGCTTGGCTCGGTCTCTGCAGCGACATCGACGACTATAAGCGCCAAGGCGAACTCTTTGCGTTCCTGGCGGAAGCCGGCGAAGTGCTGGCCGAGTCGCTCGACTTACAGGCCACGCTCAACCGGCTGCTCGCAATCATCGTTCCGGAGTTCGGCGATTGGGCGGCCATTGATCTCTTCGACGACGACGACCGCCTCAAGACGGTCGCGGCAATCCATGCCGACCCGGAGAAGATGCGGCTGGTGAAGCGAATGGTCGGGCGCTACACGCACGACCGGCGCTACGAACCAGCGATTGCCGAAGCCCTGCGCATGCGCCGTCCGATGGTTATCCGCGACGTGAACGTAGAGTTGCTCAAGAAGGCGGCGGCGCCGAATCTTTTTCCGGTAATTCGCGAGCTGGGACCGCGCTCGGCCGTGACCGTGCCGCTGCGGGCGCGCGGACGCACGATCGGATCGCTGGTCGCCTACTGGTGCGAAACGCCGCGGCGGTATGCCGATACCGACTTACCGCTCTTCGAAGAGCTTACGAAGCGCGCCGCCGTTTCCATCGACCACGCGCGGCTCTACGAACGGGAACGTGAAATCGCCGCAACTTTCCAGCGCGCGGCGCTGCCGATTTCGCTTCCCGAAGTGCCGGGCCTGCGCTTCGACGGCATCTACGTGCCGGCCAGCGATCGCGAGCTGTTGGGCGGCGACTGGTACGACGCGCTGCGCCTGAACGACGGGCGAATCGTTATTTCGGTTGGCGACGTTGCCGGTAGCGGCTTGCCGGCGGCGGTGATCATGGCCTCGATGCGGCAAGTGATTCGCGGGGTCGCGCAGGTTTACGCCGACCCGATCGCCATGCTCGACGCGGCGGATCGTACGCTCAAGACGGAGCATCCGGATACGTTCGTTACGGCGTTCGTCGGCGTGCTCGATCCGATCGCGCGAACGCTCACGCATGCCTCGGCCGGACATCCTCCGCCCTTCCTGCGCGATGCGGCAGGGGAAGTGGTGCCGGTTGGCATCAGCGGGTTGCCGCTAGGTCTACGCGAGCGCGGCGAGACCGCGATGACGACGCAACTGCCGAGTTCTGGCCTCGTCGTCTTCTACAGCGACGGTCTGATTGAAGTGGATCGCAATCTTCTGCGCGGCTTCGAGCGACTGACCGCAGCGATGGCCCGGCCGGACATCACGAGCGGCGCGAATGCCGCCGACGCGATCTATCGCGCCGTGCTCAAGCGCGGAGGCAATGACGACGTGGTCGTGCTGACGCTGCAGCTCGAGGCACCGGTTGAAAGCAGATTGGCGTGGAGTCTCGACACGAAGGACGCGGACCTCGCGCACGCGACGCGCCACGCATTTATCGATGCTTTGCGCCAGTCGGGAGTGCGCGAGAAACAGCTCGACGCCGCAGAACACGTCTTTGGCGAGCTGCTCGGCAACGTCGTGCGGTTTGCACCCGGACCGGTCGAGATCGAGTTGCATTGGAACCACGGCGCCGCACCGGTGCTTCACGTGCTCGATCGCGGCCCCGGCTTTACCTTTACTCCGAAGCTCCCTACCGATCTCCTAAGCGAGCGCGGCCGCGGACTCTACATCGTGTGGGCTTTGGCTGCAGACTTTAACGTAACCCCGCGCCACGACGGCGGCTCTCACGCACGTGCCGTGCTAGGTATTGCTTAGGTTACCCGGCGCCGCCGTGCGCGGGCTCCTGTCACCAACGCGTTTTGCGATCTCCAATATCAGCGCTCACCTAAATATCGGGAGTACCTTTGCCGCATCATTCATCGGCAATAGCGATCCGCGTTGCCGAGCGATGAAGGCAATCCCGGTCTCTTGAAGGATAGTGGAGATCCAACTGACCTCGCGTGATGGCACCGCTCCGAAAGCTAGGACAGGCTGCGCCCGACCGATTTCGGCACGATAACGCACCCCATAATCGAAGAGCTGACCCATTCCATAGCGCATGCGGTCGACGGCCGCACTTTGCACGCTCAAACTCTTTGCTTCGACGAGTAGCCGCTGCGATTCGAACGCTGCGAGCAAGTCAACATTGTTGTTGAATAGACATAACCCGTTACGCGCCTCAACCATCATTTTGACGAGCTTGAGCGTGTCCTGATGATCGCCGCGTGCGCGTTCCTGAAGCGCTGCCGACTCGAAGACATCCACCTGCTTTCCGGTGGGTCGATAGCCCGTGCCATCGGGAATGACCGTGAGGGGACGGAAAACGTCGCGCGGCGGTTCCACTGATTGACCTGGCACTACCAAGCCGCTGAGAACGTCGTCGATGGTTGGGGCGTCATGCCAAGCCGCACCCGTAAGACCGGCAGCGTCAAGAATCCGGTGGAAATCCAGGTCGTCAATGTAACGAACGGATCGGCCCTGAAAGGCATTTCGGCTCGTAAATGCCGACTCATACATCCGGCCTTGTCGGTCGAGGTATGGCACAGAGTGCGCAAACGGAATCGGCTTGCGGATATCAACAAAACGGTGACTGTTGTCGGCCGGATCGGACCACCAATCCCCTAGCTCACCGCATCCGAAGTACGTGCTCGCCTCGCCTGCTTTAGCACCTCGACCGGGCCGATAATAGGCAAACTTTTCGCCGCCGTGGATCTGGTCGAAGTACTGCTGCGGATAATGATATACGACGAACTCAGTATCCTTATACTTTGGATCGTCCTGCCAGGCGCGCTGCATGAGAACAAGCGGCATCCGGTCGAAACTTCGTCAGAGTACTCCGATTCCACTCCGGCGGGCGTTCGACGCAATCGTATGCTCGCCGACCTCACGTCGAGACGGCTCGGTCGACGCCACGGGGACTGATCCTCAACCACATGCCGTCGATTACGGCCCGGACCCCGATTGACTCCCCCATCGTTATCGCCTTGGCGACGCACACGATCTCACCTTAGCTACACCCCCGAACGGGCGGCAAAACGCTGGCCCATCGCGAACGTTCGATCGAAGGAGGGAACTCCATGATCTCACTTCAGCAGGTCTTTAATTCTGTCGCGCACTGCCCTAACGTGGACCGCTGCCTGAACGGCGCCGCGGGTCATCCCTGCAGCACGATCGTCCTGTCGCAGCACGCCACGAAGGCGGACTTTCAACTTCCGGAGCCGTGGCGCGGACAGGTTGACAAGGCGCGCATACTCTTCGTCGGATCGAACCCATCGATAGGCGATGACCGGTACGCTCTAGGCTCTTCACCGGAGAGCGCGATATGGGAGTCTCAGCATCTCGCTTTCGGCGGCGGGAGCCGCCCCTACATCCTTGACGGCATCAGGAAGACGAAGGCCGACGGCTCACCCGACGAGGCAGTCCCGTACTGGTCTTCGATTCGAGCGCGAGCCCGCGAGCTGCTTCCGAGTGCCATTCCCGGCGAGGACTATGCCATCACGGAAGTCGTGCACTGTAAGTCCGAGCACCAGATCGGCGTTCGCGAACCTGCGCGCACTTGCTACGAGCTTCACATGGAGAGCGTCTTTGCAGTGTCGCCGGCAGATGTCGTGGTGGTCTTGGGCAAGGTTGCCAGAGACGCCATGCTGGGGGATGGGAGCGCTGTACCCAACGCGCCGATCGAAATGAGTCTTGGCGGCCGGAAGCGGACGGTTTTCTTTCTGCCTCATCCGAACGAACACGGCGACAGGAAATCCTTGGAGGCTCACTATTCCGCGGAGGCCTTAGCGAAAGCGCGAAGCACCATAGCAGCAGGCGGATGACCGTCCTCTCCGATCGCTTCGAGGATGCAACGGCTTACGCCAGTCTCGTACTTCGCGGTCAGAGGCGCAAAGGAATAGAGCATCCTTACGTGCGGCATCTGCTTTCGCTTTCTCACTAACGAGCGAATATACGGTCCGGGTCCCTCGGAGGAAGAATGACTCAAACGCACACTTGGAAAGAAGCCATTCGCGGCATAGTAGAGGGGCTGCCTCGGGAGTTTTCGTTGGCGAACGTGCTTGTGTATCACGATAAACTTCAACGGCAGTTCCCCAACAATCGCTTCATCGACGCAAAGATCCGGCAGAGTTTGCAGATGCTCCGCGACCAGGGCCTGCTCCGCTTCGTTCGGCCGGGGCACTACGAGCGGCAAGACATTCCGCCGGTTTTTAGCCCGCTGGTCGATTTTTCCGTCGCCGCAACGTTCGTCAGCTCGGCACAGATTGCGAGGGTAGCCCTAGAAACGTGGGCGTCGTTCAATCTCTACTGCTTGGACTGCGCGAGCGACGCGCTTGACAGACTCCCAAATAATACTCCCGTCGCCGACTTCAAGTGCTTCGTGTGCGAACGGACGTACCAGCTGAAAGCGAAGGACGGCCGGTTCGGCCTTCAGATCGCTGGCGCAGCATATCGGCCAACGATCGATTCGATTCGCCACGGCCAGATGCCGGAGCACATTTTCGTCGAGTTCGACAGAAGGTTCAACACTGTCGTCTTCGTTGATGCGATCCCGGGTCGCCTTATTACCGAGGATCGCGTTCTCCCGCGGAAGCCGCTCTCCGAAAATGCGCGTCGCGCGGGCTGGCAGGGATGCAACATCGTGACCTCCGGTCTCCCCTCGGTGCGGATGGTGGCGCCGGCGGGAATCGAGCGAAGCGCAGTTCGCGGGAAGTGGAGGTCTCTCTGACCGCGGAAGCAGGGCTTCGAATCGGCGACGTCGCCGCGCTGATGCGACACGCCCGAAAGTCGGCCAGCTATAAACCCGCTCTGCTAAAAGCGCTGGTGCGATGCTGCCGACAGTCGGAGGACCTTCGTATACCGCTCGATGCCATCGGGCGAGAGTTCACGAAACTGTATTGGAACCAGACAGTCGTATACCATTTGCGTCAGGCGACCTCGCTCAGCAAGGAGTCAACTGCGGTAAAGCAGATTCGGCAAATAGCCGAAGAGTACAAAACTCATGACCTATCGCACCTACCGCCGGCGGGTCGCGCAAAAATCGACCGTCGGATGTCAAGACTGCTCACGATAAACGTCCTGACTGCATTTCATTCGAGCCGACCACCAGATATGCCGTTGCTCTATCGCTGGGAACCAGGACTTGACGAAGTCGTGATTACGCAGAAGGCGCGCTCTTTCTTGACCGACCAGGCATCGGCCCTTGAACTCGTCGCAAACTTCTTTTGGGCTGAGTTCCTTGAGAACTGCAATCGACTCGCACCGCGCATCGTGCAGAAGGTTTCGAGGGATGGAGCATCGCGCAAGTCATTGCAAAAGTATCTGAAGATCCTCCTCGCGGATCCCCAACCTCGGTGCTTTTATTGTGAGTCGCCTCTCGGCGACCGCGTCGCGCCCACGGTGGACCACGTTATCCCTTGGAGTTTCTTGCTTGAGGACGACCTTTGGGATCTTGTTCCCGCATGTGCTAAGTGTAATGCCGGCAAGTCGGATTGGCTTCCATCCGAAACTTTCATACAAAAACTATTACTGCGGAACCGAGCCTTATCTCGGGCCGGTATTTCCTTGGCAATCGGCGAGCTGGAAATCGAGCGGCTTTACCAAGCAGCGATCTCGGTGGAATGGCCCAGGTTCTGGTCTACATGAAAAGGTACGACAAACTCGTCCGCGATGGCATTCCAACGATTATTGAAGAGGCCGGAAAGAGGGCGAATTGGAGAGAGCTTAGCGACGAGGAGTTTCGTGAAGCCCTCAAGGCCAAGGTACTGGAGGAAGCCGGAGAGCTTTTAGAAGCATCGGACGCTTCGCTCCTGTCGGAACTCGCCGACCTGTCCGAGGTCATAGACGCCATCCTTCGCGCTTACGAATTCTCACGCGAAGACCTCGAGACGCTTCGGCAGAAGAAAAATGAAGACCGCGGCGGCTTTGCGAGAAAGATATTCCTCGAATCAGTTAGCGATTGACGCGGTGAAGCGGCAGTTTCGGCGGCGGACTGGCGAGCAGCGTGGGATCATTGGTCGGCTCTTCGACGCGGAGCACGCCGTTATCATAAATAAGCGGCGAGTACCGGTCGGTGTCGTGGAAGAAGCGGCTAGGCCACGCGTAGATCGTTGAGTCAGGATAGTCGTAGACGATGTTGAAGCGCTTCAGCAGCCCGGTGCCGATGCTCGCGGCGCCGCCTCCCACGGCAAAGGCTCCGCCGCGATCCCGCGAGGCGCGCGTCACGACGCCGGGGATCGTGATGCCGAAGAGCGAGACGGTGGTTCGCAGCACATCGCTATAGACCGGGCCGCCGATGCCGATGCCGGTGATGACGTTGCGGACCGGCGCATCGCGATAGAAGTTGTTGGCCTCGGCGAAGTGACGGAATAGCGTGAGCGACGAACGATCGCCGGTATCGATCATGAACGTGCCGTCGACGCCGTCCACCGCGGCCGCCACGCGGATGATTCCGCCGCTGATGGTAAACGGAGCCGTCGCCGCCGTTTTCGGAACCGGCAACGGTGCGGACGAGAACGTTAACTGCTGGCCATCCATGTCGACGCCGACGCGAAAGCGGCGCAGCATATTGTAGCCGATGACGCCATCCAAATGCGGGAAGCCGATTGCGCGCTGGATCGGCCCAAGGTCCAGCACGGCCGCCGATACGTCGCTAAACCTTAGCGATCCAACCGTGACGGTCGGTACGCGCGTCAGTCCCAACTCTGCGGACCCGCTGCCCGCTCCGTTTGCAAATCCGGCACGCCGCGTCGCCAGGCCGAGGCGCTGCGCGACGCTCGGTGTAACGACCAGCTGATCCGACCCTGTGTCGACGATCATAGTGTAGGGACCGCTTCCGTCGAGCAAAGCCTGCACGAGCATCCGGTTGTCGAAAAGCGTAAACGGCACGGTCGTCGCGTTCGGCACGGATGCCGTTCCCAGTAATACTGCGAGTACGACGATATGTCCCATTTCCGCTAAGGCTTCAGCACGCCGATCTTCGTTATATCGGTCTGGCTTTGAATTTCCGTGAACCAGAGGTTGTGATCCGCGCCGTCGGGTCCCGCAATGATCGACGACGGGAACGTTCCCATCGGCAGTTTATACTCGTGGAGAAAACGCGGCCCGCTACCAGGCTTACCGGCCGTAGCGCCGTTGGTTACGAAGGGCATCGCCGGCGCACCGTGCGGAGCTGCCGCCGCACAGCCGACGAGCACGGTCGCTAGGGTCGCGCCGACGCCGCACTGCAGAAGGCCACGATGGGTCGACATGTCGTTTATTCCTCGAGGGAAGGTTCGCCGTGGCAGCTCATGAATTCATGCGCAAACCGATGACATCACCGATGTTTGCGCATCTCGCGCCATTCACCGACTACGCGCTGGTCGCCCTCCGGCTGATGGTCGGGCTAGTCTTTATGGACAGCGGCTACAACGACCTCAAAGCTCCGGCTGACCGCGGCAGAAATATCGGGCTTTCGAAGAACGCGATCGTCGTTCTCGGCATCCTCGAGCTTCTTGGCGGATTCGCGGTCGTTATCGGCCTTCTCGCGCAACTAGCCGCGATCGGACTGGTCTTCATCATGCTGGGCGCGCTGCAGAAAAAGATCTTCGTCTGGAAGACCGGTTTCTGGGGCAAGGACGGACTCGGCTGGAACTACGAGCTCATTCTTGTTTCGATGCTGCTTGTGGTGCTCTGCACCAACGGCGGGCGATTCGTTATCTATTAGCGGCATGAAGGCGCTCCTCGTAACCATGATGGCCGTCGCCCTCGGGGCGACGCCTATTACCTACCAAATCGACCTAGCACGCTACTTTCGGAGTGCGGGCGAAGAGGCGCGAAGCCGCTCCACAACTATTGCCGACGCAAAGGCCTTCGCTTCTTCCGGGACGCCGAGCACCGCGGCAGCGCTTCTGCGGTGGCTGCAACGGTACGATACGCTCCTCACAAATCTCGAGCGGCACGATATCTATGTCTATTTAAAGGCTGAACAGAACGACCAAGACATCACCGATGCCAAGGCCGATGACGAACTCGGCACCACCGAGCAACTCATCTCGGAGCGCGTCGTCGAGGCAGCTCGACGGCTAGGCGCTGCGCGCATCCACGATTTGAGGCGCCTTCCATCGCTAGTACCCTACCGCTACCTTCTCGCCGACTCTCTGGCACAGGCGAGGCATCGTCTTAGTCCCGCCGAAGCGCGGAGCGTCGCGGTCGCGGTGACGCCGGTCCTCAATGCCGCGGCGTCCAGCTACAAAGCGTTGCGTAAATCAAGCGCCAAGATCGAGAACAATCAGGACGCCTACGCCGCACTGCTCGTCTCCATTGCAGTTGCAAGAAACGGCGTGGCGCGGCTGCGCGGATTCTCCGGCGCGGCTCCAGCCGCGTACTTCGATCGGTCGATCGACCCAGCGTCGGTCGAGCGAACGCTGCAAGCAGCACGCGACTCTGACGGGTACGCGCAATATCTCGCCGTCGTAGCCAAAGCGCCGAAGCCGGCATTCTCACCGGCACCGATTCCCGTCAGCGACGCCATCCCGCTAGTTCTCGCGGCCACGCAGCCGATGGGCACCGCGTATGCCGGCGCCTACGCCGCGCTCCTCAATCCCGCCGATCAGCGCCTAGAGATCTGCACGGCACCCGAGTGCGACGACACCGGCTTCTCTGTCGGCCTCCTCGGCTCGGAATCCGGCGTCTATTTCGGCGGCTACGACGGAACGACCGCAAAGGCACGCGCGCTCTCGCATGAGTCCGGCCACGCGGTTCATCGCCAGTTCATGGCTGCCCACCAGCCGATCGCCGCCTACAATCGAGGCCCGGCGTTTATGTTCGAGTCATTTGCCATCTTCAACGAGCTGCTCTTTCTCGACTACCTCTATAAGAACGCCGCGACAGGCGCCGAGCGGGCCTACTATCTGAACTACTTCCTCCACGACGCAACCTTCCAAGTCTTCGGCTCCGCCGAGGAGACGGAACTGGAGGGCACCATTTATCGCGGGGTCGATGACGGCACGATCAAAACCGCCGCCGATTTCAACGCCCTAACCACAAAGGTTTTTGCGCGCTACGACCCCTCGTCTGTAAACGACCCGGCAACGAAGGTCTACTGGGCGCGCAACCGGCTGTTCTTTACCGACCCGCTCTACGACGTGAACTACCTCTACGCCGGACTGCTCGCATTGGACTACTTCACGCGCTTCGAATCCGACTCGAAGAGCTTCTCTCCGCGATTTGTCGCATTGTTAAAAAACGGCTTCAACGACTCGCCGGCAGCATTGGAGCGGCGCTTTCTCCGAATAAACCTTTCCGACGAGAAAACGCTGGTTGGCAACGCGACCGCGTTGATCGACGCGCGCACCAAAATGCTGGCGGAACTCTATTCAAGCGCAGCAACGGCGCGATAGCATAGCCGCGACGGCTGAAGACCGCGTCGTTCTCACTGCTTGTTTGCCACGACAGGAGAGTACCGAGGGCGCGGGATGGAGAAAGCCGCTGGAGTGAGCGAGGCCGCCCTAGGCGTTCTACTATCAGGCGCGACCCTAGTAGTCGTGGCGGCCGCGTCGGTGGCGGCGATCGTCCAGCTCCGATATTTGCGCCAAAGCAATCACCTCAACGGGCTCCTCGAGATCTTGAATCAGTGGAATCTCCCGGCGGTGCAATCCGCACTATCGGAGTTGCGCGCGATACCAGAAAAGATGAAAGATCCGAAGTACGTGGAGGCTCTAAAGACGCCGGGTTCGCTCGAACGAGCGAAGTACCCGGAGTTTCTGGCACTCGATCTTTGGGAGCAGATCGGCACCTACTGCAAATACACCCTGATCGACGAAAAAGTACTTCTCGACATTACGTCCGCCCAGGTGCTGAGCGCGTGGCGAGACGCGGAACCATTGATCGCCCTGGTCCGCGAGCACGCCGGAATGTCCGCATTTGAGAACTTTGAATATCTCGCGATGCGCGCAACGCAGTGGAACCGCCGCTATCCGGACGGTACGTACCCAACGCGGCTCCCGCGCATGCGCGATCTTTAGTGGGGATCCAGCTCAGGGGGCGGACGCTCGATCCAACCTAAGTCGCACCAGGCCTTTTTGCCGCCTTCTAGAACAACTTCGTCGCGACTACAATTGTAGAACGCGCCGCGCTCCTAGCCTCAGGAGCAAGGAAGATCGAATATTATCGTACCTGAAGCCCCCACCAAAAAGCGGCCAAAAGCCGCTCCCAAAGTGTATCCGCCCCACGAACATTTCGGAAGCCCGCTCAACGTCTGCCGCGTCTGCGGGGAAAAGTATTCCTACGTGTCGCCGCCGATCGGCCCGTTCCCGGTGCTCAAGAAATGAGGAAGCCCCTTGCCCCGTAGCAATCAAAGCTTTTATATCGAGCGCCGGCCGGCTGGAGACTATGCCGCCAGGCGAGGTAATTCACAACGAGCCAGCTTCACCGGCAAGACGCAGGGCGAAGCGGCACGACGAGCGCACGCTTCGGACGGTAGCGCAATCGTGTTCGGCGAGCGCATTCGCCAACGCGGCAACTCCACCGGCAAATGGCGTCGCCTCTTCTAATAAGCGGTTTTTTGCAACTTTTCTTGGCGTTCTAAAGGTCATAACAGCGTGAAAGCTTCTCCCGTCCGGCGCGGCCGGAGTAATGTAGCGACCGGCCTAGGGCTTTTGTTCATCCACGTCGCTGCGCTATTGGCATTCGTGCCGGCGCTCTTTTCGTGGAACGCCGTCGTCGCGGCAATAATCATCGGTTGGGTAACCGCCGGCATCGGCGTAACGCTTGGCTACCATCGAATGCTCACGCACCGCAGCCTGCAGATGCCCAGACCGATCGAGTACCTTGTGAGCTTCCTAGGCGTTCTCGCCCTGCAAGGCGGCCCGATCAGGTGGGTTGCGACGCACCGCCGCCATCATTCACGCGCCGACCGCGAGGGCGATCCTCACGGTATGGACCGCGGCTTTTGGTGGGCGCACGTCGGATGGTTATATTTGCCGAACCCGGCGCGGCCAACGAAGGCTGAGGAGCGCCGGCTCGCAGCGGACTTGGCGGCCGATCCGTTCTACCGCTTTCTCGATAAGACGCAGGTGCTGTGGCAGATCGTGCTAGGCGTAGTGTTGTTCGTCATCGGCGGCTGGTCGTTGCTTGTGTGGGGAATCTTCGCACGACTCGTCGCGACGTATCACATCACGTGGCTCGTGAACAGCGCCGCGCACTTAACAGGCTATCGCACGTTTCGCACCAGCGATCTATCCACCAACAACTGGTGGGTTGCGTTACTGGCGTGGGGGGAAGGGTGGCATAATAACCACCACGCCTTCCCATTCTCGGCCCGCCACGGTCTGCGCTGGTTCGAGTTCGACCTCACCTGGCTGACGATCCGCGTTCTCAAACTCGTCGGCATCGCTCGCAGTGTCAAACTTCCCACGCACGAGATGCTCGCCCGCCTTCGCGTTTCCGCTCCGCAACCGGTACCGGTGACGATAGCTGCGAAGATACCTGCGCAGCAACTGCGCACTACGACTTAGTACACGTCTCCTTCACGTTAACGACGCGGCCGTTCGTTTCGGTAAACGAGGTCGTCATCGTTTTCTTGGTGTCGCTCATCTTAGCCATGACCTCGGGCTCAAACGACGCGATGTCGGGCGCTTTGCTTTGTACCGCGTAAGTATAGGTCCGAGTGTTCCCGCTCGACATCGGCGCCGTGGCAACCGCGTAGCCGCCCCGATCGCCGGTCGTGACGCGAACCCAGCGCTTCGCATACGAGTCAAACGTGTACTTGGTTTCGCTGTGGACTTCGCGCGGAATCCATGACGCCTTGTGGATGGTCGATTCGCGAAGCATCCAATAGCCGCTGGGATCCATCGAGTACACTTCGGTCGTCGTGAACGGTCCGGGGCGGCGCGAGCTCACGTCGCTGCACGTCCAGGTACCGATCAGAAATTTCATGCCGGAAAAATCCGGCTTGGGTTGCGTGGGAGCCGGCGTTCCTTCAACGGTTACCGTCCCGGCGGCGAGTGCGCCGGCACCCGAGACGGTCACAAATAGCGATAAAGCGCAAATTAAGCGCAGAGATTTATTCACGGGTAAAAGCCCTCCTTAAGAGATAGGGCCTTCGCAAGCAGGCAACGGCCTCCTATCCAGGTCCCTAGAAAAGCGGCCCCGGTCTTTTGGCGGACGCTCCGAAGGTTCGGCCGAATCAGCGCGGGCATGCGCTTAATTCTCTTGCCGGCAATTCTCACGATGCTCGCGGCGGCCGGTCCCGGCCAGCCGCCCTCGCCACTGCAGAGCTCGATCCAGCAGCGCGTGCGCTACGTGTTCGTCATCTATCAAGAGAACCGGTCGTTCGATCATTACTTTGGAACGTTCCCGGGCGCCAACGGCGTCTACTCGCCCGACGCGAAAAAGCACGGCTTTAAGCAATATAACCCCGTGGCTCAGCGCGACACGCAAGCCTTTAGAATCGCGACGTCACAGGTCGGCGTGCTGAGCAACGCACGCAAGCTTTTCGACGCCGCGATTAACAACGGTGCGATGGATGGCTTCGTCACGCAAGAAGCGGCACTGGCGACGGGCCTCTCGCCGGAGGCGCGTCAGAAACTGGGGATGACCGATGCTTCGCAAGCAGCATCGGTCGGCGACGAATCGATGGCGCACGTCGATTGCGACACCATTCCCTATCTGTGGAACTACGCGTCCCGCTTCGCGCTCTTCGACTCGTTCTTTCAAGGCGCGCGCGGGCCGTCGACGCCGAGCAACGTCGAGATCATCGCCGCGCAGAACGGCGAGACCGAGTACGAGCGCTACGGCAGCTTCGGGCCGCCCTACACGGAGGAGCCGCCGAGCGCCGGCGGCCGCGGCGTCCCCATTTGGGTCGACCTCGACCCTGCGTGGGGGCCGTACAACAGCGAAGAGTTCAGCCAAGAGCATCAAGTCGATCAAACCTACGCGACGGTAATGCTCAACCTCGAAGGTGCGCAGGCGGGCGACCTCACCAACAACACGCAAGATATCGCTAATGACATTGCGTTCTTGCGCGGTAAAGCGCAAGCGCCGGTCAACTGGACGTGGTACGAGCAGGGTTACGCCAATCCAGCCGACCCGAAACGCGTCACACTAGTGACGCATCATCTTGCGCCGCACTACTTCGGTTACATCGCCAACAACCCGGCGATGGATCGCCACATTGCCGACATCACGCAGTTCCAGCCTGACATCGAAGGCGGTAAGCTGGGCGACGGCGGCCTCTTCTATCTAAAGGGCGGTTTCGGCAGCAATCTCGGTCTCAAACCGGCCGGCGCCGCGCCGAACACCTTTACCGGCGACGACGATCATCCGGGCGAGTCCGACATGCAGATCGCGCAAGCAGACGTGGCGGCGCTGGTTAACTTGATCGCGCGCAGCAAATACTGGAGCCAGTCGGCCATCGTCATCACCTGGGACGATCCCGGCGGTTTTTGGGATCACGTGCCGCCGCCGTCGTGGCTAGTATGCCCCGACAGCTTTCCGTGCGGCAACGGGCAGCGCGTGCCGATGCTCCTCGTCTCGCCCTATGCGCGCAACGCCGTCGTGCACGACTACAACGATCAAGCGTCGGTCGTTAAGTTCGTCAACCAGCTCTTCGGCCGGACGCCGCTGGCGCAACTGCCCGACGAGGCGCGCTATATGCCGTTTGGGCCGCGCGACGGAAGTGATCTCAACGGTGATTTATCGGGCGGTTTCGATCCTGATCGACTGAGCGGTAAAAAGCCGCCGATTCCGGCGGAGCAGGCAATCATTCCCGACGACGTCGTGCGCGCGATTCCGAGCCCATGGTCGTGCAAATCCATCGGCGTTATGCCGGTCCCACCGCCGGCGGGCATTTCCGATGCGCCGCCGCCGGGCTTCAATCCGCGCGTCCTGGTCGTTCCGCTGCCGTCGAACAAGATGATCGGCGATTGACGCAAGCCGAGTTTGAGCGTGTGGTTAATGAAGCGCTCGAGTCGCTACCGGAGCGCTTCACGCGCCTCATCAAAAACGTCGCTATCACCGTCGAGGACGAACCGTCCGACGAAGATCTCGAAAACATCGAGGACGACGAGGATCCGGATTCGGAGTTGCTGGGCCTCTATCGGGGCGTCGCGCTCCCCGATAGAACGCACGACATGCCGCTGCTGCCCGACGAGATCGCCCTTTTCCGCGGGCCGATCGAGCGTGCCTCGAGCTCGCGCGCCGACGCGATCGAACAAATTCGCGAAACGGTGATGCACGAGCTCGGACACTACTTTGGCCTCGGCCACGACGAGATGCCGTACTGAGGCCCTGCTAAGGAGTCGGATTCCGGACCTACGCTGACACGTCGATGTGAAGCACGGCGCGCAGCGACGGTTTGCCGCGAGTCTTCGCGAAGACCGAACAGTGGAATGGCCCTTGTTGGAGCGCAAGCACCTCGTAGATCTTGATGCGATAGGCTTTGATGCGAGCAAAACCGATTTGATCGAGGGCTACTCTGCCCGTGCAATCGTCGGCGATTAGCAGCGGGCGGTTTCCGTGGTAGAACAGTTTGGCCGGTTGTTTAGCGCCTTTTTGCAGCGTCAACTGATCGGGTCGCCAAAAGAGCCGATGTTGAACGTCGGGGTTTATGTTTGGCGACCTTTCGGCCGTTGCTGGTTGCCCGCTGCCGCGAACGGCGTTCGCCGAGGGAATCGTTCCGGGATTGTTGGCTACGGTGTTTGGGCCTCCGCAGGCGCTGACGCAGAGCATCGCGAGCGCACCGCCTGTAAGCATCCGGGAAAAGGTCATGATGATATCCTCCTCTGCGCTCAGAATAGAGCCGCGGTAAAAGCGCGTCCAGCGACTGGCGTCATTAGTTTGCTGCTATTTTAAAAGATTTTTTGGCATGATTAACGCAAGTCAATGATGCTGTGACCGTAGACGTTTTAAAGGTTGCGTGCGGTTATCAAGTTGCAGAAGGCGCGGCTCGCGTTGCACGGAATGCCGGGCCGTTACGGAGGAGCCGGATTGTCGAGTATTGTTAACATCGAGCGCAACCTCGTTTATGTGTTTCGGGAATTCGCGCGCATTCTACCGGGTGCGGAGGTGCATGAGAGCGACGAGCTCTTTTGGGTGCTGACGCCGATCCGGATTGCGCTCTTCAACAGCCTATTCGCGGCACGCCTCGATCCATCGAGTGCGGACGCTGCAATCGAAACGGTGAAGGCGGGGGCGCTCGCCATGGGCGTGCCGCTGCTGTGGTGGGTGCTCCCCGACGATCGGCCCGCCGATTTGGGCCGGCGCTTAACGGCGGCGGGTTTTCGGCACGTCGATGCGTCGCCGTGCATGTCGCTCGACCTCGGCTCGGCTTTGGTTGAGGTCGGAGGCCTCGGCGACGGCGGCATCACCATCGCGACGATAGCCAACGAAGCCGATGCGCGCGTGTGGAGCGACGTCCTGGGTGTGGCTTCCGGGTTGCCGCAGGCATTCTCCGATGCGTACGTTCCCTTTGCCGTTGAGGTCGCGCAGAATCCGAGCGGGCCGTTGCGGAACTACGGGCTTTGGCTCGATGGCGATCTGGTCGCTACCTCATCGCTGGCGCTTAACGACGGCGTAGCCGGGATCTATAACGTCGCGACGCTGCCGCACGCTCGCCGCAAAGGGTTCGCCACGGTGCTGACCGCGCAAGCCATACGCGACGGTCGCGAGCTGGGCGCGTCGGTCGCGATCTTGCAGTCCTCGAAAGCGGGGTTCGGTGTGTATAGAAGTCTAGGTTTCGAGCAGGTGGGCGAGCTCCATCAATTCACCTGGCCGGCTTGAGCGGGTTTAGCTTGGGGGAGCGTTGCCGGCGATCAGGGCTTCGGTGCGAGCGCGAATGTCGGGTGGGAATGGCGCCGCACGCCGTTTCTCGCGATCGATGTGCACCGCGGTGAGTTCGCAGATCGCGCAAACTTCGCGGTTCTCGGCATCGCGCATCTCGTGAATCCACACCATCTTCCGCTCGCCGACGCTGACGAAGTGCGACCAAATCTCGACAATCGCGCCCGCGAAGAGCTCGCGCTTGTAGGTGATGTTCTGCTGCACCCCGGCCATTCCGCGCTTCTCTTCGCGCATGTACGTCGGCGTGATGCCGGCCGCGGCCATCAGATGCCACGTTGCCTCGTCGAACTTCCCAACGTAATACATCACGTTGAAATGGCCCATTTGGTCGCAATGCCAGGGATAGACGGCGCCACGGTATGTTAGAATCGGCTTCACGGGATTTGCGAGTTACCGCTCGCAACGTAGTGCCCCTTCAAAGGCGGGTAGCGCCCGAAATACCCCTCCGCCTGCAATCCGACGGGCCTACGGCAAGCGTAGTAAGAGCATGAAATGGCAAAGCGTTGCTCTCGCTGCCGGCGTTTTCGCGGGACTCGGCGCGAGCGCCCCAGCCCGTAGCGCTCCGGCGACGTTCGCTCCGCTCTATTCGGCCACTGATTGGATCAACGGTCGCGTAACGCCGACGGATCTGGCAGGACGCGTCGTGGTGGTCGACATCTTTACGGTCGATTGTTCGAACTGTCAGAACGTCGTACCGGCGCTGCGCTCTCTCTACACGAAGGATCGCTCGCGCGGTTTGCGCGTGCTGGGGATCCACGCGCCCGAGACGCCGGAAGAGCGCTCGCGTCACTACGTCGAGCAGAGTCTGGCGCGGCAAGGCATCGTTTGGCCGGTCGCGATCGACAACGATTTCGCGCTCTGGCGCGCGTACGACGCGAACGTTTGGCCGACGCAGCTCTTCTTCGATCGCAGCGGACGGCTGCGCAAGGTTATCATCGGCGACTCACAAGATGACGCGGTGCGCGCTACGGTCGAATCGTTGCTCTAAACATCCGTGATCTTCCGTCGCCGTGGGTTCGTGTCGCCCTTCGACTGCGCGCCCTGCGGGCGCTTCGCTCAGGGTGACAAACCAAAACTATGGCGTCAGCTCGAAGACGGTGCCGTGGAAGTGGGCGCCGCCGCCGACGGTGGTGCCGTAGAGCTTGCCGTTGCGCTCGAGTAAGCTCGCTCGCGCATCGCTGCCGTTCTTGTTGTCGAACGTGTGCACCACGTTGAACGTGCCGTCGGGCTTCACTTGGAAGATCGTTCCGTGCAATTTCGGACCGCCTTTAGTGGTGACGCCATAGAGCGCTCCGTTGAATGCCGTCAGCCCGGCGAGTGGACGGGTGCCTTCTTGTTGCTTGAGGGTGTGGACGATGCGTACCCTGCCGTCCTTTCTCACCTCGAAGACGACTCCGACGCCGATCCCGCCGCGGAACGTGGTTCCGTAAACTGCGCCGTTGAGCGCGGCGAGTTCGGCTGCGGGCTCTGCGCCATCACCGTTTGCTCCGGTGAATGTATGGACGACTTTTTCCGTGCCTTCGGACGTGATTTCGTACACGGTGCCCAGACCTTTGGCTCCGCCTTTGAAAGTCGTGCCGTAGAAGTGACGATCCAGCAACTCCAGTCCACCCAGAGGGGACGCTCCGTCATCGCCGCCGGCGAAGCTATGTATCAGCGTGTACTGGCCTTCAGCGGTGATCGAATAAACCGCGCCGAGACCGTGTGCGCCGCCGCTCCCCGCAACGCCGTAAAACAAACCGCCGACACTGAGCAGTTCGCCGGCCGGATTCCCGCCGGTGGAGTCGGTGAAGTTGTAGAGAACCTTCAGCGTTCCGTCGCGCTTGATCTCGAAAAACGTTCCACGATTATTCTTCCCGCCACTCTGCGTGGCGCCGAAGAACACCGCGCCCCGGGGGACGAGGCCGGTAATCGGAGAATCGCCGTCCGGCCTTGAGAGGCTGCGCAGCACCTTTTCGGTGCCGTCGGTTTTGACTTCGAAAACGACGCCTTTGCCGTCGGTTCCGCCGAACTGCGTCGTGCCGTAGAAAGCACCATCCAAGAATGCCAGTCGCGCTTCGGGGCGCTCTCCATCGGGCTTCCCCTTGAAGCTGTAGATCAATTTGAATGCCGTAGCCGGCGAGACGGAACCGGCGCTCGTTCCCGCCGTGCCGGGTAACGGCGTGATGGCGTTTTGGTGCGCGCAACCGGCGAGAAGAACGATCGAAAGAATGAAGACGAGAGAGAAGTAGCGCACGGGTTCTCCTTAATTTTTAAGGCTCGGTTCGTTGTCACCCTTCACTTCGACTCGCTGCGCTCGCTCAGTGCAGGCTCTCGGCTCAGGGTGACAACACAACACTGGATTACGGAGTTAGTTCGAAGATGGTGCCTTTGTAGGCGGCGCCTCCGTTGGCGGTGGTGCCGTACAGTTTGCCGTCGTGCAGGAGGAGACTGGCGCGCGGCTCGCTGCCGTCTTTGATGCCGAAGTTGTGCAGTAGGGTGAACGTGCCGTCGGGCTTGACTTCGAAGATGCTTCCGTGATCTTTGGAGCCGCCTTTGGCTGCGGTACCGTAAAGCGCGCCGTTGAAGACCGTCAAGCCCGAAAGATGGCGACCTTGATTTTGCTTCATGCTGTGGACCACGCGTTCGGTGCCGTCTTTCTTCACCTCGAAAATGACTCCGCCGAAGCCGCCGCGGAAGGTCGTGCCGTAGAGTGCGCCGTTGAGCGAGACGATTTCGGCCTCCGGAGTTCCGCCGTCGTCGCCGGCGTAGGTGAAGCTGTAGATAACTTTTTCCTTCCCGTCCGGTGCGATTTCGTAGACGGTGCCGAAATTGTGTGCGCCGCCTTCGGACGTGGTGCCGTAAAAATGATGGTCCAGCAGTTCGACTCCGCCTTCCGGGCGAGCCCCGTCGGTTCCAGCGCCAAAGCTGTGCATTAGCGTGTAGTGCCCGTCCGCGGTGATCGAATAGACGGTGCCCAGATTGTAGGCGCCGCCATTGCTGGTGACGCCGTAGAACGCGCTGCCGAGACTGAATAGCTCGCCGACGGGATAGCTGCCGGTCGAGGGATCGAAGTTGTGAAGTATCTTCAGCGCTCCGTCGCGCTTGATCTCGTAGAAGATGCCGACGCCCTTCGTTCCGCCGCCGTGCGTAGCCCCGTAAAGCGCGCCATTGCGTGGAACGAGTCCGGTAAGTGGGCTCGTGCCGTCGAAGTAGTGGAGAGCGAAACTGTGCAGAACTTTTTCGGTGCCGGTGGGTGTGATTTCGAAAACGGTGCCCACGTCATCGGCTCCGCCGTACCGTGTCGCGCCGTAGAACGCGCCGTCGAGCGCCGTAAGCCGCGCCTCGGGCCTCGCTCCGTCGGGTCTGCTCTTGAAGCTGTAGAGCGACTTGAATGTCGCCGCCGGGGAGATTAGGTCGCGGGTTGTTGCCGTTGCGCCGATCCCTGGGAGAGGCGCGACGGCGTTCTGATGCGCGCAACCACTTAGCAAAATGATTGGAAGAAATAAGACGAGAGGGAAGTAGCGCACGAAGGATCTCCTTAAACTTTCTTGGTTACGTTTCAGCGTCACCCTTCACTTCGACTCGCTTCGCTCGCTCAGTGAAGGCTCTCGGCTCGGAGGGACACGGCTAGCATCGTCCTTCGACTACGCGCCTTCGGCGCTTCGCTCAGGATGACAAACGGTTAACAACGCCACTAACCTTACGTTGCGAAAGCGAAATAAACACGAGCCCCTTCTGCGACCGCTTCTTCCAAGAGTGCCGGGCCCACCCTCCGCGGGAGCCGACCGGCCGCTTACTTTGCCCGGGCCCCGTTACCCTCGCGTTACTTTCTCGTGAACGCTGGACGCGAGGGGGAGGAATAGCTCATAATGACTAGTACAAAATAACTACAACAAAAGTCGACCCGCGTAAAAGGGTCGCAATATATCGTCCGCGGTTAGGGGGTGTCCTCACTCATGACTCACCAGCTACCTCCCAGCGAACGGGCCGAGCCGGGCCTGCAAGGTTACGCCGTCAGGCCACGATTTCGAGCCGCGATCCTCACCAACGAGTTTTTCGTCGACGGCCAGCGTTTGGCGCTATCGGACCGCGAGAGCGAGCTGCTAGCGATCCTCGCCCTGCGCGGAGGCTACATGGACGCCGAGGCCATCGCCGCGGCGATGTGGTCCGACGTAGATATCGTCGAGTCGCTCAAGGCCTTGCGCGTATACATCAGCCGCGTGCGCAAAATCGTGCCGCACCCGTCGCTCATCCACAGCGAAAAGAACGGCTACCACATCGAGGCTTCGATCTCGCTCGACCTGTGGGAGATCGATGCGGCGCTGCGCGAGCAACGCGGTCGCGATCTCGACACGGTTCCCGCCGCCGATCTCGAGGCGCTCTATCGCCGGCTACAGGACTTCTACGAGACGCAGCGCGTCCGCAGTATCCGGTGGTCGTGGTTCCCCGCCGTCGAGTTGCAGATCGATAGTTACCGGCGCGAGGTGGGACTCTGCCTCGGGCATCGTCTGCTCGCGCTCGGGCGCGTCTACGAAGCGCACCGCATCGCGCAGCAGCTCGTTGGCAGCGATCAGCTCTGCGAACTTTCCCGCGAGCTGAGCATCAAAATCCAGCTGGCACTGGAAAACTACGCCGTCGCCGTGCGGCAGTATCGCTCGTTCGAATCGGTCTTGCGTGAGGAGCTGCGGGCTCAACCGTCGCCGCGCCTGCGCCTTCTTCTCGCGTCGCACCTCCTCGCTTGAGCGTATTTATATGGAAGCTGCCGAAGCGGTTGGCCGGCGCGCCATCGCCCGGGAGCCCGTCGCGGAGGTTGCCGACCGCAGCCGCTCGATAAGGGCTTATGGGCCGGATCGCGCCTTTATTCTCGCGATCTGCGATTTGGTGATGTTCGGGATTGCCTCGATCGTCGCCACCTGGTTCCTCTCGCGTTTTTATCATACGCTTTCGTTCGGCCGGATCTTCGAGTCGGCGATGATCTGGGTTTCGGCCTCGCTCTTTACGTTCAAGCGGCTCGGCCTCTACCGCATTTCGTACGCGCTAGAGCAAAAAGACGAATGGTATTACGTGCTCGCGGGCCTGGCGATCGGCGTCGCGCCGCTGATGATCCTCTTCACCATCGTGCCGTCGCTCTCGAGCTCGCGTCTCGTGCTGATTTGTTCGTTTGCGGTGGCAGTCGTCTTAGTGGGCGAGACGCGTGCCGTCATTCACCGCAGCTTTAAACTGCAGGCAAGCCGGCGCAGACGGCGCATCGCATTGATCGCTCCGCCGGCCGAGAGCGCGGCGATCGCCCTGGCGATGCAGACCCCTGCCGTGACGCTGCGCGTCTTTTCCGTTCCCGACGTCGAGGAGGCCATTAACGAAGCGCTGAGCAGCCCCATCGGTTCGTGGTATGCGCAAGCGCGCGAAGAGGGATGCGACGAGCTGGTCTTTGCCGGGTTGCCGTCGGCGCGAACCGCGCTGATCGTCGAACGTGCGGCGCGCGACCATATTTCGGTCGGCTTTGCGCCGCCGGGAATGCTCTCGCCCTATGGGCTGGCGATTCTCACCGCCAAACGCCAATCGATTCTCGTCGCCGGCCGCGCCGCTGCCTGTGCTCCCATCAATCGACTGCTCAAACGGATCTTCGATTTGACCGTTGCGAGCGTGGTGCTACTGCTTACGGGGCCGTTGATGCTGGCTGGAATGCTGGCGGTCTTTCTCGAGTCGGGCGGCCCGGTGTTATACCGGCAGACGCGAGTCGGACGCGACGGGCGTCCCTTCGATATCCTCAAGATCCGCTCCATGGTGCAGAACGCCGAAGCCCAAAGCGGCCCGGTCTGGACGCCCGGCGATCCGGCGAAGGATACGAGAACGACCAAGGTCGGCATCTTCCTGCGCAAGAGCAGCATCGACGAGCTGCCGCAGCTCTTCAACGTTTTTCGCGGCGACATGTCGATCGTCGGTCCGCGGCCCGAGCGCCCCGTCTTCGTCGACCGGTTTCGCCAAGAGTACGCGCGTTACGACGAGCGGCATCTGGTGCGGCCCGGTATTACCGGATGGTCGCAACTGCACATGCGGCGCAATCCAGACATCTCGTGGATCGGCGAGAAGGTTGACCTCGACCTGTTTTACATCGAGAATTACTCGCTCTTCATCGACGTGACGCTGGTCGTCAAGACCGCCGTCGAGGTGCTCTTCCATCAATGGTAGCCGATGATTTTCAATTCTGGGGCCCGATCAAACCCAGCGTGCGCGGCTTGTGGAAACGCTTTTTCGCGCACGACTCGCCGCTGGCATTTCAAAGTATTTTGCGCGCCTACGTCGAGCCCGGTTCGGAACTGCTGGAGGTCGGCGCCGGGCCGGGATACCTCTACCCGTATCGCCTACGCGGTAACGTCAGGCGCATCGTCGGCATCGATCCCGATCCATGCGTTTTGGAGAACCGCGAGATCGACGAAGGCGTCGTTGGCGTCTGCGAGCATCTGCCGTTTCCCAACGACTCGTTCGACATCGTCTTCCATCGCATGGTCGCCGAACATTTGTCCGAGCCGGTGGCGGCGACCGCCGAGATCGCGCGCGTGCTGCGCCGCGGCGGACTCTTGATCATGCAGACCCCAAACGCGTGGCACTATTCTATGCTCGCGTCGCGCTGCACGCCGCTGTGGTTTCATCGCAAGTACATGCACTTTTTAGCCACGCGTAAACAATCCGAAGACGTGCATCCTACCCATTACCGAATGAACACGGCCGCGGCCATTCGCCGCACGGTGACTTGTGCCGGGCTCGAGGTAGAGGGCGTCGAGTTCTTAACGGCACCGCCGGGATATCTGCGATTCTCGGTGGTGGCTTTTTGCGCCGGCGCCCTCTATGCCAAAAGCGTCGAATCGCTCGTGCCGTGCCTTCGCCCATCGATCGTCGCGGTAGCGCGTAAACCGGCGCGGCGGACGCACGTTCTAAGTGCGCGTCCTTAGCTGCATCGGCGCGAGGCCGCAGTTCGTAAAAGCTGCGGTTTTAAACCGCGAGCTGGTGCGCCACGGCATCACCGACATTCTCGTTCACACCGGCCAGCACTACGACGCGCTGATGTCGGACGTATTTTTCGACGAGCTCGGCCTCCCTAGGCCAGACTACGAACTTGGGGTTGGTTCGGCAAGCCACGGCGCTCAAACCGGCGAAATGCTCAAACGACTGGAGCTGGTGCTGCTCGACGAGTTACCGGAAATGGTCATCGTTTACGGCGATACCAACAGCACTCTTGCGGGAGCGCTGGCCGCGGCAAAACTCCAGATCCCGGTGGCGCACGTCGAAGCGGGGCTGCGCTCCTACGATCGCACCATGCCCGAAGAGATCAATCGCGTTCTTACCGATCACTTGTCGGACGTGCTTTTTGCGCCAAACCGGCGCGCCGCGCTGCAACTTGCCGGCGAAGGCATTAAGACCGGGGTCCACGTGGTCGGCGACTTGATGGTGGATCTCGCACACGAGGTTGCCGCCAGGCTCCCGGCGCGCCCCGACGTGTTGGAGCGGCTAGAACTCGAAGCGGGTGAGTACGGCGTAGCGACGATTCATCGCGCCGCCAACACCGACAGCCTCAGAGTGTTCGAGCGCTTGATCGAGGGTCTGCGGCAGGTGAACTATCCGATCGTCTTCCCACTGCATCCGCGCACTCGCGCCGTCGCGCAAGCCTGCGACGTCGGCGGACGCGACAATATACGCGCGATCGATCCCCTATCGTATATGGAGATGATCGCACTGATGAGCCGCGCGCGAACCATTTTTACCGACTCGGGGGGCGTGCAAAAAGAAGCCTTCGTCCTGCGGGTGCCGTGCGTCACGATGCGCGCTGAGACGGAGTGGACCGAAACGGTGGACAGCGGGTGGAACGTGCTCGCCGGGAGCGACCCCAACGCGATCGCTGCCGCCGCGAACCGCACGCCGCCCGCAACCCAAGAGCGGCTGTACGGCGAAGGCGCCGCAGCGAAGATCGCGACCGAGCTGCTACGCGTGTGCGACGGCGCGGGCGTAGACGTTCCGGTAGGCGCGGGCGTTCGCTGACCAGGTTAACCGTTCGCGCGCGTCGCAGCGCGCGCGGCGTTCAAGATGCTCTTTAAAATCGGGCGATCTAAAGACTTGCCGTAAGGCCTCGGCCAGCCCGCGCGAGTCTCGCGGCGAGACCAAGATGCCGTTGCCGCCGTGCACGACGATCTCCGGAATTCCACCGACCGGCGTCGTGACGATCGCCCGTCCGGAGAGCATCGCCTCGCAGACGACGGCCGGGAAGCCTTCGTAATAGCTGGGTAGCGCGACGGCGTCGGCGGCACCGTAGACATCGGCCAGCGTCTCGTGATCGACCGAGCCCAGAAAGCGAGCTTCGATACCGCCGGCCTGCAGCGTGCCGGCCATCGGCACTTGGTTTGCGCCGGTGCCGGCGATCAGCGCGATCGGGCGGAGATCGGCCAGACGCACCAAAGCGGCGGCGAACTCGTTGGTGCCCTTAGCCGTCACCAGGTTGCCGGCGAAACTTACCACGAAACGATCCGCCTCGATGCCGAACCGCCGGCGTGACGCTTCGCGCGCGCGCGGATAAAAGACGTTCTCGTCGGCGCCATTATAAACGACCGTCGAACGCTGCGCGCCCAATCGAATCAGATGCTTTTGGATGAAGCGGCTCACCGCAACCAGCTCGTCGGCACGCGAAAGCACGTGACGTGCCGCGCGGCGCAATCCGGAGCGCTGGTATGGCGTGGCATAGGCGTCGCCGCCGTGCGCGGTAATCACGACTGGGCGATCGCGGTCGACGGCCAGATAACCCGCCGCCAGGATCCGGTGCGCGTGAATGAGGTCGGGTTGAAACGCCCGCACCTCTGCTTCGATCGCCGCTTTGATTTGGCGGCGCAAGAGCTCGAGGCCGTACAAGCGCGGCGGCGCCAATCCGCCAACGACGCGGACCTTTACGCCGTCGTACTCATAGCGATCGGGAAGACGACGCGGCTGCTGCTTCGCCCAGGGGCGAACCCACCATGGCCGGTACGGGATAGCGCGCAGCACGCGAAACTCGTCTCCGAGCGCCATGAGCGCCTGCATCTGCCGCAGCACGAAGATTCCATGATACGGCTCGTGCTCCGAAGGAAATCCATAGGTAATCGTTAGGATCTTCAAAGGAGACGGATGCTCGAACTCGGCAGTCCTCGCGTAACGTTGCGCGTATCGAAGACCGCTTTAGCGTGGCGAACGACCAGCGCGTAATCAACGCTCGAGTGCGCCGTCACGATCAACGCCAAATCGGCCGAGCCGAGCGTCTTGGGAGAGAGCGGCCGGCTCAACAGGGTCGTGCCGTCGACGGTGATGCGCGGCACCAGCTCGTCGTGATAGGAAACCTGCGTGCCGCGCTCCAGCAGACCGTGAATAATCGCGAGCGCCGGCGACTCGCGGCAGTCGGCAATATCGGCCTTGTAGGCGACGCCGATCACGAGAACGCTGCTCGTGGAGAGGGGCTTGCGCATTTCGTTCAGAATGCGCGCCGCTTTATCCACGACGAACTGCGGCATCTTGCGATTCGTCTCTCCGGCCAACGCGATAAAGTGCGTTTCGAAGTTATACTCGCGTGCCTTCCACTCCAGGTAGTGCGGGTCGATGGGAATGCAGTGGCCGCCGACGCCCGGCCCCGGATAGAACGGCATGATTCCGAACGGCTTGGTAAAGGCCGCGTCGAGCACTTCCCAAATGCTGATGCCCATGCGGTCGCAGAGCAGCGCCAGCTCGTTGGCCAGCGCGATGTTCACCGCCCGAAAAGTATTCTCGTACACCTTGACCATCTCGGCAGCCCGGGCGCTGGAGACGGCGACGACCGTTTGAATGGCTTGCTCGTAGAAGGTTTTCGCGACTAGAAGGCTCGTCGGGTCGGTGGCGCCGACGACTTTGTTGGTGTTCTTGGTCGTATAACGTTTGTTGCCGGGATCGACGCGCTCGGGCGAGTGCGCGAGAAAAAAGTCGTAGCCGAGCGCCAAGCCCGATTTTTCCAAGATTGGCCCAAGCACTTCGTCGGTGGTTCCGGGATAGGTAGTCGATTCCAGGCTGATGAGCTGCCCGGGACGCAAGCGTTTGGCAATTTCGCGCGCCACGTGCTCGACGTACTGCAGGTCGGGCGCGAGGTTCTTGGTCAGCGGCGTCGGGACGCAGATCACGATGACGTCGCAGTCGCCGATCGTGTCGAAGCCGCTGGACGCGGTGACCAGCCCGGCGTTAACGACGAGTTCGAACTCCGCCTGCGCAACGTCGGGGATATAGCTTCGTCCGGCCAGGATGTCTTTGACGCGCGCTTTGTTGCGGTCGAACGCGGTTACGCGAAAGCCGACCTTTGCTTTCTCCAACAGAAAGGGCAGACCGACGTAACCGGCGCCGACCACACCGATACGCGCGTCGTGGCGTTCGATAAGGTCGAGCAGGGACGCCGCCGCGGGCGGCAAGTCGTGCTGAATGTTTAACGACGTCATCGCTCTGAAAACTCAACTACGACGCGTAAGACTCGACGGCTCTCCCAAGTCGCCCGAATTTATTCTTTTGTAAGTGAAGCAGCCCAGGAGATAGCGCCGGACATAAGCGATTAGTTCAAAGCAATGGCGGCCAAAGCGTCTCCGCGCGTTCTGCACGTTTCGACCGTTCATCCGCCCTACGATTCGCGAATCTTCGATCGGGAGGCGTGCGGGCTAGCGCGATCGGGATTTAACGTGGACGTCGCGATGAACGTTGCGAAGGCGGAAACGCGCAGCGGAATTGCCGTGCGGCCGCTTGGATCGCACGGGGGCTCGCGTCTGCGGCGAATCGGCCGAAACGCGCGCGCGCTCGGATATATGCTCGGCTCCTACGACATCGTGCACGTCCACGATCCCGAGCTGCTCGTGGCCGGTCTCGTCGCCGCTGCCTTCCATAAGAGAGTCGTCTACGACATCCACGAGTACTATTACGCGCGCCTCGCCGAGCCGGATAAGGCGCAGGGCTGGATCCCACCGGCGCTGCGCCCGGCAGTCGCGGCCGCCTACCGCGCTTTCGAAAATCTGGCGCTGCGGCACATGGCCGGCGCCGTGGTCGTAGCGGCGGAAATGGGCGAGATGTACGTTAAGCTGATCGAGCCGGATCGCATCGCGCTGGTGCGCAACTTTCCGCTGCTCGATTCCGCCGCTGTGGCAGAAGCTCGTAAGACCCAACGGCCGCTCGCGCAGAAGTATTTCGTGCAGACGGGCGGCGCGACATATATGCGCTGTTTTCACACTTTGGTCGAAGCCGCCGAAGAGATGCGTAACCGCAAGATAGACGCTTCGCTTGCGGTTCTCGGAAGGGTCGACCTGAGCACCTACCCTGTCTCGCAGCGTTCGGTGCTGCTAGCGCGGGCCAAACGTGCCGGCGTGCAAATGGTGGGGCGCGTTCCGTATCCTGAAATGCTGCGCTGGGTTGCACACGCGCATGCCGGCATCGCGACGCAACCCTATTCCGAGAACGCGGCCAAGGGCTTTGCGACCAAAATCTTCGAGTACTTTGCCTTCGGTCTGCCGGTTATCGCTTCGGACTTCGGCAACAACGCCGAGGTCGTGCGCTCGAACGGCGCCGGCGTGCTGGTGCGCTCCGACGACGCAGCCGCCTATACCGACGCGATGCAGTCGCTGCTCGCCGACACGAAACGCCGCGACGAACTAGCGGCCGCCGCCGGCAAAGCCTCGGCCCGATACTCGTTCCAAGCCGATCTCCCCAACCTGGCGGCGCTCTACCGGCGCATCCTCGCGGCGTGAACGCGCCGCCGCGCGCGTTCGTTGCCGCGCTGCTCTGGGTGGCCGCGCTCGGCGCGGCGCCGGCGCACGTTCCGATCTTTGCCGACGTGGGCGGTAAGGTCTACGAGCCTGGACCGGCGGTGGTACAGCGCTACATCAACTACGCGCGCGGTCCGCTGCAGCGGCGCGTCGACGCGACCTTCTGTCCGCAAGGAACGTGCCTGCCGCTCTATTACGTCGATTCCCACAATATTTATTGCGGCTCGGGAACGATCGACTGGTTTAAAGCCGCGGCGGATCGTCCGGCGTGGTGGCTGCACTCGCCGGGCGGGGACGAAGTTCTAAACGCACAGACGCGCTACGGGCGCTGCCCGAGCCTAACGGCGGGATCGGAAAATACCTACTACGCCAACTATAGAGACGCCGGAAATCAGGCCTACTGGCGATCGTACCTCGATGCCAAGGCTCGCGCCGCGCGGCCCAACCAATGTTACTTCCTGGACGACTTGACGTACCGTTTAGCTCGGCCCAGCCGCGAGATCGGCACCCTCGATCGGATGCTACGATTCGAAGGCGCCGAGCTCGATGCGCTGGCGCCCTATTGCATTTGGACCAACGGGCTCGGCCCGGGCGGCGGACGCTACGGCAACGCCCTGCCCGGTGGCGTCGTACCGATCGATGCCTACGCCAAATACGCGCGCGCCGGAAACGTGCGCGGCGTGACGTTCGAGGATCCGCTCTGGTCGGCGTACGACCGGACGCTGCGCAGCGCCAACCTGCCGGTCGTAATCAACACCGTCTCGCGACTGCTCGCCCAAACGCGTTTGAAGATCGCGATTCTCGATTCTTCGGCCGACGTCGACGGAACGAGCCTCGATCGCGTGCGCCGGCTTCACACGGCGGCGCTCTGGCTGGTCACGGGAGACACGCTCGATCGTCTCGTCTCGTGGCTCGATCCGCACACGAACGCGCGCAACGCGCGGCTGATCGGCGTCTATCCCGAGCAGACCGTCGTCCCGACGCGTCCGCTCAAGCCGATGGGAGCGTGGACGCCCGCAAGCTCCTCGCGGGGCAGCGGCTGCCGCGACGACCGCATGGGGCCGGACGATTCGCACGGCGGCATGGCCGATCTCTTGCTCGCCTGCGGTTTCGATAGCGGCAACCCGGCCGGCGTGTACGCGCGTGAATATGGCGTTTGCTATGCCGCCACGCACGCAATTGGTGGATGCGCGGCGATCGTCAACCTCGAGGATATTTCGGTACGCGTCGATCAGCGGCGCTTGGGAAACGCCTATCGCTACGCGATCGGCTGGAGCGGCGGCCCGCTGCGCGGAGTCTGCCCCGCGGACGCGGGCTGCAACGGCGCGCTCGACCTGCGCGCGCGGCGGCTCGGCAAGACTATTGAGATCCCCGCTCAAGATGCGCTGCTGCTGGCCGAGTAAACCGGCGCAGCAAACCGCTCGAGATTTGCTCGAACCATCGCGGGTACGCGCGCAGGTCGGCGATGTCGGGAACGAAGAGCCGGTTCCACGACACGCCCGTGCGGCGCACGAAGTATGCGGCCTGGGCGAGCATTGCGACCGAGTAGGATATCGAAGTCGCCAACGCACCGCCGACGATTCCCCAACGCGGTATCGTCAGGTACGTTACGCTCGCGCAGACGACCGTCGCAATCGTGTTGACGATCACCGGGATCATCGGCCGGCCGAGCTGCTGCGATAGAAAGGTCGAGAGCACGGGCGTGATGCTGTAGGCGACGATTCCGGGGAGCAGCACGCGGATCACCGGACCCGATGCCGCGAACTGATGTCCGTAGGCGATTACCGCCGCCGCCGGGCCGGCGAAGAATAAGACGGCCGACGCCGGCACGACGAAGAGCAGCGAGTGGCGCATGCAACGCGCGGTTAAGTGCGCCGCATCGCTTTCGCTCGACGAGCCGATGCGTCCGAAGGCCGCCTGCACCAGCGGCCGCGTGATCTGCCAGACGAGATTTCCGGCGCCGATGCCGACCGAATAAATTCCCAGGGGACCCGCACCGAGCATCGCCAGCACGATAAACACGTCGATGCGGAAGTTCAAATAGCCCATCACGCCGTCGAGCGAGACCATCGTGCCGAAAAGAAACTGCTCGCGTACGGCAACGGGTTCTGCCCGTTCACCGGCGCGCCGCAAGTATGGACGAAAGCGGTAGAGCGTGTACGCCGTGGTGACGACGTAGGTAAAGACCCACGCATATAAGAGTCCGGTCGTGCCCGCGCGGAAGAGAAAGAACGCCGGAAGCAGCGCCAGCGGCAGCACGACCGCACTCAGAAGCTGCTGACGATTCACCGTCGCTACGTCGCTGTCGGCCAAGAAGAAGCCGTAAAGCACTTGCGAGATCGCGAGGAACGGGACGGCCAAGGCGATCGGCAGCAGGATCGCCTGACTCGGAATCAACAGCGCAACCGCCGCCAGAAAGATCGCGGCCGGAACGACGGTGACCGCCATAATCAGCGCCGCGTTGCGCAGCACCGGGCGAACGCCGCGACGACGCCGGCCGTACTCGAAGGCAATCGCATTGGCCTGTCCGACGGTATACATGGCAATGAGGCCCATGCAGGTCACCACGTACGCGTAGGAACCTTTGCCGGCCGGCCCCAGTACGCGCGCGATTAAAATGCCGGTACCCAGCGCAATCGCCAGTGTTGGAACGCGAAAGGCCATCGTTTCCAGGCTCTTGCGTGCGATGCTCACGCGCTCGGACTTCCGCGCCGGCACGTCCCGACCCATCGTCGGGGCGTGCCGTTTATGGAGCTGTAATGGCAGGCCGTTACGCTTACCGATATGCCGCCGCTTATCTCAGTTGTCGTCGCCACTCTTAATGAAGAACGGCATATCGGCCGGATCCTCGATCAGATGCTCGCGCAAGAAGCGGTCGACGGCGACATCGAGATTCTGGTCGCCGACGGCGGCAGCAGCGACCGCACGCGCGAGATCGTCGCCTCGTACGCGAGCGGCGGCAAAGTGCGCCTGGTCGAGAACCTCAAGCGCCATCAGGTTTACGGTTTCAATTTAGCCCTACGCGCAGCGCGTGGCTCGATGGTCTGCCTCATCGGCGGCCACGCCAGTTTTCCCAGCAATTACCTGGCACGATGCATGGCGGTGAAGCGGCGCACGGGCGCCGCCAACGTCGGCGGCGTGATTCGTCATCAAGGTGACGGACCGATCGGCGAAGCGATCGCGCTGGCAATGACGTCGCCGATCGGCGTCGGCAATGCGAAGTTCCGCCTCGCCAGACGCGAGCAGCCTTGCGATTCGGTGATGGGACTCTTCTGCGACCGCCGCATCTTCGACGAGATCGGTTATTTCAACGAGAGCAGCATCGTCAACCAGGACGGTGAGTTCAACTATCGCCTACGCGCGGCCGGCTACACGGTTTTAGTCTCGCCGGAGATCGAGTGCACGTACTTCGTGCGCCCGTCGATTACCGCGCTCGGCCGGCAATATTATCGCTACGGATACTACCGCCGTTGGACCGAAGTGCAGCATCCCGGTTCGGTGCCGTGGCGCGTTTATGCGCCGCCGCTGCTGCTGGCGACGCTCGCCGCTTCGGCGGCCCTTATCGCAGCGGGGCATTACGCCGCCGGTCTCGCCGTTCCGGTGCTCTACGCCGGCGTTTTAATCGCCGCCGCGAGCGACGGCCTGCGCCGCTCGAAGAAACTCGCGGTCGCCTTGCTGGAGCCCCTCGCCGCCGCGACGATGCATCTTGCATTTGGTGCCGGCTGGATCCACGGCTTGCTGGTGCACCGCAAGCCATCCCCGGCAGGCCAGCCGAGCACCGCATTTACGCCTTTGTAACAAGCATTTGATACCATCGGCCTTACAATTGATGCGTCAGGAAATGCGAAATCGTTCCATCCTGGTTGCCCTTTGGCTTCTCTGCCTGCTCTTTCCGATTGCCGTCAACGCGCAAGCTGCGTCCTACACCATCCATCCCGACGACCAGTTCCAACTCTCCGTCTTCGGGGCGCAACCGCTTTCGGCAACCGTCACCGTTCTCAGCGACGGAACGATCACCGTGCCGCTGGTCGGACAACTGCGCGTTGGAGGGCTTTCACCGAACGAAGCGCTCCATCGCCTTACCGACGCATTATCCGCATACGTCCGGCATCCGGTAATAACGTTCGTCCTGGTCAAGGGAACCCCGTCAACGGTCGAAGTGCTTGGTAGCGTCGAGCGTAACGGGCCAGTCGAGATTCAGGACGGCGATCGTCTGGCCGACGCGATCGCAAAGGCCGGAGTCGGCCCAGACACGCACGCCGACCTCAATCACATCACCGTTAACCGCCTCGAGGCCGGCGTGCCCCATCTCTACAACGTCAATCTCTACAACATGCTGCTCAACGCGGACTATGCGTCGAACATGCAACTCAAATCCGGCGACGTTGTATACGTACCTAAAGCGCGCCAGTACAATATGTCGATGTTGCCGATCACCCTCTTCTATCTCTACTTAATCGGCACAGGGTACCACTACTAAACGCGATGTACGACCTGGCGCGCCTCATGTTACTCCTTCGCAAGCGGTGGAAAGCGGCCGCGCTGCTCTTCGGCATCCTGGCAGCCGCCGGCATCGTGGCCGCTCTCCTCTACCCGCGAACCTACGTTGCAACGAGTCAAGTCCTGGTGCAGCAGCCGGCGAAGGAGGGCGACTCCACGGCGACCTATCCGCAGATCGCCGAGCTCCTGGCTTGGAATCCCGATACGACCATCGAAACCTACGTCGCCTTGGCGTTGCAACCCGACGTTGCCGCACACGTCGTTCGCCGCCTCCATCTTGGCGTCGCTCCGAACCGTCTGCTCGCGCGCTATCTTAACGTCGCGCCACTCACCAACTCGAACGTCATCGCGATCAGCGCCTATTGGCGCGATCGGCGCGTCGCCTCCGCGATCGCTAATGCCGTCGCGACCGAGTTCGTGGATCGCCAGCGCAAGCTCGCCGCATCGCAGGCCGCGCAGGCGGCCGATTCGCTCGCCATCGCGCTGACGCGCGCCCAGGCCGATCTTTCCAATGCCGAAAACGCGCTGACCGACTTCGAATCGACCAGCGGCGTCGCCGACGCGAACGGTCAAACGAGCGCGATCATCGCGGCGATCGGCGACATTCAATCGAAGACGCGCGGCGCCGAGCTGGACCGCTCCCAGGCGCAGGGGCAACTGCGCAGCGTCGGCACGCAGATCGCGGGCACGAAGCAGACGGTCGAGCAGAGTCAGACGATCGACACCGCCCCCGTCGCCGACGAGATCGATAAAGAACTCTCCGAAGAGCGCGTGCAGCTCTCGCAACTCGAGCAGCAGTTTACCGGCAAGTATCCCGATGTGGTCGCCGCCCGCCGTCAGATCGCAAGTTTGGAAGCGGCAATGGCCAAAGCGCCACGAACGCGCGTCGCCTCGACGACCGTCGCGCTCAATCCGGTCGGAACGACGCTCGACGGACAAGCGGCCACGCTGGAAGCGCAGATTGCCGGGCAGACTTCGGAGCTGCGAACGCTGCACGCTCAAGAGGACGGCCTCGAGTCGCAGCTGCGCGCCTTTCCCGGACTTGTTTCACGGCTTTCGAGCCTGCAGCGCCGCGCCAAGAGCGCCGAAACGATTTATGATTCGCTCCAATCGAGCTACTTCAACGCGATCGTCGCCAAGAACATGGCCGTCTCCGATCTCAGCATCGTGCAGCGCGCCTCACCCGAGCTCGCCGAGGTACGTCCGAGTTTAGTTCTGGCCATCGCCGTCATGCTCGTGATCGCCGCACTCGTCACGATTGCCCTCATTGTGCTGCTCGACTGGCGCAGGCGCGTGCGTTCCGCGCTACCCGAACCATCGAAGAACTCCTCCGGGCGCATCTCACTCGGCGAGCCCGTCGCGCCCTAGAAGGCGAGTACGCCCTGTTACGCCACGACACGAACGCACCGGTCGCTTCGGAAGACCTCTCGCGAGCAATAACGCTCGCAATAGCGGCGGTCGTTTTATGCTTCGCGCTGGCGCTGCTCGAAGCGCTGGCCACCGGCAGCTGTGCCGCAATGCCGTCGCTACCGATTCCGGCGCCCTGCGGGTCGAAACTGGCGCCATTTCTGCCGCTCGCGCTGGCGGCGTTTCCGCTCGTCGCGCTGCTCTTTCCCGGCAGATCGTTCGCGCTGGCGTTCGGGCTCTACGTAGTGCTCGTGCCGGTCGACGCCATGCTCATCCCGGGATCGCACACCAGCCTCACCAAACTCACCGGCCTGCTCCTCGTCGCGACGGCGCTGTGGACGATCGTACGGCGCCGCGCCGCACTGCGCGTTCCAACTCCGGTCTTCTTCTGGCTCGCGGTCGTTACGCTGATGGCGCTGAGCACGCTTTGGGCGCTCGACGTCAACGCCTCGCTGCACGAGCTGCCGACGATCATTTCGGCGTTCGCCTTGTTCGCGCTGGTGACGATCGTGCCGGTCGACCGCGAAGATTTCCGCGGGATCGTGATTGCAACGATCGCCAGCGGCATCGTTGCCGGGGTGTTAGCCATCGCTCAGCGGCACGAGCTTCAAGCGGCCGCCGGCCTCGACCGTCTGGCGGTGACGCTGGGAACGGCGACGATCGATCCCAACCAGTTCGCCGCCGCACTACTGCTGCCGATCGCCGTTACCGTCACCGCTATCCTTCGTACGAACTACCGGTACCGGCTATTGTTGGTTCCCGCTCTGGCGCTGATGCTGACGGCCGTATATTTCACCGCCTCGCGCGGCGCGGCGCTGGCGCTGGTCGCGATGGCGATCGTAGCGATTCTCGCGACCCGGAGGCGGGTTCTTTGGAGCGTACTGCTGACAATCGCCGTGGCCACCGTCATTCTTGTTCCCAACGAGCTGGCCTCGCGCATCGCGACCTCAAGACTGATGGCCGGCTCGGGAAGAATCGACATTTGGCGCGTCGCGCTCTCGATCTTCAAGGAACATTGGGCCCTGGGAACCGGCTTCGCTAACTTCCCGGCGGCTTACGACCGCGCGTTCTTCTCCGCATTCGAACAACACTTCGAAAGCTGGCACCGTGCGTCGCACAGCCTAATTGTCTCGACGACGACCGAACTGGGCATCGTGGGCGCCATCGTGCTGGGCGCGGCGCTCGTCGTGCAGTACCGCAGCCTCGGTTCGATCCGGGTTTACGCACGCGACCTCTGGACGCGCACCGCGTTTCGCGCCGCCTTCGTAGGACTGCTCGTCGCCGCGCTCTTTCTCGACGTCCTGACCTTCAAGTATTCGTGGCTTCTCTTCATGGAGATGCTGCTCGCCGCGCGGCTGACCCAGGGATGAACAGCGCGGCATTCGAGGATACTCCGGTAAAGCTCGGAGTCATCGGCGCCGGCATCTGGGGCGCCAACGTGATCCGGACTTGCGCGCAACTCGGCGCGCTGGCCGCCGTCTGCGATAGTGACTTCGGACGACTACGTGAAATGCGCGAGCGTTACCCCGGCGTCGAAGGTTTTGCCAATGCCGAAACGATGGTCGCGCGCGCCGACCTCGACGGCTTGATCGTTGCCTCGCCCGCGCAGGCGCACGCGTCGCTGGCGCTAATGGCGATTTCGGCCGGCAAAGACGTTTTGGTCGAGAAGCCTCTAGCGCTGAACGTTCTCGACGCGCAGCGCGTCGTTCGAGCCGCACGGCAGCACGACTGCAAGCTGATGGTCGGGCACGTCTTGCTCTATCACCCCGGCATTCGCCGCATGCTGCAAGCGATCGAGGATGGGGCGATCGGCGACGTGCGCTTCGTGCGCTGCCGGCGGCTTAACTGGGGAAGACTGCGCGCTCACGAAAACGTATGGTGGAGCTTCGCCCCGCACGACGTCGCCGTGATGCTGGAAATCATGGGCGAGGAGCCGCTTTCGGCTTCGTGCGCCGCCGGCTCATACGTTACGCCGGACATCGCCGACGTGGTTTACGCGCATTACACCTTTGCCGACGGACGCGCGGCGCACGTCGAGGTCTCGTGGGTCAATCCCGAGCGCGTTTCCCAGATCGACGTCTTCGGAACCTCGGGAGTTCTGACGTTCGACGACGGACGCGCGGGATCGAGCTTGACGCTGACCCCATGCGGCAGCCGCGATTCGGCCGCCGGCAAGGCGCTCTGGCGCGACGACCCGCAAGCGATCGTCGTGCCCGAGGGCGAGCCGCTCGCACTCGAACTTCAATCGTTCTGCCGCGCGATACGCGGCGACGAGACGCCGCTGACCGACGGTGAAGAGGGCCTCGCCGTCGTGCGAGCCCTCGCCATGCTCCAAGGAACGGAGGGATCGTGACTCAGCTTCAAATTGATGCCGGCTATTTCGTTCACGAGTCGAGCTGCGTCGATGACGGCGCGGAAATCGGGCAGGGAACGAAGATCTGGCACTTCTCTCACGTGATGGCGGGCAGCCGGATCGGAGCGCGCTGCAGTTTGGGCCAGAACGTTTTCGTCGCTTCCAACGTACTGATCGGCAACGACGTCAAGATTCAAAACAACGTCTCGATCTACGAAGGCGTGGAACTCGAGGACGAGGTCTTCTGCGGTCCAAGTGTGGTCTTTACCAACGTCCGCACGCCGCGCAGCGGCCGGCCACGCAAGAACTACGCTCTTACAAAGGTACGGCGCGGCGCCACTCTCGGCGCCAACTGCACGATCGTCTGCGGCACGACGATCGGCGAGTTCGCCCTGATCGGAGCCGGCTCGGTGGTGACGAAGGACGTCTCGCCGCACTCAATCGTCTACGGCAATCCGGCGCAAGTGCGTGGATATGCCTGTCAGTGCGGCCTGCCGCTCGCGTTTTCCGATTTGCGCGCCACCTGCACCGAATGCGGGCGCCGGTACGCGATGGACAACGACGAGATCGCGCGGCTTCCCGAATGATTCCGGCGCTCGATCTCATCCGGCAATACCAAGAGCATAAATCCGAGATTGCCGAGGCCATCTTCGGCGTTTTGGAGAGCGGCCACTATATTAACGGTCCGCGGGTAGCGGCGTTCGAAGCGGCGATGGCGCAGTACGTGGGAACCGCCCACGCCGTCGCGCTCAACTCGGGAACCGACGCGCTGTATTTAGCGTTACGCGCCCTCGACGTCGGACCGGGCGATGAAGTGATCACCACGCCCTTTACGTTTGCCGCGACGACCGAAACAATCGTCGCCGCCGGCGCCACGCCGGTATTCGCCGACATCGATCCGATGACGTTCGCTCTCGATCCCGACGGAATCGAGAGTGCGGTCACCCCGCGCACTAAAGCGATTCTGCCGGTGCACTTGTACGGACTGCCGGCCGATATGGCGCGCGTCCTGGCGATCGCCGAGCGCTACGGGCTTGCCGTAATCGAGGATTGCGCCCAGGCCGTCGGCGCGGAGGTTGACGGAAAACGCGTCGGCGCGATCGGCACGATCGGATGCTTCAGCTTCTTCCCCACCAAGAACTTGGGGGCGTTCGGCGACGGCGGCATGATCACGACCCGCGACGACGCCATCGCGCAACGCATCCGAAAGTTACGGGCGCATGGAGCGGTGCGGAAATACTATCACGAAGAGGTGGGCGTCAACAGCCGGCTCGATGAGATTCAGGCCGCGATTCTGCTAACCAAGCTCGGGCACATCGAGGAGTGGATCGCCCGCCGCCGCCGGCTGGCGCAGCGCTACGACCGGCTCTTGCGCAACCTTTGGGACGTTCAGGTCCCTACGGCGCCGCCGCGGGTGCGCCACGTCTACCATCAATACACCGTCCGTGTCTGGAAGGAGCGCGACGCCGTCCGGGAGTTTCTCGGCAATCGCGGCGTCGCGTCGACGGTGTATTATCCGACGCCGCTGCATCTTCAGCCGGTTCATGCGCAGCTTCGGCTGAAGCACGGGGCTTATCCGGAGGCCGAGCGGGCGGCGCTAGAGGTTCTTTCGCTTCCCATCTTCCCGGAGATGCGCGATGACGAGGTGCAGTCCGTGGCTGCCGCGCTCAAAGACGCGACGGTTGCGATTTAGAGCGCAACATAGGCGCGATCTCTTTGAACTGACTTGGGCGCCGTAGGTCCGGTGAATTTGACCGTGCCGCCGTCGGTCACGCCGCCGCCGCTCAGAACGAGCGTGTGCCGGTATTTCCCGTAAAGCGGATTGCTGGTCGCGGTCGACGAGCTCGGATTTACGATGGCCGCGCACGGGCCCAGGAGCTTCCCGCGATAATAGCAGTCCGAGTACTCGCGAACGTAGACGCCGCCGCTCTTCAACTGGGTGATATCGGTTGGCTGCGCCTTGAGCGGGTGCAGCGCGACGAACCCCGATTCGGGCAGCACGTGGAAGTTGGATGGCGTGAGGTACGTTTCCCAAAGCACCGCAAATTGTGGTCGATAGCTCAGCAAAAACGAGGCGTAATCGTAGATTCGCTCGGCGATTTGCGCCTTGGCTGGACTGTAGTTCCGGACGTAGCAGAAGAACAGCTTGTTGCCGCCCACGACGGCAATCTCGGTGTTTTCCTGGGCGACCCACAGGGTGTCGGAGATGAAGTACACCTGCGGATTGGAGTTACTGGAGTAGCACTGCTCCATGAGGCCCCCTTCGTGATGAAGGGCGAGATCTAGCGACTGCTGATTTTGCGTCCAGACGTGCTGGGCGTCCTCAGTGAAGGCGTTGAGCGAGCTGGGCAGCTGCTTGGCGTGCACCTCCTTCTCCAGCCGCGCGTCGCGATCGATCCACTCCGACGCCTGCAGGTTGCAGGGGTGAATGCCGAGCTGATACGGCGCGAAGCCGGCATCGTCTTCGAAGACCACATCGAAAGCATTCTGCTGCAGAACCTGTTTGATGTAATCTGCGGCGAGGCCCGCCTGCTTGGGGCTTCGGCTCATCAAATACATCGGGTGGCCGCCGCCGTCGCGCTTATAGATCGCGATGCGATGTCCGCTGCAGCTGTGCGCGAACTGGTCGCTCTTATAAAAAGGATCGCCGCGTCCTTGGAACGTCGGCCGGTAATAGAAGAGCGTTTTCATGCCGGCGTCTGCCGTCGTTTGCTGGTCGGCCGGAACCACGTCGCCCCAGTCTAAATATTTTGCCGCCTCCGAAGGCGGAACTTTCTTCGAGCCGCGCAGCCGCGGGTTCGAGTAGATGCTCCCAAAGTAATCCGCGGTGATGACGTGCTTGGGAATCGTCTCGCCCATATCGGCGGGATTGGTCGCGGAACTACTCTGCGAAAGCGAGCCGGACGGCACCAGCGAGACTCCTCGGCAACCCGCGAGAAAAGCCAGCGAGATCAGCGCGATGACGAGACCTCGAGCGGGCAGCAAATGCGTGCGTTCGTCCATCGTTAGCGCCCTCCGACGCGCGCTATCGTTCGATTGTAGCGTGCCAAGTGGGCGCTAGTTCTGAATATCCAGACCGATTAGTGATACCGTCGCGCGCTTTTTATCGAGCTGTAACAGTCCGGTCGCCCCCTAAGCGGCCCAGCGAGGACGTTCCTCCTCATTGGCAACTGGGCCCGGGCCGTGTAGCCTACGAGTAGCTAGTCAATTGTGACCAGCTTTAACCCGAGCATTCGGGCCTCACGAAGGAGAGACTTCTCATGGCATTATTCCTCGCGTTTCTGGTCGCGTTTTATTCAGGCGGTTTGTCGGCGATCTCGCCCGCGGCCGGTATCGTCATGCCGCTTGACAGCACGGGAG